>Ga0070730_10004547_pt1 | contig 12125 bp, 12 predicted proteins | sample Coa_R1_3_FD_66447 | JGI IMG/M metagenome (GOLD analysis project Ga0070730, IMG submission 66447) | Surface soil microbial communities from Centralia Pennsylvania, which are recovering from an underground coalmine fire - Coalmine... | ecosystem: Environmental > Terrestrial > Soil > Unclassified ... | reverse complement strand
AGTTTTACGGCCAATTGCTAACAGTAGTTGTGGTTGGAGGGCTGGCGGCTGGCGTGTACTTCGGCGGCGTGATGCTGCTAAAGGTGGAAGAGATTGCGCTCCTGAAGGGTGCAGCACTGGCAAAGTTGGGGAGGAAGTAAAGTAACTCTTTACAGTTTGTTTTGCAGATATTCTACCGCTTTTCGGATACCAAGAGCAATATCAGCTAAAGCATCATGTGGGTTAGACCATTTGCTGATAGGTTTTCCACCTTTAGGTAGAGGCTGAATCTTGGCAAATGGAGTTCTATCCCAGACACAGCGATGAAGAATGATGGGAATAATATGAGCTTTCTTCTCGTTATGTCTTTCTACGGCTTGCTTGACCTGTATGCCATAGCAATACTGCGATGCTAGAAAATTAGAGCTGATAAGCAAAAGGATGACATCTGCTCTCGCTAGATGATCCTCATTAGTATTTTCCCATTCCATTCCTGCGGTAATTTCGCTATCGTACCAGGTAATATTTAAGCCTTGTAGCCTTAATATTGTCAATTGCTGCTCCACTTTCTCACGTAACCTCTCATCTTGATGCGCATAAGCCATAAAGATGACAATAGGAAGTTGTTGCCCTGGTGCTAAAGGTGTGAGTAGCTGTTGAGCCTGGTGGGAGCTTTCAGGCGATGGTCCGAACTGCAAACTTGCCAAATTGGTTCCAGGTGGGGTGGGTGCTGTAAGTAGCTCTATCATCTTATGTCTCCAGCGATGCTACATATATTGCTACCTTTGCTGAGGACCTGGAAAGGGAAATTCTGTTTCTATTTTACATAAAAATCAATCGATGAGCTATACTACAGGCGTTCTAGTTATTCTCTTTGAAGTGTAATCTGCTTCTTAATTAGCTAAGGAGGGTAGAAAGATTACAATATTTTCATTTATTACCATCACTATAGACAATACTTGCTATATCTAATATACTGAGCCCAGATAGAAACGATAAGCAAAAGTGCTGGTTTTTTTCTTTTCTCACTGAGGGCCATTTCGCGAATGATTGAGTTGTATAGTGGAAGGAAACAAGTATGGGTCATCGCGCAAACTATGTGGTTATTGAAAACGGCAAAACGGATATCTACTATACCCATTGGGGGGCTGTGACGGCGCCAGCAGTCCTGCTCTCCGGGCCGGAGAACGTGCTCAAATTTGCTCGCGAGTTGAAGCGGGATAGTGAACTGATGGAGATCTACTGGGCGCAGGGTGGCGTCTTCCTGGATTACGACAACCGCCAGATGTCGTTCTTCCATTGCCTGGACCCTATTGCCAATGTCTATGTACGTCGCCAGTTGGTGCGGGCCCTTCAGGCGATCTGGTCCGGCTGGACAGTCAGCTATGAAGCACACCATCAGATAGCATTTCATCAAAAATTGGGCCTGGATCCCTATGAAGCTGAAGTAGCGAAAGCACATGAGGAGAAGACGTATCTTGACACCAGCGATCCATTGGCGACTGAGACCGACCTCAGCCAGACGTTAAGCCGCCGTGGCCCCGGCTCCTGGATTACTGTGCGCACAGCCACAGGGCAATTGCGGGACTGGATGTTCTATGCGCCCCGTCGTGCGCAAGGTCTTTTCGACCAGCCCTCTGACGATCAGACCCGGAATGTTTTCCTGCCACAACTGAACATGGGGGAGCTTTCTAGTCAGCAGTATGGCATTCGCGCCATCGTTTCGCTGCAGCCAAACGTGCGGGGTGATCTCGATCAGAGCTATAACGCTCAGGCCTATCAGATCCTTTCAATGGGGCCGGATCTGCTCAATATCCTGCCATCATTGAAACCCTTCACCGCCCTGCCACAGGAGGGTTCAGGCCAGGAGCCTCACCAGGGGGCCTTCATTGATGAGCAGAGCCGAACCATCTGGTTCTGGGAAAACTATGAACTGTACCCTCATGAAGTGGAACCGCTCGCCCGGCGCTGGCCCGACTGGCAGGTCCACAAACATGCCGATGGGATGATTCACCATCTGGCACTCAGCGGACGCAGCGCGACCCTCTACAAGGTCCCCGATCAACGCGCGATCAAAGAGCTGATTGATGAGGTGGCAAGCTGTGATGAGCGGGTCAACCCAGCCCTTATCGCGGCCATGACTCGAGGGACGCCTCAGGCGGTCTTAGGCAAAGAGGTGAAGCTTCTCGATGAGCCCGCGTTTGCTCGCGGCTTCTTCCGCATGGAAAAACCTGCCACGACGACCGATGAGCGAAGGAAGCTCCTCAGAAAGCTTTTCCGCGAGATAAACTCCGAAGCCTGAAGTGTACTAAAAAGTAGCCAGGAGAGGTATCCTGGCTACTGCGGGGAGAAGAGATCTGGGTGATGTAGTGTTATGGGACGCGGGCAAACAGGTCGTTTTCGCCAACCACGTCGGGTCCGACGCGTGTGGCGGCCAGTTGATAGCTTTCGGTGGCGCGCCACTTGCGCTGGATCTCTTGTGGCATACGCGCAAACGGCGTGTTCGGGTTCATCTGGGTGCGATGCATGACCCAGGAGCGCGACTTGGTATCCTGCCAGCGCTCAACATCCAGCAGAACGCTGATCTGATCGTCGGGGAGGCCAAGCGTGTTGGGGTCAATGTCGGCAAATGGTCCCTGATAATCCTCGTTTTGCAGCCATTCCGCCATCATAACGACTTGTCGGCGCGCCAAAGAACTGTAGTAGAGTTTGGAGACAGCATGTGCTGGTCCCAATTCCGGGTATTGTACTCCGTCGGCGGCGGCATGGAATGCGCCCGTTGTGTACCTGTAAATCGCGATATGGTCAGGGTGGCCGTACCCTCCGGTCTCATCAAAGGTGACAATCACCTGGGGACGGAATTGGCGAATGATCGCTACCAGTTTGCCGATTACCTCCGCGGCTCTGGCCCGTGCCAGCGAGCGCGGGTCTTTATTCTCGGGAGTGCCCGCCATGCCGGAGTCGCGATATCCCAAAAACCAGAGGTGCTGAATATTGAGCGCGGCGGCGGCGGCCCGCATCTCTGCTTCGCGTACCTCGCCCAGGTTGTCTGAGGTTGCCAGGATGGGATCGGAGATCTCACCGACCTCGCCACGGGTGGCGCAGATAAGACCAGTTTCAACACCGTTTGCCTGATAATGGAGCAGTGCACCACCAACCATGCCCTCGTCGTCGGGGTGAGCGAAAATGCTCAGTAGTCGTTTCGTTGACATTTTTTTGTTCCCTTTATATATTGCCTCGTTGGATGCCATCTCAAGACTACTGTAACAATTGTTGAAACCTTTTGCAAGTCCTTTCCCTTCACCACATCCGGGGTATTATATTAAGCGAGTATTAAGCACCTATCCATCTAGAATGGAACAAGTATTTAACATATCTATCTATCTTTTCTGTGGTAGATGTGTTACACTATGTTTAGCGTGTCGAGCAAGGCGGCCGTTGGGTGGGAGGGAGGTCGATAGGGAGCACCAAGCATGTCTGAAGGCCGACTAGATGAGAAAAAGGAGAGCGCTGCGTGTCAAGAACTATTTTAGATAAAGAGCTGCGAGAACTGGATGATCAGATTATACGCCTGGGATCTCTGGTTGATGAGGCTCTGGCAAAAGCGCTGGAAGCCCTGGCAACGGATGATCTGGCCAAGGCAGGCATGGTTATAGAGGGCGACACTATTATTGATAGTTTGCGAGCCAGTGTTGAAGAACACACCATTCGTTTATTGACGCTCCAACAACCATTGGGAGGTCGCGATTTACGCTACCTGACCTCCGCCCTCTCTATTGCCGGTGATCTGGAGCGTACCGGCGACGGGGCAGCTGGGATCGCGCAGATTATTCTCCGTATGGCTCCTTTACGTGGCAATCATACCCCAGTAGAAGTGGAGAATCCTTCTACAGATGCGGCTGGCGGGAAGCAGGTCATCACCGAAGCCTCAGTCCTGCACGGCCTACTTGAGCTGGGAAAAGAGGCCCGGCGCGTATTACAGGGAACGATGAAAGCCTTCGCGGAGCGCGACACCAATGCCGCACGCTATATCTGGGAAGAGGACGATGTGGTGGATGTGCGTTATCACCTGGTGCGACACGATTTGATGGCGATGATGGCGGGCGCGCATGCCATTCCTGCCCTACAAAACGATTCGCTTATCTTGCAACGCGTGACCTATTTGCTGTGGATTGCCCATAAACTGGAGCGGGTCGGCGACCACTGCTCCAATGTCTGTGAGCGCATTGTGTTCATACTAGAGGGCGAGACAAATATCAAACATTCGTCAGCAAATTAGCCGCCTGTACAGACGAACGGAAAAGGATACCCTGTGCACAGGGTACATATACGCCAGGTCGAGCCCATCGCCCCCCCTGGTGAACCATAGAGGTGCCCGATTTCATCGTGGCACCTCGCTGATTTTATCAGCCTCCGGTGGCCAAACCACTCCTCTTGGCCCAGCGACCTTCACTTGACGCCTATTGCTCTGTCAAGCTTCATCTGGCCCAATCGCAGGTTACACCCAGGTTACATGTAACCTGGATGTAACCCGCCATGGATCGGCCTGTGAAGCCGTTTGAGAGGGAGGAGGTTACAGGTTACACCTGCAGGAGGGACGTGGCTGAGCGGATACGCGCACCGTTGAAGGTCCGTCAATCGAAACAGGAGTCATCCCGACAAAGGATCTGGTTGGGGAAGAGTCCCAAAGTCTGCAGAAGTCTGCACTCTCGGGCGCATTGCAGACTTGGCTGGATCGCCTTCTGGAGCCGCGGTAGAGGGTAAAGTCTGCAAGTCTGCAGCCATCTTTGCCAACCGGATTTGGAACGGGTGATGATCCCGGTTATCAGTGATAATCGGGATCATCACCCGTTCTGGGATGACTCATGTTTCGCAGATCTTAATCGCACCTCAACAAGAATACCCCCTGATCAGGCCGCGCCAGGTTGGTAGATGAGGACGACGACGCCTTGCTCTAGTGTCTTCGTCGTGACCAGTTTCAGGGTCGTCTTTTCGCTCTGCCGAAACAAAAGCTTGCCGGAGCCAACGAGGAGAGGGTGAATCCACAGACGCAACTCATCCAGCAAGTGGTGCTCCAACAAGGTCTGTCCAAGAGGGCCATGACCATAGAAGACAAGATCTTGACCCTCCTCCTGCTTGAGCCTGGCCACGGCATCGGCAACATTGTCCCTGATGATCACCGAGTTGTTCCAATCGGCCCTTTCCAGGGTGGATGAGAAGATATACTTGCGAATGCTCTTCATCCTTTCGCTGTAGGCGCCAGTTCCAGCGTCCGACGTTGTGGCAAACATTTCGTAGGTGTGCCTGCCCATCAACAGCGCGTCGCTCACCATACGCGGCAATGGTAAAGGCAGTCGATATCTTTGCGGATCGTCGATACATTCAACTCCTCTCTTATTGGTTACCGGATAAACTCGCTGGCAAAACGACGCATGGTATCCAGTTGAGGTGTGTCAAAGAAGCTGATCACGAGTTCCTGGACACCAGCCGCCTCATAGGCAACGAGACGCTGCCGAATCGTCTCAAGGTTTCCAACGAGACCATACGATTGGATGTCTGGGACTGGGGAAACGAGGGGAGCCCATCCTGGGACCAGAGTGCGGGCCTGCTCATCGGTATCACCAAGAACACAAAGCGTGAGGGCTGTCCGATGAATGCTCTCATAGGAGCGTCCAACCGCCTCACAGTGTGCTCTCATCACGTCAAACTTGTGCTCAATGGTTGCAATATCGCCTTGTACATTACAGGCATCGGCATATTGGGCCACCAGTTTGAGCGTCACCCGCTCACCGCTTCCGGCGATCATGATGGGAATATGGGGTTGCTGCACCCCTTTGGGCTGGTTGATCGCGCCGCGAACCTGGTAATAGTTTCCCGCGTAAGTGGCCTCCTGGGAGTTCCACATAGCCCGAATGACCTGGACGGCTTCGTCGAGCTGCCGCAGGCGCGTCTTGGCATCGGGATACTGGTAGCCATAGGCGTGATACTCCTGCTCGTGCCAGCCTGCTCCGATGCCAAAGGTGTAGCGCCCATGCGAGAGCACATCCAGGGTCGAAGCCATTTTCGCCTGTAAGGCAGGGTTGCGGTAGTTATTTCCGGTCACCAGGTGTCCGATACGCACCCGCTTGGTATCGCGCGCGAAAGCCGCCGCTGTGGTCCAGCTCTCAAAAAACATAGCCTGAGAGGGAATAAGGGGATGAAAATGATCCAGCAACCAGACCGTCTCAAATCCAAGTTCATCAGCCGTTTGGGCCACATGGTTCAGTGTTTCATAGGCTTCTATGGGGTCCTTGAAGCTCGCCAGTTCTCCCACAAAGCCCGTGGAAAGGTAGACGCTATATTTGAGAGACATGTTTCTTTACCTCTTTCTCTTCTGGCAGAGAATCTCTGCCAGTACTGGCCTCCGAGGAACAGGAGAAACCGCCATATTTCATAGCTGAACTCCTTCCTGCCCAAATGCAGGTACATACCCGCATTGGTAAAAATTTTTAGGTGCTTACCTCTTCCAATTGAGAAAGCAGCATCTTGAGCATCTGCAGTTGATCCTGTCCGAGGATCTCTGCAACTGCTGTCTGGGCCTTTTGCCAGAAGGGACGAGCGAGAGAAACGGCTTCACGTCCCTTCTGGGTGACGTGTACGGTATGCTCTCGTCGGTCGCTTCCTCTGCTCAGAGAGACCAACCCGTCGCGCGCGAGAATACGTATATTCCTTCCAATGGTCGAACGATCGCTTCCCAGCGTTTGAGCAAGGTCGGTAAGGCTTGGCTCAGCTTCCTCCTGAAGAATGCTTTCCAGAAGCACATATTGCGTCACCTTGAGACCGCTAGGCGCAAGGACTCGATCATAGACCTCGGTGAGCGTTTGCGCTGCGTAGCGCAGAGTGGTGCAATGACAGGGAAATGTCCTTTTCATAATGCAAGTATATACCCGCATTTGGCAGATGTCAAGGGCCTATCAGAACCGAGGACACAAAAAGGTTCCAGGAGAAGGCGGGTTCTGTCAGAACAATTAGTTCGTGGTCTGAATGGCCTGCCAGAAGATATCGGCAAGCTGCACATAACCGGCGGGACTGGGATGGAAGCCATCCACGCTGACATATTCGGGATGAGCTGTAAGCTGACTGTGATTGAAGAGATCAACAACGATCACGTTATAGCGCGCAGCGATAGTGGCAATGTTTGCATTCCAGCGTTGAATCTGCTCAAGCATATGGGTCTGCTGGACTGAGGAGAGATGCGCGAAGGTCGGAAGCTGTGTCAGGTTAGGGAGATTTGCCATGACAATACGCGCCTGGATGCCAGCTCGTAACTGCTGGAGCAGGGTATCGAGATCGTGCATATAGCTATCATATGGCACCCCAGCCACAAAATCGTTGGTGACAAGCCAGATAGTCACCAGCTCTGGTGCGGTAGAGAGGGCAAGGGGTAGTTCCTGCGTGAGGGCTCCATGCAGGTGGATACCACTGACGCCAAGATTGATGAAGCGCGAGCCCTGAGGCAGATGCTGCGCCAGCAAAGGTACATAGCCCTGCGATCCTGGTTGAGTACTGCCAACGCCGACGGCATCCGAAGCTCCCAGTGCAACATAAACGACGGGCTTGCTGAGGAGTTGTTGGCTGGTAATGGGCTGAGGTTGTGAGGTACGCGTCGGACCGGGCGTGGCAGTTGCCCTGATCGCTGTGTTTGTTGTTGGGGTGGAAGCACAGGCCGAACAGACAAGGGCAATGAACAAGATAAGCGGAAGTAATAGCTTTTTTAGTTGTAAGTGTCTATCCATGAATGAATATTTCTAACTGAGAAACGCTGGTAAACACGACTATCTCTGTCCTATTGTAGCATATATTATGAGAGGAGCGAGCGCGATTCCCCGGGCGATCCCTTGCAGTTCCTCGGGCGACCGCAAGGGATCGCCCCTACTATACACCAAGGCGGCGACTGCCTGTTATGCCGGGTATAGTAGGGGCGATCCCTTGCGGTCGCCCGGGTCTGGCTTATGAATAGCCTCGCGGCTCAGCTGCTCGCTCCTCTCAATATATATGGTTGTGGCGGTAAACTTACTCGCCTGACACAATAGAGTAGCCAGGCTGACCATCGAAGGTGTAGAGATTCTCAGTCTTGATAAAATCAAAACCAGCCTCACCGACATGCTGGAGCAGGGTGGTGATTTGCGCGTGATTAATGGAACCACCATTCGCTGAAAAGAAGCGACAGCGCCAGTGATCGGTTGTGAAGGTTTCGGGCTGACCATCGGGCCACACTTTGGCTCCGCGATTGGCAATCATAGTCAATTTCAGATTGCCGCCGCTCCGCTGGAGGGCGCTGGCCAGTTGGTTGGCATTGCCCTGTGGCTGATCCAGGAAGACATCGACTCCCACCAGCTCTTTGCTGGCTGGCTTACCATGCGAGGCGTACTTAACACTCTCTTTTTGGGGAGCTGCGGTATAGCTGACCGCTTTGAGCGTGCTGGGCCGCTGACCCAGGCGTGCAATCACGGCCTCGGCGAACTCTTTGGTGCCCACTTTCTGCTTACTTACACCCTCCACAAAGATATCGTACGTATGAATGCCATCTTCCATCGTACGTAGCCAGGCGTTATGGACGTTGGTGGCGATATCTGGCAGGCCGATATGGACCAGCATCATGACGGCGCCCAGCAGCAGACCAGAGGGATTGGCAAGGTTCTGGCCAGCGCGACGGGGAGCAGAGCCATGAATAGCCTCGAACATGGCAAACTGCTCTCCAATATTGGCGGAGCCTGCCAGACCGACCGAGCCGGTAATCTGGGCGGCTACGTCAGAGAGAATATCGCCATAGAGGTTTGGCATCACCACCACATCGAAGGCTTCGGGGGTATCGGCCAGTTTAGCCGCGCCAATATCCACAATCCAGCTCTCATTCTGGATATCAGGGTATTCCGTGGCGATCTCGTCGAATATTTTGTGGAAGAGGCCATCGGTCATCTTCATAATGTTGTCTTTAATGAAGCAGGTGACCTTCTTGCGATTATGGCTCCGGGCATACTCGAAGGCATAACGCACGATCCGCTCGGAACCAGGACGGCTGATCAGCTTCAGGCATTCCGTCATATCCTGCGTCTGGCGATACTCAATTCCAGTGTAGGTATCCTCTTCGTTCTCACGAATAATTACCACGTCCATAGTAGGGTGCTTGGTGTCGACGAAGGGATAATAGGAGACACATGGTCGTACATTGGCGTAGAGGCCAAAGGTGATACGGGTGGTAACGTTGAGGCTCTTGTAGCCGCCACCTTGAGGCGTCGTGATAGGCGCTTTGAGAAATACTTTGGTGCGGCGCAGCGATTCCCAGGCGCTGGGCTCCATGCCCGCGCTAATGCCACGCAGATAGACCTTCTCTCCAACTTCAATCGTCTCAATCTCAAGTGGCGCGCCTGCTGCCTGGATAATATGGAGGGTAGCATCCATAATTTCTGGACCGATACCATCTCCGTATGCAACCGTTATCGGTATATTTTTTGCCATAAAGGGATCCTTTCCTGGTAATGGTAACTCCATTTTTGTGGAGACGCTTCAGTGTAGCATAGCAAAGGGGGCATATACAAGCAAACTTCAATAAGGCTGAAGTAAACGTTTTATGAGCAGAAGAAAGCGATATATGGATGAGGTAATGGCCTCGTAGGCCATTACCTCATCCATATATCGCCATTCAAGACCTTGCTAGCCTCGATCGACGAGGGTTAGTTGGCCAGTGTTGATATCGATCACCAGGCCATGTACGGGAACTTTGGGCAGATAGGGGCTGTTACGAATAACGTTGACCACCTCTTTAACGTTGATATGCACATCGTTAAAGGCGCCCAGCCAGCGCGTCAAACCATTGACGTCGCCCAGTTTCTCCTGTTCAATCAGCCGTTGTGGATCCACTCCCAGCGCTTGCATTGAAGCAGTCAGGGCCGTGGGGTTGGCATTGGCTAATCCGCAGTTGGTGTGGCCAATCACCAGGACTTCGCGCACGCCCAGCAGGTAGATACCACCGGCCAGCGAGCGAATGAGGTCATTGGCGGCTCCGGGACGATCCGGAGTAGAGATAGTTGCGCCAGCGGTGCGCAGTTCAAGCACATCGCCGCGCTCCAGGCCGAGGGCATCCTCAAACATACGCACCAGGCGACAATCCATGCAGGTAACAACGGCTGTACGTTTACGCGGGGCATGTCCAATGGTAGGTAATGTATGTTTTTGGGTAAAGTGCTCGTTATGCGCTAGAATTTCGTCAAGCATAGAAGATTATCCCTTCCATAGGTTTTGCAGGCGAGCAGGCACGCTTTGCTGCTCACCTACTCCAGTCTAGCATAGCGGCGGATCAGGCACAAGTTGTAGATAGAGGAGAAATGATTTTCTGATAAACATAGTCACGCTCGGCGGGTGTGAAGCCTGCTGCCTTGAAAACGCTCTGGGCAGTAGTATTGGTATCCATAGTGACGAGTCGGGCGGTATCAATTCCCCACTGTTGTAATTGCTGGTGCCCGGCGATGAGAAGAGCCTTACCCAGGCCACGTTTCTGGTAATCTGAGTGCGTTCCAATGTAATCGACCCAACCTGAGCGTTGGCCACTGCGGGCCCACTCCTCTTTGTTGATGGAGCACTCATAATAAGCAACAAATGTGCCATCAGGGGCAACGACAACCAGGTGACAGTATTCGGGAGATGCCCATAGCTCCAGGCGATGCTGACGGTTGACGGTAGCAAAGCCAAAGAGCTGCTCATACGCCTCCAGATCGTTTTCATCTTTGATCTCCTTCCCTGGCTTACAGATGTTTAGATGACAAGATAGAATAGTGTTTTTTCTGCCGTATACTGAAAGGAGAAATAGTTACAACGCTACTCGTGGCGCCAGGAAAAAGAGAGAGCAGAACGGGGAAACCCCTGGAATGCTTGAGAAAGAGATCATGGATACATCTACCATACAGCAGAGAAGGATCAGGCGCTGTGTTATTCAAATAGCCGGGGGTGTTTTGCTCCTTCTCGTCCTCTGTGCCAATCAAGGAAGAAATCATGCGGCTACAGCTACGCCCTCTGCAAATTCACAGGCTATCGCATCATCAACGGCCACAATCCTGACAGAGCCAACAGATGTTTCATCACCCTCTCCTATCACTCCTCCTACGCCACAAGCGACAGATTCTGCTGTCGCCACTGCAACAGTAGCACTGGCATCTCCACCAGGGCCTTGTGAGACACCATCGGGTGTGCAGCCTGTCTCATCAATAGAAATTGAGAGTGGCATTCCCAGCAAGCCACAGATCGCGCTGACCTTTGATGCCGGAGGAGACGCCGCGCCTGCCCCAGAGCTGCTACATATTCTCAAGAGGCGTGCGGTCCCTGCCACATGGTTTTTCACAGGCAACTGGGCAAAGCAGCACCCGGAGATCGTACGCACTGTCGTTGAAGCAGGATACGAAATCGGCAACCATAGCATGACCCATCCCGATCTAACGAAGTTGGCAGATAGAGCGGTTTGTAACGAGTTGACTCAGGCGGAGCAAACGATCTCTGCTATAGCCGGTCGCACGACCCGCCCCTACTTCCGTCCACCTTTTGGTGCACGTAATCAACTGGTGCGTCAACTCGCCGCACAACTTGGATACCGCACCGTGTACTGGACTATCGATACACTTGACTGGCAAACGTCTTCTACTCCCGCTTCGATTCTGCAGCGCATTTTTTCGAGTCGCCTGACAAATGGAGCCATCATTCTGATGCACGCGGGAAGCGCCTCAGAAGTACAGGCCCTTGATAAGGTGATTACTCTGCTCCAACAGCAAGGATATCAACTCGTGACGCTCTCTCAGATCCTGCTATAAGCTTCATTTTTTACAAATGCTTAGCTATCCCTACTGAGCAGTAGGCTGTTGAGCGGCTGGCTGAGTCGCGGCTGGACGACTGATGATGAGTCCGATGATATCGACGAGAACAGCCGCCACGGCCAGCACGATGAATACTAATTGTTCGGGCAGCGCTATGCTAAAGAGCGTATCCAGAGCATAGGTTCCCGGTCCTGTGATGCCAATGGCCAGACCCATAGTAAGCAGGGCCAGCGGGAACTCTATGCCGCGCTTACTATTAAAGAAGCCATTTTTCCAATGGACCTTCACCATCGCCATCAACATAGC
>Ga0070730_10004546_pt1 | contig 12128 bp, 7 predicted proteins | sample Coa_R1_3_FD_66447 | JGI IMG/M metagenome (GOLD analysis project Ga0070730, IMG submission 66447) | Surface soil microbial communities from Centralia Pennsylvania, which are recovering from an underground coalmine fire - Coalmine... | ecosystem: Environmental > Terrestrial > Soil > Unclassified ... | reverse complement strand
TTATTATATTGACAATTCATAGTCTGGGTTTAATCTGTTTCCCGGCTTTCTTTACTTTCTTGCCGCGGAGCTATCCTTGGGACGGTTCCCACAGCGTCTCCTCCGAACCTTCTTCACGTTCGTCCTCTTCGTGTGCGCTGGCTGCAGCGGCGCCGGTTCTTCCTCATCCCTGCGAACTTCGCCTCCTCCTGTGGCTGATTTCACACTGTCGCTCTCTCCGAATTCTCTCTCGCTCTCACAGGCCACCAGTTCGGTCATCACCGTTTCCGTGGCCGGGCAAAACGGTTTCAATAGCGCCGTGCAGCTTACGCTTAGCGGCCTGCCCTCCGGTGTCGCGACAAATCCCGCAGGTTCGTTCAGCATACCGGTCGACGCGAGTGTTCCGTTCGTCGTCGGAGCTAACGCCACGGCCCCCACTGGCAACTTTTCGATCACCGCACAGGGCGTCAGCGGTTCGCTATCGCACTCCGTGACGCTGGCGCTCACCGTGCAACTCGCTGCCGCCAACGGACTCCCGCGCACCACATACGTACGAACCGACGCCGTCGCCGCGGTGGACGATCCCCCCGGCGAACCCCGCCATCGCCGCATCGCCTACGACGTAGGGCATCAACACGTTTTCGTCGCCAACCGCGCCATGAACCGCATCGAAGTTTTCTCCAGCGTTGACCAAACTCGCGCCGCGCAAATCAGCGTCCCCGGCGCGAGCAGCGCAGACCTTTCGCTCGATGGCGCCACCTTGTGGGTCGGCACTGTCACGGAACAAGCAGTGGCCATCGACACAACATCTCTGCAGGTTCGATCGCGCTATTCGGTCCCCGCACTTTCCCCAGTTCCCAACTCCTTGTTCGATCGCCCTGAGGAGCTGCTCTCTATGGCTAGCGGCAAAATTCTGATGCGCTTGCGTCAATCCTCCGCGGCGCAGGCGCTTCTTGCTTTGTGGGACCCAGTCGCCAACACCGTTGTAAGCTTAACCTCGGCCGCGCCCGCGCTTTTTCAGAATGGTCTCGGCGCGGCGGCCCGCACCGGCGATGGCACCAAAGTTTTCTTGGCCGCCAATGACGCCAGCGGCGATCTCGCTGTCTTGGACGCCAACGGCAACCTCGTCGCGGGGCCTCAAGCGCTCGGCGCCGGAACGATTCCGCTGGTCGCCGCGAATCCCGACGGAAGCCGCTTTGCCGTGCAATTCATCTCGAACGGCAGCGCTCAGCTTCTTCTCCTCGATTCCTCCTTCCATCAAGTCGCGACTCCCATATCCATCAGTGCGCAGAGTCTGGCATTTTCCCGCGACGGCAGTTTTCTGTTCGCCAGCAATAGCACCAGCGGCCCGCCCGCCGTCTCCGTTTTTGACGGCCACAGCTTACAATCCCTAGGCCAGGTCCCTGACCCCGCCATCCAGGGCGTGCCTTCCGAAATCGAAGAAGCCGACGAATCGCAGCTTCTCTTCGCCCTTGCCAATCGCGGCGTGAGCTTCATCGACGCCTCCCGGCCTGGCACGCTGCCGCCACCCGTTCCCGGCTTTGTTGCCGTGCCCGTAGCGCAACCTTCGCAAGGGCCGTTCACCGGGGCCACCGCAACTCTTCTCTTCGGACAAGGCTTTGCGCCCACTGCCCAGGTCAAATTCGCCGCGCAACTCGCCAGCGCAGCGTCCGTCTCCGGTGCGTCGCAGATTCAGGCGGTTTCGCCGCCTAGCGTTCTGAATGGCGGAGTCAATCTGACTGCCTTTTTCCCTGGGGGCTGGCTTGCGCTGGCACCAGACGCCTTCAGCTACGGCCCCGAAATCCTCGAAATTCTGCCCAACGCCGGCGCCAAATCCGGCGGCACTTCCATCCAAATTTATGGTTTTGGATTCGGCGGCGACGCCACGCAGATCAGTGCAAAGATTGGCGGCGCTGCAGCCAGCGTAGAGAGTGTTGAAAACGTCGCTTCGATCGCACCATCGCTTGGCTTCGACGCGACTTATCCTTTCTCGCTGCAGTGCGTGACGCTCTCGACTCCTCCTGGAATGCCCGGCAAAGCCAATGTAACGATCAGCTCCGCCGCCGGGACCGCTACTGCACCAAGCTCGTTTCAATACCTAGAGAGTGTGCAGGTTGTCGCCAAAGCCGCCCTGTACAAATTCCTGCTTTACGACCAGAATCGCCAATGGCTCTACCTCTCCGCCACTGACCACGTCGACGTCTTTGATCTCGCCGCGGCGCAATTCCACTCCACTCCGCTCACTCCTCCGGGCGGCCCGCCGCCCAACGCCGCTTTGCGCGGCCTTTCGCTCACGCCCGACGGTGCACAATTGGTCGTCGCCGATTTCGGCGCGCAGAGCCTCTACCTGATCGATCCGGACTCGGCCGCCGCCAGCAAAGTGGATGTCGGCGGTGTCGCCGGCTTTCTCAATTCCGGCCCCGCCCGGGTTGCTGCCACCAATACGCAAACGGTCTTCGTCGGCATGAGCGGCGAAGGCGGCGCCGGCGGCTCCTGCGCTTCGTGCCTTTCGCAACTCGATCTTTCCGCAAGCCCGCCCATCATCCAGGCCGCACCGCAACCGCAAGTCGCCAGCCTCACCGGCGCTCCGCTCGTTCAGTCAAACGCCGCCGGGGATCGCGTTTTCCTCGCGTACAACGCCCTCCCCGGCGGTCCCGTCGGATTTTGGTCCTCAACCTCGCCCAATCAATTCACCACCTACCCCGCAAATGAATCCGCGGTGGACCTCGCGGTGACTTCCGACGGCACAACCTTCGCCACCAGCGCCAGCGGCCTCCCCGAACTTCGCGGCGCCGACCTCGCGGTCTTCTCCTCGCTCGCTGCTGCTGAGCTCGAGCAGATTCCCGCTCGCGTTTCTGTTCCTGGTCTCGCTATGCATCCCACTGGCGCGCTTCTCTATCAACCCTTCCTCACCGGCCCCGCCCCCGCCGCTCCGCCCGCAACGGGCATCCAAGGCGGCGTCGACATTCTCGACGCGCACTCTGGCCGTTTGCGCCTGCGTATCTTCCTGCCTGAGCCCCTCGCCATGCTCTCCACCGACCTCGACGCCCTCCATGGCTCCTTCCTCGCCGTCGACGAAAACGGCCAAAGGGTCTTCGCGTTAACCACTTCCGGTCTTACCATCGTCCAACTCGCCAACGTGCCCCTGGCCATCGGCACAATTTCTCCCGCATCCGTCGCTGCTTCGGGAGGTGCAACGCTAACCATCCGCGGCAGCGGCTTCCAATCCGGCGCCTTCGTAACCATCTCCGGAAAATCCGCCGCTGCAACCTTCGTCGACATCAATACGCTAACCGTGACAACTCCAGCGTTATCCCCCGGCCCGCAGCAAATCCGCATCACCAATCCCGACGGCGAGACCGCAACCCTGGACGCGGCCATCACCGCCAACTAGTCGCAGGGCTAACGTCCCAGCATCGATTCGGCCAGGTTCTACGCGGGAATCAGCTGAAACGATTAACGCAACTTCGCATATTCAGATCTGGCAACCGTGAGGATGGGAATGTCCGGGTCAGCGTCTTTCCACAGGGTTAAAAAACTTTCATAAGCCGCGCGAGCTTTGGCTGTCTCGCTCTGCAGGGAGTAGGCGCGGGCGAGTCCGAGATATGGGAGGATACCCTGCTGACTGTTCAGCACGATTCCCGGGTGATCCAGCATCTCCTGAAACTGGGCGGCCGCTTCCTTGCCCTGATGGAGACGTAGATACGCCAGTCCACGCACATAGGCCACATAGAGTCCGCACTGCTGACACATCTCATAAGGCGATGCGGCCAATATCTCCACGGCCTTCGCGGGATTGTTCCGGTTGATCTCGATCGCGGCGTGAATTGTTGGCAACCAATAGCCATTAAGCAACGAGTGAAGGGGAAATCGCTTGGCGAGGTCGTCCGCCATGGATCGCGCCCGAGCGGAATCGCCCGCCCTTGCGAGCACCAGCGCCGCCGCAGTCTGGATGTCTCGCGCGGAGGCTTTTGCGAGTGCTGCTGCGACATCGCCCTTCGCTTCCGCAGGATTGCCGAAATCCGCTTCCATCGACGCCAGATTTAGCTGATACTGCGAGGCGGTTTCCTTTTCGTCGCTGCGTAGCGCCGAGGCGATGGCCCGGCGAAAAAGCTCGCGCGACTTTTCCAAGCGACCAAAAAAGGCCTCCGTGCTGGCGTGCAAGGCAAGAAAGGCGTCTTCGACTCCGGGTTTGCCCGCCGACCACGCGATCTGACGGTCCATCTCCCCGTAGTCTCTTTCCAGAAAGGCCGCTGCATAGCGGCCCAGATGCAAATTTGGGTAATCTAGCTTGCGCGCCAAAGCCTTCTGGTACGCCGCCTTAGCCTCCTCGACTCGATTGAGATTTGTGTAGACCAGCACCAGATTCGAGTACGACACGCTATCATCGGGAAATAAGCGCAGACTTTCTAAGGTTTCTGCGATGGATTTCTCATACTGGCCTAGGGAAGTATAGGTGGAGCCCAAGTTTCCGACGGGCACATAGTCCCGAGGATAAGTCTTCGACCAAAGCATGAAGATCTGTGCTGCTTTCTCGAGTTCTCCCGTAACGTTTTCATAGTAAAACGCCGATATACGGAACTTTTCGCGTTCGCTTACCCGCTCGCGCAGATCGAAGGCTTTTTGGAAGGATTCGTTCGCCAAGCCCACTTCCAGAAGGTTCGCATAGTTCAATCCCAGATTGGCGTACGCGGAGGCAAACTGCGGATCGAGTTCGATCGCTCGTTTATAGAAAGGAATGGCACTGGCATCGCCTTGCTCCATGGCCATTTTTCTTCCCTGCGAATAAACCTTCAATGCTTCGAGAGATGGAGTCGTGGCTTCATCAAGTGGCGCGTCGAATTTACGGATGGAGCTGAGGGACTCGCCGGCCTTTTCGCGAAGCTTCGCCGCGGCCCTGTCTAAAGCGCTCAACACCTCTTCTTTTTTCGCTGCCTGCACCTCCTCTCTTGCCAGCGAACCTCCGGTTTGACAGTCGACGGCATTCAGTCCGATGGCGTATTGACTTCCCAGGCTGGCGATCGAGCCCGATAGCACTGCCTTGCTTCCCGTGCGTTGACACACGTCAACCGCTGTCTCCTGGTCCAGGCGCACATCGGCAGAGCGGCCCATCAACTTCAGCGTTTGGCTCACTGTCCGGTCCGGCAGGATATTCAGGAATGGTGACTGTTGCAGGGCGCTCGCCAGCGCCTGCCTCAGCGTGCTGTCGAACACCTCATCCCCCGTCGAGTTGGCGAAGTCCGCGAGAACGACAGTGTCCGTTTCGCTCAGCGCGTGAGTTTTGCTGGTATGAAAGAGCCAGCCAACGGTCGCAACTACGACGGCGACCACCGCGGCCGTTCCCGGAAGCAACCACTTCCAGCGCCGAGACGCTACCGTCACAGCGGGCCTCGCGCCATCGCGCGAAGTTGCGTTTCTCCCCGCCCACACTCCTCCCTGCGCTTCGGTGCTCCGCTTAAGTCGCTGCAAATCCGCTCCTAAATCAGAGGCCGACTGGTAACGCAGCTCTGGAGGCTTTTCAATGGCTTTGTTAATGATGCGTTCAAATTCAGCCGGCACGCTCGGATTCAGCAATCCCGGCGCAACGGGTGTGTGGTGCAGGATGGCTTCAAAGACTGCTGCCGAAGTGTTTCCGGAATATGGGCGTGACCCGGTGGCCATCTCATAAAGCAAGACGCCAAAGGAAAAAATGTCGGTGCGCTGATCCAACTCTTTACCCAGCGCCTGCTCCGGAGACATATAGGTCAGCGTGCCGATAGCTACACCCGGCGTCGTCAAGTCCGCTTCGTCCTGCGTGAGCGTGGCTTCGGAATCCGCAGGGTGAGCGCCGGCCCGCGTCTGGAGTTTAGCCAACCCAAAATCGAGGATCTTTGCCTGGCCCCCGCTGGTCACGAAAACGTTGGCGGGCTTAACGTCGCGATGAACAATGCCCTTTGCGTGCGTGGCCTCGAGAGCGGCCGCGATCTGAATCCCGAGATCCAATACCTCTTCGGTTTTGAGCGGCCGCCCCCCGATCCGGTGTTTCAGGGTGCAGCCCTCAAGAAACTGCATCGCGATAAACGGCTGGCCCTCGAATTCCCCCACATCGTAGACCGTGCAAATGTTGGGATGATCCAGTGCCGAAGCTGCTTGCGCTTCTCTCTGGAATCGTTCCAGGGCGCGGGCATCATGAGCCATTTGGGGCGGCAGGAATTTCAAGGCAACGGCGCGATGCAGGCGCAAGTCCTCCGCTTTGTACACCACACCCATGCCACCACCCCCCAGCTTGCCAATGACGCGGTAGTGGGAGACTGTCTGCCCGAGAAGTGGAACGGGTTCCGCCATTTGGCCCACATCTTAGGGCGTGCCAGAAGCGCAAGTCAACGAACACAGATTCCTCAGACTTCTTGCCTCTGTCCAGTTTTGCGAACACATTTCTCGGCATCCATCGTGGGCTTTGGTGATGTTTCCTAAGCTCCCTCATTTCCGGAATTTTCCTCTTTCTTTGGTTAAGTCGGCGCATTTGCTCTCAAGTACCGTTTTCGTACTCTCAGTGCTTATAGGAAACAGAACGGAAATGAATCGTCTCGAGAGATGTTCTTTCAGCTCGCTACGTACGATGATGTGGGGCGGTTGTTTTTAGGCGCAACGAAGCCGCAACTCGGGAATCGCGTGGATCACCTTCCGAGCGGCAATTCCGAAGTTAACATCGAGTTTCTGACAGGACTTTTCCGAGCCGCCCGGGCAGGCCCGATGCGATTGCGTATAGGAAAGAGACCATGGAAAGATTTCAAGCGTTTCAAACCGCCGCGCGCGAAGGCGGCTTCGTCAAAGTGACTGAATCTACTGAGGGCACTGTACTGTGGCTTAGGAAATACGCGCCAGATTCCGTCATGGAGACGCGTCAGCGCATGTGCATCAATAGCCTCACGGATAGCGTAACTGTCTATTGGATGGCCGTTCCCGGGAAAGTGACTTCGCAGACTTTTCGGGCTGTGCCCGCGTTGCAAGAATGGTTTAAGCTAGGGCCGGACCCACTCGTGCCGCGATGAAGAATCCCATCCGCTTCTTGCGCTCGATGGCTCCTCTTCGAGATATAACGCTCTGTTCGTAGCGGAAAACTCCAATCTACGTTCAGTTCTAAGCACGCACGGTGTCATATTGCAATTCGTTAAGAATTTGATCTCGGCGCCACACATATCCAGGGCTTTGTTCATTCTCCTTTGCGCTGCGGCGCCCGGCATCATTGCCAGCCAGGAATCTCCGGCTGGCGATCAACAACGAGGCTTGGTCCAGACCCAGATGCGCAATGTCACTTTTCGCTTTTCGGAAAACGTGGCCGTGCAAATAAAATCATTGAACGGCGCGCTCGTGCCCGTGGGCAATAATGAAATTCCCGTTTTTGACGACAAGGACTCCTTTAATCTGCGCATCGGCAGCGCGGAAGTTGCCATGGATTCGTCCAACCTGGCAAACGCTCTCAATTCCTATGTTTTTGCCCAGCCTGATTCGCCCCTGACGCAACTTTCTGTCTATGTTGAGAAAGGCCGCCTGAATATAAAGGGGAAGCTCCATGACAAAGGCGACATCCCATTCGAGACCGTCGGCAATCTCATTCCCACCGAGGGTGGAAAACTTCGTCTGCACTGCGAAAAGATCAAGGCGCTGCATGTCCCGGTAAAAGGCTTGATGGGTCTCCTGGGCATCGATCTAGGCAAGTTAATTCAGGAGGGCAAGGTCGCTGGCGTAACCGCTGAGGAGGACGATCTGATCCTGGATCTGGAAAAAATTCTCCCGGCTCCGCACATCGAAGGCAAGGTTGTCTCAGTACGAATCGAAGGCGCCAGCATTGTTCAGATTTTTGGCGGTTCGGATGCCAAGCCTGTGAAAAATATCCGCGCCGGTAATTACATGGCGTTTCGGCACAATCGGCTGCGCTTCGGCAAGCTGGTCATGAACGATGCGGATTTGATCCTTATCGACATGGATACAGACAATACTTTCGATTTCTTCTTGGATCATTACAAGGAGCAGCTTTCGGCGGGATACACTAAACTTATTTCTGATGGTGGCTTGCGCGTCTACGTAAAAGACTACGACAAGCTTCGTCACGCAAAGGTTTCTGCTGCCAGCCGCAAGCCACTTGAGACCGGATCGCGACTCCCCCACTAGGATCCCCGAGCTGCCAGCCTTCACCGCGAACCACATCTGTGTCATCCTCAGCCCCCAAACGTTTTTCATTGGCGATTAAGGAGCCTAAGCAATGACTATCGGCAAAAAGTTGGTCCTTGCAATATTCGCCGTTGCGCTCGCAGCCAGTCACGCGCTCGCGCAACAACCCGCTGATGCGCCGCAGATCGATAGCAGTAAGATTGACACGGACGGCACGGCTTACGTAACCCGCGTAGTGCCCGTGCCCACCACCATCAGCTCGGAGGCTCAAAAGGTCCTAGCGCGTGTTATCTCGGACGCTCCCTTTCCGCAAACGCTCGAGCAGCGCCGCGCCGCAACAGATCGCTGGCAGGCCGGGGCCGGTGAAGCCGCGAAGAAGTTGTATCCGGTAGACGTTGCGGCCGATACAATCGCCGGCGTTCCGGTCCGCGTAGTCACTCCGCTAAGCGTCGGGCTCAACAAGCGCGACCGCGTCCTCATCAATCTCCACGGCGGAGGTTTTAATTCCGATTCCGGCTCGCTTTCCGAGTCCGTCCCTATCGCCAACCTCACCGGCACTAAAGTAATCGCCGTTCTCTACCGCTTGGCGCCCGAGCACCCCTTTCCCGCTGGGCTCGATGACGCCATTGCCGTCTACAAAGAGCTGCTCAAGACTTATAAACCAGCGCACATTGCCATCTACGGCACGTCCGCTGGCGCGATTCTCACCGCCGAAGTCACCGCCAAGCTCAAGCAACTGAATCTTCCGCTTCCCGGAGCCACCGGGATCTTCTCCGGCATGGGCGACTTCAGCCAGCCCGGCGATTCCATCGCCCTCTTTGCCTTGGACGGCCTCTCCGGTCACCTCGAACCGCCAAAGCGCGACGCACACTCCGAATATGTTCCCGCCTCGCTCGATCTCAAAGATCCCGTCCTATCTCCGCTCTACGCCGATCTGACCGGCTTTCCTCCCACGCTGTTCGTCACCAGCGGCCGCGATCTCTTGCTCAGCGGAACGACGCTCTTGCATCGCGCCTATCTTCGCGCCGGCGTTGATGCCCAGCTGGTCGTCTTCGAGGCGCTGCCCCACGCCTTCTGGAACAATCCAACCTTGCCCGAATCCAAAGAAGCTGACCGCCTAATGGCCCAATTTCTGGACACTCACCTAGGCAAGTAACAGCACTCCAGCTGGCCAAGCGAGGTGATCGTTCATTTATCGAGTCCTTCACCCAGGGCTGACGCGGTGCCGGTTAACACCCGACGTTTTGCCGTTCAAGAAAGGTTGATACAAACCACGCGGAAGACTCTGCAGGCAGGCCTGTTGTTCACCGCACAAAAACTTCAAGCGCCGTCATTCCATATCCAGATGTTGCAGCGAAGCCTCCCGCTTCGGTTTGCCTAACCGCACATCGATCCCAACCATGGGCCCGTAAACATTGATGCCATAGTTCGTATATCGAGGTTCGGACAAATAAAGATTGGATATATGCATGAAATTTATGCCGCCGGAAATGGCGAAGCGAGAATTGAAGTTGTATCGTACCCCGCTGCCCAAATTGAAAGTAAACGTAAAGTCCTGCCCCTGGGCCCAGGTAAACCCTTTGGGCTCCTTCGCATTGATGTCCCCGAGGCCCAGGCGTAGGTCAAAATAGGGCACCACTCTCCAGTTCGGCCGGATAAAATTCCGCCGAATTCCCATGTCGTAAGACCAATAGCGGGTTTCCGGCCCCCTGGGAATCGCGGTGAAGGACCCGCTGAACGTCATATCCCAATTGCCGCGCAAAATCCCAGGCCCTGCAATGTTGCCCATTTGCCATCGCAACGAAGCGATGTTGGGTTCCAGCGTGTACTTAAGTGGAGTTACGTTGTACTGATCGCCCAACAAAACGTCGAAAGGCCAGGGAATATTGATCGGCAGATATCCGTAGTCTAGGGAGAATTCCCATTTATTTTTGTAATAAATGGCTCGGTTGAAATCGGGCCGCTTGGGCTTGCGCCGGGCTTTATCCGTAGACAAGCTCGTTGCAGGTTGCGTCGTTGAAGGCCGCGTCGTCGTCGGCTGGGTCGCTGAAGGGGGAGTTGTTGCGGTTGTATCCTGTCCCTTGGATAGGGCGGGTTGCGTGAAATAACCTAGCATCAGGGAGAACAGCACGAGGTATCGTTGAGTCATTTTCAGATTGCGGAGCAGGCCCCTTTTTCTTAGTAACCGCAAACTAGAAATAAGTTGCACGCAAAAATCCTCGATCCTTACGCGCCTCTAGATCGAGCATCTTAGTGCTTCTCACGCCCGGCGCATACGAATTTTCGCGTCTGCAGAGTCTCGCCCAAGATGTCTGGCACGCCCAGAGATATACTTCCCTCATGCTCCTCGAATTTCGTAAAGCCCTGCTCCCCCAAGATGCCCCGGCCCTGTGGAACCTGGATCTTGCGATCTTCGGGAAAGACGCTTTCGACCAAGCTCTCTGGCTGGTCCTGGAATCCTACTGGATCCTTGTCGGTTCCCAAGTCGCCGGTTGCTCTGCCTTCATCCATGACGCCGACTTTCAGGAAGATCTGCGCGAGGACGCGCAGAACACGCCGCAACCCGGCACCCTCTACATTCAGAGCACCGGTTTCCTAGCCCAGTATCGCGGGCAAGGTCTGGGTCATCGGGTTAAAGCCTGGCAAGTCGAATACGCCAGGCAAAATGGCTTCCGCCGCATCGTAACCAACTGCCGCGAAAGCAATGCCGCGATGATTTCCATCAACAAAAAGTTCGGCTTCCGCCCCACACGAACTACCCCCGACTATTACGAAGATGGCGAAGCCACCGTCGTCCTGGAGCTTTTTCTCCGTTAGCGCCTTCAGCGCCCGGAGCCGAAGTAACAAAGGCCTCAGCTCTTGTCCCATCGCTAAGCAAAAGCTATAGGAAGGGAATCTGCATGCCGTCCGTGAACCATCAGCGTGGGAAGGCGATCACCTGGTAGGCCTTGGTGACGTTCGCGGTGACGCTTTTGGAAAAGTTGGGGTCAAATCTGTCGGCGTACTTCTTTGTCAGGAAGTCGGACACGCTCTTCTGAGCTCGCTCAAGCGAAGACCCTTCGGCGTAAGCGGCGGCGGTGTGCTCCATGAGGTCCTGAAAATATTGTTTCCATAACTCGAATTTGACTTTGCCGTGCATCACGTCGCCGTGGCCTCCCAGCACGGAATCGAAATCCAGTTTTTCGGCGGCGTCGAGCGTCTGAATCCACTCATAGGGATAGCTGTCGCCCATGAACGGAGTCCAGCCATGCAAGGCATCGCCAGTGACCAGCACCTTTTCCTTCGGGAGGAACACGAAAACGTCGCCATCGGTGTGCGCCCGTCCCAGCCAGAGAATCTCAACCGTGCGGGAGCCTCGCCGGAGGATCAGGCTGCGATCGAAGGTCATGGTCGGCAGAGTGACTTGCATAAGCCTCAGCTCGCCGAGATAGCTTTCGGCTTGGCGGATGTTTTCCTGAATGCCCGCCTTCTGTTCCGCAGTGGAGGCTTTCTCCAAATCATCTTTCAAATGCGCGATTTCTTGCGGCATAGTCACGATCTCATTCTTAATCCGCGGTATGCCCAGCCGCTGGATGTTTTGCCGCGTCGCCTCGGACGAGATGATCTCGATGCCCGCCGGCCAGGAGCTCGGATACGCTTCGTTCCCCTGATAGTGGTCCCAATGAAAGTGTGTGTTCACCACGTATTTCACGGGCTTCGGCGTGAGTTTCTTGATCTGCTCGATGAGCGCGCGCGCCGCCGAAGGCTTCGAGTGCGTGTCCACCACCAGCACGCTGTCGCCTAGGACAATGATCGCCGCATTGCAATTCACCTTGTAGGCGGGCTTGGCGATGGCTGCATAAACGCCGTCGGCCATTGGCCTGATATCAAAAATGTCTTCGCCGGCAAAGCCAGAGACTGGAAGCAACAGCAACAACGAAAGCAATAAGCGTCGCGTCATGGCCGAACCCTTTCCTCGCTGGATGCGATGCGTCGAGCAGCCTACTACAACCAAATCA
>Ga0070730_10004545_pt1 | contig 12130 bp, 8 predicted proteins | sample Coa_R1_3_FD_66447 | JGI IMG/M metagenome (GOLD analysis project Ga0070730, IMG submission 66447) | Surface soil microbial communities from Centralia Pennsylvania, which are recovering from an underground coalmine fire - Coalmine... | ecosystem: Environmental > Terrestrial > Soil > Unclassified ... | reverse complement strand
TGGTCGGTCGGTGAGCAGCCGGGGCCGGCGTGATTAATCAGGGGGCTGCCGGGCAGCGGCGCATGATAGTAAGTGATCGTTCGCGGACCCGGGGTCAATGGGCCCAACATGGCGTCCAGCGCGGAGCCCTGCGTGTCGTGCTGGCCCGCCAGGGCACAACTGGTGTCGGTTGAATAGTTGTAGCCGGCCGAGGACGGGGCGAGTCCATCACCCGCGCAGTTTTGCCCGCCAGCATTGTCGAGCACAGTGTTTTGCAGGCGGGCGATTGTGCCGACGCCGGTATCGAACAGGCCGTATTGATTGTCCTTGATCGTCACATTCACCAGGTCGAGCAGCGCGGCGTTATAGAGGCCGCCGCTTTGTCCGCCGGCGGCCTGGTTGCTGCTGATGGTGGAATCGTGAATTTCGACGTAGCCAGCGCTATCCGGGTTAGGGGCGCCAGCCACTTCCAGGCCGCCACCGATTTGAGCCTGGTTATGAGTGAACGACGATTTGGATATGGTCAGACCGGCGTTGGTGCGCGCCAGGCCGCCGCCCGCGTCGGCCACGTTATATTCAAAGGCCGAATCCACGATCGTAACCGCCGTCGCGTTGGCGTTGGTGTACAGGCCGCCGCCCAAGCTGCCGGCGATATTCCCGTAGAAGAGGCTGTCCTGGATGGACGCCTGCGCGTTGGCAAGGTTTCCGCCGACAAACACGGCGCCGCCAAAGCGGCCCTGGTTGCCGTTGAAGGTGGTGTTGTCCACAAACAGCCAGCCCTCATCGTCGACGGCGCCGCCATAACCGATCGCAATCGTTTGGGTCGGCGTCTGATTGGCGGCAATATAGGCATCCTGCAAAGTCACCATCCCCGCTTCGTTGAAGATCGCGCCGCCGAAATACTGCGCGCTGTTGGCGACCAGGGCCGAGGGGCGCGCGCCATCCGGCATGAGGAACGCGCGGGCATCCGGGGAGAGATATAAGGCGCCGCCCGCCAGGGCCGAATTACCCGTGAGCGAGGCGCTGGTGGCGGTCAGTTGGGCTTGCGCGCCCAGCCAGATCGCGCCGCCAATGCCGTTGGCCGGATCAAGGGACTGATTGAAATTCAGGACCGAGTCATTGACCATCACCTGCGCGCCAGACGACAGCGCATAGATGGCCCCGCCGCTGCCGGCGCTATTGTTATTTAGGACACTGTTGTCTATCGAGACCGGCCCCAGCGTGTAAATAGCGCCGCCGCTGTGGCCGACGTCGGTCAGGCTATTCTGGATGCGGGTATCGTCCAGGGACAGGGCGCCGGCACTCGAGATGGCGCCGCCGTCGGCGCCGTTACTGAAGGCGCGGTCGAGGACTATGCCATTTAGCGACAGACTGGCGCCGCTGTTGACTGTGAACAGACGGGTGGTCAATCCCCCGGTCAGCGTGATCATGTTTCCGCCCCAAATGGTGGTGTCCTGCGAAATCGTTTTGGCGTTGGTCAATTGGATCGTGGCTGGCCCGCCGCAATTGAAGGTCACCGTGCCGCCGCCGGCCAGCGCGCCGTCGAGCGCGGCCTCGGTGCAGCTGCCCGGCGTGCCAATGCCCACGACGCCGCCCGCGGGCGAAGCTTCCACCGGGCCGATGAGCGTGATCCACACTAAGACTGAGACCAGAATGGCGCGCAGGTGACCCTTCATCGCAGACCTCGAATCATCGCCGGACCAAAGGCACGAGCAGCCGAAACGCATATTCAAAGGCGCCAATATCGCAGCCACCCAGGCGGAGGTAGCCGCGTTGATCGGTGGGCGGGCAGCCGTCGTCGTCGCCATGATTGATGGCCGGGCTGGCCGGCAGCAAAGCATGGGTCGCAGTCGGGCCGCCGTTGTCGGCCAGCGGCCCGAGCAGCGGGTCAGTAGCGGTCAGGTCGCCGGCAGCGCCCAGGCCGCAGGTATTGCCGTCGTCCAGGTTGTGCCCGAGCGAGACGATCATCCCGCTACAGTTGTCCGACGGACTGCCGGCCAGGATGGTGTTTTTTAGCCTGACAGTGGCGCCGCTGAAGCTGATGATGGCATGTCCGCCAGGCGCTTGATTGCCGGAGAAGGTGCCGTTGGTCACCGTGAGCACGCCGGACTGCGCCAGGACGCCGCCACCGCCATAGGCGTTGTTGGCAGAGAAAGTGGTATTGCTAAGCGTGACAGTGCCCGAAAGGAACAAGCCACCGCCGCTCAAGGGCGCGCTATTGCCGGTGAAGATCGACCCATCGACGACCAACTGGCCCTGATTGTGGATGGCGCCGCCCTCCGAGTTGGAGCTGTTGCTGATGAAGCGGCTGTTTTGTATGGTGAGCTGGGCCCCCAGGTCGCTGTCGAGGGCGCCGCCAATGCCGGCCGTGCCCTCTTCGAAGTCGCTGTCGGTGACCGTCAGGGTGCGGCCAACATGGATCGCCCCGCCGCCGCCAGCGGGCGCGGTGTTCGACAAAAACGTGGCACCGGTGATATTGGCCTGGCCATCGGTTTCAACGGCGCCGCCGCCGTAGACCGAGGCGGTGTTGGAGTAGAACCGGCCGCCGCGGATGCTCAGGCTCACTTCGCTGTTGATGGCGCCGCCGCTGAGGCTGGAGTTGTTGTCAAACGACGTTTGGTCCAGGCGCAGCGTGCCGAAGGTGACAATGGCGCCGCCGGCGCCCGAAGCGCTGTTGCCGGAAAACGAGCTGCCGCGCATGTCGAGAATGGCATTGTCGTTGACAATGGCGCCGCCCATAAGGGCCAGGTTGCTGATGAAGCTGCTGTTGGTGATGGTCATGATGCCAACCGAGTAGATGGCCCCGCCCCAGCCGGCCAGGCTGCGGTTGGCGAAGAACCGGCTGTTGGAGATGGTGGCCAGGCCTTCGTTGTAGAGGGCGCCTCCCTTGTGGCCAGAGGCGTCATTGCTCTCCAGGTTGGCGTGATCGATGATCAGCCGCCCGCTGTTGAAGATGGCCCCGCCGTCATGGTCCACCTGGCCATGAGATAGACCCAGGTGAAGCAGGGTCAGGGTCGCGTTGACCTTTACGTGGAGGATATCGGTGGCGTTCGCGCCAGTCAGAATGATCTGATCGGCGCCATCAATGGTGACGGGAGCAATGATCAGCTTGGGGCTGGTCAGGGCAATCGTGACCGGCCCGCCGCACTGAAAGGTGATCGTGCCGCCGGATAGCGACGATTGCAACGTCGCCAGCGCCGCGTCGAGCTGCGCCTCGCCGCAGGGCGGCCCCACCACGGCGTCGGTGACCGGCGCGGCCAGCGCAGGCCGGGCGCCGGAGCCGATGAGCCCGGCCGGCAGGCTGACGATCGCAATCCAGATGAGAATGCGTCGGCGAGACATGTGTTGCCTGTGCTTCCGTCAGCGCGTCATATTGGGATCCGCATAAATCGCGCGCAGGTCTTTGGACATGCCCTGCACCCAATCGTCATAGTGGTCCTGCCAGATCGATTCGATGTGTGCGTGGTAAGCGACGCCGTCCAGAAGCAGCTGCCGGTCGATGTCGTCATTCATCTGACTCTTCCATTTCGCGCCGAGCGCTTTAACGGCTGCCTGGCCTTGCGGGTTCAGCTCCCGGACCGTGGTGCCCCGGTCGGCGAGCTGAGCCACGGCTTGCTGCGTGGCGTCGACCAGCGCCCCGCCGGTCAGCTGTGTCTTAAACGTATGGATGAGCTGCTGCTGGCGTTCGTGCTCCTCGCCGATGGCGGTGCCCAAGATCGCGGCGCCAATAGGGAGAAGCAAGGCGCCGACGGTGGTGCCCACCCCAGCCGAAGCAATGACGCCGCTCGAGGCCGCGGCGCCTACGGTCCCGCCCGCTTCCAAAATGGAAATGGTGCTGGCCACGAGGCCGACGCTGCTCACGCCGGCCTCGAAAGTGTAGCCGCGAGAGTGACTGGTGTCTGGCGGAGAGACGCTCGGCCCTGCGGCGTCCAGGCTGGCGGCCGCTCCGCTGAATGGTCCCTCGCCGAGGAGCGTGCCGCTGCTGACCGCCCCGTCAGTGGGTGCGCTGGCACCGGGCGTGCCATTGCCCGCGGCGCTATCGCTGGCAGCAGCGTTGGCCGGGGCGCCAGGGCCAGCGCCCGCCCCTTTGAGCACACTGGCGGCCCGCTCCTCGGCAGACTGCATTTCGGCGCTGATCTGACTGGTGCCATCAGCCGCGCCTTCCAGCGCCGTGATCAGGCGCCGGAAGGTGGGCAGCACGCTCTCGTTCATCTCCTGGTAAAAGGCATTAGCCCCCTGGCCAACCCAATCGCCAGCCTGGAGCACATTCAATTGCTGCTGCAAGTTGCGCAGGGTCTGGCGCGTGGTCTGGGCCTGCTGGCCGAAGCGGCTGGCGGCCGCCTGCAATTGCTCGTAATCTGCGCGAATTTTGGGAGCAGCCATGCCTACCTCACAGTCTGGCAGCCTCGCCAGCCTCGTCGGTCGAGGGCGCGGCGGGCAGCACCGGTACAAATTGCCGGACGAAAGCCAGGGCCTGCTCCAGCGTCACAAAGTCGCAGGTCGACCGGCTGGATACGTGGATCACCCGGCCGCGCCAGGAGCGGGAGACCGGTTCGTGCCAGAACCGGACCACGAACGATTCAAATTCAGGCGGCAAGGGTTCGTCTGGCATCGGTTTTGCGCTCAGGCTAGCAGAGACTGCTTCTCAAAGTGCTGACCCGTGCCCGGACAGGACGCAAATAACCGGTGCGGCCTTGGGCCGCACCGGTTGGGGGGCGCTATTACCCGCAACTGACGGGGAATAAGGCAGTTTGAGTCTGCTGCTCCTGGGCGGGCTGAGGGCTTAACGCAAGCTCGGCCGCGGGCGGTGGCGCGGGCTGGCCGCGCTAGACCGCCTGCCCTGCGCCGATCTGCTCATTCAGGCGCGCGGTTTCGGGCGACGGCCCAGTTCCCAATTCGTCACGCAGCACCTGGCACAGGCGCTGATAGTGCTGCCGCGCGCGGCCGGCCTCGCCCAGGCGCGCATAGCCGCGCATCAGCTCGCGATGTGCGGCTTCGAGGTAAGTATCGAGCTCGAGCGCCCGCTGATAGACCGCGATCGCTTCGGCCGGGCGGCCCTCGGCCAGCAGCAGATGTCCCAGCTCCAGCAGCGCTTCCAGCGCCTGCCGGCGCAGCTCTTCCCGGCGGAACAGGCTCCAGTCCGCGTCCAGCTCCGGCAGAAAGTCGCCGGTGTAAAGCGGGCTGGCGTCTTGCAGCAGGCGAATGGCCAGCGCCACCTGGCGGGGCGACTCCGCCAGCGCCGCCCGCGCCGCGCGCACGCGCCGCTCGAACTGCTCGACGTCGTACCAGAGCGGCCGATCGCGATTGACGGCGTAGGCATTGCCGTCAAACAGGATCCAATCGTTGTGCCCCAGAGCGCGCCGCGCGTGGTGCAGCACACGGTGCAGCCGCGCCCGCACCTGCGAGGGCGAGGCCTCCGGGTAGAGCGCCAGGCCAAGCTGCTCCTTGGTGGCCTGCGGCTGGCTGAGCAAGTAGAAAAAGAGCTCGCGGGCTTTGGCATAGCGCCAGTCCGCGTCGGTGAGGGCCACCCCATGCACCCGCACGGCCATCTGGCCCAGGGCAGTGACGTAACACTCCACGCTGGCGGGCCTCACGTCGGCCGGCTCGCTGAGCGCGTAGGCGATGGCGTCGGCGAGGGGCAGCGCGCGCCCCTCGAGCCACATGCGCTCGAGGGTCGGCCCGTCCAGCTCGGCCCGCAAGCGAGCCAACAGCGCGTCGTGTTCGGCCTGGCCGCCCGGCGGCAGCTGAACGCCAATGGCGGCGCGCAGCGCCTCACTCGTGCCCAACAGGCGCGCTGCCCGGGCGGCGCGGCCCTGGGCCGTTTCCGCCAAGGCGAACTTGATGAAGACATCAGAGACTCCGCCGCGATTGTTCACCAGCTGGTACAGGCCCAGGCTTTCCGCGGCCCAGGCGTGGGCTTGCGGCCAATTCTGCTGCTCCGCCGCGACCTCGGCCAGATTTGATAGGGCGATGGCGGCGCCATTTTGATCGCCCAGCGCCCGGCGGATGGCCAGGGTCTCCAGGAGCAGAGTCTGCGCGCGGCTCCAGTGCGCCTGCGATACGGCCACCGCTCCCAGGTTGTTCAGCACTACCGCGATCATCCATTGATCGCCCAGCCGCCGGCACAGCTCCAGTGCCTCTTCATTTAGTCTGGTGGCGCGGGCATAATCGCCCTGCTCCATTATTGCCGCCCCCAGGCTGATGAGCGCGCTGGCGACACCGCGATCGTCGCCCAGGGCGCGGCGCAGTCGCAAACTGTCCTCAAAGGCCTGGATCGCAGCTGCCTCCTGACCGCGCCTGGCCATGACGTCGCCGAGTTTGTTCAGCGCCAGGGCGATGCCGGTCGCGTCATTCAACCCTTGCCAGATGTGCAGGCACTCTTGAAGGTAGGCCTCAGCCTGCACCCACTCACTCTGCCGATCGGCCAACAGCCCGGCCACCGACAGCGCTCGCGCGCGGACCGCCGGGTCGACTGGCCGACCAGCCTGCGCCAACAGCCGGGACAACCAGGCCCGCCCCTCGCTCGGGTGCGCCTGGATCAGCCAGAACCGTTCCAGCGCCCCAGCCAGGCGCAGACCGCTCTCAAAGCGACCGCCGTCGAGTGCCCACTGCAGCGCGGCGCTCAGGTTGTCGTGATCAAGCTCCAGGCGCCCGAAGGCCGCGGCCTGGGCCGCACCCTCAAGCTCCGGCTGCATATGCTCTAGCAGCTCAATGCACCAATCCAGCAGGCGCTCGGCGACTGTCGCCTGCTCAGCCGCGGCCTGCAGCTGCTCGCGCGCGTACTGGCGCACCGTTTCCAGCAAGCCGTAGCGCACGGTCGCCGGCTCGTGCTGCCAGATCGACACGAACGAGCGCTCAACAAGGTCGGTGAGCGCATCCAGCGGCGCAGCCAGCCCAGCGTCGCCGCACACCGCCTCGACCATGCTCACGTCAAACGACCCAGCGAAGATGGAGAGCCGCCGCAGCAGGGCTTGCTCGGGCTGGCTTAACAAGCGGTAGGTCCAATCCAGCGTTGCCCGCAGTGTTTGATGCTTGGGCAGGGCCTCGCTGCGGCCGCGGGTCAACAAGGCAAACGCATCGTCCAGCCGCTGGACGATCTGCGCGGGGGCCAGCATTTTGACGCGGGCCGCGGCGAGCTCGATCGCCAACGGCAGGCCGTCCAGGCGCCGGCAGATGGTGATGATGGCGGCGCTGTTGTGCGGAGTAAGCTCGAAGCTTGGGAATGCTTCGCGCGCCCGCTGGAGGAACAGGCCGATGGCCTCGAAGTGCTCCAGCTCCGCCGGGGTCTGCACGTCCAGGCCTGCCGCCGGCGGCAAGGCCAGCGGCGGCACACTGTAGAGCTGCTCGGCGGCCAAACCCAGCGGCTGAATGCTAGTGGCCAGGATCTTGATGCGCGGACAGTCGGCCAGGAGGCGGCTGGCCAATGGCACGCAGCCTGCCATTAGATGCTCGCAATTGTCGAGGATGATCAGGCGCTCTTGCGATTGCAGGGCCCCAGCGATCAGGTCGGCGGCCGGCTGGCCGGGGTGGTCAGACAGCTCGAGTGTGGCGGCCAGGCGGTCAGCGACAAAGGCCGGGTCGGCCAGTGTTGCCAGATCGCACCACGTCAACCCCTCGGCATAATGCTGTCTGGCCGGTTCGTTGGATAATAAGCGGGCATATTCCAGGGCCAGGCGCGTTTTGCCACAGCCACCCGGACCGGTCAGCGTAACCAGCCGCGACTGGCTGAGCGCCCGCTCGATGTCCGCTAGCTCGCGCGCCCGTCCGACGAAGGGGGTGTATGACCGAGGCAGGTCCATGAGGGCAGAAACAGGCAACTGAAGGGTCGACCTCGCCCTGCCGATCTGGCGTCGGCTTGCCGATAGAGTGTCAATTTTACCGCGATGCGGCCACGGCTCGAAGCCGCCGGGGCCAAGGGGCGCACTTTTAGGCTGGGGCCGATTGGTGGCTCAGGCTGGAAAAAGGGGAGCGCGGCAAACTTGTGGTTCGGGGTGTTCTATGCTGTTATTAGCAGACCGCTCCACCGGGTTGGTACCGGTGGAGCGGTGCTGCACAGACTGGGCCCGTCGGCGCGCGAACTGTTATACGCTGACGTAGGGGCTCAGGCATTAACCGGGCAATGGGGGCAGCTAGCTGGGCCGGCGGAACAGGGCCATAAAGAAATAGGCGAGCACGACCCCCGCCAGCATCAGCGTGATGTGAAAGACATATTCGACAACAATCAGGCTGCCCAGGTTGAGGCCGACGTGAAGATGCAGGCTGTCATGCGGCCACCAGTTGATCAGCAGCCAGGCAATCGACAGGTGAGCGCCGCGCGCCAGGCCAGCTGAAACCGGCGCGACGTCTCGTACCAGGGGGTAGCCGAACAACAGGAAAGCGATTCCCAGACCGAAGGCCAAGGCCTCAGCAATATTCAGGAGAATAAAGAGTGGGAGCAGCGCTCCGCTGGGCGGGGCGACGGTCGGTGTTGGGCGCCAAAAGCCGCCGAGTGGTCCGTTTGGGCCAGCGATCATAGCCACGACCGTGAACACCAGCGTGACAGCCAAGGCGTATTTGCGGTTGCTCGTGTGTGTTGCAGGCATAATGGCAGACATGTTCAATTCCTTTTCGCCGTGGGGACTGACCGTTATGGCTGCAGCAGCTCGTTTCCGTGGGCCTTGGCAATCGCCGCGAACCGCGCCCAGTCCGGCTGTTCCGTGGAGGGGGGTGGCACTGTTCGACTGGCAGCCGGCCGGCTCATCTCCATAATCAGGTCCTCGAAACCGCCAGGCGTCACGATGAACAGCATCCGGCAGCCGGAGCTGCCGACGGTATAACGGTGCGGGATGCCGCGCGGGCCAAACACGTAGTCGCCGGCCCGTGCCTGGATCGTGGATCCGCCGACCTCGAGCGTGACCTCCCCCTCCAAAATCCAGAAAGCCTCGTCTTCGCGGTGATGCACATGCAGTGGCGCCCTGCTCCCCGGCGGCTCCGTGATCTCGACAATTGTCATCTGTCCGCCGGTGTCGGCCGCGGTGGCTTTAATCACCGCGAGGTTGTTGAACCACCAGCGCGCCTCCCCTTCCGCCCTGGCAACAGCGAACGGCTTCAGTGTCTGGGTATCAAGCGTGTCCTGTGTCATTGGGTTATCCTTTCGTTTACGTCCTCCACCAACTGGCGTACGATCGCGTAGCGCCAGGCACCGTCCCGGTCACGACGGGCAACGTTAATGCAGCACTCAGTGATGATGAGTGCAATGTCACGGGCCTGCACCACGCGCAGCGGCTCGGCCACATAGCTGTGCGGGCCGGCCCACAGTGCGAGCGCACACTGCGCGATGGCCTCGCCGCCGCGGGCACACTGTCCATCACCCGCGATGAACACAGCGCCTGCCTCAAACAGCTCGGCCAGTGCCTGGCCAGCGCGAACCAACAGGGTGTCTTCCAAAAGCACCTCGAGCTCCTCGGGCGTTCGCGCACCCATGCCCAGCGCGGCCTTGATCCCTGTTGCCCGTCCCATAGGGCTCTGATCGTTCATGGACCTGAGCGTAAAGGCTAGCAGCCACGAGTTCCATACCAGAAAGCTGGTATTGCCGGCGGTCGCTGGTGGGTGTAGGCTAAGGGCATGGGCGAAGACGCCAAGCAGCGGGCCAAGGACCGGCTGGTCTGGCTAGCCGGTCAAGGCCACGATCTGGTGACGTTTTGGCGAGCCGCCGGCGAGGCCCTGGCGCGGGCGGTGCCGCACTACCTGGGTCCTTGCTGGTACACGCTTGACCCGGCCTCCCTGCTGATCACCAGCCACTTCAACCCGGTCATGCCATCGCTTCCGCCGGAATGGCTGGCGGATGAATACTTTGGGAATGATTTCAATCGGATTGGCGCTGTCATTCGGTCGGAGCAGGGCCTCTCCACTATCCACGAGGTGACCGGAGGCGACCCGAGCCGCAGCCCTGGTTGGAATCGCAACATTCGTCCGGTTGGGGGCGACCAGGAAGTGCTGGTTGCTTTGCGCACGCCGGCTGGCGACGTTTGGGGCGTGCTGGGCCTCTACCGCGAGCCGGGCCAGCCCCTGTTCGACACTGAGGAGCGCCGCTTACTCCAGGAGGTGGCGCCCTATCTGGCCGAAGGCGCCCGGCGCGGCCTGCTGGTGGGCGAGGCCGCCGACCCCGAAGGGCCGAGCGCGCCAGCGCTGGTGGTGCTGCGGGAAGATTGGAGCGTCGAGTCGCTCACACCCGGCGCCGCGCAGTGGCTGGACGAATTGCCCGGCGGCGACTGGACGGCGCGGGGCAAGCTGCCGCCCGCGGTGCTAGCGGTGGCTGGACGCGCCTTACGTACGGCCGAGCACGCCGACGCGCCAGGCGAGGTGGCGCTGGCACGCGTGCTGGCACGTTCAGGCCGCTGGCTGGTGTTACATGGCGCTGCGTTGGTGGCAGATGGCGGCCGCCGCTGCGCGGTCATCGTGGAGCCCGCCCAGCCTACCCGCATCGCCTCCTTGCTCATGGCCGCCTATGGCCTGACCGAGCGCGAACAAGAGGTCACCCGCCTGGTACTTCAGGGCAACTCAACCGCGGAGATCGCCCAGCGCCTAGTGGTCTCGCCGCACACCGTCCAGCAGCACCTGAAGAGCGTGTTCGACAAAACGAACGTGCACAGCCGGCGCGAGCTCATCGGCCAGGTCTTCTTCGCCTACTACGAGCCGCGCGTGCAAGACAACGAGGAGCGCGCCGATGTCGGTCGCCCTCTGCGCGGCGGGCCGCTGGATCGGCGACCGAACGCCGCAGCCACAACCCAGACGCCGCCACCCGCGGGCCGGTAAACCGCGGATTGCTGGAAGCGCCGAGGCGGCGGAGCTTAGATGGTTTACCAGCGCACCTGAAGCGTCTAGCACGTGGGCCGATAGCAATATTGGACCGCCAAAGCGCAAGAAGGTGTACTATCCCGAGCACCCGGAAGGCCACTACACAAGGAGTGCTTCTAGCCTCGGCAGGGCTAGCTCGATCCCAAGCTCCTGTCCACGCCCAGCCAGGCGCGCTGTTCGGCTTGCCATCTGACAGCTACCATCTCACCGTTCCGGAATGTGGATCAGTGGCATCGTAATTGCAGCTTCCATCCTTTGCAAGTACAATCGTCAGAATCGGGTTAGAAAGTTCAACAACTCGTCGCATGGAACCAGGCAGAATCGGCATTCTGGTCGCTCAGGTGCTGGGACCCGCTGCGCATCTGATCGGAGTTCTTTTCATACAATATGAATAAATTCAACCTCCTTTCTGTTGCCACGCTGCGCACTGCGGCTAGCCTGCTCATTATGCTTGCGACCTTTGTGCAGTCCGAGCCAGTTTTGCCGGTTCAGGCGGCGGCGAGCCTGGGGGTGACGCTTCTCACCTGGAATACTGTCGGACTGGATAGCAACGACGTTACCACTGGTCCCAACCACTTTCCCGTTGGGGCCAGGGTCTGCAATACCGGCAATGCTGCCGCGACTAATGTCCAATCGGCTTTCAACTGGACGAGCAGCGACCCCTACATCAACATCCGCCCAGGCACCAGTTCGTCTTACACCGCCAGCGGACTGACCCTCAGCCCCGGGCAGTGCACCGATTTTTACTACGAAGTCGAGATCACCCGAAATTCGGCCGCCTATGACCACACCCGGCGCTACACGATCACGGCCACGACCGATGGCGGCCTGACGGGCAGCACGCCCACGCCGCGCGAGTTGTATGTCGAGCACCTGATCTCCCAAAGTCGTAATAGCGTGACCGCAGTGCAGCTCAACGGCGTCGCCGTTCCGGCTGGCTCCGGCATGGTGCTGACAGTGGGCAACACGTACACCATCACACTGGTGGGTGGCACTGCCACCAATGGTTACAACCAACTCGAGAGTTTTATCAGCCTGCCGAACACGGTTTTCCAGATCCTTTCGGTGAACTCCACCTACTCGGTCAGCAGCCTCGGCAGCCCTCTCTCTCAGCTCTATGCAGACGCTTGCGGCTGGGATAACAACCCGCTGAGTCCGACGTATCGCTCGTGCATCGGCAGCGATGGCAAGGCCGGCGGTAGTGTGACGACCGCCTTCCAGGTCAAGATCGTTGGCGGCGGGGGCACCAACCAAACTCTCAACACGCTGCTCTACGATTTCTCGGGCAGCAGCTTCCACTACAATAGCGATTTCT
>Ga0070730_10004544_pt1 | contig 12132 bp, 8 predicted proteins | sample Coa_R1_3_FD_66447 | JGI IMG/M metagenome (GOLD analysis project Ga0070730, IMG submission 66447) | Surface soil microbial communities from Centralia Pennsylvania, which are recovering from an underground coalmine fire - Coalmine... | ecosystem: Environmental > Terrestrial > Soil > Unclassified ... | reverse complement strand
GCTGTCCGGGTCGGCTGCCACGATCGTCTCGGGCGCGCGGACGCCGTGACGGACGAGGGCCTGCGCCATCGCGTGCTTGTCGCGCCGGCTCACGCTGCCGGCGGTGCCGTTGCCCGGCAGCCCCATCTGCTCAGCCAGCTCATCGGCGAGGGGCACCCCGGTCTCGCAACCGGGAATCGCCACGCTCACCGGGTACCTGCGCAGCGCCGCCACGACCTGATCCGGGTCCGGGCCGGTGATCACTTCCAGGAAGCGGCCGGCGTGCGGGACGGGGCCGAACATCCGGGGGATGTCCGGCGTGCTCAGCACCGCGACCGACGCCCAGCCCCGCGCGGCGAACTCGGCCTGCAGGTACGCACCGGTCGAGTACGGATCGACGATCGCGGCGACGTGAGGAGTCCCGGACATCGCGCTACCGCCGCCGGTACGAGCCGGCCCGGGACTTCGCATGGTTCCCTCCTGTCCGCTTCCCCTGATTATTCACGCCCGCGTCTCCTGATAGCGCGGGCCATCGCCTCAGCCGGCCTGCCCGGTGTCTGGCAGCCGGGCGTTCAGCAGCGGGCCGATCCGGGAGAGCGGGCCCGGCTCAGTCATATCCGCGTGGGCGCAGTCCACCGTGTGGACATCCATCGTCCCGGCGATATACGGACGCCATGCCTCGAGCCTTGCGGACTGGCCGTCGCCGGCCGCGAAGAAGAGCACGTCGCCGTGGAAGACATCGAGCGGCGCATCGGCAGTGAGGTCGATCAGGTCGGCGGATGCCTCGGCGAAGGACGCCACGTCGAGCTCGGCGAGTTCGGGCGGCAGGCCTTCGGCCAGCAGATCATGCTGTATCGACTCCGCGAGCTGATCCCTGCGCACCCGGCTGCCCGGTGGAATCGGATAGCTGTCCATGAGTGCCAGCAGCGCTGTTTCCTCGCCCGACTGCTGCAAGCTGACCGCGATCTGCTGGGCGATCACGCCGCCAAGTGACCAGCCGAGCAATGCGTATGGACCGTGCGGCTGGACGGACCGGATTTGCGCAAGGTAATCGCCCACGACCTCGGCCAGCGATCCTGGCGCATGCCGGGGGTCGGCAAGCCAGCGGGCCTGCAGGCCGTATACCGGGCGATCATCGACGTACCGCAGCAGGCCCGAGTAAGCCCAGCTGACTCCGGCCGCAGGGTGAACGCAGAAGAGCGGCGGCCGGCTGCCTTCGCCGCGAAGCCGCAACAGCGTCCCCAATGGGTCTTGCCCGGTGGCGCCAGCCAGCCCCGCCAGCCGCCCCGCAAGGCCGCCCGGCGTCGGCTCGGCAAGCAGATCCTGGATACTCAGCTCCGCGCCAAGCACCGCATGAACCCGGCTCACCAGCCGCTTTGCCAGCAGCGAGTGCCCGCCCAGATCAAAAAAACTGTCTCCCGCCCCCACTGCCTCCACCCCAAGCACCTCAGCGAAGACCCTGCACAAGATCTCCTCCCGGGCCGGCATCCGCACCACCGGCCGCGCACCAGCCCGCAGATCCGGTACCGGCAACGCCGCCCGGTCCACCTTCCCGTTCATCGTCAGCGACAGCCCCTCCACCACCACAACCACCGGCACCATGTATTCCGGCAACCGCTCAGCCAGATACCTCCGCACCACCGCCGCCAGCCCACCGGGCACCCCATCAGCCCCGCCAGCAGCGACCACATACGCCACCAGCCGCCGATCACCCGGCACATCCTCCCTGGCCACCACCACCACCTGCGCCACCAGCGGATGCCCGGCCGCCACCGCCTCAACCTCACCGGGCTCCACCCGGAACCCCCGAACCTTCACCTGATCATCCATGCGCCCGGCAAACACCAGCACCCCGCCCGCAGACCACCGCACCACATCCCCGGTCCGGTACATCCGCGACCCCGCCGGCCCGAACGGACACGCCACGAACCGCTCACCCGTCAGCCCCGGCTGCCCCAGATACCCCCGCGCCAGCCCCGCACCCGCCAGGTACAACTCCCCCGCCACCCCCACCGGCACCGGACGCAACCACCCATCAAGCACGAACACCCGCGCGTTCACCACCGGACCGCCAATGTGCGGCTCGTCGCCCATCCGCAGCGGACCGGATATCGTCGCGCACACGGTGGCCTCGGTCGGCCCGTAAGCGTTCAGCAGCCGCCGTCCGGCGGCCCACCGCGTCACAAGCCCGGCCACCGCTGCCTCACCTGCTGTCACCAGCACCTGCACCGACGCCAGCTCATTCGGCGACAGAACTTCCAGCACCGCAGGCGGCAACGTCGCGTGCGTCACCGCATGGCGGCCAATCAGGCCGGCCAGCGCGGGACCCGGCTGCATCTGCTCCCCCGAAGCCATCACCAGGCGGCCACCGCTGCACAACGTCATCAGCAGTTCCCATACCGACGCGTCGAAGCTCGGCGAAGCGAACTGCAGCACCCGGCTGGCTGAGCCGAGCGCAAGCCGGCCGAGTTGCGTCGCTGCGAGGCTGGCCAGCCCGGCGTGCGGCACAACCACGCATTTCGGTTGGCCAGTCGAGCCCGAGGTGTAGATCAGGTAAGCCGGGTGACTGGGAAGCAGAGGGCCGTTCCTATGGCAGTCGCCGGGATCTGTCACGTCGAGGCGACGCAGGTCCGCGGCCAGTTGCGGATCATCAAGCACTTCTGCCGGGAGCTGAGCCAGGCCTGGTACGTCCATGGCGGCGGCGTGGACGGCACTCGTAGTGACCAGGATCGCCGGGCGTGCGTCAGCGAGCATGAAGGCGATTCGCCCGGCTGGATACCTGCCGTCTAGCGGGAGGTAGGCGGCGCCGGCCTTGAGTACGGCCAGCAAGGCGGTGATCAGGCCGGCGGAGCGCTCCATCAAGATCGCGACTACCGTTTCTGGTCCTGCGCCGCGGGCCACAAGCAGCCGGGCCAGCTGATTGGCCTGCTGGTTGAGCTGGGCGTAGGTCAAGGCAGTGTCCTGGCAGGTCACCGCGATCGCGTCCGGGGTGCGGGCGGCCTGGGCCTCGAACAACTGCGGCAGCGTCGCCTCGGGCACAGGCGCCGCGGTATCGTTCCAGCCCACCAGGATCTGCTCCCGCTCGTCCGGGGTCAGCACGTCTACCTGGTGCACCCGGGCCCGCGGGTCGCCGGCCACTGCCGCCAGGACACGCACGAACCGGTCAGCGATCTGCCGCGACGTGCCCGGGCCGAACAGGTCCGCCGCGGCCGCCACCGTCGCGCGCAGCCCGGCCGGACGGCCCGCGGCATCAGCCGTCTCGGTCACGGCGAACTCCAGGTCGGCCTGCACCGGGACTTCGCCGGCAGGCTCCGCGGTGATCTCCAGGCCCGGCAGGTCCAGCACCGCCGTGGCACTGTTCTGCAGCGTGAGCGTCACCTGGTAAAACGGGTGACGGCCCACCGGCCGGGCCGGGGACAGCATTTCCACGAGCCGCTCGATCGGCACATCCTGGTGATCGAACGCGGCCAGGTCAGTCTCCCGAACCCGCGCCAGCAGCTCGCCGAACGACGGATCTCCGGACAGGTCCGTGCGCAGCACTAAGGTATTGGCGAAAAGGCCCACCAGGTCATCCAGAGCCACATCACCACGCCCGGCGACCGGGGACCCGATCGGGATGTCCGTGCCCGCGCCCAGCCGGCTCAGCAACACCGCCAGCGCAGCCTGCAACACCATGAACAACGTCACGCCATGCTCGCGCGCCAGCACTGTCAGCTGCTGATGCACCTCCGCCGGGACACTCAGCGGCACATTGTGGCCACGATGACTGGCCACCGCAGACCGCGGCCGGTCGGCCGGCAGCGTCAGTTCCTCCGCCATCCCGGCCAGCGCCCGCCGCCAGTACTCCACCTGCGCCACCAGCGCACTGCCAGGATCCACCTCCGAACCCAGCATCTCCCGCTGCCGCAACGCATAATCGCCATACTGCACCGGCAGTGGCGTCCATTCCGGCGCCGCACCGCGGCACCGCGCCGCATAGGCCACCGAGATGTCCCGGCAAAGCGGCACCATCGACCAGCCATCACCAGCCAGGTTGTGCATCACCACCACCAGCACATGCACCAGGGGCCCAACCCGCAGCAACCGCACCCGCAACGGGATCTCCGCCGCCAGGTCGAATCGCTGCCCCGCCGCCTGCCCGGCCACAGCAGCCAGCTCCGCCTCGGCAACGTCGGCCACCGGCAGATCCCACCGCAGCTCACCCAGCTCGAGAACCCGCTGGAAAGCCTCCCCGTCCACCACCGGGAACACCGTCCGCAGCGCCTCATGCCGCCCGAGCACGTCCCGCACCGCCGCCTCAAGCGCCCCCGCATCCAGATGCCCGGCCAGCCGAAACGCCACCGCGACGTGATAGGCAGCGCCCGCCCCGTCCATCTGCTCCAAGACCCGCAACCGCTGCTGCGCGAACGACAACGGCACCCGCTCCGGCCGCACCCCCAGCCGCCCCGCCAGCCCGGAAGCCAGCCAGCTTCTCGATGACGCTCCGGATGACATGGCGTGCATGGTACCTGTCGCCAGGATGGGGCAGCGGTGGCGAGCCCGCGGCGACCCAACAGGCTCACCCGTACGCCCGGTCCCGTGCGTCCGCGGGCCGCTAAGGTGAGGTATATGGGCATTCGCAACGCCGAAGACGTTGACGTGGTCGTCGCGGGGGGTGGCCCGGCGGGCTCAACCCTGGCGACACTTACCGCAATGCAGGGACACAAGGTCGTCATTCTTGAAAAGGAGGAGTTCCCGCGTTACCAGATCGGTGAGTCATTACTTCCCGCGACTGTCCATGGCGTCTGCCGGATGACCGGCGTGTCCGACGAGCTGGCCCGCTCCGGCTTCACGCGAAAGCGGGGTGGCACATTCCGCTGGGGATCTAGCCCGGACCCATGGACCTTCACATTCTCGGTTTCCCCGAGGACGGCCGGCCCGACATCTTTCGCATATCAGGTGGAACGAAGTAAGTTCGATAAGATACTGCTTGACCACGCCCGCCGTCAGGGGGTGGACGTGCGCGAGAAATGTGCCGCCACCGGTGTTATCCAGGATGCCGGCCGAGTTCGGGGGCTGGCATACGTCGATGCCGAAGGGAATCAGCGTCAGATTCGGGCGAACTATGTCGTCGACGCTTCGGGAAATAGGAGCTTCCTGTACAAGCAGATCGGGTCACGCCAGTACTCGGAGTTCTTCCGCAGCCTTGCGCTGTTCGGGTACTTCGACGGAGGAAAGCGCCTGCCCGAGCCTAACTCAGGGAATATCCTGTCCGCGGCCTTCGACAGTGGCTGGTTCTGGTATATACCGCTCGGCGACACGCTCACCAGTGTCGGAGCGGTCGTAAAAAAGGAGCTGGCCAGCAAGGTACAGGGGGATGCCGAAGCCTCCTACCAGGCGCTGATCGATGAATGCCCGCTGATCAAAGAATACCTCTCAGGAGCGACGCGGATTACGAACGGACAGTACGGAAAGCTTCGCGTACGCAAAGATTATTCGTACCATAACATGAACTACTGGCGGCCCGGCATGGTCCTCATCGGCGACGCCGCTTGTTTCGTCGACCCCGTGTTCTCGTCCGGCGTGCACCTGGCTACCTACAGCGCACTGCTTGCGGCACGGTCCATCAACAGCACTCTGGCCGGAATGATTGATGAGCAGGCAGCATTCACCGAGTTCGAGCTCCGCTACCGCCGGGAGTTCCGCGTCTTCTACGAATACCTGATGTGCTTCTATGACCTGCACGTTAGCGAGCAATCTTATTTCTGGAATGCAAAGAAGGTAACAAACGACAGCAGCTCGGAGCTCGAGGCGTTCGTCAACCTCGTTTCCGGCTTGTCGTCCAACGAGAAAGCCCTCACCGGCTCTGCCACCCTGGTGCAGCGTTTCAAGGATCAGGCCAATGAGTTTGCGAACGCGATAAACGAGTCAGCGGCCGCCGAGGAATTCAGCATGTACCGCATATTCAACACTTCAGTAGCGAAGGAGGCGGCACTAGAAGGAACACATATCCAATCCAGAGCCGTCCTCGGTGATGCCGCAGAACCTGAGAAACCGCTTTTCGATAACGGGCTCGTCGCCTCGCCAGACGGCATGCACTGGTCGTACCCGGCCAGCTAGGCGGCCGGGGCGTGAGGATAACCAGGCCGCCCGCCGGCGCGCGGGTCAGTTTGGGCGAGATCAATCTGGGCGACTGCGATCTTTACACCACAGGCGACGCGCACCGCGCCTGGCAGACGCTACGGGCGCAGTGCCCGCTGTTCTGGCAGGAGCGGCTCGATGGCCCCGGGTTCTGGGCGGTGACCCGCAGGGACGACGTCCGGCGGGTGCTTGCCGAACACGAGACCTTCAGCTCCGAGGGCGGGACCGCGATCTCCATGCTCGGGGCGCCCGACCCCGCGGCCGGTGTCATGATGCAGGCAACCGACCCGCCCAGGCACAGGCAGGTTCGCGACCAACTGGGCAAACCGTTCTCCGTCCGCGCGGTCCACGTTCACCAGCAGCGGATCCTGGCCTTCGTCCAGGAGGCCATGGCCCCGGCGCTTGACGGCGAGATATGGGACGTTGCCGGTGCGTTCGCCGATCTTCCGATGCGAGTCGCGGCAATGCTCATGGACCTGCCAGCGACTGACGTCGAGCCACTGCTCCGGCTCGCATACGCCTCGCTCGCCCCGCGCGACCCGCAGTTCAGCCTGGGCCCGGAGCGAGTCACCGCCGCGTCGGCACACTACGAGATAATCAGCTACTTCACCGAACGCATCGCCGAGCGGCGGAAGAACGTCTCCGAGGATCTGATCAGTCACCTCATCACCCTCCAGGTGAATGGACGCCACCTGAATGACGACGAGCTTCTGCTTAACTGCCTGAGCCTGCTGCTCGGTGCGGTGGTCACCACCTCCCACGCGATCAGCGCCACATTGGCGGGACTGGCGGAGCAGCACGGCGGCGAGGGGCGCCTGCCGCGCAGAGTTCTGGCGCAGACCGCCGTCGAGGAGGCCTTGCGCTGGTCGTCACCGGTGACTCATTTCATGCGCCGCGCCCGTCGCGATGTACAGATGTACGACACGACGATCCGGGCCGGCGACCCCGTAACCGCCTGGATAGCATCGGCGAACCGCGACGAGACCGCGTTCGAGCGGCCGTACACGATTGATCTCAACCGGTCTCCCAACCGGCACATCGCCTTCGGTAATGGCCCGCACAGGTGCCTCGGCGGCAACCTGGCCCGGCTTATCCTCAGGCAAGCGATTGAGGAACTCTCGGCGAGGATCGACGCCTTTGAGATTGCCGGCCCACCGACCCACCTGGTGTCCAACGAAATCGCTGGCATGGTCAGTCTCCGGCTCAGGATCCGGCTCAACCGGGATATACAAAGAGCGTGACCGGGAGCAAGTAGAAAAGGGGCTTGCTGGTACTCGGCCTGAGCGGACAGTTTCCGGATGAAGGTACGGATCTGACGCCGAGCATGGACGCCATCACGCTCCGGCCGGCTTGACGGGCCATTGCTGGGCCGAACACCACGGCCATCCAGGCATCGCTGGCTTCGGGGTCCCGGGAGCAGCCCTGCCGCTGGTCACCTGTTTACCTCGCATACAAGTACGCTGATTTCTGAATCAGATACCGCGCAGGCCTTGGTGAGCGTGAGTCCCGCGGCCGCTGACAGCTTCCTCCAGTCGCCTTCCGTCCGCTCGCGGCCACCTGTCATTGCCAGCATGCAGAGGTCACCAAATGCTGCCGCGCATATCCCTGACTCCGGCATCGATCGTTCCAGGAGGAAGATGCGGCCACCTTTCGCCACCGCTTCCCGGCAGTGCCGCAGAATTGTCAGGGCCTGCTGGTCTTTCCAATTGTGCAGGATACTTGCCAGGACGTACAGGTCGCCGCCGGCTGGCACTGCACTGAATACGTCACCCGCTACGAAGCGTACCCGGTCACCAAGCTCCGGCACGGCTAGCGGGGATAGTGCGACTACTGAGGGCAAGTCATAAAGTACCCCGGTCACGCCCGGCCGCGCCACCAGTAGCTGTGCGAGAAGCCCGCCTGTTCCTCCGCACACATCAACTACAGTGCCCTGGTGTGGCCAGATGTCAAGATCGAGCAGAGGACCGTACAGGCTCTGGGCCCGCGCATACATGTGTCTGTGGAATTCTTCCAGACTATGCTGATCGGCTTCCAATCGATCGTAGATATGGCTGCCAAGTACTTTCGGGTAGCACGGCTGACCGGTTCGTACGGAGTGCTCGAATCCGGCCCATGCGCTGAACAAGTCATTGTCTGCCAGTTCGGCGCGCAGGCTGCCTGGTTCGTCATGGCACAGCAGCCGCCCGGCGTCCCGCAGTCTCCATCTGCGCGCCCCGTCTTGGCCGGTCAGTTCTGTTTCCGGCGCAACCACGCCGAGTTCCGCTCCGGCCCGCATGACCCTGTCCAGTGCCTCTTCGTCGGCACCTACGCGAGCGGCCAGTTCCGCTGTCGTCCGCGGGCCGTCGCGCAGCTGATCGGGCACGCGCAGGCGACACAGCGCGTAGAGCGTGCGCGATGGCGCTGGATCAGCGAGCTTTCGCAGGCGTCTGGCCTCAGCCGCGAGAGCTCGGTCCAGGCGGTCGCTTTTCACCCGTGCTGTCCAGGTTCTTGCAGGTCTGCGCTATCGGCATGGCTGAGCCCGGCAGACGTGACAGCCATCGGCACCGGGCTCGTGAGGGGCCGCCGCGGACGACAGCGCGGCATTCCAGGAATAAGTGGCAAGGCGCCTCCCTCCGCTCACAGTCTCGCAGAACTACCCGGTCACGCCGCGCCAGCGGGCGAGCGTTCCTGGCTGCTGTGCCTGGCCGGTGTACTGCCACCCGGCCGGTCACCACGCACATTAGCGACACCCCGCGTTTGGCGGCACAGACCACGTTCAGCGATTCGGTCCCCGGCTGGAACGCGTGCGGTGGCTGTGGCACATTGCCCACCACGACGGGAGCCGGCCTGTTCACCCGGTGATGGCGGACGGGGATTCCCGTACCATCCGGTCATGTCACGTGCCAGGCGGCTGACCATCGTCTTGCTGCTGAACCTCGGCCTGGTCACAGCGCTGGTGGTGGCCGGGCTGGCGGCGCATTCACTGGCTGTCCTGGCGGCGGGTGCGGACTACCTGGCAGACGGCGGCGCCATCGGCGTATCGCTGCTGGCGATCTGGCTCGCTGCCCGCCCGCCCAGCCCTGGCCGCCCGGGCGGGTACCCGAACGCCACGAACGTCGCCGCGCTGGTCAACGCCGGCTGGCTGCTGATCCTGAACATCGGGATCTGCGCAGCAGCGATCCAGCGCCTGGCCGCGGGCACCAGCCGCGTCGAGGGCCTGCCGGTGCTGATCGTCAGCGCCGTCGCTGCGGCCGTCATGCTGGCCGGCGCGTTCGTGCTCGGCGGCGATCCCGGTGATGCTGACGGCGGGGAGGACCTGAATGTCAAGGCGGTCCTGCTCGACACCGCCGCGGATGCCGCCGCAGCGGCAGGCGTGGCGATCAGCGGCGCGATCATTGCCGGCACCGGCGGCTGGTACTGGCTCGACCCGGCCACCGCGCTGGTGATCGCAGTGATCGTTGGCTACCACGCCGTCAAGCTCACCCGCAAGATCACAGCGGCGCTTCGGTCACCGTGACCCGGGCCGGCCGTCCCAGCGGGCGGCGGCGGCCGCGGCCCTGCGCCGGGCTGGGACCGGGCGCCGGCGAATGCGCCGGGGCCACAAACCGCTCCGCCGTGATGGCTGGGCAGCGAAACAACCGGCCACCTGGCGGGTAGCTGAGATCCGCCAGCGCCGGTGTGCGGACGGAACTACGCCTGAGGCCAATGGGCCGCCGGCTGCGATCGGCCGTCGCCACTGGCCCCGCAACGGCCGGTGGGCTAGCGTCCCAGTCATGACGTCACATCGTGGTCTTGCTGGTTATGTGCGGGCGGCGGCCATGTGCGCCGCCGTGGCTGGCCTGTCATCCGTGGTGATCCCATCCGCCGGCGCGGCCGTCGGTTCAGCGCGGACCGCCACCCGCCCCGGCGACTCGCAGCCGGCGTTGTCGTGGCGGCTGCTGAATACCGGTACCCAGGACCATTTCCGGGGCCTGTCGGTGGTGAGCCGGAAGGTGGCCTGGCTGGGCGGTTATAACGGGGTGGTGTTGCGGACTGTCGATGGCGGCCGGACGTGGATCAACGCCTCACCGGCCGGGACGTCGGCATTGCAGTTCCGCGACATCGAAGCCTTCAGCGCGACCCGGGCGGTGGCCATGGCCGCCGGAACCGGCACCGACTCCCGGCTGTACGTCACCGCCAACGGCGGCCGTACCTGGAGCCTGGCCTACCAGAACACCAGCCCGCAGGCATTCTTCGACTGCATGGCCTTCTTCAACCCCCGCCGCGGCCTGGTGCTCAGCGATCCGGTGGACGGCAAGTTCCGGATCCTGTCCACCCGCGACGGCGGGCGTAGCTGGGCTGTGCTGCCGACCGCGGGGATGCCTCCCGCGCTGTCCGGTGAGGCCGGGTTCGCCGCCAGCGGCGAATGCCTGACTACCTTTGGGCACGATGCGTGGTTCGGCTCCGGGGGCAGCACCGCCGCGCGCGTGTTCAGCTCCCGCGACGGCGGCCTGACCTGGCACGTGGCCACCACCCCCATCGTCACCGGCCCCACCGCCGGGGTGTTCGCACTGGCGTTCCGCACCCCACTGGCCGGTGTCGCGGTCGGCGGCGACTTCGCCAACCCGACCGCCGCTGCCCACACCGCGGCCTTGTCCTTCCTGGGCGGCCCGTGGTTCTCCCCGCCCTCAGGGCCAGCGGGCTACCGTTCCGGTGTTTCCTGGGTCCCGCATACCTCCGCCACGGTCGTCGCGGTCGGCCTGACCGGCTCCGACGTCTCCTTCGACGGCGGCCTGCACTGGCACACCTTCGATACCGGCCAGTTCGACACCGTCAGTTGCGCACCCGACGGCTCCTGCTGGGCCTCCGGAGACCTGGGCCGGGTCGCGATCCTGCAACACTGACACCGGCCAATTCTGGGAACGGCGACATTAGGCCTGACCCGGCGAGCGTGACCGCACGCAGGCCACTGACCTGGGCAGACATCGTCGCCCCCCGGCACCCTCAGCGGCTGTCAAGCGCTGAGGCGATGTCCGTGCTGCTGAAATCATCGCCTTTGAACAGCAGCGGTTCGCCGGTCTCCCTGGCCAGGGCATAAGCGAAGCAGGCACCGAAATCGAGCGAAGCCTTGCGGCCCCGAACCCTTTCCGTAGTCACGGTAGGCATCCCGGGCGATACGCGCCTGGGATGGCGTCACGGGTTCCACCCGGATACCGGCTTCCGCGATGAACTGGTCGAAGCGGCGTGACGCTACAGGATCGCGGGCACTGTCCACGACGATCGCCGCTTCCAGGTGATTAGCAGCCGACATCCGCAACTGCTCAGCCGTGTCGATCGCGTCAAGGTAGAGGTCCGCGTCTGTTTCCTGACGCAAGATGGCGATGACCGCGGAGGAATCCACCACTGTCATCCTGGCAGCCGCACCAGCCATCCCCTCCAGCAGTCGCCGGGCAACCTGATGTCCATCAACGCCACGTGCGGGCGCAGGTGCAGTTAGCAGCGGCTGACCAGCCTGAGACCAGAGCCAGCGGCCGGAAGACCGCCGAACGGTTGCCAGCGACAGCCGCAGAGAGGGATCCAGTTGCGGCTACGACCGGTAGGCTCGCGGCTGGCGCGGTGATGCCGTGCCGTGACATAGCGGATAGAGGACTTAGCTAATGGCAACAGGAACAGTGAAGTGGTTCAACGCCGACAAGGGCTTTGGTTTCATCGCCCCCGATGACGGGACGGCGGACGTGTTCGTCCACTTCTCCGCGATCGCGACTTCGGGCTACCGGTCGCTGGATGAGAACCAGAAGGTCGAGTTCGACACGACCCAGGGGCAGAAGGGACCGCAGGCGGAGAACGTCCGCCCAATCTGAGGCATCACGCCCCTTGCCGGCCGCCGGCATCAGGGCGTGAGCAAATTCCTGCGGGCCCGGATGCCGGTAACATCCGGGCCCGCAGCCAGGCATCTGCGGGCCGGGGTTAGGCCGCCTGGCCGGGGTTAGGCCGCCTGGCCGGGGTTAGGCCGCCTGGCCGGGGTTAGGCCGCCTGGCCGGGGTTAGGCCGCCTGGCCGGGGTTAGGCCGGCCTG
>Ga0070730_10004543_pt1 | contig 12133 bp, 12 predicted proteins | sample Coa_R1_3_FD_66447 | JGI IMG/M metagenome (GOLD analysis project Ga0070730, IMG submission 66447) | Surface soil microbial communities from Centralia Pennsylvania, which are recovering from an underground coalmine fire - Coalmine... | ecosystem: Environmental > Terrestrial > Soil > Unclassified ... | reverse complement strand
CACCTCGTAGGATTCGCGAAGGCGGTCGGGCTCGGTCCGCAGCTCCTTCTCCAGGCGGGTCAGGCGGGCCTGCCAATAGCGCCGGTCTGCCTCCCGCTCGCGCCGCTCCTCGGGCACCAGATCCAGGGTGAGCTGGTTGGGGTTGAAATCGGCGGAGGCCTTGGCGATGCGGGACCGCTGCGCCTGCAACAGGTTCGTGAGGGAGGCGGCTTCCTCCTCTCCCCGCTTGCGCAGCTCGATGAGGACTTCGGCGCGCCGCTCGGCCGCGACCGCTTCTAGCGCCGGGACCAGATCAGCGATGTCCTTGGCAACCAGCCTGCCTATCCGCGCAACCGCGCCGGCCGGCGCCTCGCGGGCCTGTTGCAAGGCGTCTTCCAGCTGGTCGAGAGTGCGCTCCTCGGCCCGTTCCCCCAGCGCGCGCAGTGACCGTCGCTCGCGATCCGCCTCGCTCCAGATCGCGGTGATCGGGATGATCTCCTCGTGCAGACGCGCCGCGCCAGCCCCGTAAAGAGCGAGGCGGCCCATGAGCACCACGCGCGGCTGGGCGCCCGGACCCTCGATCACCGAGACCCGCGACAACTTCGACTGGAAACCCTGGCTGAGGAAGCGGGAGATCAGCCGCCGCACCAGCCGGTGCTCCAGGTGCACCTGCACCACCCCGTCGGCGTCGCGGCCATCGGCCAGGATCGGCGGCTCGAAGGCGATTGCGCGCACGGGCGCGTCGCGTCGCCAGTCGGCCGCCCGCTCGCCGCGCTTGCGCGGGCGGATGCGCAGGTCGTCGAAGGCGTCGTTCCAGCCGGCGTCCTTGGTGAAGGCCGGGTCGGCGGGATCGAGCCGATAGGTGGCCACACGCCCTACGTGTTCGGATTCGGCGCCATCCAGAGAGAAGCCCGCTCGCGTCAGGGCGGTGGCGGCGACCCGTCTCAGGTCGTTCGAACTCACCCCGACCCGTTCCCGGGACCTTTCGAGCGCCCGACGCAGATCGTCCTGCTCGCGCAGCAGGCGGGCCTGACGCTTGTCGGCCTCGTCGTCCATTTCGCGGGCGGCCAAGGCCCGCCGCTCGGGATCGTCCTCGGCCTGGATCGCCGCCGCCAGGACCGCGGCCCGTCCGGCGCCGATGCCGCCTTCCGCCAGACGCCGGGTGATCTTCTCCTCGATGACCTGGCCCGCCGAGCCGAGCTGGTCGCGGATGATCTCGGTTTTCCTCACCAGCGCGTCGAGAACGATGTCGGCCTCGCGCTGGGCGTAGATGAAGTAGCGGCAGACCACCTCCGGCGCGGGTTGCAGCTTGCGGTCGATGCGGCCGTTGCGTTGCTCCAGGCGCGAGGGATTCCACGGCAGGTCGAAGTGGATCAGGTCGGCGCAGTAGGATTGCAGATTGATCCCCTCCCGCGCCGCGTCGGTGCAGATCAGGATGCGCAGGGGTTCGCGATCGGGATCGGTGTTGAAGGCGCGCTTCACCTCCTCGCGGCGGTCGGAGGTGGTGGCGCCGGTGAACACGCCGATGCGGTCTTCGGCGTCTTCGGTCCCGTCCAGCGCCTCGCGCAGGCGCCGCTCCAACCAGCGGCGGGTGTCCTCGTACTCGGTGAAGAGGATCAGGCGGCGGCGGTTCCAGGCGCGGCCGCTCAGCATGTTCTCCTTGATCCACTCGACCAGCCAGCGCACCCGGGCGTCCGTGCGGTGGGCGTTGGCCTCGGCCAGGGCCAGCATGGCGTCCACCGCCGCCAGCTCGGCGCGGATGTCGCCGGGCGTGGCGCCCGCGCCACCGGCCAGGGTGGCGGCCTCGGCCATGGCGTCGTCGTCAGCCTCCATGGCCCGTTCGGCCGCCTCGCCTTCCAGCCCCAGTTCGGCGTCATCGTCGTCCGGCGCGCCCTGCGCGAAGGCGGCGGCCGAGAGGTGAGCGATGGCGTGGGCTTCTCCCTCGGCGACGGCCGCCAGGGAGCGGCGGTGCACTTTCAGCGTCCGGGCGAAGGCCGCTGTCGAGGAGAGCAGCCGCTGCTGCAGCCCCACGAACGCCAGCTTGGCCATGGCGCCCTTCTGGCTGGGCAGGCTGGCGACCCGCTTCTGCCTCAGCTCACCGTAGTCGGCGAGGCGGCGGGCCAGTTCGAGCTCCGGCGCGGTCTCGGGCAGGCCGCTCAGGACAACGGGCTCGATTACCCGCTTGGGGAATGCGGCGCCAAGCCTTCGCAGATCCCCCTTGAGCCTTCGCACCATCACCGGTTCGAGAGCGGCCGGTTTGATCTCCACCCCTCGTTCGAAGCGCTGAGGGTCGAGCATTTCCAGTAGGGCCGAGAAGCTGTTCGAATGGCCGTTGTGTGGTGTCGCCGTGAGGAACAGGCGGTGTTCGAACCGCTCGGCCAGATCGCGCACGGCCTTGGTGAGCTGGCTGGAGACGGCGTAGCGCGTCCCCGCCGAAGGGGCGGCGTGGTGGGCCTCGTCGAGGATAAATAGGGCGCGGGCGCGGAACTCACCCAGCAGATCGCGGAGGCCTGCCACATAGGTCTCCTCGGCCAGCAGCCGGTGGGACACGATGAAGCGCGAGCCAGTGAGCCAGGGATTGACCGCGAAGCCGCGGTCCCGGCGGATCTGTCCGATGCGCTCGCGATCCATGATGTCGAAGGCCAAGCCGAACTTGGTCTCAAGTTCGTCGCGCCATTGGATGGTCATCGAGGGCGGGGCGGCGATGACGATGAAGTCAACCCGGCGGCGCAGCAGAAGCTCGCGCGCCACGAGGCCCGCCTCGATGGTCTTTCCCAGGCCCACGTCATCGGCGATCAGCAGATTGACCCGGGGCAGGCGCAGGGCTTTGCGAAGCGGTAGCAGCTGATAGGCGTCTAAACGGATGCCCGCGCGGAACGGCGCCTGTAGCAGATCACGGTCGGCAGCGGTTGCGGACCGCCAGCGGATGGCCCGAAGGTGCGCGGCCAGGACGTCAGGCTGATCAGGCAGCCCCCGGCCGACGCTCGCCCAGCCGTCCTCGTCGAGCACCGTGGCGCCGACCTCAGCGTCCCAGATCACCTCGAGGGTTTCGCCCTGGGCGTCGTCGGAAATGCAGGAGAGGCTGAGAGTCTCGATGGCGCCCGGCGCGGCGTTCACCGCCTCCACGAGCCAAGGCCGCCCCCGAACCTCGACGAAACTACCTTCCCGCACCACTTCCCCCAAACGCACGCGCGAACCTACCCCGAATACCATCCGGGTACAGGGGCGATGCTGGCTCCTATCGCCGCAGGTCGTAAGTCCGGAGAGCTGTTCCATCTGCGGTGCGCCGGCCAAGCAGATGCACGCCGAGGACTACTTCGACCTGACGCGCTGGGTCGACATCTGCCACGGCTGCCACCAGAGCCTGCACAAGCGCTTCAACCAGCCCGCGGCCTGGCGGGGACGGTTGGATCGGTGCGGGGTTGTCGCTTCCCATTGGGCGCGGCTCGTGTCGCCCGCCCGCTTCGACCTGGCCTCGCTGCTCAGGGCGAGAGGGGCGAAGGAGCCGACCTGGGAGGCCGTGACGACTCTCGCCGCCCGTTCGCGGCGGCGGCCGCGCCAGAGGTTCGGCGAGATGGGCATTCCGCCGGGCGCGCGCCTGGTCCAACCGAGGGCGCCCGAACTGGAGGTGCGGGTCGTCGACGACGACCGGCTGATCTGGCGCGGCGAGGACCATTCCCTCACCAGCCTGACGGCGAAGCTGACTCGGGAGATGGGGTTGCCGACGTCGCGCGACCTGTGGGCGTTCGAGGGGCGGTCGCTGGGGGTGATCTACGACGAGACCTATGGGGAGAGGGCGGAGGCGGGCTGAGGGGTGGGGCGTGGCCGGCGCCGTTCGCGGACGAGGACGTCCGCGCTCCGCGGCGCCTGATCCGCCCACGCGTTGGCGATCCAGGCGCCAGCCGTCTAAACACGGTTCGGGATGTCGGCGGTGTCGTGGAACACGCTCGCGATGATTGGACCCGCTGGCGCCAGGGTGTAGGCGAACCAATAGGAGCCGGACTTGGTCCAGAGCAGCCCGAGCGATGATAGGGAGGGATATGGCCGAGGCGCCGGGAGCCCCGATCTCGGGTTGGTTTCGATGCGCTCGGCCGCCCTCCCAAGGGCGATGATCAGGTTTCTGGTGGCTTCCGGCCGATCGAGCCGTTCGAAATGTTCCCTGAGCGCGTCCAGATGAGCCTCGGCTTCCGGACTTAGCGGGATCACGCCTTCTTTGCCGCCTTCGCGCGCCGGGCTTCCATGCGCTCGACGCTGGCGCGCAGTCTCTCGACGACGGGGGCCATGGGCACGGTCTGACCGGCCGCGATCTGGGCCTTGGCTCGCACGAGGGAGTCGATCCAACCCTTCGGCGGAGCCCCGCTGTCAGGGTCCTGGTTCATCGTTTGATCCTACGCTCCCGCCCGCCGCGGTCAATGTACGGAGATAGCTGCTCAAGCTTGCGGTGGCCGGCCCGCTTCCGCGGACGGGTTACGGGTGTTATCCGGACGCCATGGTGCGGCCTAAGACCATCTTCGATGACGCCGACGAGGCCGTGGAATCAGCGGCGATCGAACGGGCGCGCGAGGAGATCGCCGCCGGCGAGGATCTTTCGCAGGAAGTGGTCGGGGCCTGGCTCCAGTGGCTGGCCGCGGGTGAGATCGTTCCGCCGCCAACGTCCGACTGATCGAGGCGAAGAACGTAGCGGGCAGGATGCCCGCGCTCCGTGGCGTTCGTCGGATCATTGGCGTATGATTTGCAAAGAAACGACATGCCCCATCTCGCCTTCCCTGATACGGCCGCCCTCGCCGCCATTTGCCGGCGCCGCCACATCCGGCGGTTGTCTCTGTTCGGCTCGACGCTGAAGGGAACCAACCGGCCCGACAGCGACGTGGACCTGCTCGTCGAATTCGAACCGGACGCCACGCCGGGCCTGCTGACCATGGCGGCGATCGAGCTGGAACTGTCACCGCTACTTGGGGGGCGAAAAGTCGATCTGCGCACCGCGGGCGATCTGAGCCGGTACTTCCGGGATGAAGTGGTCCAAATGGCGGAACCGCAATTTGAAGCCGGATGACCGCATCCGACTGAGCCACATCCTCGACGCTCTAGGCGTCGGCGCCCGATGCCTCTACGCTCGCGTCCGGATCAACGGAGGAAGCGCCATGCCGGCCTATTTTATCGTCTTTCGCGATGAGATGAAGAACGCCGACCAGTACGCGGCCTACGGGCAGAAGGCGCGAGCGAGCTTCGCGGGCCACGACATGAAGGCCCTGGTCGCCAACGGGGCGGTGACGCCCCTGGAAGGCGTCGCGCCGGACGGCGTGGTCGTCCTGGAGTTCCCGACCGTGGAAGCCGCCAAGGCCTGGTACCACAGCCCCGCCTATCAGGCCGTGATCGGCGAGCGCCTCGCCGCCAGCTCGGGCCGCGCCGTCATCGTCGAGGGTCTTCCGCCGGGCTGAGGCCGGACCGCAGAACCCGCCTCAGGCGAGACAATCGACGCGCACGCCCAGCACGCTGGCGTCCAGATAGGAGCTCACAAGTCGGGTTCGTCGTAGATCATGTTCAGCAATTCGACAGACGTCGGCGCGCCGGGCGCGAGCTTCACCCGGCGGGAGAGAAACCAATCGTGAGAACCGGCCGCCGCCGCCGGGGCTGGAACGGCCGTCGGCCGTAGCTCCACCACCGGCTTGCCGTGGCGGGTGATGATCACCTCCTCGCCGGCGAGGGCGCGGTTGATCAGGCCGGAAAGACCGGCCTTGGCGTCGGCGACGCTATAGCTGCTCATCGGAGGCTCCGCGCGTTATGGTCATAGAGGATAGTCATTTGTCGGGTCGGAACAACGGGGGCGTCCGACTTCGATCTGTGGGCCAGGCAGCTTCCAGCGCCCAAGGCGGATGTGCCGTGCAAGACCGTGGAGGCCGTGAATGAGGACGAACTCCTGGACGCGCCAGCGAACCGGCGCGATGAGTTGCGCCGTGAGGCGTCGACGATCGTAGAGCAGGGTCATATGGGGTTCGTAACGTCGCTTCTCGAAGTTGAACCCGGCTCTCTCCAGCGCGGAGATCAGCGCCCTTTGCAGCATCTCGGCGCCGATGACTCCGTCCCCGCCGAACAAAACCCACGGCCAGTCGGATTGCCCAGCAAAACTGCCCGCGCGGTCGAACGCGATCTCAAACGGCGGCATCGTGACGGACGCCGCGGCGGCGCAAGCCGCCTCGACGACCTCCCGCCGTAGTTCGGGGCGCCATCCTATGCCCAGCAGGCTCACGTGGAGCGCCTCCGGCGGGAGCGGAACGCCGGTCAATCGGTTTTGGGCTCGCAACGGGCGGGTCGCCCGTTCGGCGTCGTGGGCGGCGTCGGCGTCCGGGGTGATCGCGAAGTAAACCGGACCCGGCGGTCGCTTCTCGAAGAGATCGTCCAGCGCGTCCATTTCGGTTCCTCCTGGTCAGGGCCTCACCGGGGGAGAACTGTAGGCGCGACAGAACAAAAAGGGAACATTGAAATTGATCAGGTTCCTCGCCGTGGAGGGCGGACGTCTCGTCCGCCTCTGGTGGAAGCAAGACGCGGACGGGACGTCCGCGCTCCGCGGTGGGGCCCGTCCCTAGAACCCGATGGCGCGCTGGCGCTCGATCTCGGCCAGCAGGGGCTGGAAGGTGGGGCGCTCGCCGTCCGGGGCGGGGAAGCCGAAGAGGCCGACGTCGGCGGGGCGGTCGTTGTCCCAGCCGTCGTAGGCGGTGATCGGGTAGAGGCAGATGCCCTCGAAGACGGCGCCGGCGGCCTTGGCCGCACGAGCCTCGTCGCAGACGTAGTGGAGCCAGGCCGGGCGGCCGGAGCGCTCGGCGCCGGTCTCGGCGAGGTAGATCGGCTTGCCGTAGCGCCGGTGCGCCTCGATGAGCATCTCGGAGAGGGGGCGGTACTCGTGGTGGCCCATGGGGATGGTGGGGCCGCTGTAGTACCACTGGTTGTGGGGGTAGAAGTTGAGGCCCACCACGTCGATCAGGCTCGGGTCGCCGCCGAGCTCCGGGTCGATCTTGCCGGTCAGCATGTCGCAGGCCTCGTATTGCGCCAGGCGGTAGCCTTCGGCGCGGCGCATCTCCGCCTTGGTGTGGTCGCGGGGGGCGACGTGGATCAGCGGCTCGGCCCAGGCGAGGCGCGCGCGGGGGTCGACCTCGCGGACGGCCGTCGCGCCGGCCAGGGCGATCCTGACCAGCTGGCGCTTGAAGCTGTGGCCCTTCTCGGCGACGGCGGGGGGGAAGTAGCCGGTGTCGACGGCCCAGGCGATGAAGGAGATCTCGTTCATCGGGCACCACAGGGGCGGCGCGTCGGTGTGCTCCCTGAAGACGCGGGCGGCGGCGGCGGCGAACTGCCCGAAGGCCTCGACGAACGCCGGGGTGCGGATGTCGAGGAAGTCCGGGCTGCCGTAGTGGAAGAGGTCCCAGGTCACCTCGACCCCCGCCTCCCGCGCCGCGTCCAGCATGGGCCGCCAACTCGACCAGTCGTAGACGCCGCGGCTCGTCTCGATCAGGTGCCAGCGCAGGGCGTCGCGCACGGTGGTGAGGCCGTGGGCGGCGCAGCGGCGGTAGTCCTGCAGGGCGAACTCGTCGTGGCGGGTGCTGGCGATCAGGTCGAGGCGCCGGCCGTCCTTGCGCCGGTGCGACGAGGATTCGAAGCCGGCCATGAACGGGTCGGTGAAGGTGGGGGTCGATGTCATGGGGGGGATTACCTCGGCGGCGTCGCTGTCGCGGGCGCGAGATACGTTGACGCGCCGGGCGGGGTTTTGGTTCCGCTATCCCGGAGCGCGGGCTTCCAGCCCGCTCTTTCTTGGGTTCAGCAAGAGCGGGCTGGAAGCCCGCGCTCCGGGTCAGTCGTAGGCCAGGAGGATCTCGTCCAGGGCTTCCTCGAGGTCGAGGGCGGTGGCGCAGTGGCTGAGGTGGGTGCAGAAGGGGCGGAACTTCAGGATCTCGCTGTCGCCGGTGCCCCAGCGGGCGGCGGGCTCGGGGCACAGCCAGACGACGCGCTTGGCCCGGTCGGCTAGCTCGGCGAAGATGTCGAGGCGCGGGTCGGTGTGGTTCGAGCGGCCGTCGCCCAGCACCAGCACGGTGGTGTGGCGGTCGATGGCCTCCCAGTGGCCGTCCTTCAGGTCGATCAGCGCCTGGCCGTAGTCGGTGCCGCCGGTGCCGATCTCGAAGAGGATGTGCTCCATGGCCGTCTCGAAATCCATCCGCTTCAGCGCCCCGCCGACGTCGTGCAGCTCGTGGGAGAAGGCGAAGGCGCCGAGGTCCGCCACCGTCTCCTGCAGGGCGTAGAGAAACATCAAGAGGAAGCGGACGTAGGGGGCGACCGAGCCGGAGACGTCGCACACCGCGACGATCTTCGGCCGGTCGCGGTGCTTGCGCTTCCACACCACCTCGAAGGGGACGCCGTCGTAGCCGGCGTTGGCGCGCAGGGTGCGGCGCACGTCCAGGCGCCCGCGGTTCCTGATCTTGCGCCGGCGGGCGTGGCGCACGGCGAGGCGCCGGGCCATGCGGGCGACCACCGCCTTCATCCGCTCCATGTCGCGCAAGGAGAGCTTGTCGAGGGCGCGGGCGGCGACGGCGGCGTTCATGAACCGCTCGGTGGCGGCGGCGCCGAACACCTCGAAGCGGCGCTCGACGTGGGCCCTGGCTTCGCGTGAGAGCGCGGTCCTGGCGTCCATCAGCGCCTGGGCGTCGGCCTGGGCGTCCGGGTCGCCGCGGGCGTCGAGGCGCTGCATCAGCTTCGCCTCCAGCGCCTCGATGCCGAGGGCCTCCAGCATGCGGCGGGAGAAGTAGGCGCCCTGCGAGGCGAAGCGGATCTCGTCCACCCCTGCCTGCGCGGCCGCCCGCTCCATGGCCACGGCGATGCGGTCGGGGTCGCCCGAGTTGGCGAGGTCGACGAGCGCCTGGGCCGCGTCGCCCCCCTCCCCGGCTTCGCCGGTACTCCCCCCATAAAGGGGGGAGAGACTCGCGCGCTCCTCCCCCTTTATGGGGGAGGGGGACCCCGAAGGGGTGGAGGGGGCGCGGCTGAAGTAGAGGTCGAACAGGCGCGCGTGGAGGTCCTTCTCCTCCGGCGTCTTGGCCAGCACGACGCCGAGCGAATCCTTCAGCGTCTCCCGCTCGGCATACCCCACGATCCCCACCGCCCGCACCGCATCGATCGCCTCGGCGGGCGAGACCGCGGCGCCGGCCTGGCGCAGGGCGCGGATGTAGGCGGTGAGCGCGCGTTCCATCAGGGGTCCCCTCTCCCGAAGGGAGAGGGAGGGGCCCAGCGAAGCTGGGAGGGTGAGGGGTTATAACCTTGCAATATCCTAACCCCTCATCTTCCCACGCCTGCGGCGCGGGCCCCTTCTTCTCCCTCTGGGAGAAGAGTCCATCACGCCGCTTCGGCGATGGCCGCGCGGGTCAGGGGGTCGGTCTTGGCGGCTATGGTTTCGATGTCGCCCTGGCGCTTGAGGATGACGCTGAGGGTCTCGCGGACCATCACCGGGTCGAGGGCCTCGGCGTGCAGGAGGATCAGGGTGCGGGCCCAGTCGATGGTCTCCGAGATCGAGGGCAGCTTGCGCAGGTTCTCGCCCCTGACCAGCTGCACGAAGGCGACCAGCTGGCGCAGCAGGCTCTCGGTGACGTCCGGCACGCGGGCGCGCACGATCATCCGCTCGCGCTCGGAATCGGGGAAATCGATGTGCAGGTGCAGGCAGCGGCGCTTGAGCGCATCGCCGAGCTCGCGGGTGGCGTTGGAGGTCAGCATGACCAGCGGCGGCACCAGGGCCTCGATGGTGCCGATCTCGGGGACGGTGACCTGGTAGTCGGAGAGGATCTCCAGCAGCAGCGCCTCGAACTCCTCGTCGGACTTGTCGACCTCGTCGATCAGGAGGACCGAGCCGCCGGTCTGCTCCATGGCCCGCAGCAGCGGGCGGGGCTCGAGGAAGTCGCGGGAGAAGAACAGGTCCTGGAAGTCGCCGAGCTTGGCGAAGGAGGCGTCGAGGCCGTCGGCGTCGGCGACCAGGTCGTGGATCTTCTCCTTGAGGATCTGGGTGTAGAGGAGCTGCTTGCCGTACTTCCACTCGTAGAGGGCCTTGGATTCGTCGAGGCCCTCGTAGCACTGCATGCGCAGCAGCGGGTAGCCGAGCGCCCGCGCCGCCGAGCGGGCGAGGTCGGTCTTGCCGACCCCGGCCGGCCCCTCGATCAGCACCGGCTTGCGCAGGTGGTGGGCGAGGTAGACGGCGGTGGAGATCTCGCGGGTGGAGATATAGCCGACGCCCGCCAGGCCTTCGGTGACGGAGTCGATACTGGCGAGGCCTGGGGGGGTGGGAAGAGCGGTCATGGGTCTCGCGGGGTTGGAGAGTTCCTTCTCCCTGTGGGAGAAGGAGGGGCCCGCGCCGGAGGCGTGGGAGGGTGAGGGGTTACCTTGCTGCAGGGTAACCCCTCACCCTCCCATCGCTTTTGCGATGGGCCCCTCCCTCTCCCTCTGGGAGAGGGCCTTTCAGCTCCGCCAGACGACGGCGGAGGTCGTGTCTTCGGCGGCGCCTTCGTACTGGCGGACTTCGTTGCGGCCGACCACCAGGTGGTGGACCTCGTCGGGGCCGTCGGCGATGCGGAGGGTCCGCTGGGAGGCGTACATGCGGGCGAGCGGGGTCCATTGCGAGACGCCGGTGGCGCCGTGCATCTGGATCGCCTGGTCGATGATCTGGCAGACGCGCTCGGGGATCATGGCTTTCACCATGTGCACCCAGATGCGGGCCTCGCGGTTGCCGAGCACGTCCATGGCCTTGGCCGCCTTGAGCACCATCAGGCGCATGGCCTCGATGTCGATCCGGGCGCGGGAGATGATCTCCAGGTTACCGCCGAGGTGGGCGATCTTGCGCCCGAACGCCTCGCGGGAGAGCCCCCGCGTGACCATCAGGTCGAGGGCCCGCTCGGCCTGGCCGATCGAGCGCATGCAGTGGTGGATGCGGCCCGGACCCAGGCGCACCTGGGAGATCTCGAAGCCCCTCCCCTCGCCTAGCAGGATGTTCTCCTTGGGGACGCGCACGTTGTCGAACTTGATGTGCATGTGGCCGTGCGGGGCGTCGTCCTCGCCGAACACCTGCATGCCCTCCAGGATGTGCACCCCGGGCTGGTCGATGGGGACCAGGATCTGCGACTGCTGCTTGTGCGGCGGCGCGTCGGGGCTGGTCTTGACCATGGTGATCATGATCTTGCAGCGGGGGTCCCCGGCGCCGGAGATGTAGAACTTCTCGCCGTTGATCACCCACTCGTCGCCCTCGAGGTGGGCGTGCATGCCGACGTTCTTGGCGTCGGAGGAGGCGCGGTCGGGCTCGGTCATGGCGTAGGCCGAGCGGATCTCGCCGTTCAGCAGGGGCTTCAGCCACCGCTCCTTCTGCTCGGGGGTGCCGACGCGCTCGAGCACCTCCATGTTGCCGGTGTCGGGGGCCGCGCAGTTCATCGTCTCCGAGGCCATCGGGCTCTTGCCGAGTTCGACGGCGATGTAGGCGTAGTCGAGGTTCTTCAGGCCCTCGCCGGTCTCGGCGTCGGGGAGGAAGAAGTTCCACAGGCCTTCGGCCTTGGCCTTGTCCTTGGCCTTGCCCAGGACCTCGAGCTGGCCGGGAGCGTAGCTCCAGCGGTCAGTCTTGTTCTCTCCGAGGCGATGGAACTCCTCACTCATCGGGTTGACGGTTTCCTTGATGAAGGCCTTGACGTGCTCGAGCAGCGGCATGGCCTTCTCGCTCATGCGCAGGTCGTGCAGGTCGTCCGTCGGGTTGAGCCCGAACGCAGATTTCGGCTTGGCTTGGGTCGCGGTGTCGTCGGCCATGGCTTGGGTTTCCTCTTCCTCTGACGGTGGCGTGGCTCGCTGGAGCCACCCATAATAGCCTCGAGGGCGATTGTCTCCGTCAGATCGAACAGATGTTTGAATTCCTCCCTCCCCCTCGTGGGGAGGGACAGACGGCGAAGCCGTCAGGGCGGGGTACGGCGCCGCGGTTCCCCAGCCTGGCCGCTGGCGCGGCCGGTCCCTCCCCACGAGGGGGAGGGAGGAATTGCCTCGGCCGGGGTTTCGGCCGCATAGAGCGGCCAGGGTTCAAACGGGAGAGACTTCATGGCGCACGACATTCCGACGACGGGCCTGCAGCTGCGGTCGCTGGTCAAGGCGGGGGGCGAGC
>Ga0070730_10004542_pt1 | contig 12134 bp, 7 predicted proteins | sample Coa_R1_3_FD_66447 | JGI IMG/M metagenome (GOLD analysis project Ga0070730, IMG submission 66447) | Surface soil microbial communities from Centralia Pennsylvania, which are recovering from an underground coalmine fire - Coalmine... | ecosystem: Environmental > Terrestrial > Soil > Unclassified ... | reverse complement strand
CTTCATAGCCGCGGTATGGATCACGTCCATAACTATTCCCAGCTGCCTAATGTTGAAATCGCCGCGGTGTGCGATGTCGACGAGAATGTGCTGCGCGAGCGGCTGGCGACCATGGATAAAAAGGGGATTCCACGGCCCAAAACTTACATCGACATTCGCAAATTGCTCGAGGACAAATCCATTGACGCAATTTCGATTGCCACCCCCAATCACTGGCACTCCTTGATGGCCATCTGGGCTTGCCAATCGGGTAAAGATGTTTATGTAGAAAAACCCTGTTGCCACAACCTGTGGGAAGGCCGCCAACTGGTTGCCGCTGCGGCGCGGTATCAACGAATGGTGCAGCACGGCACGCAGATTCGCTCCGCCACCGCCATCCGCGAAGGCATCCAGAAACTGCACGACGGTTTGGTTGGAGATATCTACATGGCGCGAGGAATGTGCTTCAAGTGGCGCGATACTATCGGTCGGGCGGCAGTCGAGCCTGTCCCGGCCGGCGTCCACTACGACCTCTGGACAGGCCCCGCGCCCAAGCACGCGTTCACCCGCAACCGGTTCCATTACAATTTTCACTGGTTCTGGTATTACGGCAACGGTGATATTGGCAACCAGGGCGTTCACCAGATGGACGTGGCGCGCTGGGGGCTGGGCGTTGGATTCCCGAGCAAGGCTTCCGCTACCGGCGGCCACTTCATGTTCGATGACGATCAGGAGACGCCTAACACGCTCAATTGCGCTTTCCAGTTCGATCTGCCCGACGGGAAACGCAAGATGATGGAATTCGAGGTGCGGCATTGGATCACCAATCACGAGGCTGATATCGGAACGCCGGAACTCGGCACACCGGAGCCGGTACGGCGCCCGGGGGCTCCCAAGCTCGGGCCATTGGCAGGCAGTCACAACACGGTCGGCAATATTTTCTATGGCTCGAAAGGCTACCTCTCCACCGGCGATGAAGACGCGGACACCTATAAAGTGTGGCTGGGTGGGGATCAGCAGCCGCAGCCAGCCGTCCATGCCGGCGCCGAGGTAGCGCATTTCAAGAACTTCATCGACTGTGTAATTAATCGCAAGAAAGAAAATCTAAATGCGCCGATAGAGGAAGGAGTGATTTCTGCCGGACTGGTCCATCTGGCGAACGCGTCATATCGCCTGGGCCGCGCGCTAAACTTCAACCCGGAAACGCAGCACGTGATTGGCGACGACGAGGCGGAAACCCTGCTCCGCGATGGCGACCGCGGTTATCGCGCACCATTTGTGGTTCCGGAAAAAATTTAGCCAAAAAATTCAATTTTCCGCAACCCCATCGTTGTGGCGGGTTTATGCCGCCATCAGATTTCGTAAACGTTAGCGTTCCTGGCGGCAGGTTCTATTCGCCAAGCACTTGCACAAGGTAGGTTCGTTCAAGGGGACCATCGTATTCCATGAAGTAAATTGTCTGGCGGGAGCCCTTCACTATTTTGCCGTTTTCGATGGGGAACGTGCAACTAATACCGCCGAGAATGCTCTTTAAATGCGAGTCCGCGTTGAAGCCGAGGCGCCCGTCGTAATCGAGATAGCGGCGATGGTGGTAGTTTTCGTCCTCCGGAAAGAGTCGGGAGAAATGAGTGAGGATGTCTTCCTCGAGACACGGGATGCCTTCAGTGACCAGCAACCCCGATGAGGTGTGACAGGTCAGGACATTTAAAAGGCCGTTTTTCACGCCACTTTTCTCGACGACCGCTTCGACCGCGGAAGTGATGTCGATCGCTTCTTCCGAATTGCGAGTTTGAACTTTAATTCTTTCCAGCTTGATGATCATGGTCTGTCCGAAAAATTGAATCATCTGGCCGTCGAAAGACGTTGTTTCTTCAACGGCTCGATTCTCTCGTACCCAATAACCTTTCCGCGTTCTCTTTAAAAATCTTATTCAAGCAGCCTTCCGTCAAATCCAAACTATTTAGGGCGTGAACCATGTTCTTGATTTCGACGCGCGGATAGTTTGACCCGAAAACAATTTTGTTCCTCAGGCTTCTCTCGATGAGGGTGGTCGGGATCTGTTTGGAAAAAACAAACTGGAAGAACTCCTTGGGGCTGTCGTAATAGAGGCACGAGGTATCCAAATAGACGTTGGGATATTTCAACGTCAGAGCCGTCGCTTCCCATACCCAGGGCCAACTCCAATGGGCAAGCACAAACGACAGATTGGGGAACCGCCGTATGGGTTCTTCGAGTAATAACGGATGGCCGCGCTCGAGTGGAGTTTCAGGCGCCCAGCTCATGCCGGTGTGGATAACGAGCGGAATGCCGAGCGCGGATGCCGCCTCATATACGGGGAAAACTTTGCGGTCTTCAGGGCGGAAGTTTTGCAAAGCGGGATCGAGTTTCAGTCCGCGCAGGCCGAGTTTCTTCACTGCATTTTCGAGTTCGCGCGCCGCGCCCTTTTTTATCGGATCGACACTGGCAAACCCGATAAAGCGTTCGCTTAAGCCGCACAGTTCGGCTACTTGCTCGTTCGAGCTTACCGAATCCTTCCGCGCGCGGCGGCAGTCAATGGGCAGCAAAACGGCGCGTTCAATGCCCGCGACATCCATCTGGAGAAAAAAAGTTTCGAGCGGCTGGAAATTATTTCCGATGTTGAATACCCTTCGAGCCGAGCGCTCGTAATTCGGATACTTCGCCACGAATTCCTGAATCAAGACGGGGTGAGTGTGGAAGTCAATCATGGTTAGCTTGGGTAGAGGCGGAGGTGAGCTCCGGCGCGCCTGGCGCGTAGTGGCTCCAATGCTGTTTGAAGAACTGCTCAAAATGTTGCCGGTCGCGAAATGCTTCCGTCCCTCCCGGCCGGGTGGTCGAAAAAGCGCCGGCGAGATTTCCATACGCCAAACATGTTGCGAGGGCCGAGCCGCGGACGAATTGGTGCAGGAAACCAGCGTCAAAGCTGTCGCCCGCGCCAATGGGGTCAACCGCGCCACCACCCAAGTCCAGTGGAGCGCTATGCGTCACTTCCTTGCCGCGCCGTGCCACCGCGCCTTGGGCGCCCAGCTTCACCACCACCAACGGGACCAACCCGGAGAGTATTTTTAACGCCGTGTCCAGTTGATCAGCTCGCGCAATTTTCTTCGCTTCGCGCGCGTTGGGCAGCAACACGTCAACGTAAGGCAACAGTTCCAATAGATCGGAACTCCACTGATCTTCCGGATCATCGTTCGTATCGAGGGAAGTGGTCAGCCCTGCCTCTTTCAATTTCTTGAAAAGCGCGGCCAATCGAGGTCGAAGAGCGCGATGAAGGAAGAATGAGGAAAGATGAAAGTGTCTCGAGCCGGAAAGATAATTGAGATCGAGATCCTCAAAACACATTTCAAACATCGTTCCGGGGTAAGTGAGAATGCGCCGGGAATGTGAATGCGGCAGGATCACCGTAAGCCCGGTTGAGGCCGCGCCGCTGATCTTCCGTGTCTTTGAAACCTCCGCCCCGCTCGCGGCCAGACGGTCCAAAGCAATTTGCCCCAAAGGATCGTCGCCAATCCGAGAGATAAATCCGACACGACTGCCGAGCGCCGCGAGATTATGAGCAAAAATCGCGGAGGAACTCCCGAGCGTTACCGAGAGGCCGTCCGCCAAAAGTTCGCGTTCGGTTGGTAACTCCTCCGGCAAACCGTAGAGTATCAGGTCAAGGTTAAGCTCGCCTGCAACGGTCACATCGAAACGTGCCACGCGGTGCGCTCCTTCATCAACCCCGTCCCGAAGCGGGAACATTGAACCATACTATCATCCTCAAATCAGCATCAGCCTGCTTAACTTTACCGTGATTCGGTTCGCTGCGGCTGCGCCCTGCCAGTCACGAGCATCGCAGCGGACTAATCCTTCAGGATCACCGTGCGAGTAAGATTGCGCGGGCTATCGGGGTCCAGACCTTTTTTCAATCCCGTCATGAGGCCCAGCAATTGGCCGGTGAAAATATAAGCGGCCAGCCGGGCATATTCCGGCACATCCAGGTTCAGTTCTACAAGAAAATCCGCGGCGCGGCGCGTTGCGGCATCAGCCACATTGGCGACAACCAAAGTGATCCCACCCAACCCTTTGACCTCCTCCAAAACCTCACGCTCAGCCGCGTATCCGGATTCTGAAATGAAGAACGTGATGAGCACATCGGGGCTGACAATGGCCTTGGGGCCGTGGCGAAATTCCAAAGTGTGGAAACACTGGGCGTAAGCGCACGACATCTCTTTCACCTTGAGCATGGCTTCGTTGGCCAACCCGTAAAACGGGCCCTGAGCGAGAAAGACATAATCAGCAAAATCATGCGACTCAGCGAATTGTCGCACCCGCGCGGGGAGCGGGCCGAAGGCAGTTTGTGCGAATATCGAAAGCTTTTTTAATGCTTCTGTGAACGACAATTGATGCCCGAGCGCCGCAGCCAGCGCCTGCAGTCCGATGACCATGGAGGAGAACGAGCGGGTCATAACCATACTCTTTTCGTCGGCGGGAAGAAGCTGCAGCGTATCGGTGGCGATGTTTTCCAGTGGCTGGCCTGCGACGCAAGTGATGGCGAGTGTGCGAATATTTCTCCTCGATTCCAAATATTCCGCCGCCTTCAAAACCTCGGAGGTATGGCCGGAACGCGAGATCAGGACCGGCTGGCAAGGTCGAGCGTCAGACAGGATAAGATCCGGAAACAGCAGAACGTCAGACGCAGGAACAGCACGGGCGCGCAGGCCAGTGAGCGCCGTCCAACTGGCCGCCGCAACCTGCGCGATATAAAAGCTTGAACCACAACCGACAAACAGCCAATCCGTTTGGGCGCCAAATTGCTTCAGAACCCGATCGAGCTGGTTTTGCTCCTCGAGCGCCCGGAGGCATTCCGTCCAGCAGCGCGGCTGGGAGAGAATTTCGGACAGCGTGTGCGCTCCCGGGACAGCCCTGGTCGCGATCATAGATCTTCCTTTGAACTAGACAATAATAACATCAACTCCCGCCTCTTTTAACGCCTTCAAATCCGGCTTTGGAATCCGGCTATCGGTGATCGCCTGGTGGATGGCGGAGGGCGGAGCAATCAGCGCCAGACTACGGCGGCCGAATTTACTCGAATCACACACCGCCACCGTTCGGCGCGCGATTTTTACCATCACTCGATTCACTCTCGCTTCCAGCATGTTCGGTGTGGTCAAACCGAAATGAACATCGAACCCATCCACGCCGAGAAATAGAATGTCGGCGCTCAAGTGCCGCAAAGTATCCTCGGCGAGAGGTCCCACCAGGGAGAAGGAGTTCTCCCGCAGGATTCCTCCGGTCAGGATGACTTCGACGTCGGTGCCCGCCAGATCAGCGGCGATATTCACGGCGTTGGTGATCACCGTCAAGCGGCGAAAATCACGCAGCGCCCGGGCAATCACGGTGGTGGTGGTTCCCGAGTCCAGAACCACGGATTGCCCTTCCTTCACCAAGCGAGCAGCCGCGGCGGCGATTCTTTGCTTCTCTTTCCGGTGTAGTTTTTCCTTTTCACGCAGACTGGGATCGAGCATCACTCCGGCACGAACCGGTAAAGCCCCGCCGTGGGTCCGATGAACTCGGCCGTGGCTGTGAAGGATCTCCAGGTCCTTGCGAATGGTTACCTGCGAAGTACTGAATCGCGGAGCAAGATCCTGAACGAGTGCCCGACCTTCGCGGTTCACAATTTCAAGGATGGCGCGCCGCCGCTCTTCGTTCAGCACACTTGCTTCTCCAATTCTCACGATCGTGGCGAAACCCGGCCCCCGCGCGTGTTATCTTCTCTTTCATTTTACTATGTTTCCTTTCGGCCACGGGAAAGCAATTTGACACAAAATCGAAGTCAGCACAAGGTAATCCTGTTTCAAGAGCGGTGAAAATTGAGGCTGTTGAGCAATTTATGGACCTCAGGAATTGGGAGTTGAAAACTGAATGGGGCGGCTCCAAGGAGCAAGGAAAGTCATGCCTTAATGTGAAACTTGAATCGCTTGTCACGCAGAAACACCGGCTGAACGCGTCGCTTGAAGATCCTTCGGCGTCTCCGTATCACCTATGGTCTTTTCACGGGTCGATATAAAATCAACTCTTCCGGGCTGCAATATCGTCACAAATTCAATTCAGCCGCGGATTCTCGATCAAGATAGACCGTGGCGTTCGGATGCTGACGCAGAATCGTGGCCGGACAGTCTGTGGAAATAAGTTCCTCCAAAGTTCGTTTGGCGATATGCGCCTTTCGCGGTCCCGGAACTGAGAGAATCAACTCAGGTACTCGAATGAGCGCAGGAATCGTGAGGGTAATGGCGCGATGGGGAACTTCCGAAAGAGTCGAAAACCAGCCTTCGCTGTGCTGCTGCTGCCGGCAAACGTCATCGAGCGAGACAACCTTAACGTCCTGAGGGTCATTGAAATCCGCCTCCGCCGGATCGTTGAAGGCCAGATGGCCGTTCTCGCCGATTCCAAGCAGGCAGAGCTGGGGTGAGTGCGAACGCAGCAACTCCGCGTAATCGCGGCAAGTCTGGCTTGCGTTGGCTGGCGTTCCGTCGATCGCGTGGAACTCGCGCATTGAGACGCGGCTGGTAAGGTTTTCGCGCAAGTAGCGGCGAAATGAAGCCGGGTGAGCGTCGTCAATTCCCAGGTATTCATCCATGTGAAAGCCGACCATCTTCTTCCACGGCACACCTTGCATCGTCGTCAACGCTGAGAGTGTTGCGAGCTGCGAGGCTCCCGTCGCAAAGATTACTGCCAGGCTCTCCTGTCCCGCGGCCAGCGCGATCAAGCGCCCGCCGGCACGGGCAGCGGCAGCGCTTCCCAGCTCTGCGCGCGTTCCGTATACCTCAACTGAGAGTTTTCCAACCCGAAGTGTCGCTTGCGGTTTGATCTCGTTCATCGCTTCATTCCCTTTAATTATCGGACATACAACAACCGCTGGTTTCTCACTTGCCGCCGGCTTTACACCCCAAACTCCACGAACGAAGGAAGAGGCTCCAGGAACTACGGACCGCTGAAAGGTCGATGGATACGAAAGAGCGCCACGCGTTTTCGTGCCGTAAAACTCTCAATGTGCCCGCCCCTGCATTGACAATTCGTATCATTACTTTACTTTCCCCTCCGTAAATCTTGCAGCGCTTCGCGAACTTTTGGCAGTAACTGGGCGTAATCTTGGCGCGGCGCTTTCTGGAGGAACAACTCGAAGTAGTGAATCGCCAGCTCCCTGTCCCCTGATTGCTGATAAAGCAAGCCCAGGTTCAGCAAAGGTTCAATTTCGTCCGGGCCGGTTTCCATGGCTTTGTTGAAGTACCGCAGGGCATTTTGCGCGTCGCCACGCTTGATGGCCACCAGCCCAAGCCCGTTGTAAGCCGCCGCGTATTTATCGTTCTGCGCGATGATGGCCTTGAACGTTTTTTCCGCATCCTCCACGCGGTTAAGCTGAAGGTACGCCGTTCCAAGGTTGCGCAGATTATCGAGGTCAGTGGGATTTATTTCTGCGCCGCGAGACATGGCACTCAGAGCTTGGTCGAGATGATTCAGGCGCAATTCGTCCTTGCCCAGGCGCGAGTAAATCTGATCGGTGCCCAGCTTCATCTTGATGGCTTCCTCATAAACCCCGACCGCCCGCTCATATTGACCCATCCTTTCAAATGCAAGCGCGAGGTAAATATGGCTGAGCGGGTTGGGAGGATCGAGCTTTAGCCCCCGTGCCATCAACTGCGCCGCAGCGGGATATTTCTTGGCGTTCAATAAATCTTCGACTTGGGCAAGAATCTTCAGGACGGCGACGCGGTCCTTCGGGTCCGGCGCGCTGGTGCCAAGCTGGATTTCTCTGGGCGTCCCCGCGCTCACGTAGCCAAGCGATTCCAGTTCCTCGCGAGTCTGCGCGTCCACGGGACTGGACATTATTTTTTCCTGTTTCGCACCTTCGCCCGCCACCTCCCAGACTTTCTTTTGCAGCTCGTCAGCGTCCGCAGGATATTTGGAGATCAGATTAGTTATCTCTTGCGGATCGCGTTGGAGATTGTAGAGCTCAGGGTGGGGTGCAATAATCAGCTTCCATGTGTCGGTGCGCATGGCGCGCAATTCGGACCAACCCATGAAAGTGCGTGGGTAGAGCGTTTCAAGATAAGCGTAGTTCGAGCGAACGCGGCGGCCTTTGCGAATCAGAGGCCAGAGGCTCACACCCTGAGCTTCTGCGCCGGGCGGGAGATTCAGGAACTCGAGCACTGTGGGCATGATGTCGATGGAACGCACCTGATCGTCAATCACCTTGTGCGCGGGAACACCGGGCCCGGCCATGATCAGCGGAACGTGAAGAGTGGAGTCGTAGAGGAACACGCCGTGCGTCATCTCACCGTGTTCGCCCAAGCTCTCACCGTGATCGGCGGTCACCACGATGAGTGTCCTGGAGCTTAATCCCGCCTGGTCAATCCAATCGAGCAGGCGGCCCACGTGCTCGTCCATATATGCAATTTCGCCCGAGTACAGATCCTTGGAATAACTTCGCCGGTAAGGCTCAGGCGGGTCATAAGGCGCATGGGGATCGTAATAATGAGCCCATAGAAAGAACTTCTTCTGGCCGTTTTGCTTCAACCATTCCAGCGCGTGGTCCGTAACCACCGACGCGCGGCGTTCGGGAAAGACTCCTGGCATTCCTGCTGCCGTCTTGCCGCTCATGTCGTCGTCGTAAGTGGTGAAGCCATTCGATATGCCAAAATGTTTGCTCAAGACGCGTGACCCAACAAACGCCGCGGTCTGAAAGCCCGCGGACTGTGCGATGGAAGCAATGGTGGGATGATTCTTGGTGAGAGTGAATCCACCCATATCGCGCAATCCATGGACCGTCGGATAAGCGCCCGTCATGATGCAAGCGTGCGAGGGCAACGTGAGTGGGACCTGCGCTGTGGCATGAGCGAAGCGCACGCCGCGCGCGGCCAGCGCGTCCAAATGCGGGGTCTTGGCGCCTTGGTAACGGCGATCTGTCAAGGCCGTCCCCGCAGGCGTGCCATAACAGCTCAGGTGGTCGGCGCGCGTTGTGTCCAGAGTGATGAGCAGGATGTTGGCATCACGCGGTGTTGGGCCGGCGGAATTCTGAGTCTCGTTTCGATGGCAACCGGTCGCAAGAACCAGCAGAAGGCACAGAAGGCAGGCCATCGGACTCCACAACTTCCGAGAGGAAAAAAAACGAGGGTCTGAGGGAACTGGTTTCACCGCGGTTAGTTTACACCCATCGCGCGACCCGACACTATATTCACTTGCTGAAAAAAAGCGGCCCGCCGGAATGGCGGGCCGCGGGTGAAAATGATTCAGCCCCCGACGAAGTTTAGACCCCGCTTAGAAATTCACTCGTATGGCGAACTGGACGACCCGAGGGCCGTTATCAGGTCCGAATATCAAACCAAAAGTACCTCCCTGGGATGGCAAGCCGTCTCCCAAAGCGGTATCCGGATTGCCGCGCCCGGTGCGGTTGAGAACATTAAACATGTCGCACCGCAACTGCGCGGTGAATCGCTCATTGATTCGAGTGTTTTTGATAATCCCAAAGTCCTCATTTGAATGGAACGGTCCCCGCGTCTGTGGAAGGTTCCGCGGCGAGGTTCCTATTCGAAGCGGGTAGTTGCCGTTGGGAGAGGCCGGCGGGTCAGCGAACGCGGCTGCATTCAAATAGGGAGTGCCGTTGGCGACGTCCAAGCCGGTCGAGGCGACGGTCTGGGGAACGCCGGACACTACGTCAGCACGGATGTTCGGAATGAGATTTACCCCATTCGCCAGACCGACATTTAGCGATGAGGAGATAAACAGCGGATCTCCCGAAAGGTATTGCTGGATGGCCGTAATCTGCCATCCGGAGAACAAACGATCCGCTGCACCCCCGGAATTAAGCCACCTCCGGCCGCGACCAGTAGGGAGCGAATAGATCCAGGTGAGCTTCAAGCTCTGTGGATGGTCAAAGGAAGCAATCGATTTTTCCAGTTTGCGATTGTAGAAATCCTGTACCGCGTAACTGGGATAGTAAAGCGCGGTGTCAGTGTCCGTGATGGTCTTGGAAAAAGTGTAGGCAGCGATGAACGTTAACCCATGGGTTGAGTTTTTTCGCGCCGTCACCTGCAAGGCGTGATAGCTGGAACTGCCCATGGTGGGATAGTTGTTGGACAGGCCGGAGTATTGAGAGAAGGGCGCCAGGCCGCTGGCGACACTGGTATCCCAGTTGTTGTTTTCAAAGTCCGGATAGGGCAACTGGGTGATTCCGTAGGGCTGAAGAATACCCGCAGACAGAGCGGTTTGGAAATCCATATCCAGATTGTCGCCCAACGACATATATTTGGAGGGGATCTGATTGAACCAGTTTGAAAAGTTGCTGTCCAGCAGGCGTGTTCCTTTCGATCCTACGTAGTTGGCCTCGATCATTATTTCGTGGGGGAGCTGATATTGGAATCCGGCGCTCCAGTTCTGGACGTAAGGCTGAGCCAGGGAGGTTCTGGGGAGAAAGTCGAGGCCGTTGCCGTTGAATGATGCCGGATCGCGATTGGGAAGCGTCCCGGCGAACGGCGGCAGACCCACTTTGGCCCACGGCGGCAGAGGTGCGGACGATAACGTAGAGAGGAACGTTACCGGGTCGATAGAACTCGGGGTGCCCGAACGATGAACGACTACGGAGCTGTTGAAACCGGAAATGTTCTGGCTTCCGAAGTTGTTCAATATGGGGGGACCGTAAGAAATTCCGTAGCCTCCGCGGAAGACCAAATTCTTGCTGAACGCATAGGCCACACCAAGGCGGGGCCCAAACTCCTTGAAGTACCAATCTTGGAACGACGTGCGGTGCAGGCATCCGGTGCAATTCCCCAGAAATACCAGCGCGCCCGGAATGTTGTCAGCGCCCGGATTCGGCAAAGTTGCATCGAATCCGGATTGTCGATTGAAGGCTTCCGTCTTGGGGAGCGGAAGTTCCCAACGCAGACCGAGGCTGAGCGTCAGCTTGGATGATGTCTTCCAGTCGTCTTGAACGAACAGAGCCAGCACGCCGGCGCGGTAGCCAGGCTCGGTTGCATACACCGATCTGTTCGCCCCATCCGCCGCCCCCATCATCCAGCTCGCGAAGGGATGACCTGTCGTACTTGGAAAACCGGCGAGGGACGTTTCCTTACTGTTGAATGAGAAAGATCCCGACTGTGGGCCCGGTTCATTGGTGTCGTAACGGTAGCGGGTGAAATCCCCGCCGAACTTAAAGCTGTGCCTCCCGCGGGTTGTGCTGTACACATCCTGAGCGATGTAACTTTCCGAAGGATCAATGTTGGCGCACGCCACGCCAAGCGCTGACATGAACTGAATATGCTTATTGCTGCCCGTACTAAAGCTTGTGCGCGGGAAACAAGTGTCAGGAATCCCTGGGATTCCCATTTGCGACGTATACTTGGCGTTATGAGTGAGGTTGTTGGCGTTGTTGGTACGATTGTAAGCCAGCGTAGCGAGGTTCACCGAATGGTCGTTCACGGTCCAACTGTGCTGGAGCCGAGCTTGCGGACCGATCACATCCTGATTCTTATAAGTGGTGATCGGCTGACCCGGGAAGGGCGGGTAGGCGGAATCCCTGGTGTTCCGCTTCCACAGGACTCGGCTGTAATAGCCGAACATCGCGCTGAGCCTTTGGTTGGAGCCGATCATTTGATCGATTTTGATGTTATAAGCGTTCCGGTCCAACACAGGCGTAGAGGGACCGATCCTGGGGGTGTTCCTGAAGTTTCCGCTGAACAAAGGTGCGGGAAACAGGGGAAGAAGGACCGCATCGGCCTTGCTGAATTCCGAGGATGGAATGATATTGCCGGGGAAGGGGTCGCGAATGGTAGCAGTCTTGGTGGCCGTGAGGAGGGTGACAGGGTCAACTTGTCCTGCTGTCACACTTCGAGTGGTCGTGGGATCGTAGATTTCATTCGTGAAAACAGGCCGCCCCAGTGCGTCCGTCCCAACTTGAGCCCCAAGGAAGGAACTGAAGTCTCCTTTCACCATTGCCGGGGTGGGTATCGTGGTGGTGCCGTTGTAGGAAAAGTTCGTGAAGCGATCTCCCTCGTAGCTGAAGAAGAAGAAAGTTTTGTCCTTGCGTATCGGCCCCCCAATCGTGCCGCCGAAGTTGTTTTCCTTCTCATTGTTCTTCGGCGTGCCAAAAGCGTTCGATAATA
>Ga0070730_10004541_pt1 | contig 12135 bp, 10 predicted proteins | sample Coa_R1_3_FD_66447 | JGI IMG/M metagenome (GOLD analysis project Ga0070730, IMG submission 66447) | Surface soil microbial communities from Centralia Pennsylvania, which are recovering from an underground coalmine fire - Coalmine... | ecosystem: Environmental > Terrestrial > Soil > Unclassified ... | reverse complement strand
GCCACGCCCGCCGCCACGACTCCTCCCCAACCAGTCGCACCGGCTCCGCCATCCCCGCCCTTGGCAGTTCGACCCACGCCCGTGGCAATTCCCGCCCCATCCTCTGCACAGGGCACACAAGTTTTCATGGGACTCCGCGTCCCCAAGATTGAAGCGAAAATATTAGAAGTAAAGCAGGATGGCACAACGGGCAGCAGCCTTCGCATCATAAAAGAAACTTCTATCGGACGCGGGAATTGCGATGCCAGTTTCCCGAGCGACATCTTGTTAGCTCCCCGACACGCTTCCGTAATAAAACGCGAAGGAAAACTTTTTTTGAAAGACCATGGTTCGCCGAATGGGACGTTTGTGAAGCTTAGGCAGGATACCGAACTCACTCCGGGCGATGTCTTCCTTCTCGGCCGGGAACTTTTTCGTTTAACCACGCAGCGACTTGACGAGAGCATGACTGGCGAGGGCACCATCAAGATGTCGGGCGCGCCCAGCCTCCAACCTGGCCCCATTACCGCCAAGCTCGAGCATATCCAGCTAACAGGGGAATTGGTTGAGGAATTTAGTCTGGACAAGCCTGAAACAACAATTGGCCGGACCAGCGGCGATTTAATTTTCAAAGATGATCCCTATATGTCCGGCATGCACGCGCGCATTGTCGCCCAACCAGGCCGCTTTATCCTGCAAGACTTGAAGAGCCGAAACGGCGTTTATCGCCGAATTCGGGATGAAATTGAATTACGGGATGCTGATGAGTTTTTTCTGGGCGAGCAGCTTTTCCGGGTGGAAATCCAAACCATCGAAAGTTAATGGAAGCTGCAGCGGCTAGTGAGTTGGCACGCCGCGCTTCTGAAGCTCGCGTTGGGCCTGTTTTTGCAAAACCGGCGCACGTGACTTCACATAATTGTCCATGATATTGGGCAGCTCAGTCTGCATCCGGGCCACAAAATCATCTTGCGCCTTCTTCAATTTCGCGTCCATTTCATCTTCGGCCTGCTTCATCTGCGCGTTAATTCCGCCGGCGGTCTGGTTCAGCGCGTCCATGCGCTTCTGCAATTCTGCAGACTGGGTCATGACATCTCCCATCAACTGTTTTTGCAATAACAGCCTGATGCTGGCCAGCTCGTCGCTGTTGCGAGAAAGCTGCGAGGCAACATAAAAGTTAGACAGGACGGCAAGAGCAACTAATACCAGAACCACCCATAGGAGATTGCGAAGAGCGGAATAACCATTTTCCATTTTGTCTCCTTGTGAAAAAAAGAAAGCCTAGGACACGTCCTTACGCTTCATCAGAATCAGAACTACCCACGTCATAATTATCGCGTACCCCGTTAAAACTGCAAAATACGGCCCTTTGTCTTTCCAGAAATTCGAGGGCAACGGGAAATTGCCGGATGCAGTAAAGTCGGCAGGAGCCTCCAGACCTTTCTCAAGTTTTTCAAGGTCGTTCGGATGGAATGAAATGTAAACCGAATTGATGATCTTGTAGGACGAATCCTCTATCGAGTGAGAACCGTGAATACATAGATCCGACAACGCCTCCATCCCCCACCGCGACACCGCCAGCGCAGAAAGCCAGCGCACTGGCGTCGGCATGCCCTCAATAGGTTCCGGTGTGTATTTGTGAAATGTATTTTGAACTTCTGCGGATGGGGCCATCGCTCCCACCACCTGGTGGGCCGCTTCTCCTTGCGACGCTGCAGACTCCGGCGCCTGTGAAGGCACAGCGGCCTGCGGCGAATGCGGGTGCATCATTTCATTTGCTTTGGCTTTCGCCTCCGGCTGCGCAAACAGCTTCCCTTCAAAAAGCTGCTCGACGGTAATGGGAATAATCGGTTGAATAGCTCGCACGGGCAAGAAAAGCCCTGAGAGCAGAAGTTCAGGGATGAGCACGAGGGGGAAGAGCGTGAGCGCTTTTTCGGGCGTACTTACCAAGCTTGAGATCACGAGACCGATTAATGTGCCGTTTACCGCCACCAGGAACATCAGGGCAAGTCCACCTGCAATCTCCACAGGATTCAGAATCAATGCAGGATGAGCAGGGGTCCATGCCAGAAGGATTAACAGCACCGATGAACATTGCGCCAGGGCGACAAACGATAGGATGAAGATTTTTGAAAAAATATAGGAAGGTATTTTTAATCCCGTCTGTCGTTCGCGGCGGTAGATTGTTTGCTCATCCACAATCTCCCGAACGGCGTTTGAACAGCCGAACCACAAGGAAGCAAACATGGCCATGAAAATAGTTTGGATCTGATTCGGCTCACTCGCCATCATGGCCACCAGAAGCGCCACGATGGGCGCCTGAAGAAACAATAGCAGTGTTTGGGAACGGTCGCCAAATTTCAACTCCCAGTTTCGTCGCGCCAGCACGGAAAACTGGTGAAGGCTAAAACCCCTGGCTTGCGGCTTGCTGGCCGTGGAGATGGCTGCCGAGGTCTTCTCTGCCTGAACTAATCTGAGGGGATCAGAAATCAAATCTTTGTAGAGGGACGATTCTTGATAGCGTTTCCTCAACTCCTGGGAGTAGGCCACCGTGTTGTTATCAGTCAGATCATCGTAGACATCTGGCGGCGCCTCGGCTTTAAAATAGTTCAGGAATTTCGTGCCTGGACCGTAAAAGGCAAGCCGCCCCTGAACCAGAACCACAACATTATCCAGGACACCAAAAGACGCCAACAAATGTGTGGTGATAACTATGGTGGAGCCTTGATTGGCGAGTTGCCGGAACAACATCATCATCAAAGTCTCGGTGCGCGGATCGAGACCTGCAGTGGGCTCATCCAGAAAAAGAACGCCGGGCTTGGGAAGCAATTCGATCCCGATACTCACTCGCTTGCGCTGGCCGCCGCTCAGCGTGGCCACAGGATTGTCCCAGCGTTGAGGATCGATTTTCAGAATGTCGAGCATTTCGTCCACGCGTTTGTCGATCTCTGCTTCGGAGAGGTCTTCAGGCAAGCGCAGCTTCGCCGCGTAATACAGGCATCGGCGGACCCCCAATTGTTTGTGCATGATATCTTCCTGGGGCACAAATCCGATGGTGGACTTTAAACTGTCCAGGTTTTGATAAAGTTCGACCCCGTTGTAAAACACATGTCCGCCCGTGGGTTTCACAAAACCGTTGAGCGCATTCATCAGAGTTGTTTTCCCGGCGCCACTCGGCCCCAACAATCCAATTAACTCACGCGGCTTCACGACCAGAGAGATGTCATCCAAAAGCAATTTGGGCTTACCGGTGCTCAAATCGGTCACTTGAAAACTAATGTTGCGCACATCCAGGCGAACCACCGTCATGGCTTGGGCACGGGACAGGCTGGCGCCGGTGAAGTGCAATTCGAGAGGGCCAACAACGATCCGGTCCAACTCCTGTAGAGGATGCCTCCTGATCTTAATGCCGTTTACAAAAGTCCCGTTGGTTGAGCCGAGGTCATTAATAAATACCCTGCCATCTTGCTTCACAATCTGCGCGTGTTTTTTGGAAACGGTGGGATGATTGATCGCTATATCGTTGGAGGGATCGCGCCCGATGGTAATGAAGTCTTTTGTCAGGTCGATCTTCTCAACCTTCAATTCCGGTTCCAGGCCCGTCCGGAAAATCAGGGATTTGCCCGAGTACCGCCCGAAAGTAATGTAATCGCCGTCATGCAGTTCGACTGCTGTGGCACGCAGACCGTTGACAAAGGTCCCGTTGGTCGACCGGTCGGTAAGGATTACTTTGCCGTCCTTCGGATTAAATTCGGCGTGTACACCCGAGACGGACTGGTGTTCCATGACCAGAGGACAACGGCTGGAATCGCGTCCGACGACCAACCCACTGTCAGGAATATCCAGAGTTCTGACGGCGTACTTGTCTACAATGAGCTCGAGGTGAGGACGCGCCATCAGGTCGGTCACTTTCATTTTGACCGTTCCGCTGGCTGTTTTTTCCTCCTGCTGCTCTGCCGCCGCCAGATCTTTCGCGCTCAGGATGGAAGTGCCCCCGATCGCCGCGCCTCGCCTGGGCGCCTCCATCTGCTCAGTGGGGATGGGATTCGAGGAAACCGGTTGCGCGCCTTGAATCCGGAAAAGATGATGGCGCCCGGTACCCACAGAAATTTCATCGGATGGCTGCACCACTCGTTCCTTGATCCGGACATCATTCACATAAGTTCCGTTTGCTGAATTGCTGTCCCGAACCACAACCTCGCCCTGGTCATTGAAGCCAACCCAGGCATGGAGGCGGGAAATTTCATCATCCGCCACCACCACCTGACACGTGGCGGGATCGCGCCCGATGATCAAACCTTTGGAGTCAATGGTGAATGTGCGACCGGAGAGAAGTCCCGCAGTGGCAATTAATTTGTAAACGGCAGGCTGTTCAGGCTTGGCTGGAGTGGCGACGGGTGGCGAAGGAACAATTGGAATGGGCAGGTTTGCATCCGTCAAGGACATCGTGGCTGCGCTATCCCCGGCGGCGGGCAGTGCGCTGCCACAATTACGACAGAATTTGTAACCTTCATCGTTATTCTCTCCACACCGCTGACATCTCATTCCGGCCATCCTCCACAACATACTTTGGGCCGGAACAGTTTGGGACGTTTATTACTTTGCCCGGCGATGGACAAAAAGCTGGAGGGAAATTGAAACACCAATTCCTTATGCATTGCCGATTCACCCGCCAGCTTACCCGCCGCGCGAGAGGTTAGGCGCCGGCTGTGAAATCATCTTCCATGAACTCTTTAAATTCCACGACAGCGGAGGATTCAGAAGGCGGAAGGCCAGGGCCGGTAAATTCGGCCATGATCACCGTGCAGTTATCCGTGCCGCCCTGTTCGTTAGCCTTCGCAACCAGAGCCTTGCATTTGCCGGGTAAACCATCCGGGCGATTCACGATACTCAGCATTTCGGGCGCCTTCACCATGTTGTACAACCCGTCGCTGCACAATAACAGCGAATCACCTTGACGGATTTTCGTGTACGTCACTTTCACTTCCACCTTTTCGCTGCTTCCCACGGCCTGGGTCAGAATACTTTTGCGGCTGTCTTTTTCCGGGTCTTCGGGCATTTCCGCACCGATATCGGCCAGATAGTTCAGGAAAGTCTGATCGCGAGTCAGTTGGACCATCTGCTTATTTCTGATCAAATAAGCCCGCGAGTCACCCACTTGTCCCACAAATAAATAAGGGCCGAACAATGCCGCCGCCGTGGTTGTCGTTCCCATGCCCTTAAAATTCGGACTGGATTGAGCCTTCTGAAAAATGATCTGATTGGCATACTCGATTGCTTCCCGCAGCAAAAGCACGAAATTCGCCTCGCTTACGGTTCCCAGAGACTTCAAGTTTTCGTAAATCCGTTTGGGTACAGTTGTAGCGCAAATCTGGCTGGCCACTTCCCCTGAGGCTTCCCCACCCATCCCATCCGCCACCATAAAAAGCGTTCCGCGCGCACCCTGGACGTAGTTCGAAAGTGCGGCCAGGCCCGCTTCTCCCGTCGTCAGATTGCAGACTGCGAAATTGTCCTCGTTATTCTTGCGGACCCGGCCTACGTCCGAGAGGGCAGAGACTTTTATGTGAATCGCGGCTGCTTCCGTCCCGCTTGTCTTGCTCACGGCGATCACTCTCCCCTTTCTCTGCTTATCTACCTAGCCCTGCGCGAATCCATCGAAATTTTCATCATCGCCGTGCACACTTTTGGAAAAGGTGCGTCAATTCTAAACCCGGGGCACGCGGGTGGCATGCTTGATTCCATAATCAAACCTGCCCTTACCCGCCATTTGATTGGCGGCATCCCAATCCATTGGATAAAGGGTGGCATTGATTGATTACAGCAACGCCATCATTTTTACCATACCACCACTTTTGAGGCAAGCACCTTGGGCCAAATAACTGCCTGTAGATTTCACGCGGTCGGGCTTCCTCTAACTTTCAGCGTCAGCAAGGGTCGAAAATCTCATCCTCAGAACTGCCATGCCCTCCGCCAATATTCATTCTACGATTTACCATGATTTCCGGAGAAAGCTTTGTGATTCCGTGCCGCGGAATCTAATGCTAAACGTTCAAGGCATGCACAAGAACTCACTCAATTAAGGTCATTCCGCCAGCGCTACTTTGACGGGAGCGGAAAGCGCCAAATTTCCCCATGCTATTTTCAGGGTTATATTTTTAATTTCATCCTTTGGATGGGTCAAAGTAATTGTCAGTTTTTCTGCCAGCTCGCCCGCTTTTTCAATTGACATTGGGACGAGAAATTCAACTTTCGCTTTCCTAATGTCAAATGCGTCAAGGTGAGACTTGCGGGCCCCAATCGGGTTAATAAATGCCAGGCTCCATTGCGACCCGTCAGCGGAGCGGCTCAGTCCGAGGTAGTATGACCCGGGGGAAACGTGTTTTCCTGAAATCGACAGGGGAAGATCAGTTAGCAGGGTCGTCCAAAAATTATTGCCCAGCCTCCAGGTTTTTCCGTCGGTCATGGCATCAAACTTTGCCGTGTCCTCGTAGTCCTTTTTCCAAACAGGGCATCCGTAATTAATCGCAATCTGCCCCGCCGCCGCATTGGTTTTCTGATTCCAATAGAGCACTCGGGCAGATGCACGGTCATTCGTCGTGCCGCCCTCGGCAATAATGCCTTTCGCTGTCGTTTGAGCCTGGGCGCACACCGCTAACAAGATCCCCACCGCGGTAAGTAACGATCTCGTTTTCATTCGTCCCCCCCTCCTTAATACTTGAATTCTTCTGCTTGATGGGAAAAGATTCTAGCACGAGTCGTCCATCGTATCCGCATCTCGAATCAATTCCCACCTTCCCTTCCCTGCAATATCAAGAGCGCGTTGCGGATCAGCTTGCTTTGTCTCTTCGCATTCCTCCTGAACTGGCCCTTTCCCTCTCAGCGCAGGCGGAGTACGCTATGACCTTTCGCAATGAACTCATTCGTTTGTTCGCCAAAGTCCGAATAAGGAGATTTTTCAATTGAGAGAGCTACTGAAAACCGCTGCCGAGCGAGCCAGCCGTTACCTCGAAACCCTGAATGACCGCTCACTCGCGCCCACCCTCAAGGCGGTTGAGCAATTAAAAAACTTTGACGTCCCAATGCCTGAGCAGCCCTCGGATCCTGCGCGCGTGCTTGAGATGCTGGATGAATTGGGCTCTCCGGCGACGGTTGCTTCCGCCGGCCGCCGTTATTTCGGATTCGTTGTTGGCGGCGTGTTGCCTGCCGCGCTGGCCGCGAATTGGCTGGCGGGGGCGTGGGACCAGTGCGCCGGTTTGTATACTTTATCGCCAGTCGCTGCCCACCTCGAGGGGGTTGCGCTTAAGTGGCTGCTCGACGTCTTTGGATTGCCCGCCGAAGCTGGTGGCGGATTTGTGACGGGTGCGACGATGGCAAACTTTACCTGCCTGGCCGCCGCGCGTCACGCGGCCCTGGAAAAATCCGGCTGGGACGCTGAGGCCCAAGGCCTCTTCGGCGCGCCGCCTATCACAGTTGTTGTAGGAGAGCACGTCCACGTGAGCCTGCTCAAGGCTTTAAGTCTTTTGGGATTTGGCCGCGAGCGTGTGGTCCGGGTGCCAGCAGATCCGCAGGGCCGAATGCGCCTTGAATTATTTCCGCAAATTTCCGGGCCAACTATTGTCTGCATCCAAGCCGGTGAAGTGAATACCGGAGCATTTGATCCGGCAATGGAAATTTGTGTGCGAGCGCACGAAAGCGGCGCATGGGTCCACGTGGATGGCGCCTTCGGTCTCTGGGCCGCCGCTTCTCCGGCTCGCGCCCATCTGGTAGCCGGGTTGCGCGGCGCTGATTCATGGGCGACAGACGCCCACAAATGGCTGAACGTTCCCTATGACAGCGGAATTGCCATGGTTCGCGACCCGCGGCACTTGACGGCGGCCATGTCAACAAGCGCGGCATATCTGGTGCACGTCGATAAACGTGAGCCAAACTTGCACGTTCCGGAAATGTCGCGACGCGCTCGCGCCGTTGAGATTTGGGCGGCACTCATGAGCCTCGGACGCTCAGGACTGGCGGACCTTGTCGAAAGGAACTGCCGATACGCCATGCGCTTTGCCGAGGGCTTGTCCGCCGCAGGATGGTCCGTGCTCAACGATGTGGCCTTGAATCAGGTGCTCGTCTCGTTCCACGACGACGATGCTACTCGCCGCGTGATTGGCGCCCTTCAGGCTGACGGCACATGTTGGTGCGGCGGAACGGTGTGGCGTGGCAGAGCCGCTATGCGCATCAGCGTCTCATCCTGGGCCACTACCGAAGAGGACATCGAGCGCAGTCTTGCGGCCATGCTGCGGATTGCGAAGTCAGAAGCGCATCACTAGTCGCCCATTTCAAAATCAGTAACACATCAGAGTTTATGGTTTTCGAAATCTGCAGTTCATACCTTCGGAGGGGCCGCAGGTCCCAGGAGGTGTAACTTCGCCCGGCCAAAAGCCGGCAACATCCAGTTAGACCACTGCCCACGGTTAATCCCCTGTGTGCAATTTCTCTCCTTATGCTATCCTTGCGCCGTTCATAAGTTTGGAGCTTACTTTTGGTGGCCCAATGACGCCTTCCCTTTTTTCTTCGCAATGGACCTGGCGATCAAGATTTCATCGCGGCCTCAAACAGATTGTCGCTCCAACGATGATTTTCCGAGGTGGTTTATGACTAAAGCTGCCGGTTCAATTCCATTTCGGCGGAGCGCCCGAATTCAAGTGCGCATTCCTGTGACCCTTTCGGGGACGCTTGCCGATGGCAAACCCTTCACTGAAGAAACTTATGTCATAACTGTGAGTAAGTTCGGTGGCAGACTGAAAACCGAAATTCCCTTGAAGGTCGGCGCAGAAGTGCATCTTCAACCACGGAACAGGGGCGAATCAGCGCCCTTTCGAGTGGTCTGGGTAGGACGCAAAGACACCTCTCGCGCCGGAGAAATTGGTATCGAGTACGTAAACCTGTCGAGTCTCCTGGGCGTTACATTTCCAGGTTGATACCAAATCTCTTCATGCGGCTCTCCGCCTCACTTGTAATATCATGGTAGAATCAAGATGCGAGGGATCGCTCCTCCCAGGGCGACTTGCGGGAATATTTCGTTCATCAAATTAATCGAGTTATCTTATTCTATTTTTTTAACAGGTACCGTGATGAACGAGCCAATCCGCCGCAGCCCCCGAATCCAACTCGCAGTGCCCATACGTGTCCGCGGAATGTCTATACAAAACAAATTTTTTGATGATGAGACAGCCACCATCCTAATAAGCAAGTACGGAATTATGACCCAGCTCCGAAGTCTGGTTGACCTGGAAGCCGAAGTCCATGTGGTCAATCTTACCAATGATGTTTCGGGTACATTCCGCGTCGTCTGGGTAAACACTCGGGCCAGGGAGGGATTTCATCAAGTGGGCCTTGAAGTTATCGAAGAGGCGGGCAACATGTGGGGTATTTTCTTTCCTTCCGAAGATTCTTCCACCGAAGAGCCTACCGCGCAAGCATGGCTGGAGTGCAAGAGCTGCCACCAAAAGTTATTAGCACCCATTCCGCAAGCCGAATTGGAGCACCTGGTTGTGGGCGTGGTGGTGGCCCAGCAGTGCGACCGATGCAAAGCCACCACCACATGGGAACTCACCATTGAGGAGTCGCAGACGCCCGCTGCTGGAGAAAAAGGTCCCCGCGCCAGAACACGCGCCGCTTTAAAACTAAACATTAAGGTCATACGAGAAGCGGATGGGAGCACTGCGGAGGAAATCTGTGAAACAATAAACGTTTCGCGCAACGGAGCCTATTTTCTGACCGTTGGGGATTACCAGGTGGGCGAACGCATAAAAATAGTTCTGCCTTATAAAAAAGGTGATGTCGCCCGCCCAGCCACCGCGATAGTGACACGACAAGACCAGGTCGAAGGGCCCTTTAATCATGCCGTCGGTATTCACATTGAGACTGAGGTTTCGGTCCCAGGCCTCGCCAAGGCTGAGTCCGATGCCGCCGGATCTAACCTGACTGATAAAAAGAAAATAGAGGCGGAACTTCGCACCAAGGGTCGGGTACCCTTAAAGTTACCCATCAAGGTGATTCGGAACACTTATGGGATGAATCTTGAAGATGTCGGCGAAACCACCAACATATCGCGCACCGGCGCGTATTTCGAATCCTCCCAAAACTACGCTGTGGGCGAAATCGTGCAAGTAATCCTGCCCTTCAAGAAAGGTCAACAACCTATCCCCGTTCCAGGCCGCGTCGTTCGGCTGGACCAGCAGCCAGGCTCATACTTGCGCTCCGTCGCTATCCATATGGAACTAGATAAAAAATGAAGGTGGCCAGGCAGTAGGCAGGACATTTGAATTTATCTCGAATCATCAAATTTATGAAATGTCGATCGATAAACTGGCCGCGATTAATTGTGCTGGTTTTCCTGCTGTTTGAGTACCAGGGAAGATCCGGCGCCACATTTTGTGCTCTTGCCGAAAGCCAATCGAGACCCACTTCGCAGGAGCAGGCCATGAATTTTACCCTGGAAGGAAAAATCATCAAGGTGGAAACGGGCAAATTTACTGTTTCGTCAGAAGGAAATATTATTTTTCATGTCCGGTACGACGACAAAACAGAAATCAAGCATAAGGATGGCAGGGCAGGCTCATCGCAGGACTTTCGCATGGGCGTACAAGTGAAGGTCGAGGGCGACTTTACCGAGAGCGGCGAGATTGTAGCCAGAACAATTGAGATTGAGATGGAAACGGAATCTAAACCGTCAGCATCACGATCAGGAAACACTACATATCCTTATCCGCCCCGGAAGCACGGATCCCGCAGCGGCGATGAGCATCGAATATTCTAATCCCTCCCGTAACAGGTGATAATTAGTCTCCGCGCCCACACGCCGTTTCAGAAGCCGCTACCGCATAAATTTTCAGGCACCCCGCCAATTAAAGGTTCGAACTTTTTACAGGCCAATTATTCTTTCCAAATCTCAATTTCCCTTCCCTTGCCTTTGGCCAGAGCCTGGCGATAAATGTATCCCGCTGAAGCCACATCCCACAACGCTATTCCGGATGATTTGAAAATTGTGATTTCATCATTTGAGCGACGACCCGGCCGGGTGCCGGTTACAATTTCGCAAAGCTCAATCACGCCGTGCCAGCCGCGCTTGAGCGCTGCAACACCTTGAATCAGATCGCCCGCTTCTTCCTTCGCCTGCTCGATGGAATCGACAGCAATCAAGTCAGCCCGGGTCAGCGTCAGGTCGTCAATCTCGCGCCGGTTCGCCATGTTGGCCCCAATGGCGTTCATGTGAGTTCCGGGCCGTAGCCATTCGCCATGAATCACGGGTTGGCTCGAAGTCGTGGCTGTAATCACAATGTCCCCAAAACGCGTGGCGTCTTCAGCGCTATCGGCCGGCTCGATTTCAATTTGCAGTTTTTCGGTCATCTCGCGGCAGAATTCCTTGCGCGATTTTTCATTACGGCTGAAGACTTTTGCTCCCGTAAGCTTGCGGACCAAGGCCACGGCTTCAAGTTGAGTGCGTGCCTGCCGCCCTGCACCGATTAAGCCGACGCGGTCCGCGTCTACCCGAGCAAGATATTTAGTGGCTATACCGCTTGCAGCTCCAGTTCGAATCCGTCCCAAATAATCCGCTTCAATCAATGCAAGCAAATCTCCGCTTTCCATGTCGAATAGGAGCACCACGAACCGGAAGGAATTTCGCGTTACGGTGTAAATCTTCATTCCCATCTGTTTCTCTTCGGGCAACGATGCCGCCATGTAGTGCAAAGAAGAATGGGGAAGGAAAATTCGCTCTCGCGACCGGTTTGCCGCCTGCCCGCCCTGTTGCGCCCGGAAGCTTGCCTCGACTCGCTCCAGCGCCCGTTCCATAGGAAAAAGTTCCTGAACATCAGGCTCGGCAAGAAAAAGCGCCATGGGTCCACTCCAATCCTAAGAGTCCAGAGCCCATCAACGAAACCACCAAAGCAACCCCAGGCCTGCTGCCGCAAGCGCCACACTGGAGGCAACGTAAGGAAACGCCGTGCGGAAAAAGGGAATGTTGTAAAGCATGGATGTCTGTTGCCAGCTCCCATCCTCACTCTCGAAGACCGGTCGAGCCACTTCCCAGGCGACATCAACCAGAAGCCGCCGGGCGCCTTCGCCAAACTCTGCCGTAGCTGCGGCCGGAGCACCGATGTAACCCATCCT
>Ga0070730_10004540_pt1 | contig 12135 bp, 5 predicted proteins | sample Coa_R1_3_FD_66447 | JGI IMG/M metagenome (GOLD analysis project Ga0070730, IMG submission 66447) | Surface soil microbial communities from Centralia Pennsylvania, which are recovering from an underground coalmine fire - Coalmine... | ecosystem: Environmental > Terrestrial > Soil > Unclassified ... | reverse complement strand
CACCAAGGCGCGCGGATGGCAGGGGCATTTTTGTAGGGGCGTTCAGTTGAACGCCCCTACCGGAACGCGGCCACACGGGCGTTCGGCCGAACGCCCCTACAGGATCGCGGCCATACGGCGGTCGGCTGAACGCCCCTACAGGATCGCGGCCATACGGCGGTCGACTGAACGCCCCTACCGGAACGCGGCCACACAGGCGGTCGGCCAAACGCCCCTACCGGAACGCCCCTACTTGGCCAGCATGCGCGCCATGCGGTAATACTCCAAATCCGGATGGTGCTTGTGGCCGCAGACCTCGGCCAGTGGGGTGGAAGCAATATCGCGCCCGTCCAGCCCAAGCATAATGCCGTGCTCGCCGGCCAGCAAACGCTCCACGGCGGCCACCCCGAAGCGCGCGGCCAGCAGCCGGTCGAAGGCAGTGGGGCGGCCCCCACGCTGCACGTGGCCCAGGATCGTCAGCCGGAACTCAAAACCGGTGTTCATCGCGGTCAGTTGATCGATCAGCGCCTGGCCGTGCAGGCGGGCGCCTTCGGCCACCACAATAATGGCGTGTGTCTTGCCGCGCACATAGGCATCCGAGATGGCGGCCGCCACCTCCTCGGCAGCAATGTCCTGCTCGGGGATCAGCACCATCTCGGCGCCGCCAATAATGCCGGCCGTCAGGGCCAGGTAGCCCGAGCCGCGGCCCATGGTCTCGATGACGAAGGCGCGCTGGTGCGACGAGGCGGTGTCGCGCAGCTTGTCGATGGCCTCGATGATGGTGTTGAGGGCCGTGTCGACGCCCAGCGACATCTGCGTGCCGTGCACGTCATTGTCGATTGAGGCCGGCAGGCCCACCACCGGGAAGCCCAGGGCGCTGAGCGCCTGGGCGCCGTTCATCGAGCCTTCGCCGCCGATCACCACCAGCCCCTCCACGCCGGCCTCGTTGAGCTTGCGCAGCCCCAGACGCTGATAGCGCATCTCGGCGAACTCGGGGAAGCGGCCGGTCATCAGGATCGTCCCGCCGCGCTGGATGATGCCGCCCACGTCGCGGGCGCCCATCTCCACAAAATCGCCGGCTACCAGGCCTTCGAAGGCGCGGCGGATGGCTTTGACGCGCAGCCCGCTGCCCAGGGCGGTGCGCACCACCGCCCGCAGGCAAGGGTTCATGCCCGGCGCATCCCCGCCGGAGGTCATCACGCCAATCGTTTTCATGCGATCCGTCTAAAGTGTGCGAACGGCCACGGCCTCGGGTCCCAAGAGCTCGTGGAGCAGCCGCTCCAGGTCGGGGCAGTAGTAGGTGGTGTCATTCGGAAAGCGCAGTTGGTACCGGCGTTCGTCGTAGTCATGTACGGAGAATTCGAATTGGTCGTTACCGGGGTAGGAGGTCAGCAGCCCGTGCAGGCGCTTCAGGCGGCGCTTGTCGCGCTCCTTATCGCTGGTGCCTTCAATGCTGATGACCACCAGCCGCGGCGGCTGCCCGGCCGCCGCGCCCAGGCTGGAGGCGCGCAGCGCCTGGCGGCCGCGGCCCTCGCCGGCGCCGTTGGCGCGCTCGTTGGGGCTATTGCCGTGGCCATGATTGCCCCGGCTGCCGTTTCCGGCCCCGTTGCCGTTCGCGGCCTTGGCGGGCGCCTGGCGCACCACGGCTGGGACTTCGGCCTTTTGCTGGGCCTCGGGCACAAGGCCATGCGCCGCGCCGTTGCTGGGCTTGGCGGGGCTAACCGCCAACGCTCGCTGCGGCTCGACGCGGTCCGGCAGGTCGGCCGCGTGGTTGTTATCGGCCGGAGCGCCCGGCTCCAGGCTCGCGGCCGGCGGCAGCACCGGGGGGGCATCGCCGCCGTGTTCAAGCTGCCAATCGTCGTCGGGCAGCGGCAAATCGTCGTCCAGCCACGGCGGCAGCTCGCCGTCGTCCCAGCTCGGCGACGCCTCGGCCACCCGACGGGCTGGGGCCTGGGGGGATGGCGGCTGCGGGTCCTGACCAGAGAGCCGCTTAACCGGAGCTCGATCACGCTCGGGCTCCTCCAGGGCCAGCCCAGGGGCCGGCGCGGTGTTGGTCTCCACTGCGCGCGTGACCTTGAGCTCGCGCGTCAATGAATCGACCAGGATCTTGGGCTGGCCGGTGCCTTTGGCATCAATCTTGCCGTAGATGACGACGATTTGCTCGACCGCCAGCCACGGGCTAACCTCGCGCCAGGTGCGCGGAAAGACCACCAGCTCCAGGTGGCCCTGCAAGTCTTCGACGCTGACGAAGCCCATCGGGTCGCCCTTCTTGGTGAAATGGGTGCGCAGGCTGGTGACCACGCCCGCCATCACGACGGACTGGCCGTTGGCATCTTCGCTCAACTGCTGGCTGTAATGCGACACCACCGACTGCAGGTCGCCCAGCACCGGCTGCAGCGGATGGTCGCTGACGTACAGGCCGATCAGCTCTTTTTCCCAGGTGAGCATCTCGCGCCGGTTGATCTCACTCTTGGCCTTGGGCAACTGCACGCCGCCAAAACCGGCCGCGCCGCCAAACATGGACAACTGCCCGGCCTCGGCCGCGCGGAACTGTGAGGCGCTGGCGTTGAGGATCTGATCCAGCCCGTCGAGCATTTGCGCGCGCGAGTGGCCGAAGGACTCGAATGCGCCCACCTTAATCAGGCACTCAATGGCGCGCTTGCCCACATTGCGCAAATCGACCCGCTGGCAAAAGTCGCTCAGCGACGCAAACGGCCCGCCCGCTCTGCGCGCGGCCAAAATCACTTCCACCGCGCCCGCGCCGACGTTCTTGACCGCCGCCAGGCCGAAGCGGATGGAGTAAGAGGTAATTGGTAATTGGTAATTAGGATTTCGAGCGCTTCCGGAATTACTAATTACTGATTCACCAATTACTTTGTTGTCCTGTTCTTCCACCGTAAAGTCCAGCCCACTGTGGTTCACTTCGGGCGGCAGCACGGGGATGCCCATGCGGCGGGCGTCGGCAGCATACAGGGCCACTTTGGCGGTGTCGTCGCGGGCCACCGACATGAGCGCGGTCATGTACTCGACCGGGTAATGGGCCTTCAAGTACGCCGTCTGGCAGGTGATCATGGCGTAGTCGGCGGCGTGGGCCTTATTAAAACCGTAGTTGGCGAAGAACTCGATGTCGCCATAGACCGCCTCGGCCACGGCCGGCGTATAGCCGTTCTGGAGGCAGCCGGCAATAAAGGTCTGGCGGTGGCGGGCGATCTCTTCCTGCTTTTTCTTGCCGACCGCCTTGCGGATCTGGTCGGCATCGCCAGGCGAATAGCCGGCCAGCTTGGAGGCGATCTGAATGATTTGCTCCTGGTAGACGATAATGGCGTACGTCTCGCTCAGGATTGGCTCTAGGTCCGGGTGGTGATAAGTCACCGGCTCTTCTCCGTGCATGCGACGGACGAACGATTGGATATACTCAATCGGGCCGGGGCGGTAGAGCGCCACCACGGCAATAATGTGCTCGAACTCGGTGGGCTTCATCGAGGTGAGCACGTTGCGCATGCCCTCCGACTCCACCTGGAAGATGCCGTCCACGTGGCCGGAGGAGAGCAGATCGAACAGGGGCCGCACGTCGGCATCGGCGGCCGGGTCATCGTGCCGGCGCAGATAGGGGATGTTGCTTAGCTCCAGCTTGCGGCCATGACGCTGCTCGATAAGATCGCAGGCGCGGCGCATAATGGTGAGCGTGGCCAGGCCCAAGAAGTCGACCTTGAGCAGGCCGATCTTCTCGATGATCTCCATCGGGAACTGGGTGACCATGCCCAGCGACGAAACGTCGGCGCCCTTGGTGGGGCGGTTGAGCGGCACATATTCCACCAGCGGCCGGTCGGAGATCACCACGCCGGCGGCGTGGGTGGAGGCATGCCGGCTGACGCCCTCCAACTGGCCGGCCGTGTCGATCAACTGGCGGATATAGTCCTGCGACTCGTACAGGTCCTTGAATTCGGGGTTGTCGAAAGCGTCCTTGAGCTTGACCTTGGGACCGGAGGGCACCAGCTTGGCGATACGGTCCACCTCGCCCAGGGGAATATCCATGGCGCGCCCAATGTCGCGGATGGCGGCGCGGGCGCCCAACGTCCCGAACGTGATGATCTGCGCCACGTTTTCCTGGCCGTATTTCTGGACCGTGTACTCGATCATCTCCTGCCGGCGATCGTCGGGATAGTCCAGGTCGATATCGGGCATCGAGATGCGGCCGGGGTTGAGGAAGCGCTCGAAGATGAGCGAGTTGCGCAGCGGGTCGAGGTTGGTGATGCCCGAGCTATAGGCCACGATGGATGAGGCGCCCGAGCCGCGCACGTTCCACCAGATGGCGCGCGTCTGGGCGAAACGGCACAGGTCCCACACGATCAGGAAGTAGGCGTCGAAGCCCATCGTGTGGATGACGTCCAGCTCGTACTCCAGCCGCTGGCGGATGTCGGGGTCCGCCGCGCGCGCGCCATAGCGCGCGCTCAGCCCGGCCTCACAAATCTGGCGCAGATAGGTCTGCGGCGTGTGGCCCTCGGGCACCTGGAAATTGGGCAGATGGTAGCCCTTGGTCTTCAAATTCAGGTCGCACATCTCGGCGACCAGCAAGGTGTTGTCCAGCGCGCCAGGGAACTGTCCGAACATGGCCTGCATCTCGGCCCGGCTCTTGAGGTAGTACGAGCCGTCGCTCATCTTCATCCGGTTGGGATCGGTGACGAGCTTGGAGGTCTGGATGCACAGCAGCACGTCGTGCGGCTTGGCCTCGTCTGGCATGACGTAGTGGGTGTCATTGGTGGCCAGGAAGCGGGCGTTGAAGTGCGGCTGCAGCTCGAGCAGGGATTTGTTGAGGGCGTGCAGCTCGGGCAGGCTGTGGTCCTGCAGCTCAAAGAAAAAATTCTCGGGGCCGAAGGTGTCGAAGTACCAGCCAATCTCGCGGCGGGCTTTTTCGGGCTGGCCGTCCTCGGTGAGCAGCCGGGGGATCTCGGCCGCCAGGCAGCCGGTGGTACAGATCAGCCCGGCCGAGTGGGCGGCCAGGGTGTCCTTGTCCACGCGCGGCTTATAGTAGAAGCCTTCCAACTGCGCCAGGCTGGCCAGCTTGAGCAGGTTTTTGTAACCCGTCATGTCTTTGGCCAGCAGCAGCAGGTGATAGGGCTTGTTTTCCTCGCCCGGCAGCCGCTCAGACATCTTGCCACGCGCCAGGTAGCTCTCCATGCCGATGATGGGCTTGATCCCGGCATCGGTGGCAGCCTGCCAAAACTCAACGGCGCCGTACATCACGCCGTGGTCGGTCAGTGCCAGCGCCGGCTGGCCCAATTCCTTGGCGCGCGCGACCATCTGCGGAATCCGCGCTAGGCCATCGAGCAAGGAGTATTCCGAATGGCAATGAAGATGGACGAAAGACATTCCTGAGCCTGCCCAGGGATTGATTCCGAAGATTATAGCACTGGCAGTTCGAGGATCAGCTTAATATTATCTTCCAAAATTAGCTGCCCCGACACGGTGTGTCGGGGCAGCTAATTTTGGAAGATAACCTATAATTAACGGATGCCCGAATTGCCCGAAGTGGAAACCATCGTGCGCCAACTGCGCCAGGGGGCGCCCGCGCACGTTTCGTCGGTTATCGGCAAGCGGATCGAGCGCGTGACGGTCAAATGGCCGCGGCACGTGGCCCGGCCGTCGGCGCGCGTCTTGCAACGTGAGCTGCGGGGCCAGGCCGTGCGGGCGCTCAGCCGGCGCGGCAAATACCTGGTCTTCAGGCTTTCAGGGGGAGTCATGCTGATCCACCTGAAAATGAGCGGCGATCTGAAGCTGGTGGGGCCGGGCACCCCCGCCGACAAGCACGCCCACACGATTTTTCATTTCACCGACGGCACCGCGCTGCGCTTTAGCGATACGCGCAAGTTTGGCAAGGTGTATTGGGTGGCCGCGGCGGAAGGGACGGCCGCGGCGGAAGGAATGGCCGCGGCGGAAGGGACGGCCGGGGCGGAAGAAGTGACCGGCGCGTTGGGGCCGGAACCACTGGAAGCCGGCTTCACGGCGGCCCGGCTGGGCCGTATGCTGGCCGGGCGGCGCCGCGCGCTAAAGCCCTTGCTGCTGGACCAGACCTTCATCGCCGGGCTGGGCAATATCTACACCGATGAGGCGCTGCACCTGGCCGGGCTGCATCCCTTGCGCCGCAGCGACTCGCTGACTACGGCCGAGGTGAGGGCCCTGTGGCGCGCGATCCGGAAGGCGCTGCGGCTGGGCATCCGGCACAACGGCGCCAGCATTGACTGGGTTTACCGCGGAGGGGATTTTCAACATCACTTTCGCGTTTACGACCGGGCCGGCCAACCCTGCCTGACCTGCGGCACGCCCATCCGGCGCATCGTGGTCGGGCAGCGCGGCACACACTACTGTCCCCAGTGCCAGCCGCTGCCCTGAAAGCGAGAATGCCTTATGAACCCCCTCATCTTACTGGTCATCGGGGCGGTTGGCCTGGCCGGCTGCATCATCCTGCTGCTGCTGGGCCTGAACATGCTGCGCGAAGAGCGTGGCGCCGGGAACACGCCGGCGGCGGCTGGCAGCGCGCCCGCCAGCCTGACGGCGCCGCAAGCTGCGGGGGCACAGCCGGAGCCGGCCAACGTTGAGCCGGCCAGGGCGGCCGGCGCTGCCAGCGGTACCAACCCGTTCGCCGGGGTCACCGCGCGGCTGACCGGCGGCGGGGCGCGCGGCAGCGCCCACGAGGTGCTGCGCGTGCTGCGCGACAACCTCACCGGCCGGCTGATGCTGGAGATTGCCAACAAGCGCTACGCCAGCCTGGACGACATCGCCGATGGCGAGGTGCGCCAGGCCTTGGTGACTACCCTGCACGACCTGGAAGCCTTCGCCGGCGGCGCGCTGAGCCAGGCCGCGGCTGCCCACCCAGCCGCGGCTGATCGCCCGGCCGGAAGCCAGGTGGCCGCGGCCGTCCCTTCCGCCGCGGCTGTCCCTTCCGCCGCGGCCACGCCTCAGGCGGTGGCCGCGCGCGCGGCCCGGCCAGCAGCCGACCCGTCGCCGGCCGAATATAAGCCGCTGCCGGCGCCGAGCATGAACCCCTTCAAGCAAATGGCGGTGCTGCGTGAGATTGCCAAGAATCCGCCGCCCGTGCTTAAGAGCATCACCGAGCAGATCGACGACGTGCTCCAGGCGCGCATCATCGGCACGCCGATGATCGATCGCAGCCTGCATGTGAAACCCGGGCCGCGCGGCGATGCCGTTTTTGAGGCCGATGGACAAAGTTACGCCTCGGTGGATGAGCTGCCGGATGTGGAAGTGCGCGACGTGATCCGGGCTGCGATTGCGGAGTGGGAGTCGAAGAGGTAATTGGTCGCTGTGCGTGGCTTTATCGGCCGCCCAGAGCCAGGGATGGCGTCAATGCGGAGACCAGCTCGGCACGAGCGGCCAGCGGCAGCAGGGCGCCCCGGGCGGCGTTGAGAATGAACTGCTTGACCTCCGCCAGACTGAAGCCAAGCTGATCGGCCACCGCGGAATATTCGCTGCTTAAGGTGATCGCGCTGATGGCCGGGTCATCGGTGTTGAGGGTGGCCGGCAGCCCGAGCGCGACCATGTGGCGCAGCGGATGATCGGCCAGGCGCCCGATAACGCCGCTCTGCAGGTTGGACGTGACGCAGACCTCGAAAACCACGGCCCGCTCGCGGGCCAGGGCCGCCACAGCCGGATCCTCAACCACCCGTACGCCATGGCCCACGCGTTGGACGCCTAAAACTTCAATCGCTTCGCGCACGGCGCCAGCCCCGGTCCATTCGCCGGCGTGCGCCACCAGCCCCAGCCCCGCCTCGCGCGCCGCGCGAAACACCCCCGCGAACGGCGCGGCCGGATAGTTTACCTCGTCGCCGGCCAGGTCCAGCCCGACAATGCCGCGGTCCTGGCGATCAATGGCAATCTGCGTCACCTGCTCGGCCATATCCAGGGGTTCGTGGCGGTTGAGGCTGATAATCAACTGCACCTGGATGCCCAGGTTGGCGCGGCAGGCCTGCCCCACCGCCGCGATGACCCAATCAGTGACCTCGTCCAGCGGATAGCCGCGGGTTTTGGCCAGGGCGGGCGGCGTGAAGCGCAGCTCGAGATAGCGGACGTTGTCGCGCGCGGCATCCTCGACGGCTTCGTAGGCCAGGCGCTGGATGATCTCTGGTGACTGATAAAAGCGCCGCAGAATGTTGAACTTATCCAAAAAGTTGCGGAAGTTATGTTCTTCGCCGGCCATCTGTACGTAGGGCCGCAGCTCGGCCAGGCTGTGGGCCGGCAGGTCGAGGTCGTAAGCCTGCGCGATGGCATACAGGCTGCTGAGACGCAGCGAGCCCTCCAGATGCCGGTGCAAGTCGATTTTCGGCAACCCGGCCAGCGTGGCGCGCAGGCCAGCATCGCCAGTCGATGGGTTCATGATGAGGGCGGCATCATACCGCGAAGAGGATGGGAAGGCAAAGACGGTGTGTGAGTGTGTGGGTGTGTGACGCGAAGCGTGGGAGTATGGGAGAGCGGGAGAGTTCCAACATGGACGCGCGGTGGGGTGTGGAGAACAATTGGGAAATATGAATGGGCGGGCAGCTTTGCTGCCCGCCCATTCATATTTCTCAAAAAACTGTTTTAGCGGTGGCGCCGGCGGCGCTTGCCACCACCGCCCGTGGCTTCGGCCTGGGCGCCCACTGGCGTGCCCGGCGCTCCCGGCACCACCGGGGCTGTGGGCGCGCCTGGCCTGGCTGGCGCGACTGACGCGGCGGGTGGGGTCGACGTGGCCGCCGCGATGGTTCCGAGCGGCGCGCGCGGCGCGGCGAGGTGGTCACGATCCCAATGACAGTCCTTGTATTTCTTGCCCGAGCCGCACCAGCAGGGGTCGTTGCGGCCCAGGTTGCGCGCCTCGGGCGGGGCCACGGCCGCCGCGCCGCGCGCGCCGCCGTTGCCCACCACCGCCGGCCCAGCCGCGGCAGCCAGTTGCGCCGCTGCCCGGCCGGTGGCGGCCGCCGCGCTCTCGGCCATGATGCGGGGCCGGTAGGTGTAGGCCCGGGCGACGACGCCGGTGCGGATGTTGATGGTCAACTCCTGGAACATCTCGAAGGCCTTGGCCTTGTAGGCCACCAGCGGGTCGCGCTGGGCATAGGCTTCCAGGCCAATGGAGGTGCGCACGGCTTCGACCGCGGTCAGATATTCCACCCACAGCCCGCCAATCACCTGGAGCATGATCTGGCGCAGCAACTGCATCAGGGTGGATTGGCCCAGTACGTTCACGGCCGCCTCGCGCGCCGGGCCGTTCAGATCGCCCAGGCTGGCAACGCCAGGCAAGACGGCAGCCGCCACCGGGTCGGTGTCGAGCAGGGTGCGCAACGGCGGGGGCAATTCGGCCACCTTGCTGCCGCCCAGGCGGCGCAGCTCGGCCTCGCCCCACAGTTGGCGCAGCGCTTCCAGGGCGCCATCGAGGTGCTCGATGATGTCTTCGTTGAGGTCGACGGCGGTCCAGTCGGCGGTGCTGTCGGCGGCCACAAAGAAGTAGTTGAGCCGCTGGGTGCGCATGGCTACTTTGCGGTGGGTCTTCTGATCGAAGCCGGTAACGGTGCCAAAGGCCATGTTGATCAGGGCGCGGGCCAGGTCGTCGCGGTTAGGCTCGGCCGGCAGGTTCTGCTTGAGCTCGCGGTCGATCTCGGCCAGACTGCGCTCGGCGCGGGCCTCGTGCGCTGTGCGCGTGGCCTCCACCATCTGCTGGCGGATTACATCCCAGCTCTCGTCCTTGTGGAATTCGCGCGGCACATTCAGGGCGGCGCCCACCCGGCGCTCGATGCTGACAATCAGCCCGCCGCGAGCGCGCCCGGCGACGCCGGCTTCCACCCAGTCGGGGATCTGCTTCTTGAAGGTCTTATAGTCAAAGTCTTTCAGATCGGCCGGGCTGGGGCTCAGGCTGATGCCCGCTACCTCGGCCACCAACTTGTAGGCCGTGCGGGCCTCCACCTCGGCGCCCTTCTCCTCGGCCTCGTTCTCCAGGGCTTCCAGCGCCAGCTTGACCTCGGCATCCTTGCCCTTGATTTGGGCTTCCAGCCGCTCGTCGGCGGCCTCCACCTGCTTGCCGACCGCCTCCAGCAGATGGGTGCGCTCCGTCTCCAGCGCGGTCCGCGCCAGGTCACGCAAGGCGGCGGGTTTATCGGCCTCGTCCTCCAGGTTACGCAATAGGATTTCGAGCAGGTATGACGGATAGATCGAGTCGCTGGCGGTGGGCATCGAGGGCTGCGACTCTTCCAGCCAGGCGAACAGTTTCCAGCGCCCTTCGTCGTCGGTCTCGGATAGCTCGACGCGCCGGTTGACCTCGGAGGTGACCATCTCCAGGAAGTCTTCGGTCAGGTCGTCTTTAAGGAACACCCGGTCGCGCAGCCCATAGACGTGGTTGCGCTGGGTGTTGAGCACGTCGTCGTATTCGAGCAGATGCTTGCGCACATCGAAGTTGTAGCCTTCCACGCGCGACTGGGATTGCTCGATGGTGCGGTTGACCAGGCCGGCCTGGATGGGGACACTGTCGTCGATCTTCAGCCGCTGCATCATGTCCGAGACGCCCTGGCCGCCAAAGCGGCGCATGAGCTCGTCTTCCAGCGACAGATAGAACTGCGACGAACCAGGGTCGCCCTGGCGGGCGGCGCGGCCGCGCAACTGGTTGTCGATGCGGCGCGACTCGTGGCGCTCGGAGCCGATGACGTGCAGGCCGCCGGCCTCCTTCACCTTGACGGCGTCGTCCATGGCCTGCAGGAAATGCTCGGCCTCCGGCTGGTAGAGGCCCCACTCTTCCGGCGGTATCTTGAGCAGCGCCGCGCGGCGGTCCTCGTTGGTCAGGTCGTACGGGTCGGCGTGGCCGGCCTTGCGCAGGATGCGGTTGACGGCCGTGACGATTTCCTCGGCCATCTCGCCGCCCAGCTTGATGTCGACGCCGCGGCCGGCCATATTGGTGGCAATGGTCACCGCGCCGCGGGCGCCGGCCCCGGCAATGATGCGCGACTCCTCGTCGTGCTTCTTGGCGTTGAGCACGTCGTGCACGATGCCGGATTGGAGCGCCCCCGAGAGGGCCGGCGCGCTTTCCGGCGGCAGCTCGAGGACACGCGCCAGCCGGGCCAGGTTATCTTCGGACACCGGGTTGGACGACAGGCCGAAGTCCTTGAGCTGCTTGGCCAGATCTTGCCGATTGAGCTTGTACAGGTCCTCGTTGAGCGGCTTAAGCTCCGGCACCAGCATGCCGTCTTCTTCTTTATCATTCTTCTGAAACCAGGCGTCGCGGATGAGCAGCACCTGCGCCAGACGCTGGAGCGGCTCGGGCCGCAGCCGGTCGGAAACGCGCTCGGAGAGCTCGACTGAGGTGGTGCCCACCAGCAGCGGCTGGCCCAGGGCGTGGCGCTGCAAAATCTGGGTGGTCAGCGCGCGCAGCTTGGACTCCTCGGTGCGATAGACCACATCTGGGTAGTCTTTGCGGCGCCAGAACACCGGGGTGTTGGGGTTGTCTTTGCGCGCGAAATAGCGGAACTTGTAGCCGTCTTCCTTGAGCTCGGACTCGATCAGGCCCGACTCCGGCCGGGTGGCGGTGTATTCGAGGTTGGTGGGGATGGCAACAACAGCGAGCTTATAGATCTTGTCGAACTCTTCGGCCTCGGTGAGGGCCGTGCCGGTCATGCCGGCCAGCTTCTCATACAGGCGGAAATAGTTCTGCAGGGTGATGGTGGCGTAGGTGACGCTCTCCTCCTGGATTGCGACGCCTTCCTTGGCCTCCACCGCCTGGTGCAGCCCATCGGACCAGCGCCGGCCGATCATCTGCCGGCCGGTGAACTCGTCCACGATGACCACCTTGCCGGCCTGGACCAGGTAATCCTTGTTGCGCTTGAAGAGGAACTCGGCCCGCAAGGCCTGTTCCAAGTGGCCCAGGATACGGGCCTGCTCGGGGGTGATATCTTCCGGCCGGTCGGGGTCGCGCAGGGGCTCGCCCAGCAGCCGCTCCACGTGCGCCTCGCCGATCTCATTCAGCGAGATGGTGCGGTCGCGCTCGTCCACTTCATAGTCTTCGGGCTTGAGGCCGCGCACCACCTGCGCCAGGCGCACATACAGGCCGGGGTCCTCTTCGGAAGGGCCGCTGATGATGAGCGGGGTGCGGGCTTCGTCGATCAGGATGTTGTCGACTTCGTCCACGAT
>Ga0070730_10004538_pt1 | contig 12137 bp, 7 predicted proteins | sample Coa_R1_3_FD_66447 | JGI IMG/M metagenome (GOLD analysis project Ga0070730, IMG submission 66447) | Surface soil microbial communities from Centralia Pennsylvania, which are recovering from an underground coalmine fire - Coalmine... | ecosystem: Environmental > Terrestrial > Soil > Unclassified ... | reverse complement strand
CGACACCTTTCGCACCAAACGGACCCGACGCCGAGGGCACCTCCACAATGGCGGTCTCAATCGATGGCGATTGACTCGCCTTCGGAATCGCGTAATCCATCAGGCTGGAGGTCATCGGCGTGCCCTGCTCGTCGAATTCCATCCGCTCGAACAATCCCCAACCCACCGCCTGGACCGTGCCACCGTGGATCTGTCCTTCGACCGCGGCCAGGTTGATCGCGCGACCGACGTCCTGGACCGAAATGTGGCGCAGCGCCTGCACATGACCAGTATCCGGATCCACCTGGACGCGCGCCACGTGCACCGCGAAACCGGGCGCGGTGTCGGTGACCGCCGATTGGCCGCGACCATACACCGGCTCGTAACGCGCCGCAAACGAACCGCTCAGCGCGTGGATTTCGGCGAGTGTCTTGGACTTGCCAGGCACACCCCGCACCTGTACGCGACCCTGTACGAGCTCCAGGTCTTCGACTGAAGCCTCGAGCTCCGCGGCGGCGATGCGCAGGACCTGGTTGCGCGCATCCTCCGCGGCGCGCAGCACGGCGGGGCCGCTCGAGTAGGTCACTTTGCTGCCACCCGAAACGCCGGCATACGGCGCGCCGTCGGTGTCGGTCGTGGTGACTCGCACCTGCGAAGGGTTGTCCAGCCCGAACGCTTCCGCCGCGATGATCGCAAAGGTGGTGTTGACGCCGGTCAGATCGACCGAGCCGAGCGTGACCTGGAGCGTGCCATCCGTGTTCAAGCGGCACGCCGCCGCGGCCGGCTCGATGCCGCCTGGCCAGCCGCCCAGCGCGATGCCGACGCCTTCGCCGCGCCCGGCAGCCGCGCGCTCGGCGCGGTACAGCGGTTCGGCTCGCTGCAAGCATTCGACGAGCCCGATGCGCGGCCATTTGCGGCCGTCGGCGAGCAGGTCGCCTTCGCGCGCGGCATTCTTCATTCGCAGGTCGAAGGGGTCGATGCCAAGCTCGTATGCCATCTCGTCGACGAGACTTTCGAGCGCGAAGGCGGCCTGCGGTGCACCTGGTGCGCGATACGCGCCGGTACCCGACTTGTGGCTCAGCACCTCTGTGCCGCGCAGCACCAGGTGCTCCCAGCGGTAGGTGGAGCCCATCAAGATCGCGGCGATCCCAACCGGTGCGCCAGGGTTGGCACCCGCGTCGAAGATCAGTTCGCCGTCCAACGTGGTGAGCGTGCCGTCGCGCCGCGCGCCGATCTTCAATCGCAGCACACTCTGGGGTGCCGGATCAGCGGCGACGAACTCGTCCATGCGCGTGTACGCCAATCGCACCGGGCGACCGACCGCCAACGCCAGCGCCGCGACGGTTGGCTCGACCAGGCCAACTTTTCCGCCGAAGCCGCCGCCCACTGGCATGGCTTCGACTTTGACCTGGTGATCCCCCAGACCAAGCGCGCGCGCCACCTGCTCGCGCACGAAGAACATGCCCTGGGTGCTCGCGTACACCATCAGGTTGCCGTGTGGGTCGGTGCCCGCGGTGCAGCTCTGCGGCTCCATGTAGCCCTGGTGCACCCAGGAGGTGCGGAACTCTCGTTCAAGAACGACGTCTGCTTCGCGGAAGCCCGCCTCGACGTCGCCGCGTTTGAACTGGACACGATTGGAGACGTTTGGGCCGGCCGGCTCGTCCACGGCCTGGCCGCCGGTGGCGGCACCGTGAATGGCGAGTTCGGACTCGTCCTGCTCGCGCTTCTGACGCACCACGGGCGCATCCATGGACATCGCGTCGAGGACGTCGACGGCGGCCGGCTGCGGCTCGTACTCCACCTCGACGGCTTGCACCCCGTCTTCGGCGATTGCTTCCGACTCGGCAAGCACGGCGGCAACGGGCTGTCCGGCGAAGATGACGTTGTCCAGCGCGAGCAGGATGCGGCGCGCGTCGACGGCGGCTTTGATGTCGGGGACAGGCAGGTCGCGCGCGGTGAGCACCGCGTGGACGCCCGGAATCTGCAGCGCTGCCGCGGCATCGATTGAAACCACGCGGGCGGCGGCGTGCGGGCTGCGCACGAAGCGCACGTGCAGCGCGCCCGGCAGCAGCAGGTCGTTGGTGAAGCGAAGACGTCCGGTGAGACGCTCGGGGGCATCGGCCCGCTTCGTTCGGCGCCCGACAAATCGGAAACTCGTCCCGTCGGACGCAGCTTGTGGAGCCTGGACCATCAGCCCAATCTTACGGGCAGGGGATCAGCGGCTGCGTTGTCTTGGATCGAGGGCGTCGCGTAACCCGTCGCCGACCAGGTTGAAGGCCAGGACCGTGATGAAAATGGCCATGCCTGGAAAGACCGTCTCCCACCAGGCGCGCTGCATGTCGACGCGGCCGTCGGCCAGCATGGCGCCCCAGGATGGCGTGGGCGGTTGGGGTCCGAGGCCGAGGAACGACAGGGTCGATTCGAGCAAGATCGCAAACGACAACCACAAGGTGGACTGCACGATGATCACCGCGACTGCGCTCGGCAACAAATGCCGCAGCACGATACGATGGCCCGGCGCGCCCAGCGCACGCGCGGCAAGCACGAAATCCAGCGAGCGGGTGCGCAGGAACTCACCGCGAACCAATCGCGCGGTGCTCATCCACGAGGTGAGCCCGATCACGACCATCGTCGTCACCAGACTCGGGGTGAACAGCGCTGCCGCCGCGATCAACAGGAATAGCTGCGGAATTGCCAGCACGATATCGATGAAGCGCATGATGGCTTCGTCCACTCCGCCTCCGGCGGCGCCGGCGAGTGCGCCCAGCGAGACGCCAATCCCGGTGATCAGCAGCACAGAGACGAGTCCGACCGATAGCGAGACCTGGGATGCCACCAGCACCCGACTGAAGACGTCGCGCGTCTGGCGGTCGGTACCAAACCAGTGTTCCGCGCTCGGCGGCTTCAACGGTTGGCCAGCGTTGAAGGCGCGGTAATCCTGGGGCGCAATGCTCGGCGCAAGCACCGCCAGGCCATACAGCAGCACGATGACGACGGCGGCGGCGACGGCCAGTCGATTGCGCGAGAATGCGCGCCAGATCTGCCGCAGCTGAGAATCGCCATGCGAACCGGTGCGGAGCACTGGCGCGGGGCGGGACGCGGCGACTTCGATCATCGCTAACGGAACGATACCCGCGGATCGACCAGTGTGTAGGCGACATCCACCAGCATGTTCACCACGAGAATGAACGCTCCCGTCAGCAGTGTGAGCGCCAGCACGACCGGATAGTCGCGTTTGAGGATCGACTCGTACGCCAGTGAACCCAGGCCCGGCCAGGCGAAGATGTACTCGACGACGACCGCGCCGCCGAGCAGCCGCGCCAGTTGCGTACCGACCACGGTCACCATGGGAATGAGTGCGTTTTTCAGCGCGTGCCGGTAGGTTACGGTGGGCTCCGAGAGGCCTTTTGCGCGCGCGGTGGTGACGTAGTCCTGCTTGATCACCTCCAGCATGCTCGAACGCACGAAGCGGGTGAAGACCGCCAACGTTGGCAGCGCCAGGACGATAACTGGCAGGACCAGGTATTTGAGTCTTGCGATGCCGGTTGTTTCGTCGGTACCTGGAGTGGAGGCGGGTAGCCAGCCGAGGCTTACGGCGAGCAGCAACTGGAGCATCAGCGCGATCCAGAAATTCGGCAGCGCCAGGCCGAGGAATGCGCCCGCGGTGGCGGTGTTGTCGATTGCGGAGTATTGCTTTTTGGCGGAGACGATGCCGAGCGGGATGGATACCGCCAGGCTCAGGGCGAGGGCCGCCGTCTGGAGGACCAGGGTTGCGGGCAGTCGCTGTTCTATGAGCTCGATGACTGGCGTGCCGTTGAAGGTGTAAGCGGTGCCGAAGTCGAGCCGCGCGACGTGGCTTATCCAGATGACGTACTGGACGGGGAGTGGCTGGTCGAGGCCGAGGTTCTTGCGGACCTGGGCCACGATTTGCGGGTCGATGGAGCCTTCGGAGACGAACGCTAAAGCGGGGTCGCCCGGCGCCAGGTGGATTAGCGCGAAGACGACGATGGTCAGGCCAACAAGGAGTGGGACCAGCAGCAACAGCCGGCGAAGGAGATAGCGGCGGTTGGAGGGGGTCACGGGCCTTTCAGGTGGGTGGCCTCAGGCCTGTGACCAATCCTCCAGTTCGTTGAAAAACGACAGAATGGTGTTCTTGTACCCAATATATTTATTCGACGTCACGCTCACAAACGGCCGGTCCCAGGCGTAAAACGAGGAGACGTCCTGGTTGATAATCTGCTGGACCTGCGAATAGATCTGCTTGCGTTTATCCAGATCGGCCGTCTGGCGGCCTTGGTCCAGTAGCTGGTCCATCTGCGGATTGGAGTACCCCATCACGTTCCGCGGCGAGGTGGAGTACAGCGGCAAATACAATTCGTCGGGGTCGACGAGCACGCCCGCAAACGTGGGACAGATCATCTCGAACGTCCCATCGGTGCCTTCCTTGACAACCTGCGTCCACTCTTTCACGTCCGGTTCAACCGTGACACCAATATCCGACAGGCTCTGCTGCGTAAACGTGACCCAGTCCTCGCGGAAGTGATTGCCCGCGTTGGTGGTCAAGCGGACCTTGAGATTGCTCTGGCCCGCATCGGCGAGCAGTTGCTTCGCCTGCGCGGGATCGAATGGAATCGGCTGGAGCGTGTCGTCGTACGCCCACATGCCTGGCGGAATCGGACTCCGCGCGGGCTTGCCAAGCCCGAGCAGAAAGTCGGTGGAGAAGCGATTGGTATCCAGCGCCATCGCAATCGCGCGGCGCACGCGCGGATCTTTCAGCGCCGGATTCGTCTTCTGACCGAAGCTCCACCCGTTGGTATCGACACCTTGCGGTTTCACCATGACCACCAGGTTGCCAGTGGCTTTGAGTTGATCGGCCTGGGTGGGCAGCGCGTATTCCGAGCCCTCGATCTGCCCGGTCTGCAGCGCAATCACCAGCGTTTGTGAGTCGGCGATGACGCGGTGGATAAAGCCGTCCAGGTGTGGCTTGCCGGACTCCCAGTAGTTCGGGTTGCGATCGGCGACAAAATCCTGCCCGTTGGTCCACGATTTGAACATAAATGGCCCGGCTCCAACCGGGCTTTGATAGAACGGATCGTTGACGAGGTCCTTACCGTCGAGCAGGTGCTTCGGGAGTGGGCGCACCCAGCGCAGGTTGGAGAGGAACGCCGCGTTGGGTTGGTCGAGCGTGATCTTCAGCGTGTGGTCGTCCACGACCTGGATGCCGCTGACCGTCTGCGCTTCGCCGCTCGAGTATTGCTGTGCGCCTTTGATGCCGTTGAATCGTGGCGCGTGAACGCTGGCGACTTCCTTCTTCAGAATCGCGTGCAGCGTGAACGAGACGTCGTTGGCGGTGAGCGGCTGGCCGTCGCTGAATTTGACGTCGTCGCGCAGGTTAAACGTGTACTGGGTTGCGTCGTCGGAGACTTGCCAGTCTTTGGCAATATTCGGCGCCGGCTTGAGCGTTTCCAGGTCAATTTCGACGAGCTCTTCGAAGAGCAATTTGTCGCGCCACTGGCCCTCGGTTTCGTTGGCAAGCAGCGGATTGATCGACTGTGCTTCGCCAAGGGTCCCGATGATGATGCGGCCGCCAGACCTGGCAGTGCTGGTGGTGCTGGCGGTCTGCGCCTGCGTCGGTTGGGCTGCCGGCGCGGTCGTCGACTGCGCGGCGGGGGTGGGCTGAGCCGCGGGTTTGGCCGTCGCCTGTGCAACCTCGGCCGGCGTCGTGGCGCCGCATGCCTCCAGGACCGGCAACACGACCGCCGCGGCGCCGCCCATGGCGATCATCCGCAGGAACTGACGTCGATCGATGCCGAAGCGATCGAAGTATGCCTCATAACGGTGGAACTGCCGGACGATCAGGTCGGCACGTTCGGGAGAAACGTTGGCTGGCTCATCCATGCTGGGTGTGTCTGTCCCCCTGAACGCCATTTTAGGCATCACGGAGTACCCTTGGCATCCAATGACGGTCAAAGATAGCGTGTTGAGCTCGCTCGAGTGGCGGTGCATTGGGCCGCTTCGAGGTGGGCGCTCGGTAGCTGTCGCTGGCGACCCTTCCGATCCGATGACGTTCTACTTCGGCGCGTGTGCCGGGGGCGTCTGGAAGACGACGGACGGGGGCACGTACTGGCACAACATCTCGGATAGTTTCTTCGGCACGGCGTCGGTCGGTGCGCTCGCGATCGCCGATGCGGACCCCAACGTGATCTACGTCGGCACGGGCGAAAGTTGCATCCGCAACAACGTCTCGCACGGTGACGGTGTGTATCGCTCAACCGATGCAGGCCGCACCTGGGAGCATGTGGGCTTGCGCGACACTCGGCACATCGGCAAAATCCGCATCCACCCGAAGGACCCAGACGTGGTGTATGTGGCCGCGCTTGGGCACGCCTTTGGACCGAACGCCGAACGCGGTGTTTTCCGGTCGACCAACGGCGGCAAGACCTGGGACAAAATTCTGTACAAGAGCGAGCGCGCGGGATCGCATGATATCGCGCTGGACCCCACCAATCCTCGCGTGCTGTACGCGGCGATCTGGCAGGCACAACGCTACCCGTATACGCTGATCGACGGCGGACCTGATTCGGGTCTCTGGAAATCAACCGACGGGGGCGATACGTGGACTGACATCACCCGACGGCCTGGGCTTCCAAAAGGCGTGCTCGGCAAGATCGGCGTCGCGGTATCGCCGGCGCGACCCGAACGCGTGTGGGCCTTGATCGAAGCAGAGGACGGTGCGCTGTTCCGGTCAGATGACGCGGGCCAGACGTGGGAGCGTGTGTGCGAGCAGTCGTCGTTGCGGACCCGGCCCTGGTACTACATCCACATCTTTGCGGATCCGCTCGATCCGGATACCTGTTGGGTGCTGAACTATCGCGTCTGGAAGTCCACCGACGCGGGGCGCACATTCACCGAATTTCCCAATCCGCACGGCGACAACCACGACCTGTGGATCGATCCGCGCAACACGCAGCGCATGATCGAGGGCAACGACGGCGGCGCCTGCATCACCTACAACGGCGGGATCAGCTGGTCCACGCTGTACAACCAACCGACCGCTCAGCTGTACCACGCGATCACCGACGACGAGTTTCCGTACCGCGTGTACGGCTCGCAACAGGACAACACGGCGATTTCCGTGCCAAGCCTGTCGGTGGAAGGTCCGATCAGCGAAAAGGACTGGTACGCGCCAGGTGGTGGAGAAAGCGGTTACATCGCGGTCAAGCACGACAATCCGGACATCGTGGTCGGCTCCGGTCCGATGAACCGGCGCGTGTTCAACCACTACATGACCTCGTACAACCGCCGCACGCGCGAGCGGCGTGACATTACAGTGTGGCCGGAGCTGGTGGGTTGGGGCGAAGGTGCCGAAAGCCTGAAGTACCGCTTCCAGTGGACCTTCCCGATTCTGTTCTCGCGGCATGATCCGGACGTGCTGTACGCCTGCAGCAACTTCGTGCACCGCTCGCGCGACGTCGGCAGCAGTTGGGAAGTGATCAGCCCGGACCTGTCACGCAACGACCCGAGCAAGCTCGGACCATCCGGTGGCCCGGTTACGCGCGACAACACTGGCGCCGAAGTGTATTGCATGGTCTTTTGCCTGGTGGAGTCGCCGCACGACGCCGGCGTGTTGTGGGCTGGCAGCGACGATGGCTTGATCCATCTGTCGCGCGACGGCGGAAGGACGTGGAACAACGTGACGCCGTCCGCGGATCTGCTGCCGGAGTGGGCGCTGATCAGCATCCTGGAGCCATCGCCGCACGATCCCGCCACACTCTACGTAGCGGCAACTCGCTACAAGCTGGACGACACCGCCCCGTATCTGCTCAAGACCACCGATTATGGAGCCACGTGGAGTCGCATCTCGGAGGGTATTCCGCCGCACGAGTTCACCCGAGTGATTCGCGAGGATCCGAATCGTCGCGGACTGCTGTACGCCGGCACCGAAACCGGGCTCTACGTCTCATTCGACGACGGACGCCACTGGGATGCGTTGAAAGGCGACTTCCCGGTGGTGCCGGTCTATGACCTGCTCATCAAAGGTGTCGAGATGGTGGTGGCGAGTCACGGCAGGTCCTTCTGGATTCTGGACGACCTCACGCCGCTGCATCAGCTCAGCGACGAGCTCGTCGGCGCCGCGCACCACCTGTTCCAGCCTCGGCAAACCGTTCGACTGCACACGGGAGTGCGTCGCTTTGCCGACAATGCTGTTCGCGGCCTGGTCAACTATGCGCGCACGGATACAACTGTGGTGTCGTACCTGCCAGGGAAAGAACCGCGCCAGTACCTGAACGCCGGTGCGAGTCCACGGACCGGAGTGCTGGTCCAGTATTTCTTGCGCGATCGACCCGAGGGGCCGATCACACTGGAATTCCTCGACGATGGCCGGGTGCTGCGCGCGTTCACTGGCGATGAGGTGCCGAGTGAGAGTGGATTGAATCGCTTCGAGTGGAACATGCGCCTGGCAGGTGCGCTACGCATCGCCGACGATAGCCTCGACGCGTGGCAACGCGACGACGGGCCGATGGTGCTCTGCGGCGAGTACCAGGTCCGACTCAGCGTCGAAGGTCAATCTTGGACACAGCCATTCGAGATCGTGCCTGATCCGCGGCTGTCTGTCTCGGATGCTGACCTGCGCGCGCAATTCGACATGTTGCAGGTGCTCCTGGAGCGGCTGGGCACGGTGAACGGGGTGATCAACCGGGCGCTGGCGTTGAAGCAGCAAGTCGCGGCATGGCGCCAGTGGACCAGAGATGGCGAAGCTGTACGGGCTGCCGCCGAGCCGCTGGAGGCCGAACTCGCGGCGCTGCTGGACGTGCTGATCGACGTTCATTATCCGGAGGCACAGTTGCACGCGGTCGGCGTCCAGGAGAAGCTCAACGCATTGTTTGAGTTCGTGGATAGCGCGGACTATGCGCCGGAGCAGCAAGCGCGCGACGTCCTGGCAGAGCTGACACCGCGGATTGAGGCGGCGCTTGCACGCTTCGAGAATGACGTGTTGCCGAAAGTGCATGCCTTCGACGACGCGGTGCGCGGCGCTGGGCTGGGCGCGCTCGTGGTTACCTAGAGCCGTGCCCCTCGAGATCTACCTGGAAATCGGCAAAAAGCGCACATTCGCCGCGGCACTGGAGTGGCCTGGCTGGTGCCGCATCGGGCGCGACGCCGATCAGGCGGTTCAGGCCCTGTACGACTATGCGCCACGCTATGCGCGCGTGGTTGCGCGGCTCGGTTTTTCCCCACCATCCTCCATTGATGAATTTGAGGTTCGCGAGCGGCTGCACGGCGACAGCGGTACGGACATGGGCACGCTGAGCGGCATCGCGCCGGCGTACGATGATTTGCCGATTGACCCCGCTGCGCACCAACGTCTGGTGAAGATCCTGGAGGCGTGCTGGCGGGCGTTCGATCGCGCAGTGGAGTCCGCTCGCGGCAAGCAACTGCGCGGTGGCGTGCGAGGTGGCGGTCGCGACCTGGACAAGATCGTGCAGCACGTGCTCGACGGCGAGGGCGGCTACCTGCGGCGGCTGGAGTACAAACGCAGTGCAGAAGAAGAGTCAGATGCTGCGCTGAGCCGCAAAGCAATGCTTGCAGCGTTGGCGGCGTCGGTTCGCGGCGAGGTGCCGGAGTATGGTCCGCGGGGCGGCAGACGCTGGAGGGGCCGCTACTTCGTCCGCCGCGAAGCGTGGCACGTCCTCGACCACGCCTGGGAGATCGAAGACCGCACCTAACGCCACCTTAAAAGAGAAAGCCTGGGTCCGCAGGCACGCCTAGCTGCGTCTTCGCCCACCCCGCGTAGATCCAGTCGGCGGTCAGCCCTCGGTGTGCCGCGGCGGCGTTCACGTCACGCCAGTAGCGCTGCAATTCCGAGGACTCAAATAACCCGCTTCCGCCACCCTCCTCATACAGGAAGTTCACCGCGTTGCGCGCTGTCTGGGCAGTGAACGCCTGGTCGCGGCGGCAGCGAGCCCGCACATCCTGGCCTACTTCTCGCGCCGGCACCCGCGCGAAGCGCTCGGCATTCTGCAACGTCACCGCGTGTACCGCGTCCACCATTGCGGTGGCCTGCGCATATCGAGAGAAATTCAGCGTCAATCCATCGTCGATATTGGCAGAAGATTTCGCGCGCAGCCGCTCCTCATACGCGCGCAGAAAGCCACGCGCAACCCCAACCGCCGGCGCCGCCATGGCAGCCGTAAAGTTGGCCCACGAGATAGCGCTGTACATCGGATTGGTATTGACGGGCTGGCCCGGCGCCACGCCGGCCTCGACGTCCTTACCCCTAATGGTGCGGTACTCCGGCACAAACACGTCCTCGAGCACAATGGTTTTACTGCCCGTGCCCTTCAACCCAACCGTGAACCAGTCGTCGACGATGAGAAAGTCCTCGCGCGGAATCAACAGCCACCGCATATCGGTTGGTCCGCCCTCGGCGCCAGGGCGTTTGACCGGCACGGCAGCGGTGAGCCAGTTGCAGTGGTCGACGCCACTGGAAAAGAACCCTTTGCCCGTCCAGCGGAAACCACCGTCGACGGATACCACGTCGCCAACCGTGTTGACCACCGACGACGCCAAACTATTTGGATTGCTCCACAATTCCTGCTGCGCCTCGATCGGAAACTGCGCCAGCATCCACATGTGGGCAGTCCACAGCATGTGCACCCAACCGGTGGACGGACATGCCGAAGCGAGTTCGATGGTGACGTCGATCATCGCCTCCGGTCCAAGCTCGGATCCGCCGAATCGACGTGGCGTCATCAGACCGTACAGTCCGCTCTCCAGGATGTCGGCCACGTTTTCGGTGGGCAAACGGCGCAGTCGCTCAGCTTCGGCCACCCGATCACGCAGGCGTGGCTTGAGCGCCTGGGCGCGTTCCATCGCTTCCGCGTAGCTGTCGAGCACGGCAGGCGGTGACTGAAGCCCGTAGACGGGCCGCTGCTCGAGCGTGGTCACCCTTCGATCACGAGTACCTGGTTCGTCGAGGCGTCGCCGATCCAAACGCGTCCGTCGGCACTGCGCGCGAAGCCGTGCACTTCGGGGCCTTCGATCGACCATTCGCCGAGCAGCTCGCCGGAGGTTGGATCGAAGCGGAACACGTGACCGCCGTTGGTTTCGGCGATGTGCAGCGAGCTGTCAGTTGGATCCCAGAACATCCCGTGCGAGCGCGGCGCCGGAAACGCGAACGAGCCGAGCAGATCACCGGTTTCGGCATCGATGTGGTCGATGCGCATTGCCCCGGGCCGGCTGACCCACAGCGTGCCGCTGGCGCCAGGCCCCGCGTTGCGTTTGCCGGCCGGCGCGGTTGGATGTAATTCGGGACGCCCCTCTGGACCGCTCGGAATCTGTTCGGTTCCCGCGTAGGGTCGCCACTGCAGGCCGTGCACGCCGCCCGGGCCCTCCAGCATCAGAAACGCCGTGCACTGGCCGGTCGCCAGATCGTGGCGAAAGATCATCGGCGGATCGATGTTCGAACCAACCCACACCGAGCCCGCGCCAACACTGATGCCGCTGGCGTTGCGTGCTGGACTGGCGAAGCTCGTCACCACCGCTCCTTCATAGCTGACCAGGTACGAGCGGTTGTCGCGCTGGTCGCACAGCCACAAGCCTTCGGGCACGGCTTCGAGGCCATTGACCTGCAACCCCGGTCCAGCGAACACCATACGCGGCCGCGCCACGCGCACCTCAGCGGACGTCATACGCGCCATGCTACCGTCGCCACGTGCAGCTCGCAGATGCGGTGGTGCTGGTCACGGGCGGAACTGGCGGACTCGGCAGTCGAATTTGCCTGGCGTTCGCCCGCGAGCACGCTCGGCTCGCGGTGGTCTATCACTCGCGCGACGCGGCCGCCGCGAGTCTGGTGCGCGAGCTGTGCGAGGCGGGCGCGGCCGATGCGCGCGCCTTCAAGTCGGATGTCACCGACGCCGATGCCATCGAGCAACTCGTTTCGGACGTGAGCGCCGCCTTTGGCAGGATCGACGTCCTCGTGTGCAATGCCGCCTACAACCTCGGCGTCCCGTTTGGCAACCTCGAGGCGCTCACCCCCGAGATCTGGCAGACCATTCTGCACGCCAACGCCACTGGACCATTTCTGATGGCGCGCGCTGTCACGCCGGTGATGCGCGCTCAGGGCAGCGGCCGCATTGTGAACATCGGCTCGGTTTCTG
>Ga0070730_10004537_pt1 | contig 12140 bp, 7 predicted proteins | sample Coa_R1_3_FD_66447 | JGI IMG/M metagenome (GOLD analysis project Ga0070730, IMG submission 66447) | Surface soil microbial communities from Centralia Pennsylvania, which are recovering from an underground coalmine fire - Coalmine... | ecosystem: Environmental > Terrestrial > Soil > Unclassified ... | reverse complement strand
TGCATCGCGAGCAACGCCAATGCCGGAAGATCCGCTTCGCGAACGCCAGCATCGCGCAGATGCTGGGGAAGGCCCATGCGGCGCGTGAGCGAGGCGACAGCATCGGCGGCGGCGATGGCGGCAGCATCAGGAGACTGGCCGGCGATGTCCAACCCCATCGCGGCGGCGACCCGTGCCAGCTCGGGAGCCGTCGCGTTCAGGTTGAAACGCATGGTGTAAGGGAGCATGATGCTGTTAGCGAGGCCGTGCGGCACGCCCGCCGTGCCGCCGAGGACGTGGCAGACACCGTGGTGCAGGCCCATTGCGACGCCAGCCAGCGCCACACCCGCGAGATGCGCGCCAGCCAGCATATCGGAGCGCGCCGCTACATCGCTCCCGTCGGCATGGCAGCGCGGCAGGACGCGCGTGATGACGTGGATGGCTTCGAGCGCGGCGGCGGTGGAGAGCGGATTACGGGTGATGGAGTAGAGCGCCTCGACGCAGTGCGCCAGCGCGTTCATGCCAGTGGTAGCAGTGAGATACGCGGGTAGATCAAGTGTCAGCAGCGGATCATATATAACGAGGCGGGGCGCGATTCGCGGGTCACTCACTGTGGTTTTGACGGAGCGCTCGCCATTGTCGCGAGTGACGCCAAAGACTGGCGTCATCTCGGAGCCGGCGTAGGTCGTGGGGATGGCAACCACCGGAACACGCGCGGAGGCGGCCGGGGGAGAAATCTGGGTGGACGCTGGCGGGTGAAGCACCTCCATGCGCCAGCTCGCCGCTTTGGCGAGACCCAGAGCGCTGCCACCACCGAGGCCGATCAGCGCGTCCACAGCGAGGGAATCCGCGGCCACTACCACTTCGGCAACCTGGGCATCCGGGACGTGCGGAGCGGCGGAATCGTACATGCCGGCGAGCCGGTCGCTCAGCAGCGCTTCGACACGCGCAACATGGCCATTCGCGCGCTGTGATCGAGTCGTGCAGAGGTAGAGCCGGCGCCAGCCCGCGTGCTCAGCAAGCTCGCCAATGTGGTCAAGCGCACCGGGTGCGAAGATGACGTCGCGCGTCGTTGTGGCGTAGCGGAAGTCTCGCATGCTAGCGCCTCACGATTTCTCCTAGCTCTCTGCGATTAGCCGCGCACCCTCCGCTGTACAGTATATGCCTATACGGTATACACCTAAACAATATGGCCTGTCAATGATGACCAGATGATGCGTTGTGGGGGCGGCAATGACACAACGGGCGAAGTTGCGCTACGATTCGCTGTCGTGCGTGAGATGCGTACAACATGGATACCAGGAGGACAAGCAGATGGCAGGTCAAGCGGGTGGGCCGCCGCCGGTAAATGGGCAACCAATCGTGACGCCAAGCGGATTGCAATATATTGACGTGGTGCTGGGCACGGGCGACGAGGCGCGCGCGGGCCAGCGTGTGACAGTCCACTACACGGGCTGGCTCACCAACGGGCAGAAGTTCGATAGCTCGCGCGACCGCAACGATCCCTTTCAGTTTGGTCTGGGACAACGGCAGGTTATCGCGGGCTGGGACCAGGGAGTCGCTGGCATGCGCGTCGGCGGCCAGCGCCGCCTTATCATTCCGCCGGACCTGGGCTACGGCGCACGCGGCGCGCCAGGGGCGATTCCCCCGAACGCAACGCTGGTCTTCGACGTGGAGCTGCTCAAGGCTCAGTAACCGGCGCGGTGGGCTGGGCAACACGCCGCAGATGATGCGGCACGTTGACGACGACGACGCCAGGATCGGCATAGAGCGCCAGCTTAAGCCTCAAAGCAGTCTGGTTATGCAGGATGCGCTCCCACCAGTGCGCGGGAACGAACTCCGGCAGGATGACGCTGACTGTTGCGCTGACGTTGGCGTCGCGAAGCGTGTCTATGTAGGCTTTCAGCGGTGAGACGAGCGAACGATACGGCGACCGGATCACGACCAGGCGCGGCGCTTTCTTCAAGAGCGCGGCAGCGCGCTCGTGCGGCACGCCGTCCCGCGAACCGGCGTTGAGTGGCGCGCCCTCGTGCTCCGCGATACTCGCGAGGCGCTCCTGCCGCCCCTCCACCCAGCGCGCCCAGTCCGCGCGGAAGCTGGCTTCTTCGTCGTCGTCAAGAGAGACATGGACGGCAATGACTCGCGGAGTAAGCGAGCGCGCATACGCCAGGCTCTGCAACGCGGGACGATTGAGCTCGGCAATGGGCACCAGCATGATATGCCTCACCTCCTCAGCCTGGAGCGGTGTCAGCGCTTCGGTCTGCTTGTGAACGGTGGTGTAGTGGCGCGAAATACCTCTGAACATAAACACCAGCAGCGGCACAAGCAGAACGACGATCCAGGCGCCGCGGTCGAATTTACTGATCATGATGACGAGGGCCACGATGCCGGTCGCAATAGCGCCTATCAGGTTGATGGCGAGCGAGCGCCGCCAGCCTCCACCAGCAGCATCTTTGAGCCGCAGCCATCGGATCACCATGCCACTCTGGGAGAGTGTAAACGCGGTAAAGACGCCCAGCGCGTAGAGGTTGATGAGGGCATCGGTATTGCCGTTGAAGATCACCAGCAGGACAATGGAGAGCACGGCCAGCACGCCAATCCCTGTCGAGAAGGCCAGCCGGTCACCCCGAAATGAGAACTGGTGCGGCAGAAAGCCGTCGCGTGCCAGAATCGAAGAGAGGCGCGGGAAGTCCGCAAAGCTCGTGTTGGCAGCCAGCACGAGAATGAGCAGCGTCGCGAACTGCACCACGAAATACATCCAGGCGAAAGGTCCGACGAAGAGTATTCGTGCGATCTGCGAGTCCAGCGTGGGATTCTGCGTAGCATACGGAATCACGGAGAAGCGCCAGGCCAGGTAGGTGGTTCCAAGATACAGCGTGGCCAGTATGCCGATCATGACGGCGAGCGTTCGTGAGGCATTGCGCGATTCAGGCGGCTTGAAGGCGGGTACGCCGTTGGAGATAGCCTCTACGCCTGTCATGGCGGAACAGCCGGAGGCGAACGCCGTCAGCACCAGTAATACCCCGAATTTCTGCGATTCCCACCCGTAGAAGCTGATGGGATGTTGGGGAAGCGGCGCGGCGGAGAAGAGTCCACCGGGGGATGTGGCGGCGTGGAGCACACCGGCAAGAATCATGATGAGGAACGACACGACGAAGAGATAGGTTGGCGCGGCGAAGATCGAACCCGATTCGCGGATGCCGCGCAGGTTGATGACCATGATGAGCGCGATGAAGAATACGCCGAGTGGCACGGCCAGCGACGTGAGCGGCGTGATCGCGGAAACCAATGCGCCGACACCAGCGGCGACACTGACGGAGACCGTCAACACGTAATCTATCAGTAGGGCGGCGGCGGCGATGAGGCCGGGCCAGTCGCCGAGATTGTCGCGAGCGACGATGTAGGAGCCGCCGCCGTGTGGATACGTATGGATGGTTTGCCAGTACGATGTGCCGACGATGAGCATCAGGAGCGCAATAATCGCGCCGATCATCAAGTTGACGTGAAGGATACCCAGGCCGGCGGCGATGAGAATGCCGAGCGATGCCTCGGTGCCGTATGCCACCGATGAGATGGCGTCTGAGGAGAGGACGGCTAGCGCCTTCACTTTCGTCAGGCGCTCGTGGATCTGCTGGGCCGTCGTCAGCCGCCCGCCGATAAGCGCGCGTTTGACGCGAGCGGTGATCCTGCCAGTTCCAGATTGTGGCTCAAGGGCGCGCTCGGTAGCTTCGACGACGTTCTCGCCACGCTGCCGGAACCGCGCCGAGAGCGAAAGATTGCGGCGCAGGTAGTTGCCGCCCAGGCGTGCGCCTGGCACGATGATGCGCTGACCAAGGCCCGGCAGCACCAGATCCTCGTCGCTTTTCTCCACCGCGGTGGCTCCAGCCATGGGTGGAGTGGGGCGGTTGCCCGCCGCCCGCAAGGTGGCCGCTCCGTTCGATCGAGACAGCGGCTCTTCCGCTTCGAGGATGCCCTCATCCCGCCAGCGTAGAGTCTGCACTTCGGGTACTCGAATGCGCACGTAGGCGCTGCCCGGCTTACCACCTGGCATCAACTGCCGGGAGCCGCCATTCGCGGAGGAGTCAGTTTTGCCGCTATCCATATCGCGAATCTCACCAGATAATTTCTCGTTCACACCTGTTACCTGCTATGTCGGAAGAATGGAAATGCGCCCCTGAACGGCCACACCGAGCTCATGGCGCTGTCCGCTCAGGAGCGGAACGGTCGCTGGATTTCTCGGCCTGAGCGGGACGAGGCCTGGCGCTGGATGCCGTCGGCGGAGCGGGCCTGAAGTGTGCGGCGAAGACTGGGATGAGGCGTGCGGGAAGGACACGCAGTCGCGCGGTCAGCCATCCGGCGCGCTCCTTGCGCTCCCGCGAGCGGGTGAGCTGCTCCGCGTGGGCTTTCCAGGCTTGTAATCGCAGCAATGCCTCGTGGTCGCGAATCCTCGCGACCTGTTCTGGCGTCGCCGGCACCAACTTGACGCCACACCAGACCCAATATTCGATATCGTGCTCACCGAATGCGTCCTCGACGTCAAGCGCCCACTGATCGCCGGACGGAGGCGGAGGCAAGGTATTCACGGAACCCGCTCTACCGGCTGTCGCATGCGCCGGAAGCTTTCAGATGCGCGGGCCGGATTCCCGCCGTTGTGCCGGCACGTGCTGGCTCGTCGCCGCAGAGTGCGGTGAACTGCCGAGCAGAGGATACGCCAAGCGCGCTCAAGAGGGTCTAAAGACAGTGGGGGTGATGGCTCAAGAAAAGCTCAAGATTTGGGCTACTCAGGGCTGCGCAGGCGATAGCCGACGCCTGGCTCAGTGAGGAGATAGCGTGGCCGGCCAGGCTGCGGCTCAATCTTGCGGCGCAGCTGACCGACGAAGACGTGCAGGTAGTGGTCTTCCGTCTCGTACTGCGGTCCCCAAACAGCTTGCAGCAGCGTACGGTGCGTGATTACTTTGCCGGCATTACGCGCGAGGTAGGTCAGCACGGCATATTCGGTTGGTGTGAGATGCACTTCCCGGTCGTCCACCGTCACGAGCCGGTGCTGAATATCAATGACAAGGCCGCCGGTTTGGAAGCGCGCATCGGCGGCGCCCCCAGCGCCGGATGCGGGCGAGGTGTGGCGCAAGGCAACGCGCACACGAGCTACCAGCTCGCCACTGCTGAACGGCTTGGTGAGATAGTCGTCGGCGCCCAGCTCCAGCGCGGTAATTTTATCGGCGTCGGCGGCACGAACGGAGAGAATGATGATGGGAGTCCGAGACCACGTGCGCAGCTCGCGGACAACCTCGACGCCGTCTTTATCAGGGAGTGACAGATCGAGAATGATCACATCAGGATGCCAGCGCACGGCGAGATCCATGCCCGCCGCCGCCGTCAGCGCGCCCTCGACAGTGAATTCAGCGCCCGCCAAGCGAGCGCGAATGGCGCGTTGAATCTCCGGCTCATCGTCAATCACGAGCACACGCACACCGCCGGCCCCCTGTCTGGCGAGGATGACATCCACGATCGGCCGCTCGTGCTCCCGCATCTCGTCGCTCATCTCATGGCCTCTGGCATCATGGGGCTCGTGCTCGCGGCGTCTCCATTACGTGCTCCGGCTCCGCTTTCCACGGAGAGCGCTGCGTCTCCGGCGCTCTCGAAACCATCAGCCGGCAGCGCACCGCGCGACCGCTCTGGCGGTAGTGGCAGGGATATGACGAATGTCGTGCCTTCGCCGGGATGGCTCTCAGCCCAGATACGCCCGCCGTGCGCCTGCACAATGCCGGCGCAGATTGCCAGCCCCAATCCCGTGCCGGTGGGTGGTCGCTCGACAGCCCAGGGCAACCGAATATGCTGCACGCGATAGAACTTGTCAAAGATGGCGCTCAGCTCGTTCGGCGCAATACCGATGCCGCGATCTATCACGCGAATCTCGACGGATGCTGTCGCTTCGATTACGTGCGCGCACACCACAATTGGCGGTTCCATCGGGGAATATTTGAGCGCATTTTCCAGCAGATTCGTCATCACCTGCTCAAATTGCGCGTGGTCAATCAGGAGGAGCGGCAGGTCATCGGCGAGGTCAAGCTCGATCTGCCGTCCGCGCAGCTGACCGGCAAGCTCAAGCCGGTCGAGGACTATGGCGATCACGTCGGCGAACGGATACCAGCGCCGCTGCGGCACCGCGACGCCCGCCTCAAGCTGGGAGAGATCGAGGAGATTGCTCACAAGCCGGCTAAGGCGGTCCGCGCTGGTCTTGATCGTATCCAGAAATTCGTGACGGTCCGCATCACTCCAGACAACTCCCGGCTCCAGGAGACTTCCGGTGGCGGCCTGAATGGCGGCCAGCGGCGTGCGCAAATCATGCGTGACGGAGCCGAGGAGAGCGTTCTTGAGCCGGTCGCTCTCGCGCAACGCCTCGGTATGCACGGTGGCCTGCTCCAATGCCATGCGATCAACGGTCAGCGCAATCTGGTCGCAGAAGGCAGTGAACAGCGCGGTCTGCGGGTCACGCGCCGCCATCTCGGCGACCGGCAGCTTGTTGCCGGGACGGGCCGCGTGGCTGGTGACGAGACGGCGCACGTCCGCCTGGCCCCCGACGCCCACTACACCGACGACGCGCTGGCTGCTGCGCAGCGGAACGTAATACGCGACGTACTCCCCGGCGGCGTGCGGGGTCGCGATATCCACAGTGCCGCCGGCTGGGGCGCCGCGCTCGAACGCCCATGCCGCAAGCGCGGCGTGCTCGCGGTTAGCGAGATCCAGCGCGGCGAGTGTGCCTGCATTCGGTGGGGCGGCGGCGCGCGCGGAGAGGCGATTCTCCGCGTTCGGGAGGAAGATTGCGCAGACCTCAACGCCAGCGGATGCGAAGACATCCGTGACGCGCGCCGCGAGGGCGGCCAGCAGCGCATCTGGTTCGACGGTGGAGACGAGCAGCTGCGCGAGCGAATACAGCAGCACTGTACGTTGCCCGCTCTCTTCCGCGTCGTGCGCTCGTGCCCGTGCCGCCGCCGTCACCTGACCGAGCACGAGGGATGTGGCGAGCAAGGCGCCAAGGGCCAGCCACTGCGCGGGATCATCCACGGTCAGCCGGTGCAGCGGCGGAATGAAGAAGTAGTCGTAGGCGAGGAAGGCCAGGAAGGAAGCCAGCAACGCCGGACCGCGCCCGAATGTAGCGGCGAGCCAGAGGACGACGAGCAGGTAGATTAGCGCGAGGTTGCCGACATGGACGGCTGACTGGACGAGGCCGATAGCAATGGTGACCGCCGCGACTCCCAACACCGCCGCGAGCGCGCCGCGCGCGACATGGAGCCAGCCGCCGGACGGCAGAGAGCGGCTCAGCGTATCACGCAGGCGTTGCGACGGAGGGCGAGTTGCCATCGGTGTTACTTCTTGCCAACTCAACTGGCCATTCGGGTGGAGCGGGCGTTACTGCCCACTGGCTGGCAGGAATGACGGCTCCGCCGCTCGCAAATCCATTTAGGCACTAAGGAGCGCATTCGGCAAGTTCACGCAATTGCTGGTCAGAGTAGCGCGATTCCAATTGCGCGGCGCGGCTGACATCGCGCTACAACCATCAGTCTCATGACCTTGCCGGGTACACCACTGAGGTACCACCTCAGTATACGCCTGCTGACATGGACGTCGTAACGCTACCGGTAACGCTCAGAGGACGCTCCTCTATTATACTCATCTTGACAGCAGGTGTTTAACGCCGCCGTGCGTGAGCTAGAGTGACGCAATTGCTGAGCTAACGCGGCGCATGAGGCGCAGCTCCCCACGAGCGATGCCTGTATTGTGCCCTAGATCCTGGATACCAGGTTGGAGACGTAGTCATACCAAATCTGTCTGGGTAGTTGTCGTATCATGAACTGCAGCTCTGATTTCAAGGGCTATTACCCATGAGCAAATGACTCCAACCCAGGCGAACTTGGTTTATTAGCCAATTTGTGAAGAAAGTGGCGGGCATGGCAACATTTGTACTGGTGCATGGGGGATGGCATGGGGGCTGGTGCTGGCAGAAGGTCATCCCTTTCTTAGAAGCTGCGGGCCATGAGGTCTATGCGCCCACCCTCACTGGCTTGGCTGAACGTGCATCCGAACTTTCCCCTGATGTCGGATTAGATACCCATATCCAGGACATCGTCGGCTTGCTGGAGGGCAAGGACCTGCAGGGTGTCATCCTGGTGGGGCACAGCTATGGCGGGATGGTCATCACCGGCGTGGTTGATCGGGCGCCAGAGCGCATTGCTCACTTGGTCTATCTGGATACCCTCGTGCCCCGTGATGGCGAATCGATAGCCAGTGTCTCGCCGATGGTTTTCCGTCTGCTGCGCAAACAAGCCCAGGCCCACGGTGATGGCTGGCAAATCGCTTCTCACGGCGACTACGGGGTGACGACAGAGCCAGATCGAAGCTGGGTACTCTCGAAGGTGACAGCACAACCCCTGAAGACGTACGAGCAACCTCTTCATCTGACGAATCCGGCTATCGTGTCAACGAAACCCCGGACGCATATTGACTGCACAGGTAGTGGTGTCGTCTTCGCGCTCATGCGACATCTGCTGGCGCCGAGAGCTCTTCCGCCAACGGAAGCGGGGTGGCGTCTGCGACAGTTGCCAACTGGCCATGATGCGATGATCATGATGCCGCGAGAACTGGCCGAGTTACTGCTGGAAGTCGTTTGACACAGGACTGCTGGGCTTTATCTGTACATCTCAAGCACACTTGCCGAGGAGCAAATGACAACAACCCAGGCGAACTTGGTATCAAAAGGATAGCAGGATGGAACACTCTCAAGCGTCCGCGCCCTCTGCCATGACGGTCCTCATTATGGGAGGAGGTATTGGCGGTCTCGCTACAGCGTCTGCTTGCCAGCTCAACGGCATCAGGTGTTTCGTAGACGGACATATCGACTACGCCTCACCCCCAATAGCATGGGCCGCTCCCTCAGTAACGCGAACTTGGCGGATGCACCCCTGAAGAAGGAGAGCACTTTGATGAACACCAGTAAGCCCACCGTTCTCATTTCGGGAGCGAGTATTGCCGGGCCGACCCTGGCGTATTGGCTCAAACGCTATGGGTTTACCCCGACCGTGGTCGAGCGTGCGCCGCAAGTGCGCGAAGGCGGGTACCCAGTTGACGTGCGCTTCGAGGCCGTGCAGGTGGCCAAGCTGATGGGGATCTGGCCGCGTCTGCAGCAAGAGAAGTCGACCATCCAGGAGATGTTGTTCGTCAACAAACGCGGTCAGCGCGTCGGCCTGGTCAACATCCAGACTGTGCCCGGGGCGCTGGGCGTGGAGGTGGTGGAGGTCATGCGGGGCGATCTGGCCCGGGCGCTTTACGAGCTGACCAAGGACGAGGTGGAATACTGCTTCGGGGACTCCATCCAGGCGCTCGAGCAGGACGAGGCCGGAGTCGACGTGACCTTCGAGCGGGGCGGCTCCCGCCACTTCGACCTGGTGGTGGGTGCCGACGGGCTGCATTCCGTAGTGCGCGCGCTGGTGTTTGGCGACGAGGCGCACTTTGAGCGCTATTGCGGCTTCCAGGCCGGGGTCTTCACCACCGACAACTATCTAGGTCTGGCCAGGGCCTCCATACAGATGTATGGGGTTCCGGGCAAACTGGTTGCGGTACGCAGTCCACAGGGCGACCAGACGCTGGCCGCGTTTTTCCTGTACAAGCAACCCACCAAGCTACTCTACGATTACCATGATGTGGCGCAGCAAAAGCAGCTGCTGGCTGAAGCGTTTGCCGGAGAAGGTTGGGAAGTCCCGAGACTCTTGGAGAAGATGCGGACGGCTCCCGACCTGTACTTTGACTCGGTGAGTCAGATGCACATGGAGAGGTGGTCTCATGGACGAGTGGTGCTGCTGGGGGACTCCGGCTATTGCCCGGCACTGCTGACCGGGCAAGGCTCGACCCTGGCTATGATGGGCGCCTACATCCTGGCGGGAGAGCTGAAGGCGGCACAGGGTGATCACACGCTCGCGTTTCCCCGGTACGAACAGGCCCTCAGGCCCGTGGTCAGGCAGGAGCAAAAGAAGGTCGGAGCCACTGCCAGGATTTTGGTTCCCGCGACGCCATTGGGGCTGTGGATGAAGACGCACGTGTTCCCGCTGCTGGTGCCACCTCTGCTCGTAGCAATGGAGCAGGGGAGGAGATTACGCCCCAGGCCCTCCTCAAGGCCCAGCAGGCTAAAGGCCTATGGGAATGTGCTCCCGCCGTCTTAGTGGTGCATCCGGCAAGTAGGTGGTAGAGTAGCGAGACACGCGCCTGTGCACTACCGCCGCGCATATCCTGCCAGGCGTGGGCGTCGTTGCGATTGCCGTAACGCTGCCGGGACGCGAGGCGAGTATCCTGTGAGTAGCGTGTTTAGCCGCTGCACTGTCTGGCCAGAGGCAAGCCGCGCAGCTGGCGGGCGCGGATGCTGTGATGCTGCTTCTCACCCGAATCAGGGAGGCGCAACTGTGAATGACACCTCAGAGCGCCGTGCACAGATCTCGTCCCAGGCGCCGGGCGCGCCGGGTCCAGCACTGAGCGGTGCCTGGCTGGTCGCTGGACGTGTTCTCTGGCCGCTGCTCCTCGCGCTCATCCTCGTCCCTTTCGGGCTGTCTGTGCCCACCTATCGGGACAGCTTCACCCGGCCCGCGCCGCAGAGCACACTCCTTTCGCCGGGCGCCGTGGCCGCGCTCGCCCGGGCGGGCGTCAATCTGGCAACCTACGCGTGGATTTCGTTCGGGGTTATGGGTGCGGTTGTCGTCTTCTCGCTGCTCGTCGCGCTCGCACTGTTCTGGAGGCGCAGCTATGATCGGATGGCGCTTCTAGTCTCGCTCTTCATCGTGGTCTACACCGTCGGCAGTGTTAACAACCGCGGCATCGGGGGAACCTCTAGCAGCGTCACTGTCCACGCCTCCGCGCTCCAAGCGGCGCTTGCGGCGGCACAGTCTGCCCTGCTCTTCGCGCTCACGACCGGCGTGTCTTTGCTCTTCCCCACCGGGCGCTTCGTCCCGCGCTGGTCGTGGGTTCTGCTCGTCGGCGCCAGCCTCTGGGGGGCCACGCTGGCCGTCGCGCCACTGCTCGGTGGCGGTCTGCTCTTCCTGGGCTATCCCATCCTCGTAGGGGCGTGCGTCGCCAGCATAGTCTATCGCTACCGGCGTGTCTCCACGCCGACGGAACGCCTGCAAACTCGGTGGATTGCCGCTGGATTCATCGTGACACTGCTGGGCAATCAGGTGTTCTGGCTACCCTCGTCGATTCCCTCGTTGGACCAGACGGCGTATCCGCTCCTCGTGTATCAGGTCTATCAGCTCTCGCTGGCCGTCGTCCCCATCACGTTCTTCGTGGCCGTCCAGCGCTACCACCTCTACAACATCGACACGATCATTAATCGCGCACTGGTCTATGGCACACTCACCGGCTTGCTGGCCGGCATCTATTTCGCGGTGGTGCTTGGCGTGCAGACCGTCGCACGGCACCTCAGCGGCAACACTGGCCAGCGGCCGCTCGTCATCGTCGCCACGACACTGTTCATCGCCGTGCTCTTCACGCCACTGCGCCGCCGCCTCCAGGCCATGGTCGACCGCGCCTTCTATCGCACCAAGTACGATGCTGGCCGAACGGTGACGGCCCTCGGGACGAAGCTTCGCATGGAGACAGACCTGGATGGGCTGTGCGCTCATCTCGTGCAGGCAGTGCAGCAGACGATGCAGCCGGCGCACGTCTCGCTCTGGCTGTGCGAGCCCGCGCGCGAACGTGAGCACAAGCAAGGCCCGGACGCACTGGATCACGGCCCTGAGTTGAGCTCTGGGTGACCACTTCAGCACGGGTTGGTTGGAGGGGCGACGCGGCCGACTATCTAGCGAGGCTCGTTGCGCCAGGAGTCTCGCGCATCGGACACCAGCCGCACACCGGAGAATGTGGTGTCGACTCATGCTGACTGCTGGAAAGCCCTTCGCCGCCTTTTCAGAGGGAGTCGACGTAGGATTGCCCCCGTCACGTCACGGCGCACACCGTCATACGATTGGGCGAGTGGCGGTAGAGAGTGTACGTACTTATCGGATGCACCACTAAGCATATCGCATTCTCGCACGGCGCATTGGACTGTGGGCACGCTTTCCTGTGTTATCATTCGTAACGTGTCCGCGGAAGGGCGCACATGGAGGTAATTCGATGGCGAA
>Ga0070730_10004536_pt1 | contig 12144 bp, 10 predicted proteins | sample Coa_R1_3_FD_66447 | JGI IMG/M metagenome (GOLD analysis project Ga0070730, IMG submission 66447) | Surface soil microbial communities from Centralia Pennsylvania, which are recovering from an underground coalmine fire - Coalmine... | ecosystem: Environmental > Terrestrial > Soil > Unclassified ... | reverse complement strand
CTCGCCGTAGCGGCGCCGTCGGCCACGGCCGCGCCGGCGAAGTTCACGCCGGCCGCCCTTGCCGGCACTGGGTCGGAACGTGGAACAACCTCACGTTCAAGACGCAGGGCACGCTGTCGCCCGGCCCGCAGACGTTTACGCTGCCCGCCGGAGCGGGTGCGAATCACTGGACGGCGAAGGGCTTCTCGATCGCGAACCCGAACGCGGCCTTCGGCGCTATGAACGTGACGGACGTCTACCCGCTCGGCACGCTCGCCGGCTCCGGGAAGAACCCGCAATGCGCTCCGGGCCTCTTGTGGAAGCTCACCGGCAAGTTCACGGCGAAGGCGTTCAGCGCCACCGCGCACATCACGCTGCCGGGCGGCGGCCAGGCGACCACCGTCGTCAAGCTCGCGAAGAAGTAACCGGCCCGACCGCCGATATCCTGGCTGGCCGCGCCCCCATCGACTAGCGGTCCAGGTCGCGGCCCTTTCAAGGCCGTAGCGCGGGTTCGAATCCCGCTGGGGGCACTGACCCTCGAAGTTGCTGCAAATCGCTGCCGGAACGAAGAAGCGGTTTTACGGTGGTCGAACCACGGCTCTGTCCGTGACGTCGACGACCATGACCTCGTTCCTCGGATCAGCGCCTTCTACGGGATCGGGGATCACGATGTACTACCGCGATGCCGCGACGGACCGCGCGTGATCCGCAACACAGTGGGACCCAGGCGGTCCTGCTCGGCTGCGGCGCGCCGCTCCTGCCGAGAATTGGCCTCGTGGACGCGATGCGCGTCGGCCCGGACGTGCTGCCGGAGGACCCGGACGCGGTGCCCGATCTCGCCCGTGAATCGAGGCGACACGCACGCGCTCCTGGATGAACGGCAGGCGCGGCGCGCGATCGGCTCGCCGCGCTCGACGCGCGCGGGCTCGAGCCGACCCGCCAGTGCTCAGCCCTCCGCCGGCTCGACCGTGACCGTGCCGCTCTCGACGTGCGCGCTCCAGCGCTGGCCGAACGCGTGGATGCCGTCGAGCACCAGGCCCTCCGCCCAGTCCGGCAGGTCGCTCGCGACCGAGCGGAGCGCGCCCTCGTGGCGGGCGGGCACGAGTCCGAGCAGCACCTGCAGCAGCAGCACCGGCGTCCCGGCCGCCCAGGCCTGCGGCGACGATGCCGTCGGGTAGACGACCGGGAAGCGCGTGCGGTGGCGGGGGAACCCGGCGAAGACCTCGGGGAGCCGGTAGTCGAAGTACGCCGCGGCCTCGACCATCGTGTGCAGGATGCGCGCCGCGTCGTGGTGGCGCCCGCTGCATGCGAGCCCCCACGCGATCAGCGAGTTGTCGTGCGGCCAGACCGTACCGTTGTGGTAGACGAGCGGGTTGTACGCGCCCTCGCCCTGCGCCATCGTGCGCACGCCCCAGCCGGACCAGAGCCGCTCGCCCATCAACGCGTCGGCGACGGCGTCGCGGCGCTCAGGCAAAACGATCCCGCTCCAGAGCAGGTGCCCGACGTTCGAGGTGAGCGAGTCGATCTGCCGCTTCTCGGCGTCGAGCCCGAGCGCATAGAAGCCGCGGTCTGCGACCCAGAAGGCCTCGTTGAAGCGCTGCCGCAGCTCGCCCGCATCGCGCTCGAGCCGCTCGGCGAGTGCCGGGTCGCCCCACACCTCGCGCGCAAGCTCGGCGAGCCGCAGCTTCGCGTCGTAGACGTAGCCCTGTACCTCTGCGGGAGCGATCGGCCCTTCGGCGAGCCGCCCGTCGTGATAGGCCATCGAGTCCTCCGAGTCCTTCCACGTCTGATTGCGGATGCCGTGCCGTGCGCGCCGCTCGTACTCGACGAAGCCGTCGCCGTCGCGGTCCGCGGGCCCGTCTATCCACTCGAGCGCACGACGAGCGGGCTGCTCGAGCTCGAGCGCGAGCGCCCGGTCATCGGTCCAGCGCCAGAGCTCCGACAGGAGCATGAGGAAGAGTGGCGTCGCGTCGACCGTGCCGTAGTAACGGTCGGTCCACGCGAGCGCAGCCTTGCCGCGCCGCATCTCGTGGATGATCTTGCCCGGCTCGGCGTCGCGCTCGGGATCGTCGGCGACGGCCTGCGTCGCGGCGAGCGCGCGCAGCGTGCTCGCCGCAAGCTCGGAGCCGAAGACGAGCGTCTGCAGCGACGAGATGAGCGTGTCGCGGCCGAAGACGGTCATGAACCACGGCGTCCCGGCCGCGAGCAGGCGCCCGAAGTCCGCATCGTCCACGCGCATCCGCAGCGCCGCGAGATCGGCGACCGAGCGGTTCCACGTGTGCACGAGGTCGTCCCAGCGCGCGCGAAGCCTCGGCGCCGACGCGTGCCACGCGGCGAGCGACTCCTCGGCCCGTCGGCGTTCGTCGTCGAGCTCCCGCGCGAATGACGCCGCCGGCAGCGGCGCCGCGCCGTTCAGCTGCGGCTGTACGCCGACGACGAGCCTCCAGCGCTCGCCGGGCGCGAGCTCGAGCGCGAAACGCGCAGCGCCGTCCTCGAGGGCGAACGGCTCGGAGAGATGCACGATAGTGCGCGCCGCGAAGGAGCCGTCCGCGAAGACGAGCGCGCCGTCATCGTCGCGTTCGAGCGGACGCGGCGCCGGCAGCTTCGCATCGCTCGGAGGGCCGAAGCCGGGCTCGAGGCTCTTGACGACGAAGATGTCCGCGAAGTCGGCCTCGAGCTCGAGCGCCAGCTCGATGTCTACCGGGCGGCGGCTGTGGTTCTCGACTGTGATCCGCTCTTCCATGAAGTCGCCGACGAAGCGCTCGCGCTCGACGGAGAGCTCGTTGGGCGCAAGCCCCTCGACGAGCGGGTTGCGCAGCACGAAGTCCGCGAGATGCGGCGCCGGCTGCGAGTGCGAGAGCGGCTCGAGACGCAACCCGCCGAGCGTCAGCACCGAGCGGGAGAGGAAGCGCGTGTCGGCGGCGAAGAAGCCGGAGGCGGTCGCGACCCCGTCCACGTCGCCGCGCTCGTCGCAGACGCAGAAGGTCGAGCCGTCGAGAACCGTGAGCGACAACGTCTACGCGGCGGTTCCCACGGCCCGCGTGCTCTCCTCGTCGAAGAGGAGAACCTTCTGTAGCGGCACCGAGAATGTTTCCTGCCTGCCCATCTGGAGGCGCGGCTCGACCGGCAGCATCGCGATGACCTCCCGGTCCTTGAGCGTGAGGTGCGCGAGCTGCTGGTCGCCGAGATACTCGACGACCTCGACGTTCGCGTCGTAGCTCACGGCGCCGTTGTGGCCGCTGCCGACCTGCACGTGCTCCGGACGGAAGCCGGCGAGCTGGCCGACGCCACCGACCCCGAGCACCGACGACGGGAGCACGTTCATCGACGGCGAGCCGATGAACTTGGCGACGAAGGTGTTCGCCGGTCGCGTGTACAGCTCCTCGGGCGTGCCGATCTGCTGCAGCACGCCCGTGCTCATCACCGCGATCCGGTCTCCCATCGTCATCGCCTCGACCTGGTCGTGCGTGACGTAGATCGTCGTCGTGCCGAGCCGCTTCTGCAGCTTCAGGATCTCGGCGCGCGTCTGCACGCGCAGCGCCGCGTCGAGGTTCGAGAGCGGCTCGTCCATCAGGAACGCCAACGGCTCGCGCACGATCGCACGGCCGAGCGCGACGCGCTGGCGCTGCCCGCCCGAGAGCTGCTTCGGCTTGCGCTTCAGCATGCTGCCGAGCTCGAGGATCTCCCCCGCCTCGCGCACGCGCCGGTCGATCTCCTGCTTCGGCACCCTGAAGTTCTTCAGGCTGAAGGCGAGGTTGTCGTAGACGGTCATGTGCGGGTAGAGCGCATACGACTGGAAGACCATGGCGACGTTCCGCGCGCCGGGCGCGACGTTGTTGACGACGCGATCGCCGATCAGGATGCGGCCGCCGGTGATCTCCTCCAGCCCCGCGAGCATGCGCAGCGCGGTCGTCTTGCCGCAGCCCGAAGGACCGACCAGGACGAGGAATTCTCCGTCGGCGGCCTCGATCGAGAGGTCGTCGACGGCGGTGATCTCGTCGAAGCGCTTGGTGACGTGCTCGAACGTGATGGGGGCCATCAGGCGTGCTCCTCCGGCATCGGTCGCGGCAGCGCAAAGTGGGCGACCGCGATGAACGAATACGCGACGGTAAGGGTGAGGAACGGCATCAGGGCGGCCGCGACGCCGGCGAGGTTGACGAGCAGGAGCGCGAGGCCGAGCAGGAGGGTCGAACCCGGCCTCGCGGCTCCGAGCGCGGCCGCCTCCCCAGCGACGGCCCGCAGCGGTCGGTCCGGCTCTGCGATCGCCAGCGTCCACACGAGGACCTGGTAGATCCCGAGCAGGACCAGGAGGTACACGGTGAGGAACACGAGCGGCCACGCATAGGGCGAGCCCCTGTAGAAGCGGACGGCGAGGACGCCGAGGACGCCGAGCGCGGCGCCCGCGGCGCCCAACGCGAGCCCGCGCCGCCAGTGCAGGCGCAGGCCTTCGAGCGCGTCGACGAGCGCGAGGTTGCCCGTGCGCACGAGCGTCACGGCGGAGTGCACGAGTGCGGCCGCGATCGGCCCGGCGAGGATGACGAGCACGAGCGCGCCGCGCACCGAGACGGCGGCGACGCCCACCGCGAGCAGCACCGCGCCGAGCGCGGCGTTCACGGGCACGAGCCGCCACGAGTTCGCGTAGAGGTCGCGCAGCGCGAGCCTCATCGCCTCGCCCGGCCTCATCCCTTCACCCCAGCCGAGACGACGCCGGAGATGAAGTAGCGCTGGAAGAAGATGAACAGGAGAACGATCGGCGCGATCGCGATCAGGCTCGCGGCCATCAGATCGTTCCACTGCGTCTGATACTGGAAGACGAACTGCGCGAGACCGGTCGTGAGCACGTAGTGAGCCGTGTCCTGCAGCAGCAGGTTCGGCCAGAAGAAGTCGTTCCAGACGCCCTGAAACTGGAGGATCGTCACGGCCGCGATCGCCGGCCCGGCGAGCGGCAGCATCACGCGCCAGAAGGTCTTGAAGTACCCGGCGCCGTCGAGCTTCGCCGCCTCCTCGAAGTCCTTCGGGATCGTGAGGAAGTACTGGCGCATGAAGAAGAGGTTCCCGGCCGTGACCAGGCTGATCAGGATGTAGCTTGCGAAGCTGTTGACCAGGTGCCAGTTCGTCAGCATCACGAACACCGGCACCATTCGGAGCTGGTCCGGCATCATCAACGTGCTGAGCACGAGCAGGAACAGCACCTCGCGTCCAGGGAAGCGCAGCCGCGCGAACGCGTAGCCGCCGAGCCCGGCGAGGAATACGTTCGAGGCCGTGATCACCGCCGCGAGGAACGCGCTGTTGCGCATGTACAGCGCGAAGTTGAACTTGCTCAGCGCCTCCCGGTATGGAGCCATCGTCCACGGGTGCGGCAGCAGGTGGAAGTAGGCCGTCTGCGGCAGCGTCTTGAATGAGGTCGAGACCGCCCACAGGAACGGCACGAAGAAGAGCGCGGAGATGGCGAGCAACGCCGTATACGTCAGCAGCGTCCGCACGCGCTCCGAGGTCGCGCGGGGCGGGATGAGCGCCTCGGCGGCCACGGCGGAGGTCTCGAGCATCACTGCACCTCCGGCCGCCCAAATGCGATGCGCTGGATCAGCGTGAACGCCATGATGATCACGAGCAGCAGCACCCCCATCGCGGCCGCGCGTCCGAAATGCACGTCGTAGATCGCCGTGCGGTAGAGGTAGAGCACCATCGTCATCGTCGAGTTGTTCGGACCGCCCGTCCCGTGCGAGACGATGAACGCCTGGTCGAAGACCTTCATCGCGCCGATGACCGAGACGACGGCAACGAAGAAGTGTGCCGGCTTCAGCAGCGGGAAGGTGATCTTCCAGAACGTGCGCCAGGTGCCGGTGTTGTCGATCGCGGCCGCTTCGTAGACGTCCGTCGGGATCGACTGGAGCGCCGCGAGGTAGAAGAGCATCATCGTGCCCGATGTCGTCCAGCTGATGAGGCCGACGATCGACCAGAGCGCGGTGCTCTCGTTCTCGAACCAGGGGGTGTGGCCGCCGACGATCTTGTTCAACAGTCCGTCGGCGTTGAGGATGAAGATCGCGATCGCGGTGATGGCGGCCGACGACGTGAGCGACGGGAAGTAGAACGCAGACCGAAAGAACGCGCGGCCACGGATCTTCTGGTTGACCACGATCGCCATCGCGAGGCCGAGCGCCATCTGGATCGGCACGACCGTAAACGTGAAGAACAGCGTGTTCTTGAGCGCGAGGCCGAAGACGTGGTCGTGGAAGAGGTAGTGGTAGTTGTGCGTCCCGACGCTCGCGATCTTCCCGTAGATGCCCCAGTCGAAGAAGCTGATGTAGATCGCGTAGCCGATCGGATAGAGGAAGAAGACGCCGAATACCGCCATCGGCAGCAGCACGAAGGCGTAGCCGACGAGGGCCTCGCGCAGCCGTGCGCCGCCGACGGTCGCCGCGCCGCGCTTGCCTGGCCTCAGCCTCGTCGCAATCGTCCTCACACCCTCTTCCTCATGGTTCGGCCGGCCCCTCCGCGCCGTGAGAACGCGGAGGGACCGGCGATTGTCCCGGGGCTAGCCGCCGTGCAGCGCGGTGGTCGCCAGGGACTGGATGTTCTGGAGCATCGTGGCGACGGACTCCTTGCCGTCGAAGACGGCCTGGAGCTCGTTGCCAGCCTGGTCGGTGACGGTGTGAAAGCCGGGCGCGAACTGCCACGGGTGCGAGTACGGCGCAGCGAGCGCGAACGGCTGCTGGCTCGGCAACGGCTTCACGTCCGAGCGCGACGACATCGCGACGCCCTTCGACGTCCACACCTTCATCCCCTTGGGCCCTGTCAGGTAGCTGAGGAGCGTCCACGCCTGGTTCTTGTGCGGCGAGTCGCGCCCGATCGAGTACGAAACGGTGAAAGCCCAGTTACCGAAGCCCTTCGTCGGCCCCTTCGAGACCATCGGGTAGACCTTGTACCCGACGTCCGGGAAGGTGCTCGACATGTACGGCTGGACCCACGGGCCCTCCATGATGATGGCGGCCTTCTGCTTGCCGAGCGCCTCGCCGCACCAGCCGACGCCGAGCTGGGCGGGCGTCGCCGCGAGTCCGCGCTGGATGTAGCTCAGGTAGTAGTTGACCGCGCCCGCGACCTGCGGCGTGTTCCAGGTCGCAGCCGTCTTGGTGGCGTTCAGGAACGAGCCGCCGTTCTGGAAGACGAAGGCGCCGAGACGCGCCCAGTCCGCCGAGAGACAAACAGGCTTCCCTCCCGGCACCGCGTTCGTGTTGTTCAACTTCGTCGCGTCCGCATTGAGGTCCGCCCAGGTCTTCGGGGCGCTCGTGATGCCGGCCTTCGCCATCATCGCCGAGTTCACCTCGATCCCCAGGGACGACCAGTCCTTGGGGAAGCCGTACAGGTGGCCCTGGTAGCGGAAGGCATTCAGGAGCTTCGGATAGAACGCCGTCGTGTTGAAGTGCGTCTTCTTGACGTAGCTGTCGAGCGGGAGCAGCGCACCCTGCTTCGCCCAGTCCGGGAAGACGCTCGAGTCGACGTAGAAGACGTCCGGCGGCGTGCGCGCCGCGAACTTCGCGATCATGGACGTTGCGTAGTCGCCGTTGATCGGCGAGTAGTTGACCTTGATCGCCGGGTACGCCTTTTCGAACGCGGCGATCGTGTCCTGGAGCGACGCCGTCTCCGCCGGCGAGGAGGCCCACCCCGTCAGCGTGACAGTCGTGACCTTCGCTACCCGATGGCCGGCTGAAGCGCCGGCGGCGAGTGCGGCAGCGGCGACGGCCAGAGCGAGGAGCACTCCCAAGCTCGTACGCATGTAACCCTCCTACCACTTTGTTGGAACCGGTTTCAGTCCGGATGCAGCGCGAGCCTACCCCCTCTTCACCCTAAAAGCAAGATCCCGTCCCTTGACTCCGGCGCCGCTCCGCGCGAAGGTTCGCATGCGATGGAAGCGCTTCCAGCCGGAGCGGCGCGGATCGCCGACGTGGCGACCCTCGCCGGCGTGGGCGAGGCGACCGTCTCTCGTGTCCTGAACGGGCACGCGAACGTCCGCCCGGCGACGCGCGAGAAGGTGCTCGAGGCGATCCGCGCGCTCAACTACCGGCCGAGCTCGGTTGCCCGCAACCTCTCGCTGCGGCGGACGATGGTCGTCGCGGTCGTCCTGCCATGGTTCACGAACCCCTCCGCCGTCGAGCGCGTCCGCGGCATCGTCGGGGCGATCGCGAGCTCTCCCTACGACCTGATGGTCTTCGACGTCGAGTCGGAAGACCGGCAGCGCCGCGCGTTCGAGCTGCTCGACCGCGGCGACCGCGCGGACGGCCTGCTGATCGTGTCGATGCTGCCCCCCGATCCGGAGCTCAAGCGTCTGCGCGCGGCGAACGTCCCATGCGTGCTCGTCGACGCGCAGCACGCGTCGCTCCCGAGCGTCGTCGTCGACGACGTCGCGGGCGGCGAGATGGCGACGCGCCACCTGATCGAGCTCGGCCACACGCGCATCGGCTTCATAGGCGACACGCCGCCGGAGTTCCGCTTCGACTGGAGCCGCGACCGCACGCGCGGCTACGAGCGCGCGCTCGAGCGCGGCGGGATCGAGTTGCGCCACGAGTACGTGCGCGAGGGGACGCGCAGCCTGCACGTCGCGCGCAGCATCGCGAGCGAGCTGCTGCGATTGCCGGACGCGCCGACGGCGATCTTCGCCGCCTCGGACACGCAGGCGCTCGGTGTGCTCGAGGCCGCGCGGTCGCTCGGGATCCGCGTACCCGAGGAGCTCTCGGTCGTCGGCTTCGACGACGTCGAGGTGGCGGGCTACGTCGGGCTGACGACGGTGCGCCAGCCGCTCTTCGAGAGCGGCCGTCGCGGCGGCGAGCTGCTCCTGCGCGCACTCGCCGGCCGCCCGCTCGACGCGCACTCCGAGCTGCTGCCGCTCGAGCTCGTCGTGCGTGGGACCACAGGCCGCCCGGTGCGCCAGCAGAGCTCGGTGAAGGCGAGCAGCTCCTCGCCCGCATAGCGCGCGCGCCCGAGCGCGACCTTCGAGCGCGAGCACTTCGCTGGCGAAGGCACGCGCGCGAAGACCGAGGACTTCCTCGCCGCGGTCGCTGGGACGAAGCCCTCGCTTTCGGAGGAGATCGTCCGGAGCTTCAACGAAGACACGGAGCAGTTCGCGCGGTACTGAGCGCCCAGTCTCGGCCGCTCAGGCCGAACTGTCCTCCGGTGAGGGCTACAGCGTGGTTCGGATTGTGACTGGCTGGGAGCATCAGGAGCCGGACGACTGCGGCGAGAGCCCGGGCGCGGCGAGCAGGCCGAGACGCCGTGCAGTCGCGATCGCCTGCGGGCGCGTGTGCGCGTGCAGCTCCTTGAAGAGGCTGCGGAGGTGGTCGCGGACCGTCTCCTTCGAGAGCGTGAGCTCGTCCGCGATCTCCGTGGTGGACATACCGGTGGCGATGAGCTCAAGAATCTCGCGCTGGCGCCGCGTCAGCACGGGCGGCGGAATCGGAGCCGGCGGCACACGTCGCACCGCGAACGCAAGGATGAGGACGCCGATGATCTCGTCGCCGTCGCGGAGTGGCAGATGTTGCGCGCGCGCCACGAAGATGCCCGGCCGCATCGACGAACGGCGTCTCGAAGTCGGTGGGCTCGCCGAGCTCGGAGGCGCGGCGGTACTCCGCCTCGACGGTCGCGCGCGCCTCGGGCGGCAGGGCATCGCGAAAGTGCGTCCCGCGCACCTCTGCACTCGTGCGTCCGGAGGCAAGCTCTGCCGCGTGGTTCATGTGCACGAAGTACCCGTCGCGGTCGTGGAGGTTTGCCGGCACGGCAAGGCTGTCGACCAGCCAAAGATCACGCTCCCCCAGCGGCCGCACGGCATGCAGAGCATGTAGCACGTTGTCAACAGGAAGCGGGTTCCGAAGAGCTCAGTCCACGAGGAGGCTCCTCGGCGCGACGGTCGCGAACGCGTCCTCGACGATCCCCGCGAGCTCGTCCCAGTCGACGCCCTCGTTCAGGCGGACGCCGAGCCAGCCGCGATGGCCGACGTACGGGGGCACGAAGAACTTCGCGGGATCGGCTCCGACGAGCAGTTGCTGGTCGCCCGGCGGCGCGGCGCACCAGATCGCGAAGTGCCCGTCGCCGTGGTGGTCGTCGAGCAGCATGAGGAAGCACTTCTTCCCGCGAACGAAGAAGCTCGGCGCGCCGTGGCTCAACCGCTCGCTCGTTTCCGGCAGCGCGAGGCACGTCGCGCGCAGCTTCTCGAGCACGGTCTTGCGCTTCGCCTGGCTCGGATACGGCATCTGTACCGTGTAACACATTCCGGGCGGTTAGCTCAGCTGGGAGAGCGCCTGCCTTACACGCAGGATGTCGCAGGTTCGAGCCCTGCACCGCCCATATGGCCGTCGATGCCGCACAGGTGAGCCTTCTCCGCTGGCTGCGCCGTCAGCTCGCGCAGCCGACGCCGATCCGCGAGCACCTCGAGGCCGCTGTCGAGCACGACGATCCGACCGAGGCGCGCCGGCTGGTCAACCGCATGCCGTTCTCGGACGACCAGCGCCGCAACGTGGAGCAGTTGCTCGCGGCGTGGGAACGTACACTCGCCGCGAAGGCCGCGGGCCGGTAGCTCAGTCGGTAGAGCAGGGGACTTTTAATCCCAAGGTCGCTGGTTCGATCCCAGCCCGGCCCACTCACTCGACCGCCGTTGCGGCGATCACGCTGAATCCGGTCGCCGTCGGAGTCTCGGCCTCGAGCCGGAACCCTGCCTTCTCGAACAGCGCCGCGAACTCGTCGAGCGACCGCTCTCGCCCCCCGTGCCATGACGAGCAGCACGGCGGCGTGACCAGGCCCGAAGGCGACACCCCGAATTACTCCCGGTCAGGCTGTCTGTTCGCGGTCGGCACGGCGGCGGATGTGAGCCGGCCGACGCGGCACCCCGTGGTGTTCAGGTCACAGAGCTTCGTCTCGAGGCCCTCTGTCCGCGCGCGTCCAACCGCTACGGACGGTCGGTCGAATTCAGACGATGAGCTAGAAGCGGGGAAGTCTTCGGCGTCGCTCCCCTCCCTCAAAAAGGGGATCTTTGTGGGCGTGCCGCTTACGGGGGATTCGCACGGTTCCACCACCGGCGTACGGTCACGTTCGAAGTCGGGTCCACTGCGGTCTCTGGAGGCAGTTGCACACGATCGTCGGAAAGCCCAGGCTGGGCCGGACGAAACGATTCGCGTTGCTCGCGATCGTCGTGGCCGCCGCGTTCGCGGCGGGCTCCGCGCGCCCGTCGCATGCGACCCCGCCGCCTCCGCCGCCGAAGCCGGGCGCGTTCGTGCCCGACGACCTGCTCGCCGCTGCGCAGGCGAATCCGCAGCGCCTGTTCGACATCATCCTCCAGGGCAGCGTCAACCACGGCGCTGCGAACGTCACCGCCGACGTGCGGCAGGCGCTCGGCAACGACAACGGTAACGGAGTCGGGCTCGAGCGGCAGCTCGCGACTGTCGACGGCGCATCCGCGCAAGTCACGGGCAAAGTCCTCCTGAAGCTCGCGAAGATCCCGGGGATCACAGCGATCACGACGGACGACCCGATCCACACGGCCGGCTTCTCGAACACGCAGCAGTGGCCGTTCGTAAGCGGCGTCGCCAAGGGCTGGGCCGACGTTACGAGCGGAAAGCTTCCTGCTCTCCCCGCGATCGCCGTCGTGGACTCGGGCGTCGACACGACGCGTCCCGACTTCGGCTCGCGCGTGATCAAGCAGGTGACGCTCAGCACCCTCCCCGGCACGATCCCAAACGGCGACGCATACGGGCACGGCACGTTCGTCGCGGGTATCGCCGCCGGGAGCGCGACCGGCTACACGGGCGCGGCGCCGAGCGCCCCGCTCGTCTCGCTCGACGTGATGGACAACAACGGCATGGCGCGCACGAGCGACGTCATCGCCGCGGCCGACTGGATCATCCAGAACAAGGCGGCGTACAACATCCGCGTCGCGAACTTCTCGCTGCACGCGAGCGCCCCGGCGAGCGTCTTCTGGGATCCGCTCGACCGTGCCGTAGAGCGGCTCTGGTTCTCCGGCGTCGTCGTCGTCGCTGCCGCGGGCAACTACGGCGTCAACGGAGCGCCGAGCGGCGTGCTCTACGCCCCGGGCAACGACCCCTTCGTGATCACCGTCGGCGCCGACGACAACCAGGGCGCCGTGTCGATGGTCAAGGCCGTCGCTGCCCCGTGGTCGGCGTA
>Ga0070730_10004534_pt1 | contig 12145 bp, 9 predicted proteins | sample Coa_R1_3_FD_66447 | JGI IMG/M metagenome (GOLD analysis project Ga0070730, IMG submission 66447) | Surface soil microbial communities from Centralia Pennsylvania, which are recovering from an underground coalmine fire - Coalmine... | ecosystem: Environmental > Terrestrial > Soil > Unclassified ... | reverse complement strand
CCCAACTTCGGCAGCATGTGCCTTGCGAGCTCGCCGAAGGATCCGATGTTCTGGCGCTGGCACGGCTTCATCGACGTTCTGTATCGCAATTACTGCAGCTTCCATGCTGCTAGTTGTCCTTCACCGTCCCCGGCTGACCCCTCCGCCGACCCGTGGATGGCGGACAATCCCTCCGATATAGCGAACAATGGCACGGTGCCATCGCCCGGCACCCATTGGATCAGCCCCGACGTTTGGAACCGACGCGCAGAGGTAACCACCAACTCTTGCGTCCAGCCCCCTGACTCGTATGGAGACCTCGTCACCACGGGCGGCATCGTACGCGATTGCGGCACTGCCGCCGACCACGAAAATCCCATCACCGGCGTGACGAACTATCTCTACGGAACTCTCCGTAACACGCGACCGAACTCGCCCGGTATCGTCTATGCCGAGGTCGGCGTCTATTATGCGCTCGCCTCCTCGGGCCTCACCTATCCCACGGACTTCACCATGATTCCCGAAACGCGCCAGTTCATCGCTCTTCAACTCGAACCAGGAACCACCACCAGCATCGGTCCTATTCCTTGGATTCCTCCCGCCCTGCCACCGGCCAATGATCACTACTGCCTCTATCTGCGCGTTCTCAGCGTCCAGGCAACACCGCCCGTCGAAGGCCTGGGCATCGACACCGATGTGGCGAACAACAACAATCTCGCATGGCGAAACATTAAGGTCGTCGCTCCCGGCGACACGAGCCCGCCCAGCTTCTTCATCGTGCGCAACATCGGGCAGAGAACGGACCGGCTCGCCCTACGTTTCGAGATTTCGCCGGAACTGATCCGCGAGCACATCACCATCCGCTTGATTCTCGATGAAGCGCTCATGCACGCCTTCCTTGCAGGCAAGGGCAAAATCCAGGGCCTCAGGCCAGACCGCAGAGACGGTTTCCTAATCACCAGCGAGAAGGCGACGATCGTCGGGTTGCTGATGGCTCCTCGCGGGGCGGGTCACGTCAAAATCGAATTGGGGCCAACCAAGCCTTCCGTCCGGGGAGAAATCACGATCACTCAGATCGGAGCCAAGGGCGTGGACGGAGGCGTGACGCTCCTTCTCGCAAGCAAGAAATGAGTGCCTCCGAGCCCACAGCCCTTTCAAAGACGCGAAGCAACGCGGCTTCTCTGCAATCCGGAATTGCCAGCTGTTAATCGCCGCATGAGGCTTGCCGGAACGGCCCGTCTTCCACAATCGCACCCTCGTATCGGCTGCCGTTTCGAGTTGCCACCCGCCCGCGAAGAACGCAGAATCCGAAGAAACCCAGAACAAGGCCACCGAGCACGGGCCGGAACATCCTCGAATTCATCGTATATCCAGAAGCGGTACGTAACAAATGATGATTTATATAAATGTCTATCTAAACATCAATTAAACGCACTCTGCCAGGGCGCAAGCACCGACTCCCAACAACTCTTCGGTTTTCCTCAAACGACCACGGTGAATTTGCTAATTCGTTAAGTCATTGCCTTAGTTATGCAAGTCGTGGTATGGTTTGCCCACTTATTCGTAACTAGTGTCTACAGACGCCGCGGGGTGAAAATATGTTTATTCAGATCACGGTTCTCTATATTGCGTGCGCAACAGCGGGTGCGTCGATAATTCTCGGAGGAATCTGGCTCATCTACAAACAAAAGATCTACATCGATTCCCAAACCAAACAGCCAACGGAATTCGATCTTCCCTTCTTCGGAAAACTCAAGACAAACACTCCCGCTCTGGGCCTTTTTTTCTTCGGTTGCGTACTCCTGATATATCCGATACATAAGTCCCAAACGTCATACCTGCATCTACAAGGGAGTGTGGTCTCACAGCTTCACCCGGTCGTCGTATATGCCGTTGTCGAAACGAGAGCCCTGGAGAACAGTGGCGATTTTGATCTACCAATGCCAGCGCTGCAGGCTGGCAACTTCACTCCGGAGATCGTTTACGTAGCTGGCTACCCTCCCATCGTTGCTACGGGCCAGATCACGGCACAGATGATAAAACGTGGCACAGTCCAGCTTGGTAAGATTCAAATAACAGGTAGCCAGGCAACAGCGTACCAACCGGACGTCATAAAGCCACCAGCGGAGTTCCAACATTGATGCTAAATGGTGTGCGTTTTCGGCGCGTTTTCGCGTTAGCGTGCATCTTCGTCCTCGCACCCACTCTGACGTTGGCGCAGTCGGAATTGCGAATCACAGGACAAGTCTACAACTCCGAGACCTGCACCGGTATCGGTCAACTTGTGATCAAGGTCACGCCACCCGCAGCATCGAAGTCTCAATCCGTGCAGATCACTAACACGGACGCGCAAGGTGACTTTCAAGTTCAGGTACCCGAACTTGCGGATTACTATCTGGCAATCTTCGATGGAGTTGATCAAGTCTATGGAAGAGTGATTAGCCTCGGGAGTCAAAACCCTCTAGCAATTGGACTCAAACCAACGGGATCAAGTCTAACCAACGCAGGTGGACAGGACTGCAGGCAGCTTGGAAAGCTGAAGAACATCACGCCGGTAGCCCTCGCGCTGTCGTCGGACGGTCATCTGTTTGCCCTCGACATTCACGGACTGATTCTTCGGTATTCGACCGCTTCCCCGGTTAGCCCTCCTAGGGAAGTTGCCAGATTCAACTCGGCCTGGCAGGTAATCGACATGGCTCTCGGGCATTTCGGAGGACAAGAACATCTTTTCGTCACACTCATAAAGGGCAATGTTGGGCAGGTGATGCGGTATTCTGCGCTGGGCCACTTCGAAGGTAATTTGTTTCAGTCTGCCGCGTTGGGCGGGCTCTGCGTTGACCATAGCAACGGGGATGTTTACGTCTCCGAGCCTCGCACCGGTCAAGTGTACGCACAGCATTTTTCAGACAAGGCCTTCGGTCGACCCTTCTTTCGCTTTGTCGAAGCCCCAGCGATCGACCCAATGACCTTAGGTGGGCAGATTCTTTACGTTGGGGAGTTGACGAGAGGTATGATTGACTCCTTGGAGCTTAACACCAAAGTTTCCCACACAATTGCCTACGACATTGGTACCCCTTCGGCACTGGCCTTCGACGATAGCAGCAAGAAACTCTTCGTTGCAGATCGCTCGGGTGCCAAAGTGTGGATGATTTCGGTGAGTCCCAACGCCAATAAGCCTGTAGTTTTTGTAGATGGAGGGCCCCTTAAAGAACCTTCCGCCATTGCAGTTGCACCTGATGGATCCCTCTGGATCGGAGATCAATCGTCTCACGCCATCTTTCACTATTCGTCACACGCCCAACTGATCCGAACAATCAAGTAGATGTAGATTCTTCCCCGCTTCTGACGACTGTGGCTCTGCTGGTTGCACCGAGCTTGCTGCTGCCCTCTGACGCAGGTAACCAACCGGCGAACGATTGAATGTCCCTCGTCTAGACGATTTTGCAAGATAGCGACTCCCGGCTGCCTGACTCGCGTACGCGGCGGTTTCTCCCGATTGCACTTCAGGATTTGCCGGCCGTATCGAGTCACTGGGATCCAATTACGTGAAGTTTCGTGAAGGAGCCCGAGTCGTAGAAGAAACCGTCAGCCGCCGCCAATAGCGGCCCCGATGCGATTGTCAAGCCGCGCTTTACCGAAGGGCACTCTGTAATGAAGTGGATTTCGGTTGCGTCAGTATCGTGCGTGGTGGTGGCCTCGACGCTTCCTCTTGGACTCGCTGAGGCAAGCGTGGACTGCCTCGTGAAGCTAACAGTCCGTGAGTGGGATGTGTGCATCAATCTTGAAGGCCAGTTTCTTACCAGGTACTTGCTGGCATGCACCTACTCGCGGAGACACGCTCACGAAACGCTATAGCTGTCGTTGAGCGAGTCCCTTTTCGTACCCGTCGTACCAACGAAGGATCATCTCTGTTGCGCGTCTTTTTAGCAGTGACCGGATCCGACGCAGATGATAGGTTCGCCCCACCTGAAGACGGGCGAAGTTCGGCGTGTAAGGCACAAACACATCCGTGTCCTGGTTCTTGGAGTGATGCACCCATATTGCTGAGACATGCATGCTCGGTACTCGTAGGACCCGTAGCTCCGAGCCTCGTCTCTTTCGAGTCCATCGCTCAGTTGCACGCTCCATTGCGCGCCCTAATTCTTTCGCGATAACGCCCGAACTTACTCGACTGATAACCAAATCCTCACCGTGCCCAGTCAGTTCGACATGAAAGGTCGTCCCCAACGACGACTTCAGCAAAACAACCATCCCCGCTTCTTTCAGGTTGCTCAAATCGCCCTGCGCCGCAGATCCGCACGAAGCCGAGTAGACCTGGATTTTCCTTTCAATCCTCAGGACATTCGAATCCTTTAGAGCTTTCCCCCGGGCATGACCCGAACTCAAAACTCCCAACTGCTTTGAGTCATCGGCGCGCGTGTGGAACCAGATGTGTCCTCCGAACTGTTCCTCAAGCAGTCTCGCCACGGCTTTGGCCGTCGGGTCAACTTTTGATTTTGCAACCCTATTCATTAATTCCCTTGGTTCTGTAGGCAGCCTTCCATGATCCGTGCAGAGCGGTCGGAGTTCCAGCAGCGAGGTCGGCATAGCTGATGCTGATCGTATCCGAAGGGTGCATCGGGTCCGCTATTGATACCGTGCCATCATCCGTGTAGCCGTATATTGCGACCGCATGACCGCTCGCCGCCGGATCGTCGAGTGTCACTTCCACCACAACCGGCCGTCCCGCGTCGATATCAGACTGAATCACCTCAAAAGGCAATGTGGAAATGCCGTCAACCGGATTTCCTCTATTGTGGTGAACTGCGTCCAACGCGGATGCTAGGTTTCTTGGCTGGTTGCACAGGGCCGATGGATCCTGTTGGCAATTGCAGTCCGTGCAGCAATCCGACGGCAGTTGCAGCACCAGGTTTGCCACCTCGCATTGACGGGTTGACGTGGAATCCCCGTAGCACTTGCAAACTGCAGCCGTGACCGCCGCCCAACACCATTCCGAACACTGTTGCAGTTCGACCGTAAAATCGAGGACTCTCATCGCGGCCGACTACGGCTTGGTGAAAGTAACGGCCAGTCCAAGTCCGACGGTATGCGAGCTCTTGGTCAATCCGTTGAGCGAAGTCACGCCTGTCGGAACAGTGTCGCCGAGCTTGAACCCGCCGGTGAGGTTAGACTGGTTTCCTATGTCCGCGCCGACCGTGAGAAACATGGTACGCCAGAACGAAACGCTAACTCCTGGCAGGAATTCTACGGGCGAACTGTTGTTTTGATTTTGCAAGCTGCCACCGACTCCCAAACTGCCGTAGAAGGCGTATTTGTGACGATCCCACTCGGCGAGCCGGACGTGCACGATAGCCAGGGCCGTCGGCGTTACCTTGGAATCGCTTGTAAGTCCAAAGGTGTTGATGACGCCGCCCTTCCCATCCGGACTCTGTACGATCGCAAACTGCTTTTGTTCGATCGTGTTGAAACCGACGCCTGCAGATACTGCGAAAGGTGTACCGCAGCTGACCGTGACGAATGTCCCCTGCGTCTTGATGGTTGGATCGTTACCCTGGAGGGTGGGTCCTAGGTCAGCAGTCACCATATTGATCGTCGTATTTGAAGTTTGATTAAACAAGATCCCGCAACGGACAGCCGTACGTGTGTAGAAGCTGGCGCTTATATCGAGCGTGGCGAAGTCCGAACTTACAAGATCCGTGCGGAGGCCGAGGGTGGAAAAGAGGACGTTCCAATACTGCACGATTGCGACTTTCTTAATGAGGGCTTTCGTATTGTCGCTGTCGCTCGCTAGGTTTTGGGCCGCTTGGAGATTGGCATCCAAAATGGCTTTTAGAGGCGTGTACACACTGTCTTTGCATTTGGCGAACCATGCGCTCCACCCGACCTGATCGTCCGTGCCCAGACATTCGAAGGTTGCCTGATTTCCGTTGGCGTAGTCCAACGGAAGCGTATTCAGAAGCTCTTCTTGAGCTTGGGCAGTTTGTAAAAGGGCCTCCCCTTGGGCGATCCGATCCGATGGAACGAAATTCGCGGCAGCCGTCAGAGCGCTGTTCAGGTGATTCTCGAGTCCTTGGTATCCGCTCCTGACTTTGGCAATGGCTTCCGTCCCGCTGAGAAGCATCGTAGTTTGCCGCAGAAGCGAAATATCGCTTATCGCCTGATCTTGGCTCTGGCTAGTTGCGGAGTACGCTTGTTTTCGGGCATCCAGCTTTGCCGTCAGCGCTTTTGCATCTGTCACAAGCTGCGAAACGGCATTGGGCAGCCCGGCCGCTTTCTTTGCCGTAGCTTTAACAGACGGCTTACCTCCAGCAGCGGGGCCCCCCAAAACAACTTTTGAGAGATCTGGCCCGGCGACTGTCGTCGTCGTTGTCTGCAGGCCGAGAAACTGTTGGATCGGATTATGGAACACCTCGACGCAGAGAGGTCCTTCATATGTCCTGCCGGTATTTGAAACGCTCCCGCTGAAATCCACGAAGAAAGTTTCCGTGGGGATATTAGCCCTGCAAGGCACGGTCCCAAATGAGCCGCCAGGTGCCTTCTTCTTTTCCCTCTTTGCGGCTTGCGGCTTTGCGCCTGCCGGTTTCTCAGTCTGTTGCGAGAGCGCCGCCGGAACGCAGCCCACTAGGATCACAAAGGCCAGAGACAAAAGACTCTTCACTACTCTCCACTTGTTCATCGAGCCCCCAAGGCCAAGGTGGACAACTCTCTTGCAACGGCTTTCTTTGGAACGTTTAGTTTGCTGTTCGCTTCTTAGGGAGATCTCTGCCGCGCCGTCCTTTATTTATTATAAGTCGCACTCTTGTTCTCGCTATATGTCACCGCGATTGATACTTATTTCCGCATCGGCCGTGAACGCATCTGGGGCCTCGCAACCGGGACTGGAAACAGCTGGGTCGGGCCTCCGGTTGTTCGCAAACCGCTTCGGCACGTGCCAGGAACCATCTTATCGTGTTCGGATGTTACTTTATAGACTGAGTATTATCAAGACGATATTTATGCTCCGCTCGAAATTTAGTCCGGCTAGAACTTGGCTTCTCGAGGTATAAAACCGCGAGAAGAGAATCGCCTTACCGTCGTTAGTAGCCTAACCTTCGAATAATTTCTTGCATCGATCTCTTCTCTACTTCCGTTCACAAGATGAAGTGGCTCAACCTTATCACACCGGTTTACCTGCCATTCTAATCCGGGCTTAGCCGTCCTTTTTGACCGTGGTGCAAGAACAATAAGAATCGATCTTTCGCCACCTCCAACTGCGCCAGAGCACCGTCAAGACTCTTGAGCGATCGATACCCCGTCCCCGCAAGCTCCTCGACGTTTGCCATCTTCTGTTCGAGGAAATGACCAAAAGAAACCAGAGCGTTTTGGTGCTCATTGGTCGTCGTGGGCAGCGTAGGACTTGGCAAGACCAGGGTCGATAGATCAAATAGCGGAGGCGTATCCGTTCTGGGTGACGTTAGCTCCCTTAATGCAGGCAGAAAACCGTTGGCTGCTTCGACCCGCTTTCCGAGTCTGTCTGGCTCCAGTCCCCATTGCTCGACCAAGACTTTCAAAAGGGACGTGTGGTCAAAGATGGAATTGAGAAATCCTTTCTTAACCCATGGCGAAATCAAGAGAGCGGGCACTCGAACCCCGTACTGGTTGAACGCATACTCGGAGACATCGCCGTCTGGGGGCACAGCTGCTGGAGGGACAACGTGATCATAGAAGCCGCCATGTTCGTCATAGAGAAGCACCAAGAGGGTCGAATTCCACAGACCTTCATTCTTCCTCAAGGCGTTGTAGATTTGGGCGACTAAGTATTCTCCCTTGTAGATGTCCGTGGGAGGATGTTGATCGTTCTCGTCAGTTCCTCCGTACGAGGGCTCGATAAAAACGTATTGCGGAAACTGTTCTTCCGGGCGCTGGGTATCTTCGAAAAAGCCAGCAATGCGGTGAAAATGGTCCGGTTTTACCCATAAGTGACTAAAGAGTAAAGTATGGGGCATGCCGTGGTGATAGATGCTCCATGCGATTTGCTTCTTGTCCAGTTCGTCGTAAATTGTATTCTGGTCATAGCAGTGCTCATTCTGTATATAGAGCCCCTGGGGCATTCTAATGTGGCCTTTGCAGGTCCCGCTGTGAACGAAAAATCGATTAGGCCAAGTAGGTCCCGGCAAAGATGCGAACCAATGGTCGCAAATCATGAAGTTCTCGGCCAGCGTGTGGATTACCGGCAGGCTGCCCTTAGGGAAATAGGACATGATTTGGGCGCGTTCGGCAGGCGTGCTCTGTGGATACGACCGCGCAAAGTTAGCGACAAATCCGCCGCAATTGCCCTCAATTTGGCTTAGTACATCGGGGACATCGTGGTGCGGGTCGCAGGCAATATTGGGAGATCCGGAAGGGCTTTGCTTGACCACAACCTTCGCGTCCGGATAGTCGCTGTTGCCACGAGGGTCCTTTTCGTCAATCCCTTCGAGGCCAGGGTAGATGCTCTTCGTCCATCCCAACAACTGGTCGAAAGAATGGTTTTCCATCGTCAAAACAACGACATGCTTGATCGGATCGTTCATGCGACCTAGTGCCACTCCGTCACAAAGCAATCAAATCGGACTGGAAGTTAACAAAACACTTTTGGCCTGGATTGTCAACAGCAACTTAGTAATCTTAGGACTCATCGACGCGATCTTCCCTTGACGCCAAAACCGGCTTCTCCCTACTTCAGCAGCAGAATTACGTTTTTATGTATTGACGCTTACACTTAATTCATAATATATATTTATTCACTTGGGCTGTTTTTCCGGGAATTGAGGAAGTTTCTGCTGAAATGGCGCGGCGTAACTTTTCAACACAATCTGAGGTCGGACGTATTCTTTCTGTTTTTTCGCTACGCGCAGCGATTCTTCCTTCAGTGGGCGCAAAGAGAGTTATCCTTGACGGAGTTACTGCAATTTCCTTGAGGAGGACTCAAATGATTGATTTCAAGCAGCGGTTTGGCCTCGATTACTTGATTTCCAAGTCAGACAGCGGAAGCTCGTCGCAATCTAGCGAAATGCCCCTTCCCAAGGGAGCGCAAGACGCCATTATCACCTACAGTAGCAAGGTGCTCAGCGCATTGAATCAGTCTCCGAACGAGCCAGTGCATTTGTTCGATATCGCCAGGCTCCTATCGGAACGCGTCGACACTCTCTTACCCGTAATGTCCTACCTCTCTGACAACGGATACGTCGATCGGCAGCAAGATTCCCTTGGCAATGACGCATTTCAACTTACGGATTCTGGAAGAAATATTGCAAAGAAGGCGCCTTAACCCCATATGAAAACAACGAGACGAGCGGGTACTGTCATTTTTGTTTTCATATTCGTGGTCGGCCTAGTGGCTCTCGGCGTCTGGATGGGGCGATCTAACCCGTCCAGCCCGGCACAGAAGTTATTCGGCTATGCCGCTGCAGCATTTCTATTCGGTGTTCTGGTTGGTTTGTCTGAAATCCTTTCCCGATACCGAGACGAGCCGCTGCTTGCCGCAAGTACCACTTTCGGCCTTACTTATCTAGTACTCAATGGAGTTATTTCATTATCAGCGTACGCCGTTATGCAAAGGTATTCGCAACAGGTTTTCCCAGCAGTTAAGGACGATCTGTTTCTGACGTCGATCGTTTCTGGATTTGGAGCAATGGCAATCTTCCGGTCGAAGCTCTTTACATTCCGGTCTACCGACGGCAAGGATTATCCAATAGGTCCGTCGATAGTGCTCGACACCGTTTTAAGAACTATTGACAGTAAGATTGATCGCAGAAGAGCAACTGAACGCCAAGCTGAAGTATTCGACTCAATTTCCGGCTTTAAGTTCGTACCGGTCGCTAACTACATGGAAGCGTCTCTCAGTGCGTTTCAGAATCTCTCTCAAGACGACAAGACAGAAATCAAATCAGTTATTGACCAATATCGAGTACTCCCTGATTGGCCCGATGCACTCAAATGTCTCGGGCTCGGCTTTGCATTTTTAACGCTTGCCGGGGATGAGAATTACCAACAAGTTGTCGAGAACTTAACCACGTACATTGCAGCACAAGATAAAATAAATGCGGACCAAGCAGCAGCGCCACAACCGGCACCTCTCGCGGGTGGGCAGTCCGGAAAGCCTGGTGAGTCACAATAGGATTCCTGGCCGTCTCTGAGAGCGTCGCGCGCTGCCTGCTTTCTTCGTAGCCAGCCGTGCTTGGGACGTTATGCATTTCGATTAAGATCCAATCCATAATGAGAAATCTTGAACCCGCCACCCTCTGCTTAGAAGCCGCGTGACGACTGTAGCCAAGACTTGCCGGAGCGAGCGCAAAGCAAAGGACAATCAGCAAGCTGTGACAATGTTGATCAACTACTTGCTGCTTCTTTCGCCTTAAGCAGCCGATTTGCCACAACTACTATTACATTTTCATGACGGCAGCCCCTGCTTTCGGCGCGCACTGTCCGACTCCAACAGGTCTATCATCTACTTTGACTTCTCTGTGTCTTCAGCCCTTGGGGAATCTGCTTTTCGCACTACCAAGAGAAGAAATCTCTTTCTTCAAGGTGCTTTCAAATATTATGTTGACCCAAAAACCCAACGGCAAAACAATCGGAAATAAATAGTATATTTTCGGTAGCGAAGGACAGCCGAAGTCTCTAAACTGAGCGGGACACCACAACAATGCACCTAGCGACAAAGCTAAAATCCGTGCATGCGTCCGCTTACGGGACTGCTGACCTCTCGCCGTTCGTTCCTCCGCAATTCAAGGACCTCGGCGATCTCCAAACCGCAATTCCCCGACTGGCAAAAGACGAGCACTCGGTCAGGGCCATCGAGCGCGCTGTCCAGTCCGTTCCGACAACCCATCGTCTGTTTTTGGGTGATGCGCGGCAAATGTCGGCCATGCCACCGGAAAGCATTCATTTGGTTCTGACTTCTCCGCCCTACTGGACACTCAAGGAGTACAGAGACTCCGAGGCTCAATTAGGTCACGTCGAGAACTATGATCAATTTCTAGAAGAGCTAGACGCGGTTTGGCGGAATTGCTTTCGAGCTCTGGTTCCCGGCGGAAGGCTCATTTGTGTGGTGGGTGACGTTTGCCTCTCTCGCCGAGAGAATGGCGGGCGCCATACGGTTGTGCCGCTCCATGCGTCCATCCAGGAACACTGTCGAAAACTCGGTTTCGACAACCTTGCCCCCATCATTTGGCACAAGATTTCGAACGCGGCGCACGAAGTGGAAAACGGATCTGGCTTCTTAGGTAAGCCATACGAACCCAATGCGGTGATCAAGAACGATATTGAGTTCATTCTCATGGAACGAAAGTCAGGTGGATACCGCGCTCCCGATATCTCCACCAAGATCCTCAGCTTGATTTCCGCTGACAATCACAGGAAATGGTTCCAGCAAATTTGGACAGGCGTTACAGGAGCTTCTACCAAACACCACCCGGCTCCCTATCCCATCGAGCTCGCCGAACGCCTGGTCCGGATGTTTAGCTTTGTTGGAGACACGGTTTTCGATCCGTTTCTTGGCAGCGGAACAACTACTGTCGCGGCTGCCAAATGGGGACGAAACAGTGTCGGCATTGAAGTCGATCCCCACTATTTCTCTCTCGCCGAGAAACGCATCGCGCGTGACACGCAATCCCTGTTCAGTGAGGCAACTATTCAGAAGCATGTTATGCACTAAGTGTGCCGCCCCTTGGGCAACTCGGGAGAATCATAGAATGAATACAGTGGAACGCTGAGCGATGACCGCAGAAGAGCAGAAACCCAAGGGAGAACTAGCAGGCGAAAAGCAGCAACTCGAAGAGGTTCTTTCGCGAGAGTATAGCGGCCATCAAGAGCAACTTAGCGGCTCCCAGCCTTCCGCCGAACGAGTAGAACAGATTGAGTCTGCCCTCATTGCCGCCTACAAGAGCGTTCTTGAATACCGCCAAGTACCTTTCGTTCGCTTTGGTGATCTGAACGCCGCTGAGCTTGCAGCTGCCTTCGTCGCCCACCCCATCATCATCAAGCCGACGCTGTGCTGCGTGAACGTCGCGCAACGAGCCATCAGCCGAGACCTCGGTTTCGACTTCAACACCTATTCGACCAAGATCAGCGCTGATCAGGCCAAGCTCCTTGCCGGATATATCAAGCCGTTTCTGCCGCCTACGATTGCTATTCCGGCGCTCGT
>Ga0070730_10004533_pt1 | contig 12146 bp, 18 predicted proteins | sample Coa_R1_3_FD_66447 | JGI IMG/M metagenome (GOLD analysis project Ga0070730, IMG submission 66447) | Surface soil microbial communities from Centralia Pennsylvania, which are recovering from an underground coalmine fire - Coalmine... | ecosystem: Environmental > Terrestrial > Soil > Unclassified ... | reverse complement strand
CCCGCGACCCGCCCCGCAGATGACCGAGGTGCAGCCGCGGCTCAAACAAGTGCTGATCCCGGGATGGTTGCGCTCCTGGTGGCCGGCGATCCTGTGGGCCGCGGTTATATTCATCATGTCCACCGACCCCTTTTCCGCGCAGCACACGGCGCGCTTCATCGAGCCCATCATCCGCTGGTTCAAGCCCAATCTGACCGCGCACGAATTTATGGTCATTCATCACTACATCCGGAAAGCCGCGCACTTCACGGAGTATTTTGTCTTTTGCCTGTTGCTGTACCGCGCGATTCGCGGCCCCCGGGTAGGCTGGCGCTGGGTCTGGGGAATCAGCGCGCTCTTCCTCGCCTCCAGCTATTCCGCGCTGGACGAAATCCATCAGGCCTTCGTAGCCAGCCGCCAGGCCTCGCCGTACGATTCCTTGCTGGATTCGACCGGTGCATTCTTCGCCTTCGTCGTCCTGTGGCTCTGGTTTCGTGCACACCGTGCGCGGCGCGGAAACTTCAGGTAGCGTAGAAAGAAACATCCATGACGCTGTTTCGGCTTTTCTGGTTCGTACTGATCGGCAGCCTGGCTTTTAGCCCAAGCGCGTCCTCCCAGCAAGTGGCGATCACCATCGACGACCTGCCGTCGCATGGAACACTGCCACCGGGCATGACCCGCGCCGACGTAGCCCGGAGCCTGCTCAAGACGCTGAAGGACGCCCATGCGCCCAAAGTCTACGGCTTCGTCAACGCCCGCAAGCTCGAGCAGCATCCCGAAGATATCGAAGTGCTGAGGCTGTGGCGCGCAGCAGGCTTCCCGCTCGGCAACCATACTTTCGTTCACCTGGGCATCGGCTCCGCCACCGCCGAGCAGTTCGACCAGAACATCGCCCTGGATGAACCATTTTTGAAATCGCTGATGGGCCGCCACGATTGGCGCTGGTTCCGGTATCCCTACTTGTCCGAAGGCGATACCTTGGAGAAGCGCCGTGCGGTCCGCCTCTATCTCCACGACCATAAATATCGCATCGCTCAGGTCACATTGGACTTTGAGGATTATCTTTGGAACGCGCCGTACGCGCGCTGCGCGCAAAAAAATGATCCTGCGGCCATTGACTGGCTCAAGGCCAGCTACATGTTGACCGCCGAGGAGTATATCGGCCTGGGCCAGGCAGCAGCCAAACTGCTCTATGGGCGGGACATCCGCCATGTCCTCCTGCTGCACATCGGCGGCTTCGAGACGGTCATGCTGCCCCAACTGCTGGACCACCTCAAGCGCAATGGCTTCAAATTCATTACTTTACCCGACGCCGAAAAGGACCCTGCGTACAAAAGCGATCCCGACCTTCCGATGCAAGACGGCGGCACACTGCTCGACCAGATGCTGGACGCCAAACACCTGCAACTGCCTCCCTACGCCGACAAACCCCTCAACCAGCTAAACTCGATTTGCCGTTGACCCTCACTTTTTTATTGACAATTGGGTAATGTCCTGGTACTATTCTTCTCGGGTAATGTCGCGCCTTTCAACATTCCCCATCGTTCCCCTCCTTCATCGGCACCTTAAAATCGCGGCCAATAACATAACGATTGCCAAATCAATGCATTACGGACTCTTTGCGAGGATGGCGGGAACCTAAACCGTCTATGATCAGCAGTTTGCGCACTCTTTTGCTGTCGATGGGGGGTGCTACCCGTTCTCCGTAGCGGCCTTGTAGCCTATGCTTTCGGAAGCGAGACTCTCTTCGTACGACGACGAGAAAGCCCGTGCCGGGGGTTGACCGGAACGGGCTTTTCCCAATGCCAACTTGAATGGTCACCCGAAGGCGAGAGGATTCCGCCGCCGCGGTCCTAGCTGCTGGCGTCCGCGGTTTCTTCCTTCTTGATCTTTTCTTTCTTTTCCTTGGGCTTGAGCTCGTAACCGACTAGTTCCAGGATGGCCACTTTGGCGCCGTCGCCGACGCGATTTCCGGCGAGAATGATGCGGGTGTAGCCGCCGGCGCGGTCGGCGAACTTGGGAGCGATTTCGCTGAACAGTTTCTGGGTCACGCCGGGGGTCATGATATAGGAAGCCGCCTGGCGGCGCGACTGCAGCGTGTCGCGCTTGCCCAAGGTAATCATTTTTTCAGCCACCGGACGAGCCGCTTTCGCGCGCGTCAAAGTGGTGGTAATCCGGCCGTGCTCGAACAAGTTGGTGACCAGGTTGCGCAAGGTCGCGCGGCGATGCCACGGATTGCGTCCCAGTTTCGATCCCGAATTCAAATGTCGCATCGCTCTTCCTTTACCTTAACTGTCGAGCGCGATTGTTACTCGCGCCCACCTGGCTCAGGCCCGCGTTTGGGCCTGAGGCCTTTTCTTGCGATTTCTTCGGTTACAAACCGGCGTTGTCTTCCGAAGAGGACGGCGGCGGCGCTGTCTGGCTGGGCAGCGGCGGCCAGATAATGCGGCCGTGCTCATCGAACTTCATGCCCAGGCTGAGGCCCATCTTGGTCAGTATATCCTTGATTTCGTTCAGCGATTTGCGTCCGAAGTTCTTGGTCTTGAGCATTTCGTTTTCGCTCTTCTGCACCAGTTCGCGAATGGTCTGGATATTCGCGTTCTTCAGGCAGTTGTACGAGCGCACGGAAAGTTCCAGCTCTTCGACCGAACGATCCAGGTGCTCGAGGCGCGGATCGTTGGCAATCTCCGCTGGAAGCTCGGTGATTTCCGAAGGCTCCTCGAAGTTGATGAAGATGCTCATGTGGTCCTTGACTAGCTTGGCGGCCAACCCGATGGAATCCTGCGGGGTGATGGCGCCGTTGGTCCACACTTCGATCATCAGCTTTTCGTAGTCGGTCATCTGCCCGAGACGCGCGGCTTCCACCGAATAGTTGACCTTGCGCACCGGAGAGTGCACGGAATCCACCGGAATGTAGCCGATCGGCAGATCTTCATCGTAGTTGCGGTCGGCAGCGACATAGCCGCGGCCGTTCTTCGCGCGCATCTCGATTTGCAGCTTGCCACCTTCGCTGACCGTGGCGATGTAGACGCTCTTGTCCAGCACCGCGAAGTCCGCGTCTTCTTCAATTTGCGCGGACGTCACCGGGCCGGGATTCTCCACGTTTACGTAAATGGTCTTGGGCAGGTCGGTGTTCAGCTTGATGGGCACCTGCTTGATGTTCAGGATAATGTCGGTGGCATCTTCGACCACGCCGGGAATCGAGGAAAATTCATGCAGCACTCCTTCGATTTTTACCGCGGTGACCGCTGCGCCTTCAATGGAGCTAAGCAGCGCGCGGCGCAGCGCGTTTCCTACGGTCGTGCCCCAGCCGCGCTCAAACGGCTGGGCGGAAAACCGCCCGTACTTTTCGGTCAACGACTCCAACTCGGATGCCAGACGCTTCGGCTTTTGAAAACCCTTCCACATCGTGTTCCTTCCTTCTGGCCGCCGAGGTTATCGGCTGCCCAAGACTCTTTGTTTCCCGCTACTGCCGGGATAAAGCCCGGCCTCTACAGATAGGTTCCAGCCATCAGGCCGAACCATCTCCCTACTTCGAGTACAACTCCACGATCATCTGCTCGTTGAAGGCCGGGGTTTGCACGTCTTCGCGTTTGGGCATGGCCACCACTTTGGCCTTGAATTCCTCGCGATTCATCTCCAGCCACGGCACAGTGTTCTGGCTTTGCGCCACGTTGCGCGCTTCCATGATCATGGCGTTCTGGTGCATCTTGTCCTTGATGGACACTTCGTCGCCGACCTTGACCAGGTACGAAGGGATATTGACCTTGCGCCCGTTCACGCGCACATGGCCATGCAAGATAAATTGCCGGGCTTGCGCGTGCGAGCCGGAAAACCCCGCGCGGCGGATGACGTTGTCCAGGCGGCGCTCCAGCGTGATGATCAAGTTCTCGCCGGTGGGGCCCTTGATGCGCAGCGCTTTCTCAAAATAGCTGCGGAATTGGCGCTCCAGCAGCCCGTAGGTGCGCTTCACCTTCTGTTTCTCGCGCAACTGCAGGCCGTAGCCGGCCACCTTGGCACGGCGCGACTGCCCGTGCTGTCCGGGAATGAAGTTGCGCTTCTCAATCGCGCACTTCTCCGTGAAACACCGCAGACCCTTTAGAAATAGCTTCTGCCCTTCCCGGCGGCACAGGCGGCAAACCGCTTCTCGATGTCTTGCCAACTTCTTGTTCTCCCTTCCTCAAACCCTTAAAAATTTCTTGTGGCCCCGTGTTGCGATGGGGGCAAATCAAACCCTGCGGCGCTTCGGCGGACGGCAGCCGTTGTGCGGAATCGGGGTGACATCGCGAATGACCACGATGTGCAATCCCGCGGCAGCCAGTGCGCGCACCGCGGACTCCCGTCCGGAGCCGGGGCCTTTCACTTTTACTTCCACACTCTTCATGCCGTACTGGTCGCGCGCGACTCCGGCAGCGGCCAGCGAAGCCTGCTGCGCGGCGTACGGCGTGCCTTTACGCGAGCCCTTGAAGCCGATGGCGCCCGCGGAGGACCAGCACATCACCCGGCCATCCGTGTCGGTGATGGTGATCTGCGTGTTGTTGAACGACGCGGCGATGTGCACGTAGCCGTGCGGCACCACGCGGCGCTCGCGCTTCTTCTTGAATTCTTTCTTGCGCTTGGTTGCCGCTGCCGGTTTTCCCGGTGTTGCGGCGTCCGGCGCTGTTCCTGCGGCTTTTGGTTCTTTTGCCACGTTTTGCTCCCATTCGCTGCGGGCAAGTTGTGAAACCTTGCCGAGTTGGGGTGCAGCAGTGCTGCACTCCTACAAACAAATCTTAGCCCTTCTTGCCGACGGTCTTCTTCTTTGCTGCCACGGCGCCGCGACGCGGACCCTTGCGGGTGCGCGCGTTGGTGTGGGTACGCTGGCCACGCACCGGTAGATTCCGGCGGTGGCGAATGCCGCGATACGCCTGAATCTCGATCAGCCGGCGGATATTCATCTGGATCTCTTTGCGGAGATCGCCTTCCACCCGGCCTTCCTGCTCGATGGCCTGCCGAATGTGGTTGATTTCCTCCTCGGTCAGGTCGCGAATTTTCTTCGTGAAATCCACGCCAGCCTTTTCGGCCAGCTTCTTCGCGCGTTCCCGCCCGATGCCGTAGATGGAGGTCAAGCCAATCCACAATCTTTTCTGAACCGGAAGATCAACGCCTGCTATACGTGCCATGAAGCATGTCTCCTAATAAATCCGTCTCGAAATCCAATTTATCCCTGGCGCTGCTTGTGCTTGGGATTGGTGCAAATCACGCGCACCACGCCGCGCCGGTGGATCACCTTGCACTTGTCGCAAATCTTTTTTACCGATGCCCGTACTTTCATTTCGCTATTCCTGCTTCCTTCCCGATGGCGAGATGAGCTCGCCTCTACCAACAGCCTAAAGGCTGTCCTACTTGTAGCGGTAGACGATGCGGCCGCGCGTCAAGTCGTACGGCGAAAGTTCCACGGCTACTTTGTCTCCCGCGAGAATACGAATAAAATTCTTGCGCATCTTGCCGGAAACGTGAGCCAGCACCTGATGCTTGTTTTCCAGCTCCACGCGAAACATGGCGTTGGGCAACGGTTCGATGACCGTGGCCATTACTTCAATGGCGTCCTCCTTGGAATTGCCGGAGTCACCTTTCTTTTTTTCGTCGCTAAACGGCTTCGCCATAGTCTCCTGCGTTGCTCACCTTTACATCCAAACCAACCCGCTAAAACATTTCACATCGTGCCGGGTTGCGGCGCAGCATGCTGCGCCCCTACAAAACCTACCAGGACGGGCCGGTTACTTCTTTCGGCCGGGTCAAAATCCACGGGCCATTGGCGGTTACCGCCACGGTGTGCTCGAAATGCGCCGAGGGGCTGCCGTCCGCCGTTTCCGCCACCCACTCATCCCGCATGCGCACTTCCGGGCGCCCGGCATTGACCATCGGCTCGACGGCGATAACCATGCCTTCCTGCAATCGCGCGCCGCGTCCGGCGTCACCGTAATTCGGCAGGTTGGGTTCGTCATGCATCTTGGTGCCGATGCCGTGACCCACAAATTCCCGCACCACCGAATAGCCATGCTGCTCGACCCAGCTTTGCACCGCGTTGCCGACATCGCCGAGCCGGTTGCCGGCGCGCATTTTTTCAATGGCGCGATCCAGCGATTCGCGGGTCACTTCCAGCAGCTTCTGTGTTTCCGGCCGAATGGTTCCGACCGGCACGGTCACCGCCGAATCCGCGAAATATCCTTCCACTTCCATCCCGAAATCAATCGAGACGATGTCGCCTTCGCGCAATTTGCGCTTGGGCGACGGAATCCCGTGAACGATCTCGCTGTTCACCGAAGTGCACAGCGAACAAGGATACCCGCGGTATCCTTTGAACGCCGGCTTACCGGGCTTTCCGGCGATTTTTTCCTCGGCCAACTTCTCGAGGTCCATCGTCGTCAATCCCGGGCGCACGGCGTCGCGCAACGCCGACAAAACCTCGTGCACAATAAGCCCGGCACGGTGCATCTTTTCGAGCTCGTCGCGGCTGCGCAAATGAATCGCCATCTCTTCCCACGCTCATCAAGAAACGGTCAACCTCTACGCGCCCCGTGCACGATGTCGAGCACCTGCCGCTTTACCTCATCGACGCTCTTCGCGGCGTTCACCTCGTGCAAGCGTCCCAGCCGGCGGTAATAGGCTACCAGCGGCGCGGTCTGCCGTTCATACGCCTGCAACCGGGGCCCGACAATTTCTTCGCGATCGTCCGGCCGCTGTTCCAGCTCGCCGCCGTCGTGATCGCAGCGCAAATCGCATTTCGGCGGGCGCTCGTAAATATTGTAAATCTCGCCGCCTATCTTGCACATGCGCCTTCCGGTGATGCGCTTCAGCAGCAGCGCCGGATCGATAACAAAATGCACCACCAGCGCCGGCTTGTAGCCATTCTGCCGCAGCAGAATCATCAAGTACTGCGCTTGCGCCACGGTACGCGGAAAGCCGTCAAACACAAAACCGTGCGCGCAATCGGGCTGCTCGATGCGATGGGCCACCATCTTGAGCACCAGCGAATCGGGAACCAATTCGCCGCGCTTCATGATGGGCTCAGCCTTAATCCCCAGCGGCGTGCCCATGGCGATATTCTCGCGGAGCATGTCGCCGGTCGAAAGATGCGGCACACCAAAATGCTTGGCCAGCACCTTCGCTTGCGTGCCCTTTCCCGCGCCCGGAGGCCCGAGAAAAATCACAGCGCGGTCCAACTGCTCCACGGACTTGCCGTCCGGAGGCGCTCCGCCGCTGGTCATTACCGCCGGCCGCGCAACCGGCCCTTCCGAGCAAACCCTTCGTAATTACGCATGACCAACTGCGCTTCCAGCTGCTGCACCGTATCCATGGCCACGCCGACCACGATCAGCAAGGAGGTGCCGCCGAAATAGAACTGCACGCCGAGACCCTTCAGGAACCAGGTCGGGAAATGGCGATCGAACCAGCCGCCGATGCCCCACCCGAGGTGATCCAAGTGGATACCGGTAATCAGCCATTCGGGCAGCAAGCAAACAATCGCCAGATAAATGGCGCCGATAAAGGTAAGGCGCTTCAAGATCTTGCTGACATGATCGCTGGTGGTCCGTCCCGGGCGAATGCCGGGAATGAACCCGCCGTTCTTGCGCATGTTGTCCGCGAGTTCGGTGGGGTTGAAAACGATGCCGACGTAGAAGAACGCGAACAGAATGATCAGAACCACGTACACCAGGTTGTACAGCGGCTCGCCGAAGGCGATGACCTTGCTGAAATCCTTGACGAAAGCGTAGCGCGTGCCAAACACCAGCGCGGCCGTGGCCGGAAAGGCCAACAACGAACTGGCAAAGATCGGCGGGATGACGCCGCCGGAATTGACGCGCAAAGGCAGATAGGAAGATTGCCCGCCCATCACCTTGCGGCCCACCACCCGCTTGGCGTACTGCACCGGGATACGCCGCTGGCCGCCTTCCACGAAAACGATGAAGGCAACCACCGCTATCATCAATGCAATCAGGAAGATCAAGGCAATCGGCGTGAACGGGCCCCAGGCTTGCGTCTTGGCCAACTCGTAAAGGTTCAGGATCGCGCGCGGCAGGCCCACCACAATGCCTACGAATATGATGAGCGACATACCGTTTCCGATTCCGCGCTCGCTGATCTGCTCGCCCAGCCACATGATGAAAGCCGAGCCGGTGGTTAGCGTCAAAATGGTCATCAGCACGAAACCGGGGCCGGGATGATAAACCAGGGCCTGGCCGCTGATGTTCTGACTCTGCAACGCGGTGGCGATGGTGGTGGACTGAATGACGCTGAGAACGATGGTCAAATAACGGGTGTACTGCGTAATCTTGCGGCGCCCGAGCTCGCCTTCTTTTTGCAGCTTCTCCAGGTATGGGAACACCACGGTCATCAACTGCAGGATGATCGACGCGGTGATGTACGGCATGATTCCCAGCGCGAAAATGGTCAAGCGGCGCAGGTTGCCGCCGCTAAACAGATCGAAGATGCCGAGCACCGAACCTTGTCCCTGCTGGAACAAGGTCTCCAGCACGCGGGTATTGATTCCCGGCGTGGGAATGTGCGCGCCGATGCGATACACCGCCAGCAACGCCAGGGTAAACAACACCCGGTTCCGCAAATCAGGGATGCGGAAGAGGTTGCGGAAAGCTTCGATGAATCGATTCATACTTTGGCTCTAATCCCGTTTCCTTACGCTACCAACTCGAAGGTGCCGCCCGCCTTGGTAATCTTTTCCTTGGCGGAGGCGCTGAAAGCGTGCGCGTGAATGGCGATCTTGGTGGTTAGCTCGCCATCGCCGAGAATTTTTACGCGGTCGCGTGTGGCGCGAATGAATCCGTGCGCGTGCAGCAATTCCGGGGTGACCGTTTCGCCGGCCGGAAAAACGTTCAGGTCCTCGAGGTTCAATACCGAATACTCGACTCGGAACAGATTGTGAAAGCCGCGCTTGGGCATGCGGCGATGCAACGGCATCTGGCCGCCTTCAAAACCGCGCCGGCGGGAGTAGCCGCGGCGGGATTTCTGTCCCTTGTCGCCGGAACCCGACGTTTTGCCGAGTTTGGAGCCCATGCCGCGCCCGACGCGTACTTTGCGGTGACGCGAGCCGCGCGGCGGACGCAGATTGGAAAGACTGGCCAGTGTCAGCGCTTTCCCAGCAGCCTTGTTGGCCGGCTTTCGCCGGCTGCTGGTTTTCTTGGATGTTTTGCGCCCTTTGATTATCTTTTTCGCCATTTTTTATTCCACCACTTCCACCAGGTGACGCACCTTATGGATCATGCCGCGCACGGACGGCGTATCCTCGCGCTCCACCACCTGATGCATTCTGCGCAATCCCAGCCCGCGGATCGTCTGGCGCATATCATCGGTGCAACTGATGAAACTGACCACCCACTTCACTTTCACGGTGCCGCCGGACTTTTTGTCCGCGGCAGATTTTTTCCTGGCAACCATCAGCTGGCCTCACTTACGGCGGCTTTTTGCTCTTTGGGCGGCCGGCCGCTGATTTCGTCGACCGTTTTGGAGCGCGTTTCCGCCACGTGCGCCACATCTTTCAAGCTAAGCAGCGCCGCGAACGTGGCTTTGACCACATTGTGCGGATTGGAGGTGCCCAGGGACTTGGTCAACACGTTGGTGATTCCGGCGACCTGCATGACTTTGCGCACCGGGCCTCCGGCAATCACCCCGGTACCTTCGGAAGCGGGTTTCAGCAACACCTGCGCCGAGCCATAACGGCCCAGCACCTGATGCGGAATGGTGCTGCCCTTCATATTCAGCTTGATCAAATTCTTTTTGGCCTGCTCGATGCCCTTCTTGATGGCCATGGGCACTTCGCGGGCTTTGCCCATGCCGAAACCGGCATGGCCGCGGCTATCGCCTACAACGACCAGCGCGGAAAAGCTGAGATTCTTGCCGCCCTTGACCACCTTGGTGACACGATTGATGGCGATGACATCGTCCTTGAGGTCCGACAGATTGACATCGAGGAGACGCCGCACCGCTAAACTGTCTCGCAAAATTTGCTTCGACATAGGCTTAGAACTGTAACCCCGCTTCCCGCGCCGCATCCGCGAGCGCCTTGACGCGGCCGTGGTACTTGTACCCACCGCGGTCGAACACTACTTTGCTGACTCCGGCGGACTTGGCGCGCTCGGCAACGGTCTTGCCGATGACCTTGGCCGCGGCGACGTTGCCGCCGCCCTTCATGTTCTTCTTGGTTTCCTTGTCGACCGAACTGGCCGAAACCAGGGTCTTGCCGGTGCGGTCGTCGATCACCTGCGCGTAAATGTGGCCCAGCGAGCGGTACACGCAGAGACGCGGGCGCTCGGTGGTGCCGGAAACCTTGGTGCGCACGCGGGCGTGCACTCGCTTGCGGTGCAGGTCGCGCGATAACTTTCTGACTCGTGCCGATGCCACTGTCGCCTCTCCTTCTTCCTTTACACTAACGTTTACGCGGCGCCGCCGGCCTTCGCGCCGGCCTTGCCCGCCTTCTTCTTCAAGCGCTCGCCGGTAATACGAATGCCCTTTTGCTTGTACGGATCGGGCGGACGCAGGGAGCGAATGTCCGCGGCCACCTGGCCAACCTGTCCTTTATCCGCGCCGCTGACCACGATGTGGGTCTGCTTGTCCACCGCGATCTGAATGCCTTCGGGAATCTTGAACTCGATGGGATGCGATTTGCCCAGCGCGAAAGCCACCGCTTTACCTTTCAGCTCCGCGCGGTAGCCGACGCCCACGATGTCCAGATCCTTCTTGAAGCCCTGGGTGACGCCGTACACGGCGTTGGCCACCAGCGCCCGCGCCAGCCCGTGCAGCGCGCGATGCTCTTCGGTGGCGCGCTTGGCGGTCAGCACCCCGTCTTTTTGCTCGAAGGTGATGCCGTGCGGCACACCCACATGGAGCTTGCCCTTGGGCCCTTGCACTTCGACTTCGCGGTCCTTCAGCGCGATTTTCACGCCTTGCGGAACGGGAATTGGTTTATTGCCGATGCGTGACATCGTTTACCAGACCTCGCACAAAAGTTCGCCGCCGATTTTGGCCTTGCGCGCCGCGCGGCCGCTCATCAACCCCTTGGGAGTGGTGAGAATGCTGATGCCCAAGCCCCCCACTACCGGACGAATTTCCGCGGAGCCGACATACGCGCGCGAGCCGGGACGCGAAATGCGTTTCACACCGGTGATGACGCTGCGGCGGTCCGGGGTGTATTTCAGGAACACGCGCAGCATCTTGCGCGTCTTGTTTTCGTCGACCAGCTTGAAGGTCGAAATGTAGCCCTCATCCTTCAGGATGCGCGCAATTTCGGTCTTCAACCTCGATACCGGAACGTCCACGCGCTGGTGCTTAGCCGCAGCGGCGTTGCGGATACGTGTCAGAAAATCGCCTATGGGATCCGTTTGCATAATTTTCCTGTCGCTCCTACCAGCTGGCTTTCGTGACCCCGGGAATTTCTCCCTTGAGGGCCATGCCGCGGAAGCAGATGCGGCACATCTCAAACTTGCGAATGTAAGCGCGCGCGCGGCCGCAAACGCGGCAACGATTGCGCACCCGCACCTTGAACTTGGGCTTCTTGCGAGTCTTGGCGATTTTTGCTAAGCGTGCCATTTATTGCGCTCCCCCTGGAACGCGCAGTGGAAAGCCGAGGCCCTTGAGCAGCTCGCGGCCTTCTTCATCGTTGCGCGCGGAAGTGGTCAAGGTGATGTTCATACCCTTGATCTTGTCCACGCGGGTGTAATCGATTTCCGGAAACACCAACTGATCCTTCAAGCCCAGCGTGTAATTGCCGCGGCCGTCGAAGGCGTTGGACGGCAAGCCGCGGAAATCGCGCACGCGGGGCAATACCACGTTGCACAAGCGGTCGATGAATTCGTACATGCGGTCGCCGCGCAAGGTAACCGCGCAGCCGATGGGCATGCCCTTGCGAATCTTGAAATTGGCGATGGACTTTTTGGCCCGCGTGATAATCGCCTTCTGTCCGGTAATCTGGCCCAGTTCCACCGCCGCGGTATCCAGCAGCTTGACGTTCTGGCTGGCTTCGCCCAAGCCGATGTTGACGGTAACCTTCTTCAGCTTGGGCACCGCCATCATGTTCTTCCAGCCAAAGTGCTTCATCAGCGCGGGCACGGTCTCGTTCCGGTATTTTTCCTGCAATCGACTCTTCATTGCCGCTCTCGTTAGTCCTTTGCTCT
>Ga0070730_10004532_pt1 | contig 12147 bp, 10 predicted proteins | sample Coa_R1_3_FD_66447 | JGI IMG/M metagenome (GOLD analysis project Ga0070730, IMG submission 66447) | Surface soil microbial communities from Centralia Pennsylvania, which are recovering from an underground coalmine fire - Coalmine... | ecosystem: Environmental > Terrestrial > Soil > Unclassified ... | reverse complement strand
CAGGCTTACGTTCGGCACACCTCCGTTGTAAGCGCCGCCGAGGTGCACCTCAGGCTTACGTTCGGCACACCTCCGTTGTAAGCGCCGCCGAGGTGCACCTCAGGCTTACGTTCGGCACACATCCGTTGTAAAGCGCCGCCGAGGTGCACCTCAGGCTTGCGTTCGGCTCACCTCCGTTGTAAGCGCCGCCGAGGTGCACCTCAGGGTGCCATTTCGAGTCGCAAGAAGTGGTACCCGTGCTCCACGGCGCGTGCGCCGCGCGCGTCGACCAGCCAGACGCTGACCCGCGGCTGGTCGCGCAACACGACTTCGCGTACGCGCCCGGCATCGTCCGGTCCGACCTGGAGCGGCGAGTCCAGGACGACGAGCTCCTCGGTACCCGTCGCGAGTTCGGTGCGCGTGCGCGCATTCTGGAAGTCCGGCACGTACTCGCTGAACAGCAGCTCCGACCGGTACGCCGGGACATAGAACTGGAGTTGCCGGAAGATATCGTGCGCCAGCACCAGGGTCGTCCCAGCCGGCTGCTGGCGCACGAAGTCGACCTGCGCGCTGGTCGTCGCGTCGTGAGCGCGCAAGTCGGGCAAGCGTCCGGGCCCGACACCGCGGGCAAACGCCTGGAGGTTCCAGCCGACGATCACCACGCCGAGCAACGCGGCCACGCCGAGCCCAACCAGGCGTGGGCGAGGCAGCCACCGCCAGCCGCGCGCTCGCAGGACCAGCGCGAGCTGCACGGTCTCGTCCCGCAGGTCGCCGATCGCCAGGGCGATCAGGATGCTCGCCTGCGGCGCCAGCGAGAGCACGTAGCCCGGCTCGCCGAGATGCGCGAACACATACACACCCAGCGGAGGCACGACCCAGATGGCGGCGAAGCGACTGCGATAGTCGGCTGCCAGCCTGGCCGGCCCGAACCGTCGCCCGAGCAGGTACAGCACCAGCACCAGCCCGATCCCGAGCATCTGGCGCAAATAGTTGATGAGAAAGTTCAGGTTGTAGGTCGCCTGGGTATCGCCGCCCGAGGCGAAATCGCCGACGACGTACGCCGATTGCGGTGCCCAGACTCTCAGATAGTCGGCCAGAGCCTGCTTGTACACGTCCCAGCCGCCGCTGAGCAGGATCATGGGCACCGCCCAGGCCACGACCACGGCCGCCGCCAGGCACGTCGAAGCCAGTCGCCAGCGCCAGGGCACGCCCCACAGCGCCCACAGCCACAGCGGCAGGCAGAAGACGGCCGCGTCCCAGCGGACGCCGGCCGAAATCCCCCATACGAGCCCGAACAGCACGCTTAAGCGGGTCCGTCCGGCCATGACGGTGTGCGCGATCAACGCCAGGGCCGCTGTCTCGCCGGCGAGCGCGACGTACGGGTAGGCCACTTCGCCGTATCCCCAGAAACCGACCGTACAGACCAGGAGCAACCCCGACAGCAGTCCGGCGGCCCGCCCGTACAGCGCGCGGCCCAGCGCGATCGTGCACGCGCTCGCCAACGCGCTCCAGACAATGCCCTCGAACACCAGCGACCGATTGGCGTCGTGCACGAGCACGTCGATGGCACGGCCAAAAAAGACGTACAGCGGGTAGCCCGGCGGGTGCGGCTGGTGGAAGGCGACGTTGTAGAAGGTGCTCACCGCCAGCGCGTAGTTGGCCGAGTCAAAGGCGTACAACGTCTGCGTCATGAACGGCAGCCGCGAGAGCACGGTCGCCGCCACGAGCGCCGCGGCCGCGATCGCAAACGGCGTCGGCGTCCTGACACCGCGCCACGCCACAGGTGCACTCGCGGCTTTCCACGGGCTGGCGCCGGTCCGCGGCAGGGGACTCTTCGGGAGCGACGCGACGCTCACGCGGGATCCTCCGGAGCGTCGCTCCGTGATGGGGCGACGTGCGCCCGCGCCAGCGGCGTGCTATGCGAAGCGCGTACCTGCCGCATGGGCGGCGATGGACTCCCCGACGAACTGCTGGAGCTGCTCGCGGAACACCTCGCGGTCGAACTTGCGCGCATGCGCGCGCAGCTCGTCGGCATCCCAGGCGGTCGCCTCGGCCCGCCGAACGGCCGCGATCAAGCACTCCACCTCCTGTCGCTCGAACAGGATCCCCGTGCGACCGTTGACGACCGTATCCAGGGCCCCCCCGGCAGCGTAGGCAATGACCGGCCGCCCGCTGGCGTTCGCTTCCAGCGGCGCGATGCCGAAGTCCTCTTCACCCGGAAACACGAGTCCGCGGCACCCGGCGTAGAGCTCTTTCAGCTCTGCATCGGACACCCGCCCCACGAACTCCACGTTACGACCCGCCCGCGACCGCAGCGACCCCAGGTCACGTCCGTTGCCCACGATCTTCAGGCGGATCCCCAGTTTGGTGAACGCATCGACCGCCAGATCGATGCGTTTGTACGGCACCAGCCGCGCGGCGATCAGATAGTAGTCGTCGACCCGTGACGGCGGGATGATGAATGCGTCGCAATTGACGGGCGGGTAGATCACCGTCGCATCGCGGCGGTAGTACTTCCGAATCCGGGCCGCGACCGACTGGGAGATCGCCAGGAACCGATCCACGTTCTGCGCGGTCGCGACATCCCACGATCGCAGCTGGCTGATCGCCGCGGGCAGCACCATCCGCGCCGCGGGCCCGATGCGCTCGCGTTCGATGTAAGCGTGGTAGTTCCAAACCCAGCGCATGGGAGTCAGGCAGTAGCAGATGTGCAACGTGCCGGGCGCGGTGACCACGCCCTTGCAGAATGCCGAGCTGTTCGAGATGACCACGTCGAACCCGCTCAGGTCGAAGCTCTCGAACGCCAGCGGGTACAGCAGCAGGAACGGTTGATGGTTGCGCGTGACCATCGGCAACCGCTGCATGAACGACGTGCGCACGTCCAGATTCCGGATCGTCGGCGACATCTTTTCGGGCCAGTACATCGACGTGTACACCGGCGCGCTCGGAAACAGCGTGTGCAGTTCTTCGAGGACGCGCTCCGCCCCGCCGTACTGATTCAAGTAGTCATGGACGAGCGCGACGCTCTGCTGCGCCAGGCTCAAAATGCACCCTTACCACTCAGCACGGCGGGCACCGTCCGCAACAGAATCCGCAGGTCCAGGCCCAGCGACCAGTTCTCGATGTACATGATGTCCATGAGCACCTGCTCCGAAAAACCCAGCTCGCTGCGACCGCTCACCTGCCAGAGCCCGGTGATGCCCGGCAGCGTCTCGAGTCGATGCAGCTGCCAGTCCTCGTACTGCGCGACCTCCCGCGGGGTGGCCGGACGTGGGCCGACCAGGCTCATTTCGCCGGTCACCACGTTCCACAGCTGCGGCAGCTCGTCGATGCTCCAGCGACGCATGAACGCACCAACCCGTGTGCGCCGCGGATCGTCGCGCATCTTGAAGATCGGGCCCTCGGCCTCGTTGTATTCCAGGAGCTCGCTCAGTTGCTTGTCGGCGCCGGGCCGCATCGAGCGGAACTTGTGCATGCGGAACTCGCGCCCGCCGCGACCGACGCGGATCTGTCCGTACAACGGCGAGCCGCCCCGGTCTTCAAACCAGATCAGGAGCGCCAGCGGCACGAAAAACCACGCGAACAGGACCAGGATGGTCAGCGCAACCGCGACGTCGATCAACCGCTTGATGATGAAGTTCAGGCCCAGAATGGCGTGGTCCTTCATGCCCATCAACGGAATGCCGTTGACCGTGTCGATGTCGAGGCGGCCGAGGCTCACCTCGTACAGATCGGGCACGAGCCGGAACTGCACGCCGTCCCGCCGACAGTGCGTGACGATGCGCATGATGGCCTCGTGCGAGGCACTCGGCAGCGCGATCACGACCTGGGCAATGCGCTCCTGATGGATGACGCGCTCGAGCTCGTCCGGGGTACCCAGTCGACGGAAGCGACCGAAGTCACCGTCGCCTTCGGTTGACAGAAAACCAGCCACCTCGTAGCCGAGATGGGGTCGCCCGGCCAGGGCTTGCATGATCATGCGCCCGACGGTGTTGTCGCCCACGACGAGCGTGCGCGCCACGCCGATGCCGCGCTGGTGCAGGACCCCCAGCACCCAGAGGCACACGGCTCGACTGAAGACGACCAGCACGGTCATCAGCGCCCAGGCGAAGATCAGCGTCAGACGGGATTCGGCCGGGTAGCGCACGAACGTCGAACCCGCGAACGACAGCATCACCGCGAGTCCGGCGGCGGTGAAGATCGTCGACAGGTCATCCAACGCGCTGGCGGCTCTTGGCAGGCGGTACAGCCCACGGAGGGCGAGAATGAAGGCGAACGTCAGCGACAGGGCGCCCTGCAGCGGCAGATACACCTCGTGCTCGACATAATTGCCCGGATCGAGATCGATCACCAGGCCGAGGCGATAGCGGGCGAACCAGGCCAGATAGAAGGCCAGGTTGACGGCGCCGATATCGACGGCGACCAGCACCAGGCGCTCCAGGGCGTGTCGGGGCGCAACAACGTCTGGTTGGATCCCGGCCAGCGCGTCGTGTCGTCGGATGGGCGACGAGATGCTCGCGGAAATCGGTTCGAGCCGGGTGGGTCGGGTGGACTGCCGCGAGGTGGCCACTAGCGTCCCACCGCGAGGGCGTAGCTCGCCACGGTCTGATCGGTCATCGCGCGCCAGCTGAAACGGCTGGCCTGAATACGCCCGGCGGCGCGCATCTCGGTTCGTAGCTGGGGATCGTCAAGCACGCGCTCCATCTCCCGGGCGAGCAGGTCCGCATCCTCGGCTGGGACCATCAGCGCCGCCTTGCCGGCCACCTCGGGTAGTGACGCGGCCGTGGAGGTGATCACCGGGGTACCGCAGGCCATCGCTTCGAGCACGGGCAAGCCAAAACCCTCGTACAGGCTTGGAAACGCGAACAGCCGGGCGGCATTGTACCAGAGCGGTAACTCATCTTCCGGGACGAAGCCCAGGATGTGCACGTCGTCCTGCAGGCGCAGGCGTTGGACTGTGTCGAAGATGGGACTGAAGCGCCAGCCCGTACCGCCAGCGACATACAGCGGCGGTCGCGGGGTTTTGAGTCGCGCGTAAGCCTGCAACAGGCCGACCAGATTCTTGCGCGGCTCGAGCGTACCCACGGCAAACACAAACGCCTCTGGCAGGCCGCGGGCCAGGCGGAAGGCTGTAACTTCCGCGGCTGCCACGAGCCGATAGCGCTCCTCGGCTGCCGGGTACGTGACGTCCACGCGCTCCTCGGGCACGCTCAGAAGGCGCACGATATCACGTCGCGCGTGCTCTGAGATGGTCAGCACGCGTCTCGCGCGGCGAGCCGTCGCCCGCGTCGAGGCCGTGAGGTAGATCCGGTTCGCCGTTTTGAAGGCGTGTGGAAAGCGCAGAAAGCTCAGATCGTAGATGGTGACCACGCCTGGCCCGGGCCACCCGACGGGCAACGCATACGCCAGGCCATGCAGCAGGTCGGGCCTGAGCGAGGCAAGTTTTTGCGGGAGGACGGCCTGTTCCCAGGCGATCCTGACCGACGGACGCACCGTGAGCCCGCCGCTCGGGTGGAACGTGAGCCCGCCCATGCCCGCCGCGGGCGCCGTCGGGGCGAACACGTCAAACGTGTGCCCGCGCGCGTCGCGCCCGAGCTCGTCCAGCAAGTGGTAGATAACTCGACTGATCCCACCGCTGCGATAGTTCTCCGCGAACGACAACAGCTGGGCATTGAGCGCGATCCGCATGGGCGAGTACACGGTACTCACCTGCGCGTGGCCACGCTCGCGGAGGCTCAGCTTCAGCGTGCACATAAATCGTGTGGCTGGCTGTCCCGTCGAGCTCACCGTCCGCAGCGTCAGCTTGCTCGCACAGGCTCAGCTTCAGCGTGCACGTGAATCGTGTGGCAAGCTGCCACCCGGCGCTTACGAGGCGGGATTCACTTCAGTGCACCGCCAGGAGCGAGCGCAGCGAAGCGGGCGACCGCGCAACGCCGCCAAGCAACGCGCACCGTGCCCTCGCCAGCGGTACCGTTACCGTGTGACGGCGAACATCTGGCCCGCGCGACGTTCGCTCGGCGGCGACGCAGCACTGTGGGTCGCCGGCGGTTTGCTCTTCCTGGCCCTGGCTGCCGTCTTCCTCGGCGGCTCTCGCGAGCCAGGCGCCAGCATGCTGCTCCTGTGCGCCCTGGCCGCCATCCTGGGCGCGGCCGGCGTCGTGCTGCTCATCCTGGCGATCGCCTACCAGCGCCTGGCCTACACGTTGACCGACAGCGCGTTGCAGATTGACTGGCTGGGCCAGACGGTCGAAGTGCCCTATCACGCCATCCAGGGCATCTATACCGGCCAGCGGCTCTCAGGCCACGCCACCCCGAGCATCCCGACGTGGCCCGGCATCAACGTCGGGCCGTCGCGTGTGCGGGGTCTGGGCCGACTGCGGTTCTTCGCGACGTCGACTGACCAGTCGATGTTGACCCTCATCACTGTCGAGCACGGCGGGGTGATCGTCTCGGCGCGCGACCCGAACGAGTTCCGCGCGGCCCTGATCGACCGCGTCGAAGAGAGCCAGGACACGCCCGGCGATGCACGGACCTGGCGCCAGACACCGCCCAGCCGCGTGCCATGGACGGCCGTGGCCGACCTCTGGCTACCCATCTGCGCTACGGTTGGCCTACTGCTGGCCCTGGTGATCCTCGCCGTCATCGCGTTCAGATTTGACCCGCTGCCCGATCAGATCGTCCTGCACTTCGACGCCAGCGGCCAACCCAACGACATGGCTCCGAAGTCGGATCTGCTGCGGTTGCCGCTGCTGGGGCTCGCCTGTCTGGTCGTCAACTGGCTGCTCGGGATCTGGCTGCACCCCCGCGAACGCTTGCTGGCGCGCTTGCTCTGGGTCGGCGGCGTGACCGTCCAACTCGTCCTCCTGATGGGCGTGCTCCGCCTGGTGGCGTGAACGACGCCGACCTGGTCCGCCTGGTCGACCAGCTAGAAGACACCGCCGTCGGCTACCTGACCCTCGAGCAGATCGAAGCCGCCGCGGGCGCGCGCCTCGACGCCCAGATCGCCCAGGGCTTGCTCCTGGTTGACCACCGTACCCGCGCAGACGGCACGCCAGTAACCCTGTGCCGCCTGAATCGCCATCACCCCCTCGTAGCCGAGCTCACGAGCTGGTGAACTGCTAACACGTAGGCTTGGCACTCAGCACCACTTCAGGCGACGACGCGTGTTGTCCACGGAGGGCAAATAGGCACAGGACGCCATGGGTAATGTGTGTGCGGGATTAGACCAGCGAGGTCCAGGGCGAGTAGCCCTGGGGAGGCGCCGGAGGTGCCGACTGCCAAACCGTCTTCGCCTTCTACTTTTCAGGACGTTTGCGGAATGCGGAAGTCCTGACCGAGCACGATGCGGATGTCGGCGGCCGCGTCGGGCGTTGGGAGCGCGGTGATCGCGTTCGGCGGGACCCGCAACGTGGTCGCCAGCGCCTGGGCGGCACCTTTATCCTGGGTCAGCACCTGGACCAGCGACGACCGGTAGTCGCTGCGTTCGGCGGCGGCGATGCGGACCACGTTGAAGCCCTGCGCGGTGAGATAGTCCGCCGCTTTCTGCCCGAGGCCGGCCGTCCCGCTGCCATTGAGCACCTCGATCTTCGCCTGCAGCTCGGGATGCGCCGCGGCACGCTGAGCGGCGCCGATGGCCTGCCGAATGGCCGCAAAGTCCGGCGCCAGGAGATCGGCGCCGTCGTCCCCCTTGAACGGCGTCACGTAATTCGTATCGATCACCTTGTTCACGATCTTGTCGCGGTCGATCTGCGACACCAGCTTGCCGAGCGACAGCATCTGGATCGGAGTCAGGTCGGTGCTGAGCGACTTCTGGATGATGCCCACCAGATCCGGCGCTCTGGACAACATGTTGAGCTGCAGCGCTCGGCTGCGCAGGCTGACGATCACTTTTTGCTGCCGCCCGGCCCGGGCAAAATCGCTCATGCCATGCCGCGAGCGGGCGTACTGCAGCGCGGTTCGCCCGTCCATCAGCTGCGGGCCGGGCCCGAAGTAGATGCGCTGGTAGCCGTAATCGTCCGTGGGGTACTCGTCGTCTTTGACCGGATAGTCGACGTCGACGACCACGCCGCCGACGGTATCGACAAGTTGCTCGAACCCCCGGAAGTCGACGCGCGCGTAGTACTGAATCGGCACCGAGAAGTCGGCCGAAACCGTCTGCACGGCCAGCGGCGGGCCACCAACCGCGTGCGCCACGTTGATGCGCTGCTCCCCGCCAGAACACCCCTCGCTGTAGGTACAGCCTGGAATCCTGACCCACATATCGCGCGGGAGCGACACCAGCGCGGCCGATTTTGTGACCGGATCGATGCTCGCCAGGATCATCGTGTCCGAGCGGGTCCCGGCCATCGGCTCATCGTCGCGCTTGTCGATGCCGAGCAGCAGGATGTTGATCCGATCCGTCCCCTGCCAGTCGGGCAGGACGGTCTGGACAACCGCGGACGCGATGCTGGCGGAGATCGGTTGTGGCTTCGCTGGCAGGCTGACGGGCCCCGGCGGCTTGAGCGTGACGTTCACCGGCACGGTGAGGCTGACTGGCCCGGCAGCGACGGTGACGACGCTCGGCGAACCACCCGGGCGGTCGCTCGTGCGTGCGCCAAGCGCGCGCCAGTTGGCCACAAAGACGACGCCGAACGCGACACCGCCGAGGACAAACGCCCAGAACGCCGCGACGGCAAAAACCGGCGGGTGCGAGCGACCCGGACCGGGCTCATTCAGGTGGGGACGGACCAGGCCAATTGACAAAGGTTCAGCGATTATAGGCAGGGTTCGGGCCAGCCCGAGCAAGAAATCGTTACGGTCCGTCACGCCTTCGCGAGGCCCGGCGTTCGGGCCCGCCGCCCCGGCCCCGCACCCCCGCTGGGGCCCACCGCCCCCCGCCGCCGCCCTGCAGTCTAGCGACGCACTGTCACGCCAAGCGTCACGCCGAAGGCCACGCGCGTCACGCCGACCGTCTCGCCATCGTCACGCCGACCGTCACGCCAGCGTCACGTAGTTGTAATAAATTCCACCGCGCCGCGCGCAACGTCGGGCGGCACGTCATCCCGAATGCGGCCCGCGCCGATCCGCTCGGCCAGCACCCAGCGCTGCCGGCTGCCCGCGCGCTTCTTGTCGAGCGCCAGGCGACCCAGCACGTCCTCGACCGGCATCGCCCAGCACACCGGCAGGCGAAGTGCTTGCAGCAGGTCCGTCTGCCGGCGCGCATCCTCGGCCGCCAGCATGTCCAGACGTTGCGCGATGAACGCCGCGGCCTGCATCCCGACCGCCACCGCCTCGCCGTGCAGCAGCGCGCCGTAACCGGCCCCGGCTTCGAGCGCGTGCCCAACCGTGTGGCCGTAGTTCAACAGCATGCGGTCGCCCGATTCGCGCTCGTCGCGCTCGACGATCTCCGCCTTCAGCTCGATTGACTGCGCGATCAGCGGCGCGAGCACCTCACCGTCGCCCGGCCCGAGTTGCGCGGCCAGGCGTTCGAGGCTGTCAAACAGGTCGGCGTCCAGGATCATGGCCATCTTCGCGACCTCGGCCATGCCGGCCGCGAATGCGCGCGGCGCCAGCGTCGCCAGCACCCCGGTATCGGCCACGACGCACAGCGGCTGATAGAACGCGCCGATCAGATTCTTGCCCCGCGGATGATTGACGCCGGTCTTGCCTCCGACGGCGGCATCGACCTGCGCCAGCAGCGTCGTCGGCGCATTCACCAGCCCGATGCCGCGCAGATAACACGCCGCCGCGAAGCCGACCACGTCGCACACGACGCCACCGCCGAAGGCAACCAGCGCATCTCGACGCTGCGCGCCGTGGTCCACCAGCCAGTCCCAGATGCGCGCGACGTTCGCCAGCGTCTTGTCCGCTTCCAGTCCAGAAATACACAGTCGGGGCGCCGCCGGCAGCACCTCGTCAAGTCGGGCGGCGTGCAGCGACATGGCGTATTCGTCCGCGACGACGAACAGCCGCCCCGCAAATCCAGTCTCAGCCAGCGCCCGCGGCAGCAAATCCAGCGCACCCGGCCCCGCGAGGAGCGGCACCTCGCGGCCCGCCGCCCGCAACGTACGCGTGACGACCTGGTCGATCACCGCGCGCCTCCCGCCTCCCGGCTCCCATCGGGGTTCAAGGGAGGAGCCGATGTTCGGGCTCTCGATACCGAGCTGCCCAGCCGTGGGCCTCGATGACGTTCACTCACGCGGGACCCGCTTGACCTCATCGGGCCGCGGGCGCTGGCGCGCGATGCGCACGCTGCCACGCCAGCCAGCGTCGGCGGAGCTCCCCCACCAGCTCGTACCGCGACCGATCGTCCACACCGATCGTGACGTGCGCGGCCGAGTAGGCTTCCTTGCGCTCCGCCATCAGGCGGACGACCCGTTCGAGTGGGTCGGGACTCTCCAACAGCGGCCGCGGACGGCCAGACTTGCTGTTCCGGAGCCGGTCGACGACGGTCTCAGGTCGCACCTGCAAGTGGATGACCAGGTTGCCATTGCGCAGCTTTTCCCGATTTTCAGGGTCGACGAAGGCGCCTCCTCCGGTGCTGACCACCTGGTTTTGCGCGGCCATGATGTGGTTGATGGCTTCGCGCTCGACCTTGCGAAAGCCGGCTTCACCGTCCTCCCGAAAAATCTCCGGGATGGTCCGCCCCGTCATCTCTTCGATGCACCGGTCGCTGTCCACGAACGTCAGCCGCAGGCGTCGGGCGACGTTGCGACCGAGCGTTGTTTTGCCACTGCAGCTGAAGCCGACCAGGATCAGGTTGTCCATCACTCAACGGCCGTTTCGCGTTTTAAATCCACGTTCAGCGTAACTGCCAAAGTTGGCCAGTGCTTCCTCGAGGCTGTCGCCGCCGAACTTGAAGCGCATGGCATCCGCCAGGACCAGCGCCACCATGGCCTCGCCGACGACGCCCGCCGCCGGGACGACGCACACGTCGCTGCGCTCGACGTGCGCCACGCTGCGCTCGCGGGTGGCGTAGTCGATGGACGGCAGTGGATGGATCAGCGTCGAGATCGGTTTGGCGGCCCCACGCACGACCAGCGGCGCACCGTTGGTCACCCCACCCTCGAGCCCACCCGCCCGGTTCGTCGGCCGGATCCAACCGCGTTCGGGGTCGTAGTCGATCACGTCGTGCGCCTCGGACCCTGGCCGGGCGGCATTGGCAAACGCGTCACCGAGTTCGACCGCTTTGATCGATTGAATGCTCATGACCGCCGCCGCCAGTCGGCCGTCGAGGCGCTCGTCCCACTGGCCGTAGCTGCCGAGACCGATCGGCAGCCCGTAACCGATGACTTCGAAGATGCCGCCGAGAGTATCGCCGGCCGTACGGGCAGTCTTGATGAGCTCGATGGCGCGATCTTCGAACGCTTTGTCGCCGGTCCGAATCGGCGACTCCTCGACCTGCGACCACCAGGCGTCGTTGGCCGCGTCCTGCCCCAGGGCGAGCGCGTCGGGCGTATTCGCCCGCGTGGCGCCCACACTCCGCACGTGGCTGCGGACTTCAACCCCGAACTGGCGCAGGAACACCTTGCCGAGCGCGCCGGCGGCCACGCGCGAGGCGGTTTCGCGCGCGCTCGCACGTTCGAGCACGTTGCGAACGTCGCCGAGGCCGAACTTGACCACGCCCGCCAGGTCGGCGTGACCGGGCCGCAGCCGGGTCACCGGCGGCGGTGGTTCGGGCACCGGTTCGATGTCCATCTTGCCCTGCCAGTTTGCCCAATCCCGATTCTTGACGACCATCGCGATCGGCCCACCCATGGTCCGACCGTGTCGCACGCCGGCGACGATCTCCACGCGGTCGTGTTCGATCTGCTGACGCCCACCGCGCCCGTAGCCCTTCTGGCGACGGGCGAGGTCGACATCGATGTCCTCAGCCAGAACGGGGAGCCCGGCGGGCAGGTTCTCGACGAAGATGGTGAGTTGTGGGCCGTGCGATTCGCCGGCCGTGACCACGCGCAGGTAGCCCAGGCTCATCGCCGCTGGCCCTGGCGAATCACGTCTTCGTACGCCCGCATGGGGGCATCCTGGCCCGTCCAGCGCTCGAACGCCAGGGCAGCCTGGTGCAGCAACATGCCCAATCCATTCTCGGCCCGTGCCCCGGCCAGCCGCGCCGCGACCATGAAGCCAGTTTCGGGCGGGTTATAGGCCAGTTCAATGGCCACGCTGCCTGGACTGTAGCAGCTAGGGTGCA
>Ga0070730_10004530_pt1 | contig 12151 bp, 10 predicted proteins | sample Coa_R1_3_FD_66447 | JGI IMG/M metagenome (GOLD analysis project Ga0070730, IMG submission 66447) | Surface soil microbial communities from Centralia Pennsylvania, which are recovering from an underground coalmine fire - Coalmine... | ecosystem: Environmental > Terrestrial > Soil > Unclassified ... | reverse complement strand
TCATTCAGTTTGTGGGCGGAATGATTCTCGGAGTCTTAGGGTACGCGCGGAACCAGGACACCATCTGGATTCTCGTTGTCATCTCATGGGCGTGGATTGGCGTCATCGCTCTCTGCGCACGATTTCTCCTTGGAATTCGCCTCGAGAAGCCTTCAGGCATGTGGTCCTGCCCCAATTGCAAGTACCTCAATCAGCACTACGCAGTCATCTGCGAGGCCTGTCAGCGGCCTTACGGCAAGTCCGCGCCGTCCGCCTGACCTCCTTGCTGCTCGGCTGTCCCTTCGCCCAGGCTGCCATCTCCTTTGCACTGTAGTATCCTGACTTTTCAAGGCACGGTATGAGGCTGATTCTGGCGTCTGCTTCAGCCCGCCGCGCGGAAATTCTTCGCGACGCGGGCTATCACTTCTCGGTGCTTTCGTCTGCCATCGACGAAACTCCCTACGCCGACGAATTGCCGCAGGATCTTGTCCAACGTCTTGCCAACACGAAAGGCGAACTCGCCGCCGCCCGCGCCGTCGGGCCTGCCATCCTTATTGCCGCGGACACCGAAGTGGTCCTTGACGGCCATGTTTTCGGCAAGCCGCGTTCCTCCGATGACGCCCGCCGGATGCTCACGAAACTCTCCGGCCGCACCCACGCCGTACTCACCGGCATGTGCCTCATCCGCCTTCCCGACGCCGAGCGCATCTCCTTCGTCGAGACCACGCTGGTAACGTTCTCTCCTCTTTCCGACGAAGAAATCACCCGCTATCTCGCCACCGGTGAGCCGCACGACAAAGCCGGCGCCTATGCCATCCAGGGCTACGCCGCCCGCTACATTCCGCGCATTGATGGTTGCTATTTCAACGTAGTCGGCCTGCCGCTCGCCCGCCTTCAACAAGCCCTCACGGAACTCGGCTGGACCGAGGAATATTTCTCCTCCGCCGTTGTCTAGTATCGAAAGCTTATTGTAGAGGCCGGGCTTCAGCCCGGCCCTTCCATCTTCGAGGGGCCACCAGTCACCGGTCACTCGTATCTTAGACAATCAATCGGATCGAGGTTCGCCGCCAGATTCGCCGGGTAATATCCGAAGAACAGTCCCACGCCTACGGAAATCACAAATCCATTCGTCACCCACAGATATGAAAGCGTCGCCGGCACGGAAGGAACCGTGAGCCGCACGAGCGTAGAAATTCCCGCTCCAATTAATATCCCAATCGTCCCGCCCACCAGCGTGAGCACCACGGCCTCCAGCAGAAACTGCAACCGCACGTCTGCCCTTCGCGCGCCAATCGCTTTCCTCACACCAATCTCTTGGGTGCGCTCCGTCACGGAAATCAACATGATGTTCATCACGCCGATCCCGCCGACCAGCAACCCGATCGAGCTGATCACTGTCGTCAGAATCACCAATGCTCCCGTCAACTGGTTCCACAAATTGCTTAAAAAGTCCGGCGAGCTTAGCTCAAAATCATTTTCCTTTCCGGCCGGAATCCGGCGCAGCCGCCGCATCGCCTGAATCACCTCCCCTTGCGCCGTTTCCACATTCACATCTTTGGGAATGGTGAAAATCAGGATTAGCTCCTTCGCTTCCGGGTATTCCTTGTGGAATTTGCTCAGCGGAATAATCGCGAAAATATCCACGCCGGGGCCGAGGAACAAGCCTTGGTCGTGCTCGAACACGCCAATCACTTCGTAAGTGCTGCCGTTGAGACGCACGGTTTTCCCCAGCGAGTCTTCGTTAGGGAAAAGCGATTCGCTGATCGCCGCTCCCAGCACCACCACGGGCCGCGCGTGCGCTTCGTCAAACGCGCTGATGAACCTTCCGCGCGCAATCGTGAAAAGCGGCAATGCCGTCGTGTATGATGGCTCCGCTCCGCGCACAATCAGCTTTTCCACGCTGTGGTCCCCGTACGTGATGAGGTTCGTATCCCCGAGAAAAAATCCGCGCGTCCCCACGGTGTTTATATCCTCGACGTGGGGAGCCGCTTGGCGGATTTGCTCGGCGTAACCGTACTCGAAGTACCTGCGCACACGGATCCGCTGCGGCATGCGCGAGGGATCCGTCCCCGGTGGAAAGCGCGTTAGAAAATATGTCCGCGAGCCCAGCGATTCCACGCGGTCTTGCACGAACTTGTTCAGTCCCTGGATGATCGCCGCCATGGAAATCACCGAGGAAACGCCGATGACGATTCCCAGCACGGTCAATGCCGACCGCACTTTGGACGACCGCAGTGTCTGCATCGCCGCAAGAAAATTTTCTCGCGCCTGCTCGATTGTCATCAGCGCCATTTAGTCTGACCTCAATGCAACCACCGGATCCAGCTTTGCCGCCCGCAATGCCGGGTAAATCCCAAAAAACAATCCCACCGCCGAGCTCATGATCACGCCCATCACCGCTACCGATGTACGCACGGAAGCAGGAAAGGGCGTATATGTCCGCAGTACTAGCGCCACAAGAAAGCCCAGCGCGATCCCGATGACTCCCCCCGCAATGCATTGCATGAAGCTTTCCGTGATGAACTGCTTCAGGATGTCGCCTTGCGTGGCCCCCATCGCCCGCCGCACGCCAATCTCTCTTTTCCGGAGCGTCACGCTCACCAGCATCACGTTCATGATTACGATGCCGCCGATAATCACCGAAATCGCGCTCACCAGGATAAAGACGCCGAAGAATGCCGAGCTAATGCTCTTCCACAAGGCCATGTAGCTGTCTTTCGTGCCGATGAAAAAATCGTTCTCCATTTTCCCGCTCAAGTGCCGTCGCGCCCGCAGGATGAGCTGCGCCTGGTCCTGCGCCGGCTCGAAATTTGCCGTGCTTGTCTTTACGTTGATCGTCAAACTGGTCGTATGGCTTCCTAGGATTTCCAGGAAGACGGGCAGCGGCACAATCACAAAGTTGTCCTGGTCTTGCCCAAGCACGCTCCCGATCTTCTCCATCACGCCGATAACGGTAAACTCGTCATTCCCGATCCGGATGCCTTTGCCGATCGGATCCACCCCGAGAAACAACCTTTGCACGATCGTGTCCCCAATCAGGCAGACGTAAGTGCGATGCTCTGATTCCCAGTTGCTGAAGTAGCGCCCCAGCTCCACGGTCCGTGAATCAATGTTGGCCATGTTCGGCGTTTGTCCGTAAAAGTTCACGTCCGTCGATTCTTTATCCTCGTATCTCGCCTTGACCGAGGCGCTGGCCGTGGCCCCCACTTCCCCGCATGCCGTACATGCTTCCTCGACAGCCCGTACGTCCTCCAGCTCAATCTTTTTGTATTTCAGCGCCTTGATGATGATGTTGAAGTCCGTCACCGCAAACGGCGTCCGCGCGATCTGGAAGACGTTCGTCCCCAAGTTGGCAATCTTGTTTTCCACGTACGCGTTCGCTCCCTGCACGATGGTCATCACCGTGATGAGCGTTGCCACGCCCATCGTCAGCCCAAGCATGGTCAGGGACGCGCGCAACTTGTGAGCATGCAGCGCACTGGCGCACTGAGCCAAGTTGTCGCGAATGGCAAGCATCGGCCTGGGAAGCTCTTTCCGTTACTCTATCAAAATCGAATCCAAGCTTGGGGAGACCAGGAGGCACCTGGGATAGGTTGGAACCCTCCTACTCTAACTACGAAGGGCAATGTTCAAGGGTTACCGGGGGAGAAATGCAGCCGTTGTTGATGAATCGGGATAGCGTAGACACCCAAATCGACTTCGACAGCATCCACATACTAGGGCGAGTTTTCAGCGGCACGAGTTTTTGAACGACGTTAGCCCTTCGCCTTGAAGGGACTATCCAGTAGGGTGGCGTCCTAATCTTTTCGAGGGCTTTCCTAACTCCCTTGGAATCACATCGTTAGCAGACCCTCCCTGCTAAGTCCCGTCAAATCACATCCTTACGGAAAACGGGGGGAGGGGGGCAGACCGCCAGCTTCTCTATAAAGAAACCGCCTGCGAGGAAATGTCTTCTCTAAGAACTCTTTGCCGAAATAGGCGAAGCGCTCCGACCATAAGATTCGGAGCGCCTCGTTTGTTGCTTCAGGGGGAGGAAACTTACTTCGGTGCAGTGCCCGGCTGCGTCTTCGCGTTGTGCTTCTTGCGATAGATGTTCTTCGACGCGGCGTTCTGTTCCTTGTTGATTTGTTTCTTTTCGCTGGCGTTCAGCTTGCCGCCGTTCGCCTTGCGGTCCGCGGCGACTTGCTTGTTGATTCCCTGTTGCTGTTTTTCCGCGCGTGCGGCTTCGCCGGCCGTCATCTGCCCGCTCTTGATGCCCTGGGCGATGCGGTCCTGCTGGTTTTCCCGGCGCTGTCCAACTTTGTTATTGCCATAGTGGGCGGTGTTGGCATTGTGCTTGTCATCGTAAATCTGCTTGGACATTTGGTTTTGCTTCCGGTTGACCTGCTTTTTCTCCGCGGCGGTCAGTTTGCCACCATTGGCGGCGCGGTCGGCCGCGGTTTCCTTGTTGATGGCAGCTTCTTTCTTTTCCAGGTTCTTCGTCTCGCCCGCGGTCAATTGCCCGCTCTTCACGCCGCTGGCGATGCGATCCTGCTGATTTTCTTTGCGCTGCTCTACGGTCGGTTTGGGCTTTTCGGCAGGTGCTGGCGCCGCGGCCTCTCCGCTCTGCGAGGACGATTGCGATCCCGAGGAAGATTGATCCTGCGCCACGGCCACGCCGCCAACAAGCAAAATCGCGGCGGGCAGGACGCTCCACTTCATCCAGCTGAATTTCATGTTCGTCTCCTAGACTGTCTGTCGTGTCGGAATTTCTGCGTGTCCCTGGTCCCTGTATTCCCCGATTTTGGAGAGGGAACTAGCGCGTGACTACTGGCCCAACGTACAGGTTTTCCAGATTGGAAAGGCTACGAGTTACTTTTGATCGTTCTTGAATTTTACGGTGACCGTCAGATGCATGGCTGTCGGGTTTCCATCCAGCCGCGCCGGTTCATATTTCCATTGTTTCAACGCCACCTTGGCGGCTTCGCGCAAGAAGACTGGCCCGGAGATCACGCTCACGTCCCGCACATTGCCTGAAGCATCGATGAGCGCATCAAGGGTGACGTCTCCAGCGACGCGATTGGATTTTGCAAGCTGTGGATACGCTGGCAGCACGGCACGAATCAGCCGCGCCGGCTGAACTTCGCCTCCCACGGGGAGCGTTCGCTCGACCGGGGCGGCGGGGCTCGGCAAGTTCGCATGCAGAGGTACATCCGCAGCCACCGGGGCTTCACCGATATTGGGGGCTATGAGAGCCTCAGAACTGCTTGGGGCAGCGCTCGTTCCCGACATGACGCGAGGGGAAGCCAACGTAAAGTCGCGCGCAAGTTCGGGCTTGGATGTCCCAGACGGCCTTTCCTCTACGACCGGCTCACGCGAGCTTGCAGAAACTGCGGAGAGCGTGGCTGGTCTTTGAACCTCGCGTGTGCTGACATCCTTTTGGCTATCGCCGGTAAACCAAAGGACGGACCGCCGACTGGAGCTGTCGAGCACTTCGACGAGAAACGGGCCAGAGCTTTCCACAGCTGCCCGCTCCTCCAATCCAGCATCACCTCGGCTTTCTTGCGGAAGAGAGGCGACTTCGCCAGCTCCGGCCTTTCCCGTGGATTTGTTGGCAATCGCGATAACCGCGGCGGCCACAAGCAAGGTCCCCAGGCAGGTCACCGCAACGACGTAACCTACGCGCGCCTTTTGCGCCTTCATCCGCACCGTTTGCACGCGCCTTTGCCGCTCCTCGTGTTGCGTCACAGCGGGAGCTTCAAAACTGTTTTGCTCTAGCCTTTCGTGCGCGCGCACGGCTCGAACCATCTCCGCATCGATGCCCGGAGTCTCGAGCTTCTGTGGGGAAGTATCAGCCTCCGATATCCAAAAACCTTGCGAGTTGCTGGGCAGAGGCGCAGGATTTTCGGCGACAAGCTCTTCGTCAAATTCTTGCGGCGAATCCTCGTAGAACCCCGTGGTTCCAGCGCTCTGCGCCCCGGGCTCTTCCACAGGGTCGCGAAGAAATACGGGTGGCCCCGGCAAAGGTTGCGTGCTGAACGTACCCTCGCGTTGCCACAAGGATTCCAAATGCGAATCCAGTTCCTTCATTTTGAGTTCGGAAGTTTCGAGAACTGGTTCTGCAGACGCTTTAGGCATTGCTTGCGGAGCCACTCTTGGGGGGAAGGGCTCAGGTGCTTGTTTGCCCGTTCGGCGGTTCCATTCTGCGTCCCATTCTCTTTTCAAATCATCGGTCAAGCCAGCAGTGTGCCCGACGTTCACCGCATCGGGAGAAACTGAAGCCTGACCCGTGGCTGAGGACAGCCAGTATCGGATTTGATCGCGGCTCCTCTGTGACAGATTGAGGAATTGGACTCCCGCAGTTCGCTCGAACTCGTGAGTCCAGACCACGCGGCCCGCCGCTTGAAACGAATCGCCGAAGACATTCGCTTCATGCGGGATGGACATGCAGCCCATGGCCTCAAAGGTGAAATCAATGGGCTCTTTGAGCGAGGGGGGCTGCTCGAACTGAAAGCACATGCCTCTTTCGCTCAGGTCAATGAGCTTGCCCCAATTGTTCTGGCCAAAAAACACCAGCACGATCCAATTAAGCGCTTCTCTCGAGCTGGAGCGCCGCTCGTTGGTTCTCCAATCGTGTTTGTGAGCTGCCGCTGAGTTGAACATGGTAGTACTTCTCCGTAGTAATCGATCGGTTCCTCCAGGGCGGGCGTCTGAAAGTCGTTTCGGTTGGTAATCTGCTTGTCGTTTAGTGCTTCTACTTCCGCGAATCAGCCTCCCGTTTGCGTGCGGTCCTGTAGCTGGGGCCAAGCCGCGGGAAGATCAATCTGACTATGGCTAGCCTCGTCAAAAAGGACGAAGCCTCTAACATCCGAGAGCCTTTGCTTCACGAATTCCTTTAGTTTTTCTTCGTAATGGGAATCTTCGCGGGGCCAGGAGAAGGCCCGTGGAATCTCAATGGCGAGCCGGGCGCGCTGCCTGGCAGGAAGGAACACCGGATAGCTCAGGTGAATGGATTCTTCCTGGCTCAGGCTCCCGTCCCCTTTGAGGCGGCTCATGATCACCACTCCCGGGCCGTCGGTCAGACGGTAATCAAGGTCTGTTTGATTGCTCAAATCGTAGGAAAGAATCAGGGAGGAATGGGCCTTGTCCACTTCACGAAGCTGAGCTGCAACGTAAGAAGCTTTGATTCCCTCGCGGCTCCATCCCGTTCGCGACTCTTTGGGAGGCTTTTGGAACGCCGGTCGGGCCAGCGTCAAAATGGCGAGCAAAAGTACGGCGCCTGCGGAGCTTGCGATGATAAGCAACTGTTTTCTGGACACTGCTGTCTCCGAATCGCATGCGAAAACTGAGCCTGCGAATAGGCTTTTACGTTCGGTTTGTTGGCCGGCGGGCAATCCCCGACAACTGCCACTTCCGGCGAGGATGAAGAAGCCTTAACCTGGGGGTAGGCTGGTTCCCTGGGAGTTAAGGTGGGCTGGAGGTTCGCTGAGGAGTCTAAGGCTGGCATATTTGATTGTCAACCTGCTAAATGTCCAACAGGTCGCCTCGTAGTACTTAACACCACAGTCTTTAGTGTCAGAAGAGGAGGAAACGTATCACAGGGATCAGCCTCGAAGAGGCAGGGTTCAAGTGGACGGGCCCTCGGTCTGCTCGACAAAAAAGGCGGCTACACGAGCCGCCCAGGTCCTAATTGCCTTGCGAGGTCTGCGGAGTGGCGTTACTTCTTTTCTTCCGAAGAGGGAGCCGGTGCGGCGGGGGGCGCCTGGGCCGGCGGTGCCGGCGGCGTGTGCGATGCGCCCGACATGCCTTCCTTAAAACTGCGGATGCCCTCGCCGAAGCCCTTCATGATTTCCGGGATGCGCTTTCCGCCGAAGAAAATCAGGATAATCGCAAGAACAACCATCCAATGAAAAATGCTGAACTCACCCATGAACTGCCTCCACGCGCCCCCCGACACAGTCGAGGCGCGCTAACCTCAAACCCTAGCGCAGTCTTTCGTATGCGGCAAGACTGTCCTGTAGGTAGCACCTATAGGATAACACGGTCGTCCCCTGCGCGGCGTGTCACCCGCTCCCGGTCCAGGTATTCCAGCAAGGGAATGGCGTACTTCCGGGTAATCCCGGTTAGTTCCTTGAAAGTGGGCACGGAGATGCGCTCGCCCTTGGATTTTTTGTAGGCGGCCATCCGCGCTTTAAGTTCGGCGAGGGCTTCTCGGTGAAAGATCAATTCAGGTGAAGCGCGCACAAGATTCTTCTCGCGCAGCAAAATCTGAAGCAGGCGCTCCGCCCGCTTGGTCTCGATGGCGAGCTTGGCAAGAACTTCCTTCACCGAGGGTACTTGCAGTCCTGCGGCCGCGAAGGCCGCTTCAATTGCATCTTTGGCTCTTGTTTCTTCCGGCTGAAGCTTAATCTCCGAGCCAGCTTTCTTCACCAATTCGCCCGCCGCATCGAGTTTCTTCTGCGCCGCCAATTCTTCGAGGGCAGCGCGGAAAGTTTCGGCTCGTACGCGCTTTCCCAGGCTGGCCCGCAAATCTTCGCGGAGAATTCCCGGCAGGAGCGGGTTCTCTTTTTGAAATCTCTCAACTTTCTCTAAAGTCTTTTTCTGAACTTCCGCGAAGACTTTTCCCGATACCAATACCAATGGCTCAGCGAAAACCGTCTTGATGCGCGCTGCCTCGGAGAGTTTCCGGGCAGCGCCGCGGATTTCCTCCTCCATCCACGCCGTGCGTGCAACGATTTCTTCGTAGCCGAGACCGAGAATCGCTCGCTCCGTCATCGCCGCAAGAATTTCTTGGCGATTTCCCCGCTCAACTGTTTCGAGATACGCAATTCGTCCTGTGTCGCGCAGCATTGGGCGCCGCGCCAGAGGATCAAGCGTCATTCCACCGCCGATGGTCACCACCGGTGAGAATTGCCTCACGATGAATCGATCGCCAGCCAGCACGAGAATCTCGTCGCGCAATTTCAGATTTGCGAACGCGGTGCCGCCCGGCGGCAATTCTCTTTGTCCGTGAAAGAAAACTTCCGCAATAGTCTCCGCCGTTCCTGCGTGGAAGTGCACAGGTGTGCCCTGCTTCATTTTTCGTGCTGATGCCAGCAGTTCCAGCCGTACATCGATTCGTCGCGTCTTGCGAAATTTCCCGCGCGTTGCCAGAACCATTCCCCGCTTCAGGGCGGTGTGCTCGATTCCCGCCAAATTCACAGCAGTGCGCTGACCGGGCATGGCGCGTTCCACAGCTTTTCCGCCCGACTGTACGCCGCGCACGCGCAGATGCTCTCCACCGGGAAAGAGTTCCACTTCATCGCCCGGGCCCACGCTGCCGGAAATCAGCGTGCCGGTTACTACGGATCCGAATCCCTTCATCGCGAATGCACGGTCAATCGGCAGACGAAAATACCGCGAAGCATCTTTCGCTGCGGCGCTACCCGCGGCAGCGTGAAGGGCTTTCTTCAGTTCTTCAAGGCCTGCGCGGGTTTTAGCGCTTACCGGAACGACCGGGGCCTTTTCCAAAAACGATCCGCGCAAGTATTCTTCGGCCTCCAGCCGCACCAGCTCGAGGGTATCGCTATCCACGAGATCGCTTTTCGTGAGCGCCACCACGCCGCGCTGCACTCCCAGCAAGCGGCAAATGTCGAAGTGCTCGCGCGTCTGCGGCTTGATGGATTCGTCGGCGGCAATCACCAGCAGCAGCACGTCGATCCCCGCCGCGCCCGCCAGCATGTTGCTCACGAACCGCTCGTGCCCCGGAACGTCCACGAATCCGAACCGCACGCCATTTTCTTCGAGAAAAGCGAAGCCCAAATCAATGGTGATGCCGCGGCGCTTCTCTTCTTCGAGCCGGTCGGGATGCGTGCCGGTCAGCGCTTCAACCAGCGCGGACTTGCCGTGGTCAATGTGCCCGGCCGTGCCGACGATCACGCTCTTCGTTGACGCCGTTTCTGTTGCACTAGCCATAGTCGCGCGGAACAAAAGTTCCGCTGTTTGGATGCTAATGGAGGAGAGAATCACCGGTCAAACCCACGGAGTTATCTTGCGGAGGCGATTTCGTCCACGATGGCTTGCGCGGCGGCGCGAGGGTCGGTAGCAGCAAGAATCGGACGACCCACCACGAGGAAATCGGCGCCGGCGCGAATCGCCTCCCTGGGCGATGCTTTGCGCGATTGATCGTCGGCCGCGGGCTGCACGTCGGAGTCTTTTGGCCGCACGCCGGGGGTGACGATCAGAAAGCCGTCTCCGCATGCCTTGCGAATGGCTTTGGTTTCCTGAACAGAGGCGACCACGCCGTCCACTCCCGCTTCCTTGGCAAGTTGCGCTAGCTTGACGACGCGCGACTTGGGCGTGCCCCCGACACCAACTTCTTTCATGGCTTTGTGGTCCATGCTGGTGAGAATTGTGACGGCCAGCAGGCGCGGCCGGTCCGCACCCATAGGCACACCGGCGCTGATGGCCTGGGACGCTGCTACCATCATGGCTTTGCCGCCTAGCGCGTGCACGTTCACGAGCTGCACGCCAGTCATGGCTGCGGCGGACAGCACTGCTCCGGCGACGGTGTTTGGGATGTCGTGGTATTTCAGGTCCAGGAAAACGCCCGCGCCGAGCGCTGCGATCTCTTTCACGGCGGCAGGACCCGCAGCGGTGAAAAGCTGGTTGCCGATCTTGAACATGCCTACAAGATCGGCAATCTGCGTGGCAAACTTCACCGAGGAAGATAAGGAATCAAAGTCGAGCGCGACAATCAGGCTGCTGCGGGGATGGGCATCAAAGGTGGTCTGGGTCATAAATGACCCCGACCTCCTTCGGGGTCAGTGCTTTTTAGGCAACTGCATCAGCTCGAGCCGGACCTGGCTCACACCCGCGTGAATTAAGCCGAGGTCACGGGCCACTCGATAGGATACATCAATTTCGCGCCCTTCCTGGTAGGGCCCGCGGTCGTTGATACGTACAAGTAAAAACTTGCCGTTGCGCGGGTTCACGACGCGAACCAGAGAACCAAAGGGAAGGTTAGGATGGGCCGCCGTCAAGGCATCAGTGGAGAAAATCTCGCCATTGGCGGTTTTGCGGCCATTGAACCCTGGGCCATACCAACTGGCATTGCCTGCCCAGGTCTTAATCGGCTTCACGGGTTGATTCAAATGCGCTACCAGGGGGGCTTCCATCACGGGAGCGATCAGAAACATGAGGAGCACCCACCGGAACGCGGCCCAGATCATGAAGAGTCGATGTCTCATAGTGTGTGTTTTTTACTACTAATTCCAAAAAAGTGTAGCAAAAATGGGTCGTTATGTCAACTGTTTCCTGCTTTGAATTTGTCCCTTATCTCATTCAAAGTAAACATCTTAGCTCGTTCTAGGACGTTCGTAAGGGTGTCGACCAGCCGCTCACTGGCCGCCGGGTCAGTAAAACTGGCCGTCCCGACCTGTACCGCCGACGCACCTACAGAGAGGTATTCAAGCACGTCGTCTACCGTCTCGATGCCTCCAAGACCTATAATTGGTGACCGAACCGCCTTCCGCGTTTCCCAAACCAGCCTCAAAGTAATGGGTTTAATGGCGGGGCCGGAAAGACCCCCGGTAGAGCACCCCAGGCGGGACTGGCCCGTACGGAAATCCAGGGCCATTGCTGGGTAGGTATTTGCCACCGTAAAGGCATCGGCCCCAGCCTCCTCGGCGGCACGGGCAATAAGTCCAATGTCTGTAACGAGGGGGGAGAGTTTGACCCAGAGGGGGCGCTTCAATGCGGCTTTTCGCGCGGCGGCCACTACCTCAGAGACCAGGCTGGGGTCGCTGCCGAACTGCATGCCGCCTCTTTTGACGTTGGGGCAGGAGATGTTGAGCTCATAGCCAGCCAGACCTTCAGCGGCTTCAAGGACCCTAATCACCTCGACGTAGTCTTCCAGGGTGCAACCGAAGACGTTGGCGATGACGGCCGTATCAAATTTTCGCAGTACCGGGAGTTTTTCGGCCACGAAGGCGCGAACGCCCACATTTTGAAGGCCGACGGCATTCAACATTCCGGACGGAGTGGGGTAAAGCCGGGGTGGGGGCGCTCCTTCAATGGGTTCCCGGGAGAGGCCTTTGGTAACGAACCCGCCCAGACGGTTCAGGTTGACGAGATGCGCGAATTCGATGCCGTAGCCGAAAGTGCCACTGGCAGCGAGAATAGGATTCCGCAGGCGCAACGCGCCAATCTGCAC
>Ga0070730_10004529_pt1 | contig 12152 bp, 16 predicted proteins | sample Coa_R1_3_FD_66447 | JGI IMG/M metagenome (GOLD analysis project Ga0070730, IMG submission 66447) | Surface soil microbial communities from Centralia Pennsylvania, which are recovering from an underground coalmine fire - Coalmine... | ecosystem: Environmental > Terrestrial > Soil > Unclassified ... | reverse complement strand
AGCAGCGCCACCACAACTACGGCCAAAGCGGCAATCAATCCGCCGCCGATCCGAAACCCGCCGTGAGAAACACGGGCGGGCATTGGCCCAGGTTGATTTGCGACGCGCTGGACAGCATCCAGCCGCCGCTGCATTTCCGCCGTGGCTGCCCGCTCTTGCGCCAGCAACTCGGCCAGCTTGCGCACGTCGCGAGTCCGCTCCGTTAATTCCTCACGCAGCGCCGCCGCTTGTTCATGCGCCGCTTCCAACTCATGGCTGCCTTCCCGCACCGGCTGCATTTGATTGTCGAGAGCATGTTTTATTTCCGCTCGTTCCATGACATCGACGAAGCGAACTCCCTCGGCGGGGGAGCGCCGGGATTTTGTGGTGATCGACGGGGCAGGGGGACTGCATGCGCTCGGCAAACGCATTCTTGACGTGACAGCAGCGAAAATTCGTGACCGATTATCCGATCTTTCCCGCCAGGAATTGCCGACCGTGGAAATGGCGCGCGCCTTCATTCAGGAACATGGGCAGGAGAAATCACCGCAGCAGGAAAAGGCCGCACCGGCATGGGACCGCGACCGCGCGGACCGGAAATGGCAGGATGCGGTGATAAATGCCTCGATTGAAAAGGAAAAGGACAGGCGGCAATTCGTGGAGCCACCCGAAACAAAGTCCACCTGGAAGCCGGGCAGGGCAGGCAATGCGGAAAAGGAAGTGACGCCCTATCAATCGATGCCGGAGCCTCCCACCACTTCCCCCATCCCTCAATTTACCGCCGTCGCGCGAGAGACGAGGGAAGCGGCCACAACCATTAAGGACCATGCCTCGTCCGTACTGCATGGCAGCCTCAATCCCGGTACGGCTATCGGAAACACAGCACTTCGCAGTTTTGGAAAAACGCTCGATGTTATCGGCAGTGCGGTTGAATCCCTGTTTGCGTCAGCCGTCATGCCGGAGCAGGGACACGACAAAGCCCCGCTCCGCCGCGAAGCCGAAGCGGAAAGCGAAATCGACTTTTCGAGATATACCACCCAGATGGCCCAACAACGGCTTCAGCGGGAAAACCAAAGGGAGGCCGAACGGCAGCACCGCGATGGAGCTGAGCGGGACCGATAGAAGGCAGGAAACTTGGGAACGTCCTGCCGAAGACCAAAGCCCCGCTCCCGACCGGAAGGCTCTCCGATTTACGGAAGTTCTGAAACGACAATTCCGGGAAACGGCAATGGCACTGTTTCGCTTGTTGCCTTCGTCCCAACGGAAAACGTGCCGTCATCGCAAGGGAGAAACACACGGAGGGTTTCGTCAGGCGGCCAGACACGCCATGCACCGAACCATCGCTCAGACGGCAGAGGCTTTTCTATGGGATACGCTGGCATGGCTAAATCTATGGGAGTGGAACGATCCGGCCAGTGCAAATGAGACTTGCGATAGCGTCCATGACATTGACCAACATGACCATCTTTCCTTGCACCTTTAAGCGTGTTAATGCGTCTCATGACCGAGAAAAAACCATACACGCATACCGCTTATGCAAAAAGGCGGGAGGGCAAAACTGCCTTCCGCTGGATTGAAATTGGCATGGCGCGGATTGAGACTGACGGCACGACCAGCCATCATATTTATCTTGATCGTCTCCCTCTGGGCGGGTTCAGCGGCCATGTTTATTTGTCGCCTGTTGGCGTAAAGCCGGAGGTACCAGAGGGGCAGCCAGAGCGCCCCGGTCAGTTCTCTGAAGATGAAGAGATTTAGGAGCTGGAGATCCCCAAATACCATGACGGTTGTTTGATTAACTGAGTATTAGCGTAGAATATCCGCTGCCTCTGAAAATAGCACTTGTTCAGAGATTTATTGGCGGCTACCTTTGCCTCCCAGCTTTACTGGAAATAACTCATTAGGGCCAAATTGCTATGACACCAGAAGAATATAATGCTCGCTTCAATTTTTCCATCTCTCCAGAGGCATTAGCCAATGAACGAGTAAACACACATATATTACTCTCAAAATCGCTTCGTTTTTCCCATACCTTTCAGCTTTATGCTGAGATTCTGGCGTCCTTTCAGGAAAATGCTGTATTCCTTCCATTCGAAGCGCAGATGAATGACGAAAAGAGAATATCCCTCCTGATGGAAGAATTCAGGCAAAATCCCATGCTTCAAACCATAATGGTATCCGATCCTTTCAAGCGAACGATCAGGCCCCATTTGAACCGCTTTACTGAACGTGCGCTCATCGCTCGCGCAGTGAATCTAATTATGAAAACCGACAGCGGTATTGTCGGTGACAATCTGGATGGTCTCGCATTTGAACATGCCATTACAGAACTTGACCATGTTTCGCTCAAGTCTCGGTCAATGTTATTTTTGGGCTGTGGCGGAGTATCCAGTGCTGTGGCTGTGCTTGTGTCGCCCTTACTGAATCGCATTGGAATTTCCGACAGCAAGGAAGACGAGGTGGACGCCTTGCGAGACCTACTTCTAAAACTCCGTTTAAATATCCCGATTGATGTCGTACGGACAGATTCACCCCGTGATTTGACAGCCTACGATGTTATCTACAATGGCACTGGCGTAGGTAAGGGGACTGCTCCAGATGCGCACCAGCAAAGCCCCCTGAGCGACGATGAGGTAACGTACGCAAATCTATTTATCGATGCGAACTATATTCCTAAGCTCACGAAATTCTTACAACAAGGCATAAGCCGCGGAGCCCAGGTAGTGAATGGATTGAGCCATATGTTGGCATCGACTGCGCTCCACTGCGGGATTATTGTCGGACAACGGATTCCTCTTTCACTCGTCGCTGATAAGTACAAAGAAATTCAGGGCCAGCAATTTTAAAGCGAGGGACTCTCCCAACCGGGAGTCTCTAAGATCTTCAGAGTCTCGCTTGGGCTGATCACCACATTTCTCCCCGGCGTAGTTCTTGTGATTCGACACGCATCCGAATTGTTGATTCACGATTCAAGGCACTATGCCTTATCGAGGCAGTCCCCGATGTGGTAATCTATCCCGACCAAATATGATCCCATTTAGGCATTTCGTCCGAAAATTCCTGCCTCATGCTGCACGGCATTTCGTCCGAGAACTCCTGCCTCATGCTGCATGGAGAGGGATTGAATGGCTCTTTGAGCAAATAGCGTGGGCTGGCATGGCGACTGTGCTATATGGCACAGTTCAAAAACTTCGTTCTCATTTGGACATTAGCGGGATCGTCGCAGTATTTCTGATCTCGTTAGTGATTTTGCTCTCGACCCGCCGATCTCATCGGTCATCCAAAAGTGACACTGGCAGTTCTGTATTACAGCCGACTGTAGCCTCACAAATAGACAAACTGCGGATAGGATTAGTCCTAAAGGCCGGTACGGGATATTCCCACGCTTTTGCAGAGAAATTCTCATCCGAGTTGCGGAGTCGGTTTCATCAGGTAAATCTTGCTCGATATCAAGCAGTACAGGACGAAGATGGGTCTAGCTTTCAAGCACAAATGCGGGAAGCCGTCGAAGATAAGCAAGATATTCTTGTCGTACTTGCGCCACCCATTCATGGAGGGGTGTCTGGTTTAATCATTGATGCGATGCATCTTGAGATTCCCGTGATATGTATCGATCAGTCACCGGACCCGGACGACTTCCACAAAGAAGGTCTCATTCCTCCAGCGACAATTAGTTGCAACAATCAGCGAGGTGGGGCTCTGGCAGCGCAAGAACTTGCTCTTCATTTGCCAAGTGGCTCTAGCGTGGCGCTTATCACAGGCCCTGCCCTCTCTGAGCCTTCAAATGATCGTCGGTCAGGTTTTATATACGCCGCTTTGCAGTGTGGACTTCGTATTAACTGGATACTTGAAACAAACTGGGACTTAAGTAAAGAAGACGCCGCTTTCAAAAAGCACTTTCATGCACAAATGCCTGATGCAATATTTTGCTGCAATGATCGCTTAGCCATCCAGGCTCGTGAGAGTACAGAACATAAAGTCCCGTTAATTATCGGTTTCGATGGCTTACATGAGGCGCAGACGTTAGTGAATTGCGGAACCATTTTAGCGACGGTAGATCAACATATTGATCTCCAAGCGTCGCTGGCTGTTGCGGAGATTGATTATATTGCTAAAGGAAAAGAAAAATATCTGAAGAGACATCGAACTACAATTCTCGTTGAACCAAGTTTGGTGCGTCGTCCTAATTTCAAATTGGCGATCCAGCCTTGAAAATTGTAAGTCCAGCGGAGGCTGAGGGGTCTGGCCGCCGATTCAGATGTGACAAAGCCAAAGCAGAAACCATTCCCCGATTTGCGATGTTTGTCCGCATAAGCCTGAAGGTACAGCCACAAGTTTTCCGTCAGCACATATTTGGAGTGAACTTTAACGTAAGCCATGGGGATGGTCGTGAACGGCAGTTCTGCTTTTTCGGAGCCGACTTCGTGATGCAGGATGAAACCAAGAAGAGGCCCCTGTACTGCTCGCTCGAAAGCTGTTGAGTATCAAAGGTGCCGCCGGAGGTTCCTGTAAGTCCGTTATCGTCTGCCAACTGCGGGGGCGCATTTGAGGGCATGGCCATGATGGAGATTCTTCTGGAACTGTAGTGGCAAACGCTGAAATGCCAACGATCACGCCCACCGATATAACGGCCAAACAACCAACAGAGGCTAACCAAAACTGTTTTTTGAACGCCCGCTCGCAAAAGTCGTCAACCACGATGAAAAGAAAGATCGATGCAGCCACATAGACAAGGATTTTGGTGATAAGCGAAGCGGGATGCGTTGCGAACCAGAAGAAACCGATTGCACTACCTGCCATCGCCCCCGTTGCGCAACATGTCAACATGGAAAGGACAAGTGCCGTATACTGGCGCATATTAAAAACCTCGCATTCGGAAATTCAGCGCAAGTCAACGGCTCAACTCGCCCTGAAACGATGCCGCTGTTGCCGTGCTGCCTTCATTGTTACTCGCTAAGCCTAAATAACAAAGCCCGCCACTGACGGGCTTTGTTCGCCACGTCAGCTCAGTCGAAATCCTGATCCGCATCGTACTTAGCTTGCCAATTGCTTAAGGACTTCCGGCAGATGTTGAATGCCGACGATCCGCCGGTCGCGTTTGTTGGCGCGCAGCTTGAATGACGACGAGCAGGGGATGCCCGCCCGAATCCTCTGTCCGTACCGTTTCGAGTGACATGGAACCGAAAACCCGGACCGATGATGGTCCGGGCTGTTGAGTGTCTGCATGTCCGCCTTACTTCTGGTTTTCCTGTTGTCTCTTCAGGCGTGCATGTTCGGCCTCGTATGCGTCTCTAACCCCTGCATCCCAGGTGTGTGTCGGGGCTGGCCCCTTGTTTTGGTTGATGTCATTCTGTGCTTGTTGTCGGGCAGCGTCTTGATCGCTCATGGTGTTCCATTTTCCTTTCGGTGAAAATACATGCTCTTTGTGAAAATCCAATTTGTTGCGGCAGATTGAATTACAGCCTGATGAGTTGCTGATTTAATTGCCGATCAAATCAGCAACATCTCACAACGCTTTTAAGAGAATGGCGTTGTTGTTCAGCTTCGACTTTGTGGATATATCTAAATACCTCCTCCCTGTTCTGTGAGTTAGCGTGCCAACTCTGTCTGACCCTCCGGCAGGTGTTCCGACGATCAGGCCAGTTGCACTCCAGAAAAACGAGCTTTATTGCTTGGGTCTCTTAAATGTCCATGTAATATCCGTGGTTGCGCCTGCACGGGCATAAAAGCCGGACGAATCTTTATACTCGGATTCCGCTTCAACGGTAACTAACTCCCAGCCTTGACTGCCGAGATCGTATATTTTCTGATTAATGCCTTGCCCGTTGATGTTGAGCTTCTTGCCGTCCTCAGATATCTGCTCCGTATAAGAGCCGGTAAAGCTGCTATACCAATGACTAAACAGGAGAAACTTATACTCCCAAGCCTGTGGCCTTGTGGGTGCCGCCGCATGAACCGCTTGCATCTCTTCTCTCGATTTAGCGCCTGCGATCATCAGCAGCGCAAGAAAGATTAGGCTCAACACCGTCTTTGTGTATGTGTCAGTTTTCATGGTCTCTCTTTATGGCTCCCTTAATATCCGTGTTTTAGCTTGCCAATTGCTTGAAGAGTTCCGGCAGGTTTTGAACGCCGACGATCTGCCAATGCGTTTCTTTTGCGCGCAGCTTGAATGTGACAAGCAGGGGGTGCCCGCCCGAATCCTCTGTCCGTACCGTTATGAGAACGATGGACTCGGAAGACTGGCGCGTCTCGGCGATTCCCCTGTACGTCAATTGTGAGGCCACGAACGTGCGCAGAAACTCCGAACCTAGGGCAATTCCAAAGCTGTCCGATTGAGACTGGTTTGGCACTGAACCTGTAACGACGAACTGCTCAATCTCTTTCGATAATTCCGGGAGGTCCGTCTCTTGCCATGACGCAGCTGTCAACGCGACGCCCGCCGCAACAAGACCTTCGACAACACTCGATGTCTGCTGGGCGTCATGGAGTGCGGGTGACACGATCATTTGATCGACCCCATCGCTCAGGATGGCGTTCACATCGACATAGTCTTTGAAGGAGGCGAGATCGTGGTTCAAATAGGTGCTTCGGGCCGCTTGAAGTGATTCCTCAGGGGATTTATTGGCAAAAGCTATGATGGCAATGAATACGACCGCTGATATCGCGAGTGCTCCCGAACAGCCAACAAAGGTCAACCAAAACCGTTTCTCGAACGCATCGTCACAGAACCCGAAAACTGCGACCAGAAGAAAGATGACGGCGAAAACGTGAGCTACGCTGTTGCTTGGAAAGGCATGGAAAAACTCACCGACCGCCCACGCCAACATTCCCATCAGCACGGAAAGCACAAAAACCGTAAACCGGCGCATAAATTAAAAAACCTCGAAATTCTGGTTGGGGTAACGGCCCAATTCGTCCAGAACGCGAGGCCGCGCAGCCCGGCAAACCGAAAGTGAGTGTACCACAGAGTCTATGTAAAAGGTGTCTATTTAACGAATGTAGATGTAAGCGCTGTGAAACCCGGAAACTCTTAGGAGTGAAGGAATTACAAAAAGCGCTTGGGCAACGAGTCCGCCAATTGCGCCTCAAACTGGGATACTCGCAGGAGGACTTCGCCGATCATTGCGGTGTGCATCGCACCTTCATGGGAACCATTGAGCGCGGCGAGACGAATCTGAGCTTTCAGAATCTGGCGCGGATTGCCGCAGGACTCGGGGTCACGATCTCAAAACTTGTGTCCGGCGTCGAACGTCAGGCTGCTCTGCTGACAAGGGGAGATACCGCGCCCACCAGTGCGGAACCGACGCGCGTGAAACGCTCCCAGAAGCGTTAGCCCTATATCGTCAAGATTTACACGTTCGCGGAACGAGAAGGTGTTTCGCTGCCTTTTGGCCGTGTCTCATTTTTGCGGTTCGTTGCCATGGGCTGCCTCTTTCCGTGACCCGAGTACGGACGGGGCGAAGTCAACCTAAACAGCCGCAGGCTTGCGTCAAGGCACTTTCGCGGCATAAACGAGCCTCCCCTACGGGCTGCCCCTCACTTATTCCACGTTGCCTATGACTCCGCGCCTTCAACACGGCTGTTTTTGTTGCCTCTCTCGCCCCCGCCGTGGGGGTCACTTCAAAACGAAAGAGGCATCACATGGCACCGAAAACCCTCCGCAAAAGCGATCTCGCGCAGTTTACCGGCAGCGAAAACGTTTATCGTCACGCGATCAACCGCAACGTCCTCTACACCGATGGCGCGCGGCATGTCGCCGAGCATGGCGGCGCATATTGGCTCCTTGATGAAATCGCGATCATTCAGCCCTACGACAAAGCGGTCGCAGCCGAAGAGTTTCAGGCCTGGAAGCTTAGCGTTCGCGCCGGCAGCAAAGCGACGCTGACTTGCGACGACGGCAATGGCCGTATCGTTTTCACGAAAGAGATCGAATACACCGATTTTCCACTCGATGAAATCACGCTGTATTTCGCCAACAATGTCATCCACCTGCCGAGCGAATACTGACCTTCATAGCCCGCGTCGGCTCCTCGCTGACGCGGGTTTTTCTTGTCAGTCACCCACAGGAAGGTCGTAAACCTTGCATCACGATCCCTCCGCCAAAATGGAATTGCGGCGTTCTTGGCGCTATCTTGACTTGATGCTGCTGGGCAGATTAACTTAAGGGCATAACTGCAAGGGGAAGGTGGCCATGACCATCACACTCGACATTAGACCTGAGGTTCAGGCGGAACTTGCTCGGCAGGCAGCCTCCCAGGGATGCGCGATTGAGAGCTATGCCGCCAGTTTGCTGGAAGAGGCGGTTCATCTTCCGGCGATACTGCTGCCCGAGCTTGCAGCGAAGGACATGGTCGAGCTTTTCGCTCCCCTGCGCGGCCTCAATATCGATTTTGATCGCAATAGAGATCCCGGTCGGGATATTGAATTGTGAAGGGATATTTAATTGACACCAATATCCCATCCGAACTCACTCGCCAAGAACCGGATGCGCGCGTGGTGGACTTCATTCGGAAAGCCGGGAAAGAAAACCTCTTCCTGAGCGTCATGACCGTCGGTGAAATCTGCAAAGGTATTGATCTGCTTCCTTTCAGCCAGAGACGGACTGCCTTGGAGCGCTGGCTCGATGTCGATGTGCGGTCTTGGTTCGTGGGCCGGATTCTAACTGTCACGGAGACGATTGCTGAGGAATGGGGGCATCTTGCGGCGGCGGCGAAAAAACAGGGAGTCACGTTGGCGGTTATCGACGGCGTAATTGCCGCCACGGCCAAGGAACACGGTCTGACGCTGGTCACGCGGAACACGAAGGACTTCAAGGCACTCGGCATCTCCCTTTTCAACCCTTGGGATTCGCCGTAAAGCTTACAGAGAAGACGGCCACGGCCACCTTAATCCGTCGCAACGCTGTTCAAAGCCGCTGATTGCCAAGCCAACAACCTCTTTCTTAATACCCACGATTTTTTTACGTCATCTTTATGTGGCGTTTGCCGCCATCCTCAATACTTCACCCTGAAAGTCGGGCTGTCTTCGGGCTTGCTCTTGCGCCGGTCGTAAAGGCGGGTCGTGGAGACATTCGCATGGCCGAGCCATTCTTGTACTTTGGCGATGTCGGATTCATGGGAGAGAGCATTGGTCGCCGCCGTGGCCCGCAGCGAATGCACGCAAAGTCCGTTAACCTGGGCATCGATGCCAGTTGAGCGTCCATATTTGATGACGATGTTGCGGTAGATCGAGCCGGGATCGAGAGGCCGTTCGAGGGTGCCGGTGCGGTTATTCTTTACAGGGCGGAAGAGGGAGCCGTCCGGCCCGCCGCCGTGCTTCGCCATCGCCAGATATTCCTCAATAAGCCTCTGCGCCATGGGATGGACCGGCACGAATCTGATCTTTTCGCGCTTGCCCTTGATGCGGAGATGCACGACGCCCTGGCGTGTCTGCATGTCCTTCAACCGCAGCCCGCACAGTTCCTCGCGGCGGATGCCGTGATAGAGCAAGGTGGCGAGGATCGCCCGGTCGCGGACGCCCTTCAGCGTATCGCGCAGGGGCGCATCGAGCAGTCTTCGCGCCTGTGCGTCGCCAAGGGCAGGTGTGCTGCCTTCATTGTTATTTGCTAAAGGCCGTCTGACGCCATCAACCGGATTGCCCGAAACGGCGTTACGCTCACAAAGATAATCAAACAGCGAAGACAGTGCGGAGAGCTTGCGCCGGATACTGGCGGGTGACAGTTTGCGGGTTTCCATGTCCTTGCGCCATGCGATCACATGGGCGCGCGTCACGGTGCGCAATTGGACGGGTTCATTCAGCCCAGCAAATCCCGAGAACTCCGCAACGTCGATTTTGTACGCGCGGCGGGTTTTCTTATTGGTGATGTTGGCAAGCCATTCAAGCTCGGGAGGAACATCGGCGAGATCGCCATACTGAGCCGGTGTCAGGGTTCGCCTGGGAACCAAAATCAGCTCGGAAGTCATGGCCCCTACCCGTGTTGTTTAAACGCGATAATGTATTTTATCGGGTTAGAAAGTCAACACTCATCTTCCCATCTAGGACTCTGGGAGTCTGGCCCCGTTTGATCTAAAGGTTCGTGTCCATCATGGGAAGCCCATAAGCTTCGTCACCTCAAGCAGTCTAAATCGGTTTTGCGATCGAAAGCACCACAGTTAATACGGCATCCAGCTCTTCAGACGGACGACCGCGAAGCAACACGCCCAGTTCCATGCGCGACCTGAGACTCGAGCGGATCATATTCGCACTTCCTAAATAGGCCAACTTCCCACGATCAGCGGACGCCGCTTTGAAATGAAAGGTTTCGCGATTCGCTTCATCGCCATCAAACCACGACATGATCGTAATTTCGCCATAACTCGTAAGCCGCGCGAGGGTCGGCAATGCAAGTCGCTCACCCGCATTTGAGAACCGACCCAATATCACGCATTTCAACCCATTGCGCATCCGCGTTTCAAGAAGGGCCCCCACCTCTTGGGCAACCGCCGCGTCCCAGAAGGGCGAAGCAATCACCAGCGACTCTCGAGCCCCGGAAATGACGTCCCACAGTCCAGCGCGCAAATCAGAAGTCATCTCACGTATTACGACTCCGGCTGCGACCGCGATTGTCGGGGGAAGGGATACACACAACTCTGCATCAGGCCGCCCAGATGGAACCTCCGGCAGCGCATCAAGCACCGCTCGAACGGTTGCCCGGCGCTCGGCACTCGCTTCGAAGATTGTCTTATCGAGTGTGAATTGCGTTGAGCGTTCGCGCAAAACTCCTAGCGAAGACAGAGCCGAAAGAGCATGCAATATTTGTTGATCTGAAAGGGGCCGTCCGATTGATAGTGAGGTTCCGCGAGCAAGCCTCGACACATCGACAATAGAACCGTCGGGCTCCGCGCTTAGAAACTGTTCAACAGAGTCCAGAACCCACCGATATTGCCGCACAGCCGATACATACTCTTTCATCCTGCACCTATTGAGCCCAGAACCCGCGCAGGCGTGTGTCTTGCGCTATGTCGGCCCAAGGCGCATGGCCGCCAAGCAAGAATGCTCGTGACAGACCATGGTTGAACACCCTACATGAAATCTCGGGGGAGTGAAGACACCCGTGGCATGCTCCGCGGTGATCAATACATTCTGTATCGTAAAGACATTTCGTCGCCTCGCTGCTCAAATTATTTAGGAACGCAGCCAGATGGTCCCGGACGAGTGTCGCGATACCGCCCAGTCGAAAGGTGCTGGAGTTGTCGAAAACGACGCAGCCGAGGAGAGGCAAAAAAATGTATTCGCTCACTGAAGTGCGGTCGAGCCCGGCATAGCGCGTCACGGATCGCATCATGGCATGAGACACACTGTGAATAAGTCCGAATACCATCCGGCGGACGGGGAGAGTCCAGATGGTGTCGTAGTATTTGTCAACGGGTTCCAGGCCATTCAATATTCTGGCGATCGGCGGAAGGGCGTGGTCAGCAAGCTGAATGCCGTTACCTTCCAGCCACGTCAGAACGCGCTCCGGTTGAAGAGAAACAAAAATGCCTTCGTGTTCACCCTCTCGCGCCAGGACTGGAACCGTTCCGAGCAGTTCCGGTTTGCCGAGACCTTGAGTTGCTTCTCTCTGGAGCGATGGAAAAGCTCTAATCTGTGTTGGCGCTCTTTTCGCGCCGAGTTCTTCGTATGTGGGTTCAAAGGAACGTCTCGTATAGCCGATACTGGCTGAGATAACCGGCAAATCCTCGACATAAAGGAGTTCGGCGATGCCAAGCGCCTCCAGAGTTCTCTCGATGCGATTTCTCAGCTCAGTCATTCTTTAAGCCCGTCTTCAAAGCCATCTCAATGGCAGATCGAGTTGTTACAGTTTCGCGGAAGGCGATGCTTTCATAAAGACCCTTCTGGATGTCGGGTGCCGTCGCCGCGTGAAGTACACCGTCCGATGTGCGGGCGACTTGAGACGGTTTCCCGCTGGCCACTTCGAATATCTTGTCCATCCATCTTTTTGCCTCTTCGGCATCGCCGAGCCGTTCCGCTGCTTGCAGCCGCTCTGTCAACGCGTTCATCGTGTCACCGGCAGATGCTGCGCGGCCTGCGTCCCCGCCTTCAGGCAGGAGCGTCCGAAGCAGATTTGACACCTCGTCGATGCCAGTAGAGATTTTGGGACGATCCAAGCGGAGAATGGAGATGCCTTGAGGATAGTA
>Ga0070730_10004528_pt1 | contig 12153 bp, 17 predicted proteins | sample Coa_R1_3_FD_66447 | JGI IMG/M metagenome (GOLD analysis project Ga0070730, IMG submission 66447) | Surface soil microbial communities from Centralia Pennsylvania, which are recovering from an underground coalmine fire - Coalmine... | ecosystem: Environmental > Terrestrial > Soil > Unclassified ... | reverse complement strand
CGAAGGTCGTCGGCCGTTGGCTTATCTGGCAGTTTTTGGTAGACGGCCTCGACGTTGAGGTCCGAAATGTGCGCGGCAGCGGTTGCCGCTTTGCGGCCAATGGCCACCACGCTCGTCTTCACGCCCTTATTGCGGTCGGCTTGGCTTTCGTGAATCATGGTACGGATAATGTTGGCGTCGTACGCACCGGCCAGACCGAGGTCACTGGTGATGGCGATGAGCAGGCGTTTTTTCACCGGCCGCTCCATAAATAAGTGGAACTCGCTCTCGCCGGCACCCAGCTGCCGCAGGCGCGTCAAAATCTCGCGCGCCAGCTCGGCATATGCCCGCGGCCGTACCACGGCCTCCTGCGCATGACGCAGCTTGCTGGCAGCCACCAGCTGCATAGCCTTGGTAATCTGGCGCGTATTTTTCACGCTCCCGATCCGCCGTTTAATTTGCTGACGCGATGCCATCTACGACTCCTGCCTCATTGAGGCTAATTCGGGCACTTGTATCGGTACGCCGAGGGCATCCAACACGGTACCCAGATAGTGCGCGACCTGTGCCAGCGCTGTTGGATCACCGGCTTCAACAGCATCTCGAGTATATTGTACGAATCTGTCAAACGCAGTCATCCCGGCATGCGGGCCATACGAGGTACCATTTAGCACGGCCTTACCGAGCATCTCGGTTGCCGCATAACCCCCGGCGTTTCTGTAGGCGGCCTCGTCTACCCCTAATGCAGCGGCAATGCGCTCGCCAGCTCCCGGTCCGTCCATGCTAAGCCTCCGCCTTCTTCGGCTTAGTAGTTGCAGCGTAACTCTTGGCGACTTGTCCGGCAGATTCGAGTACGGCTTTTTCTATGGCTTCGTCGGGTTTGTCCCCCTTGTTGAGGGTTTTCATGACCGCACCGTGCTTGTCTTCCATGTAGCTGATGAGTTCGGCCTGGGCGTCCTTCATTTTTGCCACCGGCACGGTATCGAAGGCGCCTTTGGTGGCGGCCATGAGGCTCACCACTTGCTCGGCAATAGAAAGCGGCTGGTACTGCTTTTGCTTGAGCAGCTCGGTGAGGCGCTGGCCGCGCTCGATGCGGTGCTTGGTTTCGGCGTCGAGGTCGCTGCTAAATTGCGCAAAGCTGGCTAGTTCGCGGAACTGGGCCAGGTCCAAACGCAGTGAACCGGCCACGCTCTTTACGGCCTTGGTTTGTGCCGCACCACCCACGCGCGAAACGCTGAGACCAACCGAGATGGCCGGGCGCACGCCCTGGTAGAACAAGCTCGTTTCCAGGAAAATCTGACCGTCGGTAATAGAAATGACGTTGGTGGGGATATACGCCGAGATGTCACCGGCCTGCGTTTCGATAATCGGCAAAGCGGTCAAAGAACCGGCACCGAGCTCATCGTTGAGCTTGGCGGCGCGTTCCAACAGGCGCGAGTGCAGGTAAAAGACATCGCCCGGGTAAGCTTCGCGGCCCGGCGGACGGCGGAGCAACAAACTCATTTGGCGGTAGGCCACGGCGTGTTTCGTGAGGTCGTCGTAAATAATCAGCGCGTGTTGGCCGTTGTCGCGGAAATATTCGCCCATGGCGCAACCGGCGTACGGTGCAAGATACAGCAGCGGGGCGGGGTCGGACGGGCTGGTGGCCACCACAATGGTCTGATCCATCACGCCTTCGCGCTTTAGGCGCTCCACCAGTGCGGCAACCTTGGAAAACTTCTGGCCAACAGCAACGTACACGTTGATAACGCCGGTCTTTTGCTTGGCCTGGTTAATCATGGTGTCCACGGCGATGGCAGTCTTGCCGGTCTGGCGGTCGCCGATGATCAGCTCGCGCTGGCCACGGCCGATGGGCACCATGGCGTCGATGGCCACGAGGCCGGTCATCATCGGTTCGTGCACGCTTTTGCGGGCCATCACGCCGGGAGCAGCACGCTCCAACAAACCGCGTTCTTTGGCTTTGATGGGACCTTTGCCGTCGAGCGGGCGGCCAAGCGGGTCAACCACGCGCCCCACCAGTTCGGGGCCAATCGGTACATCCAGCACATGGCCGGTCATCGTTACTTTGGCGCCCGCAACCACATCGCTGTCGTCGCCCAAAATAACCGCGCCAATTTCATCTTCGAGCAGGTTCAGCGCAAAGGCAGTCACTTTGCCGCCGCTGCGCGTCTCAATTTCGATCACTTCGTTGTATCCGGCGCTGCGCAGGCCATACACCCAGGCCACACCGTCGCCCACGCGGGTCACAATGCCGGCTTCTTCGAGGCCTTTGCTGGTACGGAGGCTTTGGATCGCGTCCTTCAGCTCAGCCGATAATTCTTGAATTGCTAATTCGCTCATGTTGCTACTTTCTTCTCCTTATAGGCTCGCTAGTTGCTTGAGTTGGGTGCGGACGCTGGCGTCGAGCTCGTGGCTCGGCGTGCGGGCAACGAGACCGCCAAGCAGGGTAGGGTCGAGGTGCTCGGCGAGTTCCACCCGTTTGGCGCCGGTGGCGTCTTGCAAGGTGCGCTTGAGGCTAGCACGGACAGTCTCAGACAGTTTGCGGGCACTGGTTACGTCCACCAGCAAATGGCCGCTTTGAGCATACAGCTCCTGGGCGATATCGTTTATGAGCAGGTCGATATCGGCGGCTATGTGTTGCTCGATAACGTACGCGGCCGTCACCTGCAGCCAATGGCTTTGGCGGGCCGGTTCGGCCAGCAACTTGGCTGCTACCGTCCGGGCGAGTACTCGTCGCGACACCTTGTTATTCATATATTATGCCTGCTCCTGGGCGAGCGCCTTGTTGACCAGGGCGGCGTCTTTTTTATCGTCCAGCTTTTCGCCGATAATGCGCTCGGTGGCTGCGGCCACCAGCTCAACCGTGTCTTTCTTGAGCGCTTCGCGGGCCTTGGCAATATCGATGTCGAGCTGCTGCCGGGCGTCGGCCACGATTTGCTCGGCGCGGGCCTTGGCCTTGCTTTCGGCATCTGCCACCATACCGACCGCCTCCTGGTGAGAGCGGGCCAAAATATCGTCGGCATCTTTACGGGCTTGCTCAAGCAATTCGGCTACCTTGGCTTCGGCGCGTTCCAGCGCCTCCTGGCTTTCCTTGGCTTCTTGCAGACCGGCTTCAATGGCATTGCGCCGGTCGTCTATGGCCTTCACCAAAGCGGGGTAGACAAATTTGCCCAGCACAAACACCAAAATAAGAAACGCGACCGCTTGCTCGATAAAAAGCTGCGCGTTCAGGCCCAACGCCTGAAACAGGCTGGGATTGGAGCTGGCTGCTGCTACAATTGGTACCATTTTATAGTTAAACCTTTGACCTTATTTTAGGAATTTGACGATAAGGGCCACCACCAAACCGATGATCGCCAGGGCGTCCACGAAGGACATGGCCAAAATCATCAGGGTGCGGATCTTGCCCAAAGCTTCGGGGTTGCGGCCGGCTGCCTGTACGGCGCCCAGGCCCACCAAACCCAAACCGATGCCACAGCCGGCGGCTGCGATTGCGTAGGTCAGACCAAATGCAAGTGATTCCATTAGTATTAACTCCTTTAATTACCTATTAATGACTGTCTTCGGCCGCATCTGTATGCGCATCCTCGCCACTCGGAAGTCCGAGGCTAATAAATGCGACCGTCAACATAAAGAACACATACGCCTGTACGGCGCCAACAAATAATTCGAGCACATAAAACAGTGGCAGAGTAATGCCCGCTGCGTAACTGGTGAGGTAGGCAATGACGCCCAGCAATACTTCGCCGCCAAACACGTTGCCGAAAATACGAAGCGACAGGGCGAGCGTACGCGAAAACTCAGCAACAATTTCGAGCGCGCCCTCAAAACTGTGTAGCGGATCTTTGAACGGGCTAATGAGATAACGGCGGATGTTGCCAAAAAAGCCGTGCTTTTTAATGGCCCACACCTGCGCGGTAGTCATGGAAATAATCGCCAAGGCAAAGGTCATGTTCATGTCGGCAGCCGCGCCGCGGAACAGCGGCGTGCCATGGTAGGTAATGGACCCGACGAACGGGAAAATACCCAGCCAGTTATTCACCAAAAAGAAAAACATGAGGGTCACGGCCAGCGGCATTACCTTGCGGGCAACCTCGCGGTCGCCAATGACTTCCACCGTGGTGTCGTACAAGCTTTCGAAGCCCCACATAATAAGGTGCATAAACCGGCTGCGCGAACCGCGGCGAACCGCGCGCTTCACCCAAAAAAAGGCCAGCAGGAGCAGCGTAATGCCCACCAAACCGAGCAGCTGCGAGTTGGTTACCACAAACCGGCCCACATGGAAAATAACTTCCGGTGCGACACTCACCTCTGGGGGCTTCTGCGCAGCAAATATGCCAAACATTATTTCTTACGTTCCTCCGCTTTTTGTACGCTGGCAATCTGACTTTTTACCAGCAAGGCGGCCAGGGCAAAGCCCAGCACCACACTCAACAAAGTAAGCCACGGCTTGGTGTGCAGGTGTCGGTCGGCATAGATGCCGGCGAGCGTTGCCCCCACCACCGGCACTGCGATTCGCCAGGTAGTGTCCAAAAAGGTAAGGGCAATGACCCCGGCACCAAAGGTGCCACTACCTGAGGGAGTCGTCGGTGAGTCGGCGGCTTGCTTCATTTCTTACTAACTATACCAGATATACCTCTCTTGATGCAACATATATTACAGAGGATACTGCTGGGGTAGATAAGAGTAGGAGAGACAAATATGGTATAATAAGCTACATGATACATGTAGTCGGGGAGCGCGGAACGACAGTTGCATTGTATGACGACGCGCCGCCGCTCGATACAGAAGCCGCGGCGGGCCGCTCACCCCTATCTATAAGCCGGGACATTGGGCACATACTGCTCGGTGATGTAGACTCAGCGGCACTGGATGCGCTTACTATCCCTTACTCTTTTCTGGGCGATGGCGAACTGCCGCCTGGTTTGACAAAAGAACAAGTAGCGGCAATCCAAGAAGCTCGTCTGGCACTCAATGTGGTCTGGCGAGCGGATCTGGAGGCCAACGACATCGATCCAAGTGAAGTAACCATCCTACGTGAAAATTCATTCATCGGCGTATACGACTCTATACACGATAGACTTGAGTGGCACAAAGAGCGACCTCATCCAGAAGTTCCCTTTCTGCTGTACGGCGTCTCCCTTGGCCAAGTACCGGGCACACTGTGCGCCCACGGCCCACATGAACTCGCTCCCACCACAAGGTACCGCACATTAAATAATCAACAGGACGCCGAAGGCGCCAATTTTACACTCGTTAGCTACCCACCTGCGCAGATCTTCCAGATGTACCCGCACACCATACATACCACACCCAAAGAAGGCGGGCCGCGCCTGCTGCTCCTCCAGCCGCTCACCTTAGCGCAAGTATAGGGCCCAGCGTCACCTGGGCTATGCTATAGTTATTATTATGGATCAACCAGCTAGCCCAGTTATTGTGTACGGCGCGGAGTGGTGCGCGTTTTGTCACCAAGCAATGCGCTATTTCGACGACTTGAAGGTGAAATATGTATATAAGAACGTCGATCTGAGCGTGGACGATGCCAAGGCGGCGATAGAAAAATCCGGGCAGATGGGTATTCCGGTGCTCGATATCGAGGGTACCATTGTGGTGGGGTTTGATAAACCGAAAATTGACGCAGCGCTGCACGACAAAAAACTCGTGTAATTGTGATGTAATTCGCATCGCCGGGTAGGGAACTAACGATACACTGTGGCCGTAACGGAGGAGCATATGGGGAACATTCTCGGCATGTACGGTTCAGCTCTCCCGGAACAGCAGGCCGCGCAAAAAGCATTTGAAGGCTTAGCCACCGACTACCCCGGCCTTGCATTACAAGCACTCGAGACGGTCATTATCACCGAACGAGAACCTTCAAATAACCTGGAAGCGGTTGCCGCCGACACCATCCGCAACTATTTGGAGACGGGCGCCGACCAATTCACCATTTTCGGTCCGGAAATTGAGGAAGCAGCCCGCCCCGCCCATGAGCATTGGCGTACCCTAAATCAATCGTCGCGAGCCAACTCCGAAAGCACACAGTCCGCTCGGCTCGCATGGCGCCACGCCCGGGTCAGCGCCTTCCTGCTCCATAACTACACAGACACCAAGTCATTCTCGAGCATGCGTGTAGCAAGAAATACCACACTTCCCAATACAAAAGTAGCGTAAGCTACCAGTATGGCCTTCGAGGACTACCAGAGTAAACCGTCGGTCGTGGTGGTGTATACCGGCGACAGCAAGGGCAAAACCAGCGCCAGCTTGGGGCTCATGGTGCGCGCATTGGGGAACCGGTGGAACGTGGCGTTTATCCAGTTCATAAAATATTGGGGCGTGGGCGAGCACGTGTTCATCCGCGATATTCTACCCCTGTTTAAAGATCAACTTCATTTTTACAAAGGCGGGAAGGGATTTTACAACGCCGGCGAAATGAGTGCCGAGTTTGTCACGCCCGCGCAGCACAAGGCCGCGGCCCGCGAAACCTACGCCGAGGCACTGCGCTGCGCCAGCTCCGGCACCTACGACCTGGTTATTTGCGACGAGATCAACAACGCCGTCCACGACGGGTTGCTCACCAAAGCGCAGCTCAAAAAACTCATTACCGGCCGGGCGCCAAACACCAGCCTGTGTTTTACCGGCCGTAACTTTCCGGCCGACTTGCTGCCGCTGGTAGATATCGCCACCGACATGCACAAAATAAAGCATCATTTCGACGACAAATTTTTGGCCAACAAAGGCATCGATTTTTAGCAGACCGGGCAATTGGAACCCTGCGATGCCTAAACGCGCGAGCTGACGCTTGCTGCGCACCCCGTTTCGTCGTACGCTAAGTGCAATGCGCAAGCCTACGCTTTTTTTGATGGTCGGGTACCCCGGCGCGGGGAAAACAACCGTGTCGCGCTCTATTCGCGAACTGACCGGCGCCGTACACCTCTGGGCCGACCATGAGCGCAACTCCCGGTTTGTCCATCCCACGCACAATCACGAAGAAAATCTTAAACTGTACGCCCAACTCAACCAGGAAGCCGAAGCGCTATTGCTGGCGGGCAAAAGTGTGATTTACGATACTAATTTCAACTTTTACAAAGACCGCAAAAAGCTCAAAGTTATCGCGGCCAAAGCTGGCGCACGTACGGCAGTTATTTGGGTGACGACGCCGATTGAACTCGCTCGTGAACGCGCCACCGTCCACGCCCACGGCCAGGACACGCGCGTATGGGGCAACATGCCGCCCGAACGTTTTGAGCGCATTAGCCACAACCTGCAGGAGCCAACCGAAGCCGAGCAGCCCATTAAACTGGACGGCACCAGCCTTACCCGTGAGGCAGTTGAGCAAGCGCTGCGCGAACGCGGCTTACTGCCCGAAAATGGCCTTTTACCCGAAGCATAAACGCGTATAATGGGCGCGTGAGCCAACGCCGCCTCAAACAATATCTGTCACTTGCTGCCCTACTGGTAGCGGGCGTGGTTGCACTTGGCCAGCATTACGGCTGGTTCAAAGCGGCCACCAAGCAGGCCATGCAAAACGACCCAGCACTTTACAGCATCAACCATTATGTAGACGGCGATACTATCGCGGTGAACATGGGCGGCAAAACGGAAACGGTGCGCTTTATTGGCGTTGACACCCCCGAAACGCACAAACCGAACACGCCGGTGCAATGCTACGGCCCAGCGGCCGCCGCTTACACCAAGACCGAGATTAGCCACGCCGGCGGCAAAGTCCGCCTGCAGGCCGATCCCGAAAGCGATAACCGCGACACCTACGGCCGGCTGGTCCGCTACGTGTACTTGCCCAACGGGCAACTGCTGGACGAACTGCTGGTGCAGAACGGCTATGGTTTCGCGTACACATACTATCCGTTTACGAAAGCCGCCGATTTTACTCAGGACCAAACTGCCGCGCAATCAGCCAAAAAAGGATTGTGGGGCAACTGCCATCCCTACCAGGAAAGTAATGGGCGCTGGCAAACCGAAACCGCCAGCTAGGCGGCCGGACGCTTGAGCGCTTTGCGCACCATTCCTGGCAAGCCCAGCACAAAACTACCGGCAATAAACGGCCATCCAGGAAGGGCAAGCAACGCATAAGTCAGCACGGCGCGCCAGCGGGGAGTCACCTGAGCGGCAGCCGCCTGATAGGTGCCTAATTGCTCATGCCGGCGTTTTGTGAGCCAGCGGCGGTGCATATACTCGGCAAACTGCGGCCAATTGTTATATTCGAGGCCATGGATATAAATACGCAGCCGCCGGTTATGCCGGACCTGCCAACCAGCCGCCGAGACCAGCAACGAAAGATCTTGGTCTTCGTGTACCTCGGTGTTGTTCGGGCAGGCTTGGGCCTTAATTTTTTGCCACACCTCACGCCGGAGCGACATATTGGTTCCCCACATCACGGGCAAGCGGAAGTAGGCGCCGGTCCACCAGTAATACATAAGCGACCAATACACCGTGTCGGGCGCAAAAAAGAAAGTAAACGATACCGACACGCCGCTTACGCCTCCCAGGCGAGGGTTGGCGGCATAGGTCGCCCGCAGCTCCGCCACCCAATCGGGTGCCAGCCGGATATTGCCATTGATGCGCGCCAAGATATCGCCTCGGGCGCGGGCCAACCCGGTGTTGCGGGCAGGCACCAGCCCTTGCTGCCGCTCGCGGATGAGCGTCACAAACGGATACCGGCGCGCAATCATGGCGGAATCATCGGTAGAATTATTATCCACCACGATAACTTCGTAAGGCGCCTCTGTTTGTGCCGCGATAGAATCCAAACAAGCGGCTAAGTAGCGGCCTTCGTTATAGACCGGTATAATAATGCTCACGCGCGCAGTTGCGCCCGGACCCGACTTTACCTTATGCACAAACTGACATTATATATGAAAAAACTGGGGTACGCCGCAAAGCGTTCGTGCCGCGTAAGCTGGCGCTGGCTTGCGCGCTTCTGGGGGCGGCGTTGGTGGCACAAGCTTGTTATCGTGCTGATTGCGCTGATTGTCGCGTGTTTTGGCACAATGTACAGCATCGCCCAGTGGTATATTCACAGCGAGCAACACAAGCCGCTGCAAATGGGCGTATCATTCATTCCCGATTACGCGGCGAGCCTGGGGCTCGACCCGCACCAAACACTCACGGCACTCACCGGCGATTTGCAAGTGCGTAACTTTCGCTTGGTGAGCTATTGGAGCGATATCGAAACACAGCAGGGCACATACAACTTTGGTGAGCTGGACTGGGAAATGCAGCAGGTCGCCGCCGTGCACGGCACCGTGACGCTCAGCATCGGCCTGCGCCAACCGCGCTGGCCGGAGTGCCACATGCCGGCGTGGGCGGCACACGAGGCGACGACGGCGTGGGAAGGGCGGCTCAACAATTTTATATCGGCGGTGGTCAACCGGTACAAGTCGTCGCCCATCCTCATAAGCTACCAGCTCGAGAACGAATACTTTTTGCAGGGCTTTGGCGCATGCACCAATTTTGACCGCTCCCGGTTAATAAGCGAGTTTAACCTGGTGAAACGGCTCGACCCATCCCACCCCATTATTTTGTCGCGTGGCGATAATTTTCCAGATTGGCTGCTCGGCCAGCCGCAGCCGGACATCGTGGGCATGAGCGTCTATCGCCGCGTGTGGGACGGCACATTTACACACCGCTATTTCAATTACCCGACACCGAGCTGGTACTACGCGTTTTTGGCCGGCGTGCAAAAAATACTAACCGGCAAAGAGAGCGTGATCCACGAAATGCAAGCCGAGGCGTGGCCGCCAAACGGCCAAAGCATCGCCGATACCAGCCTCGCCGAACAAAACAAAACACTCGACGCCCATCGCCTGCAAAGCGAGATTAACTTCGCTCAAGCCACTGGCATGCGCCAAGTGTACCTGTGGGGGGCCGAATACTGGTATTACCGCATGGTAACCCTGCACGATCCCAGTGTATGGAATACTGCCAAACAAACATTTAGGAGCAACTCATGAAACCTGTGACCGTTATCGCCGCCATTCCTAACTTCAACATGGGACAATCGCTCCAAGAATTACTTCCGCAAGTGCTCGCCCAAGGCTACGATGCCGTGTATGTACTCGACGACGCCTCCCGCGACGATTCCGTGGCCATTGCACGCGGTTTTACCGGCGTGCAGGTCATAGCCGGCAAGCGCAACCGGGGTGCGAGTGGCAACCGCAATCGAATTCTGAGTATAAAAGAACAATGGCCGCGAGCTTTCATCCATTTTATGGACGCCGATGTTCGCTTAGTGAGCCAGCATAACCCCGACACCATCCGCCGTCTGATGCAAGACGAGACCATCGGCATCCTTGGCGGCCTTATTTACGACGAACATGGCGTGCAGCTACCATTCAATTTTGGTCCGCGCATTTCACTCGCCTGGATACTGGGCGGTATTCCGCAGTACTATTGGGCCCACAATATTGTCCGGCCGCGCCTAGCGCGTAAAGGCCTGCCGCTCAAACCGGCACGCCCTGGTCGTACCTGGCCGGACATCCGCACCGAACCTATCGCACAGGATGTGCATTACGTGCTGGAGGGCAATATGGTTATGCACCTGAAAACTCTCGAAAAGATTGGCGGCTTTCATCCCACGCTCCGATTCAATGAGGCGCAGGATTTAAGCGACCGTATTATTGCCTCCAGGTTACGGGTGCGGTTCGATCCTTTGCTTTCCGTCCGACATCTCGCCATAGACGTCCGTGGCCGACAACGTTACATCGAAGGACTTACCACGTCCTGGCAGTTGCTGCGCAAAAGCGGCTGGCGCCTCAGGTAGCCTGTTCCCAAACAGGGAAGACTAGGGCATACTAATGAGATAATGAAAAAGAAGCAGGCGACCACCAAGCAAATTGTCAACCGCCGCGCCCGGCACGATTACGAGCTGGGCGATTCATTGGTGGTGGGCATTGCGCTGACCGGTGCCGAGACCAAGGCGCTGCGCCTGGGTCATGGCCAGTTGCGCGGCGCGTATGTCACGGTAAAAGACGGTGAGCTGTGGCTGGTAAATGCCACCATCAGCAGCTCCCGCGGCATACAAATGAGCGAAGCGCAGCAAACACAGAACCGCAAACTGCTGGCCAAGCGCCGCGAGATCGCTGCCTTGCTCGAAGCCAAACAACAGGGGCGAACCATCGTACCGCTGGAAATGCTCACCGGCGGGCGCTACATCAAGTTGCGCATTGCGCTGGGCAAGGGCAAAAAACTGTACGACAAGCGCGCCACGCTCAAAAAACGCGAAGAGTCGCGCGCCATCGAGCGCCGCCTCAAAACCGGCGTACGCTAGCGAACACTTTGTAGGAATTGTCATATCGGCCACAGTCCGTTCGGGATATAGTTCATTCGTTTAGGGGGTCGCGCGTTATGCCATATCGCATCGGGAATATCGCCCCTTTCGATGAAACCACGCCGCCCAGCCACTACGGTGGCACCGAACGGGTCGTTTCCGACCGCGTACGGCGGCTCGCGCTGCGAGGGCATCACGTGGTACTGTATGCGGCCGGCGGCTCATTGGCACCGGATGGCGTCGAACTGGTAACGTGCACCGACGGGCCAATCCGGCTGACACCCATAGCCTCCGACCCCGAAAAACGGATGCGTGCTGCTGAGGTGGCGCTCGAGCGGGCCGTCCGCGACATCGCCGGCCGGCAACAGGAATTGGACGTCGTTATTAACGACTTCGGACCCCAGGCGTTAGCGCTGCGGCGAAAGTACGGCATCTCCGTGCCGTTTATATCTGTGCTGCACGGCCCTATCGTGCCGCAAGACGCCGAGGCTTACCGGCAGTTCCCAGACGACCCGTTGGTGTGCATTAGCGACTCGCAACGCCGAGATGCTGAGCGCGCCGGGCTACACGTGGTCGCCCGAGTGTACAACGGCATCGATCTCAAGCGGCACACCTATCCGTTGCCAGCCGATCAGGATCCCTTGGGCGGTCTGCCGTTCCAGCCGCCGGACAGATACGCGACGGCCATGGGCGTGCACACCCCAAACAAAGGAACCGGTGACGCCATCTGCATTGCAAGAGCAGTAGGTATTCCGCTACTCATCGCCGGCAAGATTGACCCGACCAATACGCAATATTACGACCAACAAATCAGGCCATATCTTGGCGACGACGTTATTGACATCGGCGAGGCCACGGACGCCATGAAATGCGTTCTTTTTGGCGGAGCC
>Ga0070730_10004526_pt1 | contig 12155 bp, 9 predicted proteins | sample Coa_R1_3_FD_66447 | JGI IMG/M metagenome (GOLD analysis project Ga0070730, IMG submission 66447) | Surface soil microbial communities from Centralia Pennsylvania, which are recovering from an underground coalmine fire - Coalmine... | ecosystem: Environmental > Terrestrial > Soil > Unclassified ... | reverse complement strand
GAACCTCCAGCAACTGCGGGCGCTCGGCGTCCATGTGTCGATCGACGACTTCGGGACCGGCTACTCATCCCTGGCTTCGCTCAAGAATCTGTTGGTCGACGAATTGAAAATCGACCAGTCGTTCGTTCAGGCGATGGCCACCGACGCGAGCTCACGAGCGATCGTACGCGCGATCATTGACCTCGCCGACGCACTGCAGCTGCGGGTGGTCGCCGAGGGCGTCGAGGACCGCGCAACCTGGGATGTGCTGGTCGGGCTCGGCTGCCACGTGGCCCAGGGGTATTTGCTCAGCCCGCCACTCGCCGCGGCGGACCTGACCGCGTGGGTGGCTCAGATCGGTCCCGGCTGGCTGAAGGCCGCGGCGCGAGCGACCATCGAAGACCCGCTCCAGGCGCGCATCCGAGCCCGCGGCGCGCGGCTGACCGCCGAGGAAGAATTTATCGCGCGCAAACAGGCCGAGGCTGCCCTGCTGGCCAGCGGGGTGCGCAATCGCCTGGCGCTACAGGCGGCCCGGATGGGTACGTGGGAGCTGGACCCGCGCGACGATGTGCTCACCTGGTCGACCGAAACAGAAGCCCTGCATGGAGCCGAGCCTGGAACTTTTGCCGGAACAACCGCGGCGTTCCAGCGCTCGGTTGATCCCATGGATTGGCCAGCAGTCCAGAACGAGCTCAGGGCAGCTAGAGCCGAGCGCCGAGACGCGTTGGCCACCTATCGCACGAATTGGCCGGATGGCACGGTGCACTGGATCGAAACCAGGGCTCGGGCGCAGTACTCCGCCGACAAGATCCTGGTGCGCATCAACGGCACGTCGATGGACGTCACCGACCGTAAACACGGCGAGGAAGCGCTGCGGTTGAGCGAGGAGCGCAATCGCCTGGCGCTGCAAGCAGCCAAAATGGCGACCTGGGACTGGGATGTCGTCCATGATGTACACACCTGGTCGAACGAGACAATCCTCGTTGCGGCGACGCCCGGGGAGTATGAGCGCACGCTCAATGACTTTCAGCGCAGTGTGCATCCGGACGACTGGCCAGCCGTTGAGGCCGAGGAGCGCGCAGCGCAAGCTGAGCGGCGTGATTCGATTACGACGTTCAGAACGTTCGCGGCTGACGGCACTGTGCGCTGGATGGAATCCACAGGCCACTCGCTGTACGCCGAGGACGGCACACTCACCCGCATAACCGGGACATCGATGGACATCACCGAGCGCAAACTGGCTGAGGAGGCCCTGCGGGCCAGCGAGGAACGCTTCCGCAAACAATACAAGAGCTTTCCGCTGCCGACGTATTCGTGGCGTCAGGTCGGCGACGACTTTGTCTTGCAGGACTTCAACGACGCCGCTGAGGCGTTCACCGATGGCCGCATTACCGATTGGCTGGGCATTCGCGCGTCCGATCATTACGCCGGCCAGCCAGGCCTGGAGGCAGGTCTGCGCACATGTATCGACGAACGCAAATCAATCCGCCGCGAGGCGAGCTTCCGCGATCGAAGCTCCGGCAACGAACGACAACTGGCGTTGAGCTACATCTTTGTGCCACCGCAAACCGTCATGGTCCACACCGAGGACATCACCGATATCAAGCGTGCCGAGCAACAGCGCATCGCGCTCGCTCAATCGGAGAAACTCCGGGCGCTCGGTCAGATGGCGAGTGGCATTGCCCACGACCTCAACCAGTCACTGATGTTGGTCGCCAGCTACAGTGAGCTGGCCCGCCAGGCTGTGGTCCAGAATCCGCCCAACCTGACTGAGCTCGAGGATTTGCTGACGACCACTACCCAGGCAGCCATGGACGGCGGCGAGACCGTCAAACGCCTGCTGCTGTTTAGCCGGGCAGTCCCAGAACAGAACAGCCAGCCGGTGAACCTGAGCAAACTGTTGACCGACGCCGCCCAGTTGACCGCGCCGCGCTGGCGCGACGCGGCGCAGGCCGCCGGCTATCCGATCTCACTGCACATCGAAGCCGTTGGCCACCCGACAATTCAGGGCTCCCCATCGCAGCTACGCGAATTGATGACCAATCTGATTTTCAATGCTGTCGACGCGCTGCCGACCGGTGGCACCATCAGGTTGCGCGTGGTTGCCGCGGACGGACAAGGCATCATCGAGGTGACCGATTCGGGTATTGGCATGAGCGCCGAGGTCCAGGAGCGCGTGTTCGAGCCATTCTTCACCACCAAGGGCGAGGGCGGCACGGGCATGGGTCTGGCGATGGTGTTCGGCATCGTCGAACAGCACCGTGGCCAGATCGAAGTGCGTTCGGCGCTGGGCGAAGGCACGACCTTCCGCATCGTGCTGCCGCTCGTGACAGAATCCGAGATCATCGCGGCATCCGCCCCGGCCGCGGTGCAATTGGAGCCACCGCGGCCGCTCCGGGTGCTGGTCGTCGACGATGAGCCGATGATGACGCGGGCCGTGGCGCGGATGCTCAGACCGTCAGGCCACGTGGTCACAGTCGCCGCGTCCGGTGAAGAAGCGCTTCAAAAAATGGCCGAGCAGAATTTTGACGTCGTGGTCTCGGACATGGGCATGGGCCCCGGCATGAACGGCTGGGACCTGGCCGCCGCGGTCCAGCAACGCTGTCCAGGGGTCCGCTTCCTGCTCGCCACCGGCTGGGGTGCGGCCATAGACCCGGCTGAAGCCAGAACGAAAGGCGTGGCCGCCGTCCTGGCCAAACCGTACCACCCGGCCGACCTGCTCCAGGCCCTGGGCGAGCAAGGAGTACGGTAGACTCTGGCCGCCGAGATGGCATAGAGACCTCAGGGGGGCGTCTGATGACCGTCGCCGATCGCATTGACCTGCTCGACCTCGATCTGTTCGAGCGCGGCGACGCGCACGAAGCGTTCCGTGTCCTGCGTCGTGAGTCGCCGGTGCACTGGCATCCAGGTACTGACGAATTCCGTGGCTTCTGGTCACTGACCAGGTATGCCGATGTGCTGTTCGTTTCGCGTCATCCCGAGCTGTTCATCTCGAGTAAGGGCATCACTGGCCCCGGCTTACGCGATCCCGGTCGATTCGGCGCCGAGGCCGGCGCCCAGCCAGGCGGAGTGAGCATCATCACCATGGACCCGCCGCGGCATGTCAAAATGCGCCGCCTGGTCAATCGCGGCTTCACCCCGCGCGCCGTTAATGCCATGGAGCCGACGATCCGTCAGATCGCCACGACCATCCTCGACCGGCTCGGACAGCGGACCACGTGCGATTTCGTGCTGGATATTTCAAGTCAACTGCCGCTCGCGGTCATCTGCGGGTTGATGGGGCTCGAGGAGCAGCACTGGCCGCTGATGTTCCAATTGACGAATCGCACGCTCGGCTCAGCGGATCCGGAGTATCAGGTGGACGTCGCACCAGAGGAGCGCGGCTCGGTGGCGGCGCGCATGCACACCGCTAACGCTGGCCGCGCCCAGATGCTGGAATTCTTTGCCGACATGCTCGAGCAGCGGCGCAAGAACCCGGGCGAAGACCTCATCAGCATCCTGCTGGGGTCCGAAGTCGACGGCGAGCGCCTGGAGGATTACGACATCCTGACGTTCTGCTTCCTGCTGATTCTGGCTGGCAACGAGACCACGCGCAACGGCATTTCCGGTGGTCTCTGGACGTTGTGCGAGCATCCGCGAGAACGCGCCAGATTGCAGGCGGATATGTCGCTCATAGATTCGGCGGTGGACGAAATGCTCCGCTGGACCTCGCCGCTGCATCACATGTCGCGGCGCGCCACGTCGGACGTGGAGGTGCACGGTCAGACGATCAAAGCGGGCGATTCAGTGCTGATGTGGTACCCGTCCGCTAACCGCGACGAAGAGATTTTCGACAATCCGGATCGCTTCGACATCACCCGCGGGCCCAACGAGCACCTGGCATTCGGTCACCACGAGCACTTCTGCCTGGGCGCCGGCTTCGCCAAAAAGGAGATGAAAGTGATGTTCGAGGAATTGTTCCGCCGCTTCCCCGACATCCAGCTGGATGGTCCACCGGAGCGCCTCCGGTCGAATTTCATCAATGGCGTCAAGCGCATGCCCGTCCGACTTACGGCTTGACCGCCAGTGCGCAGTGGTAGGGCTCGGCCCAGATCATCGTGCCTTGCTCGGTGGCGTGGCGGACGGCGGTCCGAAACTCGCGGGCGTCGTCCGGCTGGAGGGCCTGGGCGATGCGACCGGCGAAGAACCGCAGCCGCTCGGGCGACTCTTCGGCTCGGTCAGGCGCGAGCTGGGGACCCATGCGCACTGGCTTCAAACCGGCGCCCATGAAGCGCCGATAGAGGCTCGCGTCGCTGCAGCCGAGCTCGGCCGCGCCAGTGCCTGACACGGACTCGACGACAGCCCGGAGGTCCGGTGGCAGGTCGATATTCACCCACGGCCGCATGTCTGTCGCTCGGACGACGATCCCCACTCGGCCGCCTGGCCGGGTCACCCGGATCATTTCGGCCAGCATGCGCTCCGCGTCGACTTCTTCCATCACCGTGAACGACAGTGCGACGTCGACACTGGCTGAAGGCATGGGCAGACCTTCGGCATCGCCGTGCCCGAACGTAATGCGGTCTGTCAGTCCCGCGGATCTGGTCAATGCGGCCGCCTCGCGCAGCAAGTAATCGTTGACATCCAGCGCGCTAATGCGGTTGGCCGCGTGGGTGAAACCGGCGAGCCAGCGCGCCACTGCGCCCGAGCCGCAGCCGACCTCGACCACGCTCTCGCGCGGTTGAATTTCGGCTGCCTCGACGACCGACCGCACGACACCGCGATAGCCGCCCTGCATGCGCGCCTCGAGGCTGGGAATGATGCCCAGGAAGGCACCGCCGAGCACGATCGTGGTGTAACGCTCGGCCAGAACGGGGACCACTGGATCCCACTGTGACCGGGCCAAGGTGAGCGGCAGCAACAAGATGGGTGGCCCGCTGCCCCGCACCCGGTAGGTGATGCCGGCAATCTCGCCGTCGCCCTGGGTCAACTGGGTGGGTTCGAGCGGCTCGCGCCGGCCCAGGTCCGCCAGGAAGGCCAACAGCACCGGTTCGATCTCAGCCTGACGCTCGGCAATGGCATCCGACCAGGCGGCATCCGCATAGTTGCGCAGGGCGATCTGTTTCGCCTCGGGCAGCGCGCCCAGGGTCCGTGGCAGCGAGGCGGCGCCGGGTCCGCGATCGCCGTGGACGAACAGGAGCCGGGCGCCGAGCGGCTGGAATGCTTCCGCCGGTAAGCGGAAGGGGCAGACCAGCGTCATCGACGCGATCGACTCGGGGAACGCTCTGACCAGGCACAGCGCGTCGGCCGCGTAGCCACTGCCCACATGCGCGCGGCCAATTCCCAGGTGCTTGAACAGTTGCGCAAGTCGGTCCTCGAGTTGAAGCGCCGGCAGTGCTGTGGTCATCAATGAACAAGCTAATCTAAATCGCGAACACGTTGTATAAGCTGCCGCTGCGCACGCGTCGTCGCTATGCTGTACGCAATGGTCGGGAACGCGTTCGACTGGCTCCTGCCAGACCGGCTCGGCGCGTGTGTCAACCCCGCCGTCGCGAGCGGCGCCGTAGCCGAGCTACAGGCCCGGCGGATCGGGTTGCTGATCAACCTTCACGAGCGCCCTGACTCAGCCAACCTGCTGGTTGAGCTGCAGGCGCACACGCTCCATTTACCTGTTAAGAACTCCGATGCACCCACTCAGGCACAGCTCGATCGCGGCGTGACGGCGATCGACGAGGCATTGAGCGAGGGCATCCGCGTTGCGGTGCACTGCGGCGCCGGCCTCGGCCGCGCCGGAACCCTGCTCGCCGCCTACCTGGTAAGCCAGGGCGCTGCGCCCGACGAGGCGATGGCGCGGGTGCGGACTGCGCGACCGGGCTCAATCGAGACCGCGGAGCAGGAGGCCGCCGTACACCAGTTTGCGCGCCGGATCCGGGCGTGATGGTGATCGACGCACGGATCTCGCGCAACGTGGTGACCGTGCATTATCGCCGCCTGGACTACGGCCGCGACGACTGAGCCCGATTCGCACGCGCGAAGGCGCCGATGCGCGCACATGGTCAGCGGCGGGGCGGTCGTACCCTCGAATGGCAGCTCCGCACAGACCACTCCGCCTTACAGGACGACGAAGTTTCCCGCCATGAAGCCATCCTGGCCATTACCATCGAGGGCGTTGCTCATCGCCCAGTTGCCGGCACCGTCATCGCACGCCATCGAGCAGTACCAGCGGTACACGCCCGACTGTGGCACGGTGATCGTCGCGGTCGTGGTGACTGGCTGCACCTGGTCGCCGACCGCGGTGCCGGGATTGATCAGCAGGCTCAGACCCAGGTCCGGCGCGATGATCGTGTGCGCGCCATCGTCGTAGTTGATGATGTTCAGCGTGGTCGGCACGCCCGCTTGCAGGACGAAACTGGTGGGCGCGAACGCATCGTGGGCTTTGCCATCCGGACCTTTGATGCCTTGCTCCGCCTTGAAGACATACCCGGTGAGTGAGGCCGCCGAACCGCTCGGCTGGCCGCCGGCTTGTTGTCCAAAGGCGATTTTGCTGCCCAATACGCTCAGCATCGCGGCGGCGCCAGTAGTCGAGATCATGCCGATACGCAGCACCTTGCGGCGCGAAATAGTCGAGGTCATCTGAGTCTTCCTCCTGAATGTGGTCAGAGCGTGGGTGCCAACTTTCGAAACGCGACCGTGCAAATCGGCGGTCACCTCCCTCCGTTGGTGTCGATGTACGCGACGATGGCCGCCAGATCGTCGTCCGACAGGCTGTCCGAGCTGAACTGCGGCATTCCATGTGGGCCCGCGCTGGTCGTCATGCGCAACATCGACGCGTCGAGACCCGTCAGTCGCACACCAACCGGCCCACCCTGGCCGTCGAGTCCATGGCACGTGGCGCAGCCCTTGGCCACCAGCAATTGGCTGCCGCGGGTCACCGGATCACCTGACAGCACGACGCTGCGATCGAGCCCGGGCCCGCTATACGGCGTCGCCGGACTGACGACAATCTGCTCGGTCCGAACGTAAGCGGGCTGATACTCAGTCGCCAGATTGCCGTGCGTATACGGACCGAGCAGGATGATGCCGATGAGCGTGGCCGGTACGGCGATCACCCACGCGGCCGCAATCGCGGGGATCACGAACCGGCTATTCATGAGCCGTCTCCTGTAGTTCGCTTGGCGCGCGCCCGCGCGCAATGGTGAACAGGAACAGGACTGCGCGAGCATAGAGTGACCAGACAACGAGCAACACGGCGACAACCGGCCAGCCGCTCAATCTCGGCCACGGGTTAACAGTGGGGCTGAGGCTGACCATCGTGGCGATCGGCGGCGCGGTATTCAGTCCTGGCACGCTCACGCCGGCTTGCTGCTGGTACAGCGGCCGGTCACCGCCGACCTCAACAACCGTGGTGGCCCGGGCGGCGCCCAGGCGCTGATCGCCCGCGAACGATGCCGTGAGCGTCAGGCTGCCCTCACTGCGCGGCTGCCAATCAGTTGTAGCGGCGCCTTGCGCGTCAGTGACCGTGTGCGCGACCGGGACACTGCCGTTGGCGTTGAGAAACCTGGCCGCACTGGCAAAATCAACGGTTGCGCCACTGAGTGGCTGGCCGTCCGCGGCCACCAGCACCGCCCGAAGGACAACGTGCCCGTCCAGGTTGGCCGTGGCCGGGGCGCTGAGCGTCAACACCGGTTTCGGCTGTGCCGCCGGCTTAGCCGCCGGGGCCGCCGGAGCCGCAGGAGCCGCGGGCGCAGCCGGTGCCGCCGGAGCTGCTGGAGCCTGCTGGACGACTACCACCGCTTTGGCCGGCGGGGGTGCCGCCGGTGCCTGCTGGACCACCACCACTGCCTTGGCCGGCGGCTGCGCGGGCGCCGTCTGCGCCAGCGCCTGGCCAGCGACACCGACAAGCCAGACGACGGCGATGCACGCGCTACCCCAGATCGACACTCTCAGGTGGGTCATGCCAGGCTCCTCTCCGCCCGGACGTGGTCCACCACGCGCGGCGCCGCACGCCTGGGGCGTTGGATCTGCGGTACTACTTCAGGACCGCGGTGCTCGACGACTTCCCAGACCGACACCATCGGGAAGAGCTTGGTGAACACCGTGACGATCAGCGCGAACAGGGCAAACGCGCCGGCCAGGATCGACCACTCGACCCAACTTGGCGCATACGTGCCGGGGTCATACGCCATCAGTGGCACGCTGAATCCGCCGACCACGATGAGATAGCGCTCGATCCACATCGTCACGATGACCAGCAGGGCCGCGACCACGATGCCCGGAATGGTCCGTGTCCGCGGGTTGAGGATGATCAGCCCGGGCACGACCATGCCGCCGACGATGTAGAACCAGAATTCGGGCGCAAGCGAGCCGAGCATCAACTGCTCGAAGTGAAATGGGACGCCTTCCGACATCTTGTAGCCGGTGACGACGTATTCCTGGAGATTGAAATAGATCATGATCAGCGTGAACGCACCCAGCAAGTAGCCGAGCGCCTTGAACTGCGTCGGGGTGATGAACTCCTCCAGGTGCAACAGCTTGCGCAGCACCGCCATGAGCACGATGATCGCGGCGACTCCAGAGAAGATCGCCCCCGCCACAAAGAACGGCCCGAAGACGGTGCTATTGAATGGCTCGCGAAGCGACATCGCGAAGATCCACGACACGACCGTATGGACCGAGACCGCGACCGGAATGATGATGCACATCATGATCGTGATCGCACGCTCCAGGGCCTGACGCTGCCAGGCGGCGCCGGTCCAGCCCAGCGCCGCAGCGTTGAAGAAAGCGCGCTTCCAGCCCGGAGCGGTGGGGCCGAGCCGGTCGCGGCACAGGGCGAAGTCCGGGATCAGTGGCAGAAACAAGTAGATAGTGCTGCCCGTCAGATACGTGGTGATGGCCAGGATGTCCCACAACAATGGCGACTGCCAGCGCCCGTAGAAGATCAGGTTCAGGATCCGCTCAGGGCGGCCCATATCGATGAGCGGGAACAACGCGCCGACCATCAGCGCGACGACCGTGATGAACTCGGCCATACGCGTGATCGACAGTTGCCAGCGCGCCTTCGTGGCCCGCAGGATGGCGGACAGCAGTGTCCCGGCGTGGCTGATGCCAATGAAGAAGACAAAACTGATGATGTAGACGCCCCAGGAGACCCGATCGCGCATGCCAGTCACGATCAAGCCGTATTCGAGCTGCGTCACATAGGCGTAGATGGCCCAGCCGATCACGGCCAGCAGAAAAGCCGTCCAGATCCAGTAGGCCAGGCCGGTATTGGCCAATGGGTTCAGGACGCGTTGTTCCAGGCGCTCGCGCCAGGCACGGCGTTCGACAGATTCGGCCGTGGTGGCTTGCAGTGCCTCGGACGCAAAAACCGGAACCGTCTGCTCCAGGACAGCCACGCCAGACACCTCCGTCACCAGTGACCCTCGGTTCCATCGCGTTGCCAATCAGCCGCGCCCGGCACCTGTTCCTGCCATGGCCAGGTGGCAGGTTTGCGCCCGGTCCGGGTCGCCGCGCGGCCCACATCCTGGCCGTGGCCAGGGATGTAGTAGACCCGCGGCTCGGTGCCGAGGTGTTCCTTGAGGCGATAGGCGGCGTTCTGGTCGATGAATTCAGACAGCTTGACGACATCTTTGCCATTCGTGGCCAGGTCCTCTTCCAGGTCGCCGTAGTAGATCGCCTTGTTCGGACAGCCCTGGGCGCAATAGGGCAGCCGTCCGGCGCGGGCCATATCCGGGCAAAAGTCATTTCATGACCGTGCCCTTGATGGCCGGAGTCTGGTGCTCCGGGCTGTATTCCATGAACATCGCCGCCGGCGGTTGCGGGGGGTTACCCCAGTTGAAGAAGCGGCGGTCGAACGGACACATCGCCAGACAGATGCGACAGCCAATACACCGCTGCTGGTCGATCAGCACGACGCCTTCGGGCGTTGAGAACGTGGCGCCCACCGGGCAGGCATTGGTGCACGGAGGGTTCTGGCACTGCTGGCAGGGGGTTGGCACGAATTGCGTACCGCCACCCTGTAAAGGCGCCTCGTAGACCTGGATCCACTCCATCGGCTTTGGCGCGAAATGGCCCTGGATACACGCCTCGGTGCACTGCGGAGGCTTGCCCACGCCCTGACAACCGTCGCATTTGCGCAGATCGATCACCATCGCCCAACGGCGCAGCCGCCGCGATGGAGCGGTCTGGGCGACCTGGGCGGCAGCTGAGTGGGTAAAAGATGCCACGCTCGCGAGCACGGTGCCGGTCGACGCGCTTGCGGCAGCGGCCAGGCCGAGCATTCGACGGCGGTTGATCCGCATAGCCGAAGTGTCCGCCGATTTTCGTCCCGCCAGGACCGCAAATCCATGCGGATCTGTGTCGTGGAAAACGTGCAATCACATTCGCGGACGCTGGCGAAGGAGCCTTAGATTAGTGGTTTGTCCCGTAAGTTTCGGTGTCTATGCGTACCCCTCACCCCAGCCCTCTCCCCGCGCGGGGAGAGGGAGGCGAGCGACAGCGAGCGGGTGAGGGGTGGTGACCGGCCGCGAAATTTACGACCGCTGTACTTAGACGGCTTCGCCCGGCTCGAGCAGGCCTTGCTCCAGCGCGTACTGGACCAGCTCCGCCCGACCGCGCAAGCCCAACTTTTCCATGCCGCGCGACTTGTAGGTCTCGACCGTACGCACGCTCAGGAACAACTGCTCAGCGATTTGCTGACTGGTATGGCCCAGCGCGACGAGCCGCAGCACCTGTGCCTCGCGCTCTGAGAGCGCTTCACGTGCCGGACCAGCGTCGCCGCCGCGTCTCGAGCCCAGGGCGTCCGCGACGAGCACTCGCGCGAGGGATGGGTGCAGGTACATCTCTCCTCGGGCGACGGTGCGGATGGCCTGGACCAGCTCGGCGCCGCTCGAGCGCTTCAAGGCGTAGCCAGAGGCACCCGCCACGAGCGCCTGGCGGAGGTACGCAGCGTCGTCGTACTGGCTCAGGACCAGCACGAGGACGTTCGGCGCTTCCGCATGGATGCGTCGGGTCGCCTCGATGCCGCCGCCGGGCATGCGTACGTCGAGGATGGCAACGTCCGGCCGCAGGCTCCTGGCCAACCTCACCGCCTCATCCGCGGATTCCGCTTCGGCGACCACCTGGAACCCGGCCTCGCTCTCGAGGAGGGCACACAGCCCGGCGCGTAGCACTCCGTGATCGTCAGCCAGCAACAAGCGCAACAAGGCCATCCAGATCCTCTCGCAACGTGTTGATGTCCAGGGGCACCTCGAGGAACACGCTGCTCCCGACACCCGGCGTGGACTCCAGCGTCAGGGTCGCCCCGATCAGGGCTGCGCGTTCCTCCATGCCGGACAGCCCGAGCCGACGCTCGAGTGGCCGGGCCCGTACGTCAGCCGAATCGAATCCACGGCCGTCATCCTCCACCACCGCAACGAGTTTGTCAGCGCGCCGCTGAACGATCACACTGACGTGTTGCGCTTCGGCATGCTGGACGATGTTGGTCAGCGCCGCCTGGACGATGCGGTAGACCGCGGTTTCGGCAGCCGGCACGAGCCGCAGCCCCTCCACGCCGACCGCAACGAAGTCGCACTCCGCCTTCTCGTGATCCGCCCATTCGCGTACATAACGTTGCAGCGCGGCGACCAGGCCGACATCGTCGAGGACGCTTGGCCGCAACTCCACCGCCAGATGGTGGACAGCGTCCAACGTCTGTTCGGCGACTCCGCGGAGCTCACTCGCCACGCGGCGCGCCTGGAGCGGATCGTCGACGCCTGCTGCGAGCCGGTCGAGGCCGAGCTGGAGCGAAGCCAGTGCCTGGCTGGTCTGGTCATGCAGCTCATGAGCCAACCGGCGGCGCTCCTCCTCCTGGCCCGCGATGATCCGCTGGAGGAGCTCAGCCCGTTCGCGCTCACGGACCCGCAGGCTTTCGAACAGGCGGGCATTAACGAGCGCCATCCCGACCTGGCGTCCGATTGCCGACAAGGTCGCCATATTGATCCGGTCGAAATAGCCGGCCCGCAGCGAGCCAAGGACCAGGACACCCTGGACGTCCTGGCCGGCTTCGAGCGACACGGTGACACGCGCCGCAGCGTTGGCGTAGACCTCCTCGGCACGCTCCGCCTGCGCCTGTCCGGCCAAGCGGAAGCAACCCAGCTCAGCGCCGGTGATTTCCAGCACGCGTTCGAGGGTGCGTGCCAGCATCTGGGAAGAGTCGAGTG
>Ga0070730_10004525_pt1 | contig 12156 bp, 14 predicted proteins | sample Coa_R1_3_FD_66447 | JGI IMG/M metagenome (GOLD analysis project Ga0070730, IMG submission 66447) | Surface soil microbial communities from Centralia Pennsylvania, which are recovering from an underground coalmine fire - Coalmine... | ecosystem: Environmental > Terrestrial > Soil > Unclassified ... | reverse complement strand
AAGAAAATCGGCGTACCCGTTAGCGAATCTGTCGCTCGTCAGCGGCGGCTGGCCCGCGGGCGGCGCCACATCGCGGCGCGGCGAGTAGACGGCGGGATTGCGGCCCTGCTGTTCCTTGCTCAGCATCCAGGTCAGAAAAAGCTTTGCGGCGTTGGGGTGCGGTGCTTTGTTGAGGATGCCGCCGGCGGTGAAGAAAACCGGCGTCTTGTCCTGCGCCGACATCGCGATCTTTAGTTTGCCGCCCGCGCCGGCGCTCATGTCGAAGCTGACGAAATCCTCGCCCGATCCGACGCGAGCAGCGACATCGCGATGGCTGCCGTTGATGAAATAAGGTTGGTTCGCCACGTACTTCGTCATGTAGTTCCAGCCATATTTACGCACGATCAGGTTGAAATTATAGAGCGTCGCGTCGTCGACGCTTGGATAAACGGTGACGGTTTTGCCGTGAAACAGCGGTTTGAGGAAATCGAGAGCCGATTTGGGTATGTCGGCCTCCTGCACCTTGTCGGAATTATACCCGTAAAACAGCGGGATCGCGTTCACCGCCACCCAGGAGCCGTCCTTGGCTTTCATGACGTCGAGCACCTGGTCAAAGCCGTCCGGCTTGAAACGCATGAGCGCGCCCGCTTTGGCCCAGCGGCGATAATCCTGGATTGTCTGGAACTGCACGAAATCCGTGGTGACCTTATTCTGTTTGAGCTGCTGGTCGATCTCGACATCAAGGACGTTGCTGAACCCACCCTTGGCCGTAACAGTGATGCCGGGAAAACGCTGCTCGAAAGCGGCCGCTATCAGTTTCGCGAAAGCGGGCCCGGCGCCGGTATAGACCACCAGCGACTTTTCGAGCTTCGCCTTTTCGTAAAGCTGATCGATGGTCTCAGCCCGCGTCGCCGAAAGCGTTCCCAATAAGAGAAGCAACAATAGCGACAACGCCGATTTGCATAGTCCTGTCGTCCGCCACGACATGCGCTCCTCCTTGGGCTTTTGGCTCACCACTTATCCACGGACCCAGCCTGAATATCTTGCTTTTCGGGCTGCCGTGTAAAGCATTGGATCAAGGGCTTCGGTTTAACGCTTCCAAATCCACGTCCGCTTTGCGCCCGATAGCAACCGAATAGCGGACGATCGCGTTTGGCAGCTCCGTGCCGATTTTGTTGCGGAAAGTCGGCGATCTTCGGCTGTGCGGCTGGGATGCGTTAACTGTGATCGTTTACTCAGCTGGGCAATTTTCTGATCTCCGGTTTGCCGTTGGCTGCGTTATCCAAATATGCTCCAACTCACCTTGGCCTGTTCAATAAGACGAACGAGGTGGCGCCATGAGAAAATTTGTAACCGCACTCCTTGTTGCCATTGCGGTTGCTACAATGACTGCGCGCACCGCAGTTGCCGGGTGGGGCTACGGAGGAGGATGGGGTAATTATGGTTGGGGTCATTGGGGTCACCGGCACTGGGCGTATCGTGGATGGGGAAATGCTGGCTGGCCGTTTGGTGGAATTGGGCCCGGCCCCGTCATCGGAAGCACGATAGTGGCGGTACCGCATTACGTCTATTACCCGACGGCGTACTACCACTACCGAAACTACGGCTATTATCCGTACAACTATGCTCCCTACGTCGATCATTATAGCTATCGTGTTCAATACTGGGGTGCATGCGGCGGCGGCTGTTGAGCTGCGTCGCAGTCAAAAACTTGACGGACCACAATGACGCACGCTGTACGGTGCAGATTATGCGGATGGGCTTTTACTGTAGGTCCATGTGAAGACGTAACGCAGTCGCAAACAGGTTTGGGAATGGTAGCGGGTCGCGAAAAGGTCGCACGCGCACCGGTTAGATTCGTGAAACCAGGAGGCAACTCGGCCCTAGCACAGCAATTGTGCTGCTACCAGTCGAAATGGTCATGACCTGCCCTGAGCGGACTTCCCGGCTCGAAGACGCCGCTGTACGGACTGATCGGCGCGGAACTGTTTGTTGGTGTTGCGCCCTTCGCCGGGCAGAGCAACCAAAAACTTCTGCTCAGCCAGAAATGACGCGGCCGAGAGCCCGCTCAAGGCAACTCACCAACATTTTTTCACCGCATGGTTTTGCCAAATAGGCAATGGCACCGGCTCTTGATACTTTTGCTCGGGTCCTGTCATCAAATTGCCCAGTGACAAAAATGATCGGTATACGATATCCATCGGCAAGCAGATTGGCCTGCAAATCTGGTCCGTTCATTCCTGGCAGATGTACGTCCAAAACCAAGCACGCGGTTTTACCTACAATATTTGATGCCAAATATTCTTCAGTTGATGCGAAGCGAGCACTAACGTAGCCGAGCGATTCTACAAGCGCTTTTATGCCATCGCGAGCAAGATCATCGTCGTCGATTATCGCAATAAGGTCCTGCAAGGCGTTTTGCACCTGAATAATCAATTGCGCCAGTTCGCGGTTAAATCAACCCGGGGATTTCACACGATTCATTTCCCGAGGGCCCCCCGGTATTACATCGAACCGTCGTCAAATGCCTAGTATTTTTTAAGTGTAAAGAAATGAGCGGTGTTCGACGATCGTGGGGCCTAAACCAAAGGATAATTAGCAATACCAAGGGATATTCGCCTGCTTAAAAGAAGATTTATATCGCCGACCGGACACAACTAAAATGAGACCGCGCTGATGTTGCGGGTTGTTTACAGGCTTCGCATCAAGTGTGAGCCGCGCGGGGGGAAGCCCATGAACGTTGTCGATGTGGAGAAGGGCACGGTCTTTGTTCTTGATGACAGTGCTGATGTTCGCGACGGCCTCAAAGCACTTGCCGAGTCCGTAGGTCTCCGCTGCGAGACATTTGGATCGTCGGAAGAATTTCTTCGCCACAGTGCGGACGGCCCGAGCTGCCTCATTTTGGATGTGCGGCTGCCAAAAACGAGCGGACTGGACCTGCAGGCCGAATTGGTTCGTGGATCGCGAAATATCCCCACCATTATTATTACGGGTCATGGTGATATTCCCATGACGGTTCGCGCCATGAAGGCCGGGGCGGTGGCGTTTCTGACCAAACCGCTGCGTGAACAGGATGTGCTCGAAGCGATCTTTGCTGCGCTGGAGCGCGATCGTCTAAGGTTAGCCCAAGAACAGGCGGCCAACGATTTACAGTTACGATTCAAAACTCTGAGCTCTCGCGAGCGCGAAATTCTCCCGTTGATAACCGCGGGCCTCTTGAACAAGCAAATTGCCAGTGAAGTCGGCCTGAGCGAAGTGACGGTCAAAGTCCACCGCAGCCACTTGATGACGAAGCTACACGCGAAATCACTGCCTGATCTCGTGCGAATGGCTGATGCATTGGGAGTTCGCTATCATCCCCTGCCAAAGCAGTCCGTTCATCATTCAAACACATGATAGATTTCCGCCCTTAGGGGGAGGAAGGTTTTGCCCCAGGCGCCTGACGACGGACAGTTTCTGCTTGCTACTCTGCCGCCATCGCGGCGGCAGGTGCGCCTGGCGCTTGCTGCTCTAGCGCTCCTTGTCCTTGCGTTCGCCGTAGCGGTGCCATTCCAGGACGTTCAATTGCCGCGCATTGATGCTTTTCTTCCGGCTTTATTGATTGCAATCATCATCAATGACCTTATCACTTCCGCCCTGCTGTATTCCCAATTTGCTATTGCTCGTCAGCGAGCGCTTTTGGCGCTTGCGATCGGTTACCTTTTTACGGCGCTTATGGTTATTCCCTACGCGCTCACATTCCCAGGGCTGTTCGCGCCAACCGGACTGCTTGGCACGGGGCTACAGAGCACGACTCCGTTTTACGCGGCCTGGCATATGGGATTGCCAACGGCGGTGATTGCCTACGTGTTGCTGAGGAAATTCGACAGCAGGGCAGGTATATCCACGCGCCCCAAGCTAGGCTTCATTCGTTGGAGCGCGGTCGCCGTTATCGCCATGGTGAGCTGCTTTACATTGCTTGTGATCGTCGGAGAACCGCTTTTGCCGATTGTCATGCTCGACCCGGTTCGGGTGAACCTGCCCGTTGCGCACGGATACGGCGGAGTTCAGATAGCGCTTTACGGTGTCGCCCTCGTGTCCCTTTGGGTTTCGCGACGTTCAACGCTCGATCTGTGGCTCATGATCCTTTGCTCCGCGATGCTGCTCGAACTTATTTTGGGCACGACCTTCGTCAGTACCCGTTACAGCCTCGGCTGGTATGCAGGTCGAGCCTTTTCCTACTGTTCTTCACTATTTGTCTTGCTTGTTCTGTTGTCGGAAACGACAGCCCTATATGCAACTCTTGCCCGATCCGCGATGAGGCAGCGGACTGCTGGCGAGATGCGTCAGATAGCCATAGACGTAATGGCGGCTTCGATTGCTCACGAGATTAAGCAACCGATCGCCGGAATAATCCTCACTGCCCAAGCAGGCCGGCGTTGGCTCGAACGCGGGACCCCCGACGTGGATAAAGCAAACGCCGCGTTGGGGAGTATCATTGACGCCGCGAGCCGCGCAGATGAACTGATTTCCAGCATCCGCTCCATGTATAGGAAGGGCAAACACGGACGCGCATCGGTGGACGTCAATGACCTAGTCCGAGAGGCGCTCGCATTGAATGACGTTGATTTGCGAGTTCGACATGTAACCTGTTCAGTTGGGTTGAGAGATGGACTTCCGCGATTGCTTGCCGATCGAGGCCAGTTGCAGCAGGTGATGCTAAATTTGATCACAAATGCCATCGAAGCGATGCGCGACGTCAAAGACCGTCCGCGCATGTTGCTGATACGCTCAGACCTTGGTCAAGACGATTCCAGCATTCTCATCACCATCGAAGACTCTGGATGCGGTATCAATGAAAAAGATGCGAATCGTATTTTTGAACCATTCTTCACGACAAAATCGACTGGAACGGGAATTGGGCTGAACATCTGTCGATCGATTATCGAATCCCACGGCGGGAGCATTCTTGTATCAGCTAACAGCGCTCACGGAACAATCTTTCATCTCAATTTGCCGATCAAATAACTAAGCTACTTTTTTCTGCTTCGCAATTTGGTTGAATTTGGCACGACACAATACGCGGCGTTGGAACGGACGCGTCAAGAGTCTTACGATCTTCTCAAGCACGGAGGGTTCGAATTTACCGACGTCGTTGCGTCTCGATCTTCGATGAGTATCGTGATCGGAAAACCGGCTTCGACCGAATAGCTGGTCCAAGCTGTCGTGGCGCGAGTCGGTCTAGGGGGGTGGCGAATGTCTCTTCCTGGCACATTCGCGTCGGTTTTGAGCGTTAGCTGTTCGGTCGCTAACGGGGGCAAAGCCGACATGCTGATGCGCGTTGATTCCTGAACGGCCAAGTTTTGATGGACTGGTACGACGAGCAGTACGACATATGAAAAGCGCGAGGCACCTAACTACTTGATACTTTTTACGATTCGCCGACACGCTGAGCACTCCATCATCGGCGCGACGGAAAAGGTGCGATCGAGACGAATGAGTCTGCCTTTTGCTTAAAGTAGCTCGCCAGCGAAGCCATTAACGTCACGGCGCGGCTGCCGCAAGTCGGCGGCTCATCAGGTCGGAAGCTGTCGGATGCGGTTTAGAGTTCCCGGAGCTGAAAATCTGAGCGGCTGATTTCACTCGCCGGCAACCTGGAACTCAGCTTGCGCTTGCGGCTGCCGCCTCCGCGCACAAGATCATAGGCATGCGAATGACATTGATCCTCGCGCTCGCAGCGCTCACGATAGCTGTCATGGCGTCGGCCAAGGCGGACCCGGTCGCGACCTGCGCGGTGCCGCCGGTGCCGCCGGTCGCCTGCAGCAGCCAAGATGCCCACTGCATCTGCGATGCCGCCGGCAATTGCCGCTGGGTCTACGACTGCACGCAGCGCCAATAGGCGCGCACCTTCACAGCGGCTGCGTGCGCGGCGGCAGCACGCTGAGATCGATCGTGGTGCGTGTCGGTCTGGCATTGCGCTTGAGCTTCACGGTCGTGCGGCCCCAATCGCTGCAGTCGAGCGTTGAGTATTTGATCCACTGCCGCAGCGCGCGATTGCGGCGCAGCGCGCGCCGGATCGACAGGCCGAAATAGCCGGTATTGGTTCTGTAAAATCCCCGAGACATGTTGCGCTTGCCGCGCGCGCGGCCATGGCCGTGGATGAAGCGAATCCGCGGCGCCCCCATCTGCCAGGCCTGCTCCAGGATAGTGGCGAGCGGCGCGCCTCTGATGTCGCGCGGATGGTAGCCGTGCAGATCGATCTGCACGCCTGCGAACGTCGCGCCGTTCGGCGCCGCGGCGGTATTCGAGAGTTGCTGTTGTCCCATGAGCGATCCGATTGCCGCGCGGCGAATCGACGGCGCCGCGAATCTTCGCTCATATTACGAACCCTGGCATGGCAAGGCCACGTCGCCGCGGCCGAGCGGCCCGTGCTTGGACTGCGGCGCCGCCGCTCAATGCGACATCAGCGTCGGCACCGCCATGGTGCCCAAAATGCTGCGGGTGACGCCGCCGAGCACGAACTCGCGCAGCCGCGAATGGCCGTAACCGCCCATGACGATGAAGTCGGCGCCGCAATCGGCGGCGTGCGACAACAGCGCGTCGGCGGTGTCGATGTCGCCGCGCGGGATACGCGTGACCGCCACGTTGAGGCCGTGCCGGGCGAGATGCAGGCCCATGTCGGCGCCTTGCAGCCCGTCATGCTTGCCGCGTTCGCTGGTGACGGTGACGACTTCGACGTTTTTGGCCCGCTCCAGGAGCGGCATGGCGTCGGCGATGGCGCGCGCCGCCGCCCGGCTGCCGTCCCAGCACACCATGACGCGGTCGAGCCGAAACGGCGCCCGCTGCACATGCGGCACCAGGATGATCGGCCGGCCCGAGGCGAACAGCGCGCTCTCGGCAATCACCGCCTCGACGGCATGCACGTCGGGCTCGGCTTGGCCGACGATGGCGAGATCGAACCGCCGCGCGATCTGGCCGAACTGGGCGGCGGCGCTGGCAAAGTCGACACGCAGCAGGCGCGGCTCACAGGCCACGCCCGCGCTCGCGCCGGCCGCGGTAAAGCGGCCGATCGCCGCCTCGGCGGCGTCTTCGTTGGCGCGCTGCTGGGCTTCGATGGTTTCGATGGGCAGGTAGCCCATGCTGGCGCCCGGAATGTTGGGGATGAAAGCGATGGCGATGCCGGTCACATGGGCATTGAGTGCGTCGGCAACCGAAATCGCATAATCGCCCGCGGCCTTGCTGCCGTTACGGACACTGAGATTGACGACGATGTCCTTGAACATGGCGGCCCTCTCGATCGCAGCCGAGAGTGCCATGCCGGGTGCGGCCGGGCGTTGAGCTAGATCAAAGGGTCCGAGGACGCTTGCCGAAGCTCATGGGTCCGTCAGCGGCGCGCCGCCTGCAAGGCGCGCTCGGCCCGTGCCGCCGGATCGGAATCGTCGGGGACGAGCGTGGCAAAATCGCCGCGCAGCGCCTTGAGCGCGGTGCGCTCGTGTTCGATTTCTTGCGCGGTCCTGATGCCAAAACGGCGGAGGATCGGGATCGGCGGGCACCAGCCCTGGACGGCATGCTGAAACAGAAAGGCGGTCACCAGCGCCGGCAGCGCCAGCCATTTCCGGTCGATCGTGGCGCCGAGCGCCAGGCCGCCGAACGCCAGCGCCGACGCGTTGGTCTCCAACACACGTTCGATGTCCCACTCCTCGTCGAGCTCCTCGAGGCGCTGCTCGATGCCGGCCGGATTGACGGCCAGAGCGCGGATCCGGGCCTCGGTCTGTTGGCGGATGCGGCGATTGATCTCTTCGGCGGTGTTGACGGCGACGCGGTTGGCGGTGGTGGTCGACATGGCGGTTTCCTCGGCGGACGTCCTTGCGCGACGAACTTGATTGCCGCTTCGACAACGCGTCCGGGCGCCCATTGTTCTGGCGCATCGCTGGCGTGCAGTGCCGGGCAGGATGTCTCGCGCGGCAGCCATGCAGGTGCGAACAGGCTTGATCCAGATCAAACCGCCGCGCCAGCCCGCACCGCATTTTGCCGGACACGCTGCGTTGCCTTGGCAGTGCGTCGCGCGCGCCACATCGGAGAGACAGCCGCCATGCTGAGACAAGACCAGAACGAGCTATTGACCCGGACCGGGCCCGGCACGCCGATGGGCCAGCTGTTTCGCTGCTACTGGACGCCGGCCCTGCTCGCCGACGAGCTGCCCGAAAACGATTGTCCGCCGGTGCGCGTCAAAGTGCTGTCGGAGCGGCTCGTTGCGTTTCGCGACAGCAAGGGTCGGCTCGGCCTGATCGACGAGTTCTGTCCGCACCGCGGCGCGTCGCTGTGGTTCGGCCGCAACGAGGAATGCGGGCTGCGCTGCCCGTATCACGGCTGGAAATTCGACGTGACCGGGCAATGCCTCGAAGTGCCGTCGGAGCCCGAGGAAAGCGGTTTTGCCCGCAAGATCAAGCTGCAATCGTATCCGCTGGTCGAGCGCGGCGGCGTGCTGTGGACCTATATGGGACCGCCGGAGCGCAAGCCGCCGCTGCCGGAATGGGAGTTCGCGCAGCTGCCGGGCGCGCAGCGCTACGTGTCGAAGCGGCTGCAGGAGTGCAATTGGCTGCAGGCCATGGAAGGCGGCATCGATTCGAGCCACGTCTCGTTCCTGCACCGCGGCAACATCAACTCCGATCCGCTGTTCAAGGGCGCCAAGGGCAACCAATACAATCTGCACGACGCGCGGCCGGTGTTCGAAGTGGTGGAAAGCGCCGGCGGGCTCTACATCGGCGCCCGGCGCAACGCCGAGGACGGCAACTATTATTGGCGCATCACCCAGTACGTGCTGCCGTCCTTCACCATGATCGCGCCGCGCGGCGGCTATACGGTGCACGGCCATTTCTGGATTCCGATCGACGACGAGAATTGCTGGGCCTGGAGCTATGACTATCATCCGACCCGCGCCATCAAAGCCGCCGAGCGCCAGGCGATGGCCGACGGCAAGGGCGTGCACTGCAAGGTGCATCCCGGCAGCTACCGGCCGGTCGCCAACAAGGACAACGATTATCTGATGGACCGCGCCGCGCAACGCCGCGGCGACAGCTACAGCGGCATCGACGGCATCGCCATCCAGGACGGCTCGCTGCAGGAGAGCATGGGGCCGATCGTCGACCGCACCAAGGAGAATTTGGTCTCGACCGACAACGGCATCATCATGGCGCGGCATCGTCTGATGCGCGCCGCCAAGGCGTTGACCGAGAAAGGCGTCATGCCGCCCGGGGTCGACGTCGCCCACCAAAAAGTGCGTTCGGCCTCGGTGATTCTGCCGCCCGACCAACCGTTCAAGGACGCCGCCAAGGAAGTTTTACGCGTGCATGCCGGCGTGGCGCCGGCGACGGTGTGAGGGAGAGAACCTGTTTGATCGTCATTGCGAGCGAAGCGAAGCAATCCAGCAGGTTGCGCCAGCTCCTGGATTGCTTCGTCGCCCCTTCAGGGCGCCTCGCAATGACGGCCCTTAGGCGCCCCGCTCCTCGACCAGATTGAGCATGTCGCGCGTGCGCGTCACCCCGCTCGGCCAGGCCTGGTCGAAATCGGCGATCAGCTCCTTGAAACTCGGCCCCTTGAGCGCCGCATCGAGCCGCGCCATGTCGGCGAAGCGATAGACCGCATAATGCACGCCGGCGTCCGCCGCGCTCCAGAACCGCCACGCCTTCTCGGCCTTGAATGCGTCAAGCGCCATCGGCAGGTGATGGCCCGCATACCAATGATCGAATTTTTGCCGCAGCGGCTGTTCGACCACGGCGCGCACCATGAAATAGGCGTGAGGCATGCTGGCTTCTCCACAGGTCTACCGCGCACCGGCGGAAACGCATTCAGCGGCAATCGCGACGGGCGAAATCTCCGCGCCTGTTAGTCCTTCGGCAATTTCGCGATCAGCGTTTGCATCGAATCCGGAACCAGACGTTCGGAGAAGCCCGCGGCGAACGCCCAGACCAGCGCCTTACCGTAGTCCGGCGCTGCCTTGGGGCCGAAATCCCGCAACATCGCGAGCAGCGAGTCGCACGACTGCGTCTTACACATCATCTGTGGAAATACGCCGCCGTCGCCGAGCAAGCCGGCAATGAAGATCACGTAGATGACCACGGAAGCGATGGCGCCGACGATCGGTGGAACGAGCGAGTACATGAGCAGATAACGTCCGCCAAGCTTCGATACGGTCGGCGAGATGAGTGCGATCGAGGCTTGATCGACGTTGTACAGCCGCGTGAGCGCGCTGAAGAATGCCCCCAGCACACCGGCGAGCGTGACGAGCCCCAGGACCGGCGGATCCCATCGCATCAGGTAGATCGACAGCAAACCAAGTCCGAGAAGGACGATCAGACAGATCGCGCCGAAAAACTGATATTCGAGCATCAAGCGATAGGCCGTCAAAAGCTCCGGCTGCAATGCGACGGCAGTCGAAGCGGGCGCACCAGCCTGCGCCGCGCTCGGCGCTGCGTCGTTGATCATCGGCTCCGCCATCACAGCCCCTCTGTTCCCCACGGAAAGAAAATATAGCAGCTTCCGGACAAGATCACTCCCCTCTGATCCCCGCCGCCCGGATGATCGGCCACCATTTGTCGAGCTCGGTCTTGTGGAAGGCGGCGCTGCGGCGACAGCTCGGCCAGCGCCTTGATGGTGCCGGCGCGCATCTGCGGCAGCGCCACGGCGCCCTGCACCAGCAACAGGTCGACCTGCCCGGAAATCAAATCGGTCATCGCCGGGCCGACGCCGCGATAGGGAATGAGCAGCACGTTGCGATCCGCAGTCGCCATTGGACATTGCCGCCGCTGCGGCACCCCTGCCGCGCGAGGGAGGAGAACCGACCGGCGGCGGCTGCGGGCGGCGCGAGCAAATTTGCAGAGCAAATTGCCGGCGCGCCGGCCAGCGGCAGTTTCGAATTATTTCTTGGCCCGCCTCTTCTTCGCCCCAGCTGCCACGCTCTTGGGATGCCCGACCTTGATGCGCTGGATAATCTTGCCGTCGAACAGAATATCGACTTCGTCGTATTGGTGGCCTGATGTCGGTTTCATGAACTGGACGCTCTTGAAGTACACGATCTGGCCGCCGAAGCCGCCGCTCGTTACGATGGACAGATCGAGCAGCTCGATCCGCGGATTGATCCCCTGCAGGGGTTCCGTCAATTTCGGCGTCTGGTTTGTAGCGGTGACCTGGACTTGGCCAGTCACGACCAACCGATAACGGCGTCCGGCAAAATCCGGTATTTCGTTGGCTTTCCAGTCTTTGGTCTTCGGAGCTCCTGCCATGGTACCCCCCTGCAGTTGCGGTTAAGACTGCAGAGTATACACAACTAACGCTGAAAGTAGCGAGTCCTACACTGGAAGATTGTCGTGCTTCTGGCCCGGCTGCAGCCTCAGCTGGTCGATCGCCTGCGCTGCCGTTGGCCTACCCTCATACAAGCCCTAAACCGGCAAATGGGCATGCTGGAGCCCGGCGAGGCCGCTCGGTGCCGATTGCCCGTGGCGCATTCCCCTGATATCATAATGATAGCAAGGAGCCCGCCATGGTCGACATCCTGGTGCGCAACGTGGCTGACGCCACAGCGGCGCGGCTGAAAGCAAAGGCCAAAGCAGCGGGCAAATCGGTGAACGACATCGCCCGCGAGGCGCTGGATTCTGCGGCGAGGCCGAGCAAGCAAGAGGTCTGGGCCGAAATCGACCGCATCCGCGAAAAAATCCGTGCCCGAGTCGGTCATGACCTTCCCGACTCCACGCCGGGTATCCGCGAAGATCGCGACAAGCGCTGAACGATGAGCCTCGTCGTCGATGCGAGCGTCGCCGTCAAATGGGTTCTGCCCGAGGCCGCCTCCGAACGCGCCGTAGCGATCCGCCACGGCGGCGAGGATTTGATCGCCCCTGCCCTCGTCTACGCCGAAATCGGCAGTGCGCTCTGGCGCGCCGTCCTGCGTGGCGACGTGGCGGCGACCGAAGCGCCACGAGCTCTCAGCGCCGCAGCGGCTCATTACGGGCGAATCATTCCTCTCAGCGAACTTGCCGAGAGCGCGCTGCAATTGGCAATGCAGCTTCGGCATCCGATCTATGATTGCTTCTATCTGGCGCTGGCGAAGCGCGAGCGCTGCCCGCTGATCACGGCCGATGCCAAGCTCGTCGCCGCCGGCAAGCGAGCGAAGGGTATAGAGCTTCGTGCGTTATAGTTGGCGCG
>Ga0070730_10004523_pt1 | contig 12157 bp, 10 predicted proteins | sample Coa_R1_3_FD_66447 | JGI IMG/M metagenome (GOLD analysis project Ga0070730, IMG submission 66447) | Surface soil microbial communities from Centralia Pennsylvania, which are recovering from an underground coalmine fire - Coalmine... | ecosystem: Environmental > Terrestrial > Soil > Unclassified ... | reverse complement strand
AGGCTCAGTATTCGACGTTTTCATAATCCTTGATCTTATCGCAAAGGAAGACGGGCGAGGTCTTGGGAGACGCTAGACACCCGCCGAGACGATTTGCCCGGGGGCGCCAATGGCGAGCTCTCTTTGGGCTAGATGTTTTCGATAACGCACGTGTCGCCAGCGAGTCATCTCCACCAGCGGCTTCCACACCGGGTTCACCAGGTCGTGCTTGATCAGCAAATGCCAGAACCGGTTCGACCGCTTGTAGAGGTAGGACATCGCGAGATAGAGCGGGACCGCCGGCCACTGCTCCGGACGGCGGCGCCAGATCGATGCGTGCGAGAACAGGCGCTGGTAGATCCAGGCGTAGCCGCGCTCGAGTTCCTCGGGCGTCATGTGGGTGGGGCGGAAGACGGCATGGCCGGTGTCGTAAAGAGTCCAATCACGGTGCAGGAGGCGACCTTGCGCCTCCATCTGGCGGAACAGCGGCGTAGCCGGATAAGGCGTGAGGATGTGGAACGTGGCGCACTCCAGGCGGTTTTCTTCAATCCATTCGGCCGTGCGTGCGAAGACGTCCTTGCGGTCGTGATCGAAGCCGAGGACAAACGACCCGTTCACCTGGATCCCATAGTCATGCAATATGCGCACACGGCGCGCGTAATCGGAAGTCTTCGGGGTCTTCTTATGCGAGTCGGAGAGATTGTCGTCCGAGAGCGACTCGAAGCCGATGAACACGCCGGTACATCCGGCAAGCGCCATGTTGCGGATCAGTTTGGGATCGTCGGTGACGTCAATGGTGACGGCGGCGCTCCAGATTTTATTCAGCGGGCGAAGCGCAGCGCAGAGTTGATGCAGGTAGTCGCGGCGCGATCCAAGATTGTTGTCGATGAATACTGCGTAGGGCTGATCGTTTTCCAGAAACTCGGAGGCCACCTGCTGCGGGTGGCGCATGCGGTACGGCATGCGAAGGCCGTCGGTCGCGAGATAGCAGAAGCCGCAGCGGTTGTGGCAGCCGCGAGTTGCGATCAGGCTGGTTGTGGTGAGAAAGCTGCGGCGGGGCAGAATCGAGCGTCGCGGCGGTGGATCGTCGCAATAATCGTTTTCATACGCGGCCACGTAGCGCGGCTGCAGGCTGCCTTGCTCGACGTCGTTCAGAATGCGCGGCCACAGTTGGACTCCATCGCCGAGCGCGAGGGCATCGGCATGCGGCGCGCATTCTTCGGGGCAAGATAAAACGTGCAAGCCGCCGAGGATGACTTTCGACCCGCGAGCTCGATACCAATCGGCCAGTTCGAACGCGCGGCGCGCAAAGGTCAGGTGCACGGTGATCCCAACCACGTGAGGCATCGGCTCCCACGGCGGCCGGCCGTGAAGCAGATTTTCGTCCCAGTATTTCACCCGCCAACGTGCCGGCGTGGCCGCGGCAAAACTCGACAGAGCAAGTGTCGGCGTGAGCACGTGCTTGCCGAAGCTGGCATTGGCGTCCTTGGGGTAGAAGGGATTGATCAGCAGCGCGTAGCGCCGCTCGATGAATCCACGGGGCTCGGAGTGGTTGAGAACGGGCGCATGGATCATTTCCGGAGGGATCCATCGCTTGGCGATGGGGTGGAGGAAGGGCTCATCTGAGGCAATCATGAATATACTTTATATTACAAAGTACTTCAAGTCAAAGAACAATCTTACAACGAGCGGAAATTGATTTTGAATCGGGGCTGTTGCCCGGATCACGCGCGCTCCATCCAACTTCTGCAGAGGCTCTGCCGGAGGACCGAAGTTCGTATCTACATATTCTTGAGCGCCGAGCTTTTTGGCGAGAGGTTGTTTGTCCGACCCGCGCCCGATGGCGACGGTGCGGAGTCCCAGCTGGCGGGCGTACTGAATGCCGCAAGCTGGTGTGTGGCTAAGATCAGTTAGGAAGAAGGGAGAGGAGTGGAAATCAATTCCGTGAAAGCGACCGGAGGCTGCCTGGATTCGTTTGCGTCACATAATCCGGCTACTTCGTCGCATTCCCCGGCCCACCCACGGCATAAATCCGCGGAATCCGTTGCTCTAACGAGGGAAGCGCCGGAAATGCTGCATGCGGTTCCGTCTGGTACCAATAGGCCGCTGAGAAATAATTGTCCGACCGGTGATTCGCATGCCCGTGTTCAATGGTAGCTCGCAGCGATTTCGTGAACGGAATCGGCGAATCCAGGTGGAATCGGTATACCGACGAGCGTCCGCCCGCAACTTCTTGCCCCACCACCGGCGCGCCATACAATCCGTACGCGAACGCATGCCCGCCAAAATCCCACGCCCCTAGAAAATAATCTTCCGACCCAGTCCCGTTGATCGAAGGGGTCTTCTCGCCGTCGACAAAAAACATGTCGTCGCCCTCGCCCCACCAACCGTCCTGATTTTGCAGCACCGACATCGTCACCCCAACGAAATGTCCGCGCCCGGTCGCTTCCATCCAGACATAATTACCGTCCCCGTTCAGATTCTTCTTATCGTTGACGTTTGGATCGCCGTTCGAACGCCACTGATTGGTCCATCCCTGCGCCGGCGCAGCCTGCCGGTACTGTGCGTGAAAATAAAGGACGTCTGCGGGCAGAGCTTTGCTGTAGGCGCGGTAATCAATGTTGAAATAGAACGCGTCGGTCTTGATGGATCCTTCGTTCGTGACGGTGATGCGCGCGTGCTTCTGAAAGGGCATGGGGAAGAAACAATTCAGCGCTTTGTCCGAGCCCACTGATAACGGAATCGATTGGTAAAGATAGTAGTCTCCCAATCCAAGACCGAAGAAATCCCCCACGGGAGCCTCCACGCTCGGAGAGGCCTCTCCGTCCCAGTACATCCGGAGCACGAGGGCTTTCAAATGATTCGGATCATCGCTCGCAATCGTGAACCACACATGACTGATCAGCCCCGGCCCCCCCTCATCGAGAAGTGTGAGCGTCTCTCCCGGAGCAATGGTGCGCGCATCCGCATTCGCCCCGGTGCGATCGTAGCTGGATGACCGGTGCTGGACGTAGTCTTTGGCCTGAGGCAGCGTGGAGAGCCAAGTTGCCGCATCCTGCGCAAACGCCGGCACCCCGACCAAGCCCAGAACCAGCACTGCAAGCGTCTTCCTCATCGTGCCTCCTTCGGAAACTGCAGGATCACCTTCAGGTTTACCTCAATCTGTTGGTCTCGAACGATTAGGAAGCCGCTGGCGATCTACAGCGGTATGTTCCCGTGCTTCTTCGGCGGGTTCTTATCCCGCTTGGTCTCCAGCATGGCAAGCGCCTGGATCAGCTTCTTGCGCGTGTCCCGGGGCTGGATCACCGCATCCACAAATCCCCGGTCGGCGACTACATAGGGATTCGCGAACCGGTCGCGGAAGTCTTCAATCTTTTCGCGACGCACCTGCTCGCGATTGGCCGCCGCATCGAGTTCGCGCTTGTACACGATGTCCACAGCGCCCTCCGGTCCCATTACCGCAATTTCCGCCGTGGGCCAGGCGTAGTTCACGTCCGTGCGAATGTGTTTCGACGCCATGACGCAATACGCGCCGCCATAAGCCTTGCGCGTGATTACCGTAAGCTTCGGTACCGTCGCCTCGGCAAATGCAAACAGCAGCTTCGCCCCATGCTTGATGATCCCGCCATACTCCTGCGCGGTCCCCGGCAGAAAGCCGGGTACATCTTCAAACGTCACCAGCGGAATGTTGAAGCAGTCGCAGAAACGCACAAAACGCGCACCCTTGACTGACGCATTGATGTCGAGCGTCCCTGCCAGCACCGCCGGCTGGTTCGCAACAATCCCCACCGGACGCCCGTCGAGTCGGGCAAATCCCACGACGATGTTTTTGGCGTAGTGCTCCTGTACCTCGAAAAAGTATCCGTCGTCCACCACGGACTGAATCACATCCTTAATGTCGTAGGGCTGGTTCGATTGCGGAGGGACAATCTTGTCGAGGGCTGCGTCGGTTCGATCCACTGGATCGGTGCAAACCTTCCGCGGCGGATCATCCAGATTGTTCGAGGGCATAAAGCTCAACAGCTCCCGGACCATCGACAAGCACTCGGCGTCATCATGCGCCAGAAAATGAGCCACGCCGGATGTCTCATTGTGCGTCATGGCCCCGCCCAGCTGTTCCTTGGTTACCTCTTCGAGCGTGACCGTCTTGATCACGTCCGGCCCGGTGATGAACATGTACGAGGTCTTATCGACCATCAGCACGAAGTCCGTTATAGCCGGCGAGTAAACCGCCCCTCCCGCACACGGCCCCATGATCGCCGAAATCTGCGGCACCACTCCGCTGTACAGAGTGTTGCGCAGAAAGATGTCTGCGTACCCCGCCAGCGACATCACGCCTTCCTGAATGCGCGCGCCTCCGGAATCGTTCAGCCCGATGACCGGCGCTCCCATCTTCGCCGCCAAATCCATGATCTTCACGATCTTCCCCGCGTTCGCCTCTGACAGCGATCCGCCGAACACGGTGAAGTCCTGCGCAAACACGTACACCAGGCGCCCTTCAATCCGGCCGTAGCCGGTAACAAATCCGTCCCCATAGATCTTCTGCTCGGCCATGCCGAAATCGGTGCAGCGATGGGTAACCAGTTTGTCGGTCTCCTCGAACGTTCCTTCATCGAGCAGGAACTCGATGCGCTCGCGCGCCGACATCTTTCCTTCTTTATGCTGCCGCTCGCGCCGTTTCGCGCCGCCGCCGTCTTCGGCAAGCTGGTTGCGCTTTTTGAGTTCTTCTACTTTTTGTTCGAGATTCATGGGCACCGATTATATCTGCGGCCTGAACCTGCCCGTGTGAGGTAAATCACTGCGTGGTCTCGGCGAAGTCCGCTAACCTGTGGGAAGAAAAGCATATCCCTCGTCCGTGCCCTCCCGTAACCTGTTGAGGACGCGGCCGGTTCGATACCCTGACCTTACCTGTCATTTATATAGGAGGCTTGAAATGTCTTTGAAGCTCTGGTTCCGGGCTGGCGCCGTGGCGGTGGTATCGCTGGCGCTCTCCACCACGATTGCGGTAGCTCAGGGAAACGGCCACGGCCACGACAAACATGATCGCGATGACGATAACGACCGCGGGCGTGATCAGGATCGTGATGAAGGTCATGGCCACGGTCATGGCAGCGATCATGGCAAGGCTCACGAACATGGCCGCGGCAACGGACGATATCATGACCACGACCGCGACATCCATGACTGGTACCGCGCTCACTATTCGCATCTGCCGCCAGGACTGGCCAAGCGCGACCGTCTGCCTCCCGGACTCGAGCGCCAGTTAGTGCTTAACGGGACTTTGCCTCCGGGACTGCGTAAGAAAATGCAGCCCTGCCCGCGCGAGTTGGAAGTCATGCTTCCGCCACCACCTCCAAACTACGCACATGTTTTCATCGGCGGCAATCTCGTCCTGGTCAACCGAGTCAGCTTCCAGGTGGCCGACGTCTTCCACTTCGACGCGACTTTCTAGACGCCTCAGAGTGCCCCCCCTTCTCGCGCTTTCCGCGAGAGGGTGGGGCTTTGACTTTTAACGCCATTTAGACAGATCTGCAAGAGGCGCAGATGTTTCGAAAAGAATTCCTCTGTGCCTCCGTGGTGAGCCCCCCGTCCGCTGCGTTACACTTCACTCAATGTCCTCACTCACCGACCAGATGGGCTTCAATTTCCGCCCCCCCGAGCGCCGCGTCTGGAAGGTACGGGATCTGGTCGCCGCCGTCCGCACTCATATCGAGCGGGAATATTCCGACGCCTGGGTCGAAGGCGAGATCTCCAATTTCCGAGCGCCTGAGTCCGGGCATCTCTACTTCATTCTGAAAGACGGAAACGCCCAAATCCGTGTGGTGATGTTCCGCTCCTCGGCCCGCCTGCTACGCTTCCGGCCCGCCGACGGCCTCCAGGTTGTGGTACGAGGACGAATCACCATTTACGAAGATCGCGGCGAGTTGCAAATTTCCGCCGAATACCTTGAACCCAAAGGCGCCGGGTCGCTCCAACTCGCGTTCGAGCAGCTCAAGGCCAAGCTCGAGGCCGAAGGACTCTTTGCCGCTGAACGCAAGAAGCCTATCCCTACCCTGCCCTCGCGAATCGGCATTGTTACATCGGCTCAGGGCGCGGCCCTGCGCGACGTTCTCAACATCCTGCAGCGCCGGCATCGCTCGGTCAATGTTCTGATCTTCCCCGCGCAGGTGCAGGGAGATGCAGCCGCGCACGAAGTCGCGGCGGGTGTCCGCTACTTCAATCAGCACGATAGCGTAGATGTCATCATCATCGCGCGCGGTGGCGGCTCCGCCGAAGACCTTGCCTCCTTCAACAATGAGGGTCTCGCGCGCGCCGTCGCCACGTCAGAGATTCCGATTATTTCCGCTGTTGGCCATGAAACCGATTTCACTATTGTCGATTTCGTCGCTGACCTCCGCGCTCCCACGCCGTCTGCCGCAGCCGAACTGGTGATTCGCTCTCGCCAGGAAATCGAAGACCACGCCTCCGCTCTCCACGAGCGCCTTAGCCGCGCCATGCGTTACCGCTTGCTGATGGGCCGCCAAGCCTTGACCGAACTCGCGCAGCACGGCGCCTTTGTCCGCATCATGGAGGTCATTCGACAGCGCCAGCAAAAGCTCGACGACCTCACTCACCGCATGGAACTCGCCGAGCGCCTGCTGCTGGAGCAGATGCGCCGCCGCTGGGAAACTATATCCGCCAGCGTCCGCCACTACGACCTGCGTCTGATCCTCTCCGGGATGCGCAAGGAACTCGATAGCAAAACCACTGCGCTCGCCGCCGTTACCCGCAACGTGCTTCTCCAGCACCGGGTGCGCGCTGAGCGGCTCGATACCGTCCTCCGGTCGCTTTCGCCCCTCGCCATACTCGATCGCGGTTATGCTCTGGTCTTCGACTCTCAGGGCAAACTTCTGAAAGACGCCAACGCAGTCAATATTGGCGAGCAGATCTCGGCCCGCCTGGCACACGGGCGGATCCAGGCCGACGTGACCAAGAAAGAGATGTGATCGAGCGGCGGGAATTGCCTGCATTACAATGGAACTCCCAATATCCGCCAGGAGCTAAACTCGATTGCTGCCGGTTATAACATCCTGGAGCCAAGGCGCATGGATTGCGCTCGACATCCTCCTGGTCTCGCTGCTTATCTACCAGGTGCTGGTGATGATCCGCGGCACCCGCGCCGTACCCATGCTGGTCGGCCTCACGGTGCTGGGAGTGCTTTTCTATTTCGCGCGCATTGGCGAACTCACCACGCTGAACTGGGTCGTCAGCCGCGTTTTGCCCTACATCGTTTTCGCGCTGATCGTAGTTTTTCAGTCCGAAATCCGCCATGTCCTTGCCGACCTGGGCCGCCGCTTGAACTTTCTCCGCGGTTCTTCGGCGGATGGCGATGCCTACGATGACATCGTCCTCGCTGCCAATCTCTTTTCCCAGCATCAGACCGGAGCACTCATCGTGATTGAGCGCGAAATCGGGCTCCGCACTCACATAGAAAGCGGAGTTCCACTGGACGCGCGCCTCTCCTACGATCTGCTGGCCACGATTTTCCGTCCCAGTGCTCCGCTGCATGATGGCGCGGTAATCGTGCAAAAAGATCGCATTGCCGCCGCCGCCTGTTTTCTGCCTCTCTCCATGAACCCATTGCTCTCAACCCAGCTGGGCACCCGCCACCGCGCCGGCATCGGCATCACCGAAGAGACCGACGCGATCGCCGTCATCTGTTCCGAGGAAACCGGGGCGATCAGCTTCGCTGTGGGAGGAAGAATTGAGCGCGACCTTACCGTCGAGCAACTCCGCGAGCGTCTTGGCGCCGAGCTGCGCCGCCACATGACTCCCGTCGTGTTGCCCACTCCGATTGCGCAAAACGGTGACGACGAATCTGATGCGGCGCTCGATTCTCCTCTGTCCGAACCCGCTCCTCAGCGCAAGAGCGACGTGGGCCCGGCGACGGAGCCGCGATCATGATCACTTTCTTGAGACGTCACGTTTTTCACAATTTCGGTCTCAAACTAATGTCTCTGCTGCTCGCGACCGCGCTGTGGCTCATCATTTCGCGCGATGAGCGGCCTGCCGAAGTCGCAGTTCGCGCTCCCATCGTCTTCCAAAACGTTCCCCCTAATCTGGAAATCAGTTCGGAATCAGCTCCTGAGGCTCAAATTCGCGTCCGGGGCCCGGAGCGCGTCATCCGCCAGCTTCGCACCAATGAAGTGCAGGCGGAAATTGATCTCGCCGACGCCAAGGCCCAGGAACGCACCTTCGATCTGACGGCCCAACAGGTCCGTCATCCCCGCGAGTTGACCGTTGTGCAGGTTGTTCCCAGCCAGTTGCATCTCGCATTTGATACTCGCCTCACGCGCGACGTGGAAGTGCATCCGCGCGTCACGGGCAATTTTGCGAATGGCGAGCAGATTGTGAAAGTAGACTCCGATCCGGCGCGCGTCACCATTACCGGACCGCGTCATCACGTAGAAAAGATCGATGCCGCCACCACCGATCCGATTGATGCCACCGGAACCCGCGGCAGCGCCGTCTTCACCACCAACGTGTATGTTCCCGACCCGCTGGTGCAGGTGGATCAGGCCACCTCTATTCGCGTCACTGTCGTCGTGCAGAGAGTCGGTAGCGCAACCTCACATTGAGCGCCATTTCGCTCCAGGCACTCCGCTCAAAGGTTCCTTCCAGTCAAAATTCAGGGTTATATCATTTATCATCTCTCTTCTAATTTGTTCGCCGATCCGTAAACTTCTATGACCGAGCAACGACAGCTCTTCGGAACCGATGGCATTCGCGGCGTGGCGGGGGAATTCCCGCTCACCAAGCAAAGCACGTATCTCATTGGCCGCGCCCTGGGGCATGATCTGGTTCGCAACGCTGCGAAAGCCCAGGCCGTCATCGGACAGGACACGCGCGAGTCCAGCCGCTGGATTGCAGATCGCGTTGCTGAGGGCCTCGCCGCCGTCGGGGTCGATGTGCATAGCGCGGGCGTGATCACGACGCCAGGAGTGGCCTATCTGGCGCGCTCCCGAGGGATGAGTGCCGGCGTGGTCATCTCCGCTTCACACAATCCCTGGACGGACAACGGCATCAAGGTCTTCTCGGGAGATGGCTTTAAATTGACCGACGCCCGTGAACTGGCGATTGAAAAGGAGATTTTCGCTTTGCTGCAGAATCCCGCGGCCGCCGATGACACTGCCCTCAAAGTGCCGCGCCCATCGCTTCCCGGGGAAGCCCCGCTGCGCCATGCCTACATCCAATCGCTGGCTGCGAATGTTTCATCCGACTTGAGCGGTCTTCGCGTGCTTGTGGACTGCGCTAATGGGGCGGCGACCGCCGAAGCGCCGGAACTATTTCGCGTGCTGCGAATCAAGGCAACATTCCTCCACATTTCGCCGGACGGAAAGAACATCAATGAACGTTGCGGGGCGCTGCATCCTGATGTTTTGGGCAAGGCTGTTGCAGAGGCCAGAGAAAAGTTCGACCTGGGGGTTACGTTCGACGGCGACGCGGATCGAGCCCTGTTTTGCGATGCTACCGGACAAGTTGTGAATGGCGACGGCGTTCTCCTCGCCGCCGCCCGTGACCTGCACGCGCAAGGCAAGCTGAAAGCAGACACGGTCGTCTCCACTACTATGTCGAACATGGGCCTCGAGATCGCGCTTAAGAACTCCGGCATTCGCATGCTGCGCGCCAATGTGGGCGACAAGTACGTGCTCGAGGAAATGCTCAAGACTGGGGCCACGCTCGGCGGCGAGCAGTCTGGACACATCATCTTTCGTGATGGAGACTCGACCACCGGCGACGGCCTGCTCACCGCAATCCGTCTCATCGACATCATCGTCCGTAGCGGCAAGCCGCTCGCCGACTTGGTCGCAGATCTGAAAGTCTTTCCGCAGAAAATCCAAAACGTCAGGGTTCGCGAAAAAATCCCCTTCGCGCAAGTGCCGTCCATCCAATCCGCGATTGCCGCCGGGGAACGCGAACTAGGCGGCAACGGGCGGATCGTCGTCCGCTACTCCGGAACCGAAGCGCTGGCCAGGGTTATGGTCGAAGCCGAATCGGAAGCCAAGATGCAATCCATCACCGCTTCGATCGCCCAGGAAATCCAAAAGGCGCTGGGAATTTAGGGTTCTTTCAGACCACGAGCGGATTTTGCATTGCAGAGCGAAAACCGGAAGAGCAGCGTTGTTGAAAAACCGAGTGGGTGGAAGAGCGGCGCTTTAGCGCCGCGACGAGGCGTGAAGATAAACGGGCTTTAGCCCCTGTGCCTTGGAATGCCCTTTTCTACAACGCAAAATAAGTTTTCTTATGCAGCCAGCTATTCTCATCTCCAATGACGAGATGATCCGGCCAGGCCGGAATTGTCCGAACCAGCAAACGCAACCCACTCACATCCTTGGGAACGCGAAACTGAAATTGCGTCATATATGAATCCGCAGGCTTGAGCGGAGTCATCAACGACGTGCCCGCGCTCGCCACCGGCGCGTAATCTTTCCCCGCGCTGTCGATCAACCATACCTCACGCGGAGATGGCGTGAGCGCCGCATCCTTCGGACGGTTGGGGGACGTTGTCGTGGGATCGAAGCGGGTGCGCACCGTGACCAGATAATTCTTCGATGACGCTTCCGCCTGTGTCTTGACCTCTGCGACGGAATACGCGAGATGACAATCAATCTCGCAGAAGTATTTCTCCTGTCCGGGCCCCAGTTGTGTTTCGTGGCTTCCGGCGGAGAAGCCGAAGAGCAGGCCGAAGTAGATCACTGCGCCGATTCCCGCAGCAACTGTGGCCACACGCGCGAATTTTCCCTTCCGCGCGAACCAGAAAACAAGTGCAGACCCGAAGGCGAGAAAAAATCCGCAGCAGGCCGCCAGAAATCCCAAGACCGCCAGCGGCGCAGGAAAGTTCATATTGCTCGCGATCATAATGTTCGTTCCTCCACCCACCACTACCGCTGTATTCTGCGCGACGTCTGGATAAATCTCGTCGGCAATCCAGTAGTTCTCCAGCACAAGGGCGATCAACGTTCCCAATATCCAAAGGGCCCAGCGAACGCGCCGCCACAATGAGGCGGACAGTGCTGCCTGCATGAAGAATTCCGCGACGTAGGCGGCGCAATAACAAACATTGGCCAGTAGTGCGAGAACCAGCATTTTCCCCAGCGCAACCAGATTGAACGCCGGGCGGAAATGCGGCCACGTCAGTACAACCCAAAGCCCGACGACCAGGATGAGCGCGGCGTTGTACCAGAGCCGGCGGCGTTCCCAGAAATGCGCGGCATCGAGAAAGCGTGGGCCGCTGCTGGATAGATGCTCTTCCATAACTTACTCCGGTCGATTCCTCTAGCGCGTTCTGCGAATCCTCGGCGGACTCTGCGGTTAGTCTTCTTTACCCGCGGAGTCCGTCGAGAAAAGCCGCCGCCGCACGAGAGGGTAGCGTGCTTTGCAATGCAAAGTAGCCGACTACAAAAAAAGGCCCTACTCTTCCCGCGTCACCCGGATCCACTCCTCCATCTGATCCAGATACTCTGCCAACGCCCGCCGTCCGGCCGCCGTGAGCCGATACTCGGTGCGCGGCACCCGTCCTTCAAAAAACTTCACGCACGAAATGTACTGCGCCTCTTCCAGCTTGCGCGCGTGTACGCTCAGGTTGCCATCCGTGGTTTTGAGCACGCGCTTCAGGTCGTTGAAACTCAGCGAATCGTTGGTCGCAAGCGCGCTCACAATTCCCAGGCGAATCCGTTCGTGAATCAACCGGTCCAACTCGGGAAGTTCCGGGGCCAGCGGCGCCGCATGTTCCCGAGACTCCTCGCGCAAGGCTTTATGCACTCGTGCCTCGGCCTTTGCCAGCTTGTGATGCGATGAAACTGCTCTACCCACCATGCCTCCTTGCGATGATCCACCCAAAAATAATGTGCAGTCCGCCAAATCCCGCCGCAAGAAACCAGTTTCCCCAAGCCGCAGGACCGAGCACCGTCAGGCCTCCTAGCAGCATGAAGCACAGTCCCATTACCGGGACAATGGAAACGGAGAACGCTCCTCCGGTCATGATTCCTGCTCCGTAAAGCAGGAGCCAAGTGGCAGGCAGCGCAGATTGCAGGCCGGAGTGAAGGAGCAAGAAGGTCAGGAACGCCCCCGCCACCAGAGGAGGCGCGAGCCCCAGCGCTACTTTGCGCGCGGGCCCGGAAAAGAGCGGCAGTCCACG
>Ga0070730_10004521_pt1 | contig 12160 bp, 10 predicted proteins | sample Coa_R1_3_FD_66447 | JGI IMG/M metagenome (GOLD analysis project Ga0070730, IMG submission 66447) | Surface soil microbial communities from Centralia Pennsylvania, which are recovering from an underground coalmine fire - Coalmine... | ecosystem: Environmental > Terrestrial > Soil > Unclassified ... | reverse complement strand
GATGCGCTTCCACCCTACCGCGAGGAAGTGGTCAGTGTGGAAATGGACCCGCCGCTGAAGGAGGCTTACAAGAAACTGGAAGGCGATGTGAAAAAAGCTCTGCAGGAGCACCGCGGGAATCAGTCGGTAATAAGTGTGGCTCTGAACACCCTGTTGGCATACCCGGACAGGCCGTTTGGTTTCGGTGATCTCATCGGACGAGAATACAACCCGGAAACTCAGCGGCGCGAACCGTTCCTAATTACCGAAACTGCCGACCTGGATCAAGAGCAGGTTTACGCGAAAGAGCAATACCTGGTTGACGAGGTGAAAGCTGAGCTACAGCGCGGGCGACGCTGCCAGATCTACGCGGTCTACACCCAAAAAAGGGATGTGACCCATAGGCTCGAGCAAATCCTTACCAAAGAAGGCGTCCGTGTCGCCGTACTCCGGACGGAGGTGCCACCGGAACAGCGCGAAGCTTGGTACGAGCGGCAGTTGCGCGCTGGCGTGCAGGCAGTGATCTCGCATCCGAGGCTCGTGCAGACTGGTCTCGACCTGTTGGAGTTTCCCACGATCCTGTTCTACGAATCTGGGTATTCGACCTACACGCTTCGGCAAGCCAGCCGGCGCTCGTGGAGGATCGGCCAGCACCGAAGTGTGACGGTCAAGTTTCTGCAATACTCAGGCACCATGCAGGAGACCTGCCTGCGGCTCATGGGCAGAAAGCTGCTGGTATCGCTGGCCATGGAAGGGAAGTTCTCCGCCGAAGGACTTCAGGGCATGGATGAAGGTGAAGATATCCTAATGGCCATGGCACGGGAATTGGTCACGGAAAAGGGAATCGGTGAAAATGCAGCAGCCGTGTGGAAACGATTGCAGCAAGAACAGCAGGAAGTATTCGGCGTGCGGGCTGAGGTCGAACAGAAACTGGAGTCGGAGTCTTTGATCGATGCAGTGCCCGACGTTGCGGTTTCACCGCAAGCGACTCTTGCGGTGGTGGATCAGTTGCTGATGTTCGGCGCGTCGTTGGAGGACGCGAAGCGACGGAAGGTGTCACGTCGAATGAATGTCACTGCGACGTCAGATCAGTTGACGTTGTTCTGAAATAAAATCCAGTTGGATTCAAACCGATGATGTCCATTTGCGAGATTCGAATCATGCCTGACCGAGAAGCTCACGGCACCAGATCCGTGCCGAGTCTACCCGTTCCTGGCGCCAGGGAGACTCAAGATGCAGGCCACGGTCGCCACCATGCGCAAACTACTCCACGCCATCTACGGTATGTTCAAACACGATCAGCTCTTCGACGGCCGCAAATTCTATGCTGCCCTGGACGTCACCGCACAAACTCCGGTGCCCGAACCGCAGGAGGTCTTATGCCCTTAAATGATTTTTTCCGCTTTAGAATCAAGAGAGAATCTACCCGCTCCCGATCTCTACGCACTAGCGAAAACCCGTTTCCCGGAGACCCACTCCGTCCGGGCTTCTACGCTTATTCGATCGTATAGGTCGCCGTGCGAACTGCCGTCGTCCTTCCCGCCGAATCGGACGCCTGAACCTCAAGGCGGTAGTCACCCTTCGCCATCTTGTCTGTGGCGATCGGGCGCGCGATGGGAATTGCCCACTTACCGGGCTGCTCGTAGGGAGCGGCGTCCACCGCGAAGTTGTCTCGAACCTGGCCGGTCTTCGCGTCGAGGATTCTGAAGTGCGCCTGCACCGTCGTGGCGGGGGCTTGGACGAGCAACGGCTCGTAGATCTCGAAGTAGGGAATCAACGGTTCGCCCGCCTTGAAGCGCGTGTCTCCGGAGGGCGTCACCTGAATGCCTTTGCTGACAAGAGGAATATACTGCGGCGCGAAATTCGCCGCCGCGGCTTCGACCGCCGCCACATGCGCGTCGCGGAACCGCTTGCAGAGCATGACGGAGCTCAGTCCGAGCGCCTTTCCGTCATAGCTGTCTATGACGAGAGGCGCTTCAGCTCGACCGAACTTTTCGCCGTCGCTAAGCACTGCACGAAAATTGTACTTGCCCGGCGGCAGCTCGACCTGCGTTTCGTAATAGTCCGGGATGTTGACCACGTCATGGAGGCTAAGTTGCTTCAGCGCAAGCCGGATGTACCAGTCGTTGGGATCGTAAGGTTTGTTAGGGTCTACGAAAATCCCACCATACCCCTGCGCGTATACCAACGAGGCGCCGGAGCAACAGACAAAATCGCTGAAGCGGGACGCGAGGCTCCCGACCGTTTTGTAAACCATCCCTAACACGCCGATACTGGCGTGCAGGATCCAATCAGAGCCCCATTGCCGGTGCAAGGCGTCCCAGGGAAACTGGAGGGCAATCTCCGCCCGAGCTTTCCCGACATCCGTATCGAAAAATCCGGTTTGTAGGGAGAGGGGAATCTTTGGATCTTCGTCCGAACCAAGATCCCCCTCCATTTGATGACCGAATTCGGTCCCATTCAGAACGTCGGTCGGCGTCTGCTCGGTACAGTATTCATCGTCGCTCCGTACGAGAGTGTTGCGGCGGTCCACTTTGATTTTAACCCGGTGGCAGCCAGGTTTCTCGGTTCCAGACGGGACGAAGGCGATATTGTAGATGCATCGAAACGGATTGAGTCCATCGAACCCCGGCAGGTCGGTAGTGCTCCACTTGCCCGTCGCACTTTCGGAGTATTCATCATGCCTGCCGAAATTGTCGCGAACATTGACTTCACTGTCCTGGATCAATACCCTCTCTATCTTCTGTTCCTTAGCATCAACAAGAACGTGGAAGTCCGCTGCTGATAAGTTGTGAACTTCAGGCTCCCAGCAATCTGGAGGTAAAAACGGCTGTGTCGGGCCGAGCCTCCTGTAGGCCTCGACGGCCGATAGCTCGCAATCCTTTTGAGCTTGACTCGTTTTGGAGGACAAGCCCCTTTTGTCCATCACTTGCACATGGAGCACTACCAGGTTCGACCTGACACGGATCGGAGCTTGGAGCTGGTTGACCTCGACGAGGATCGGGATCGCAGTTGGCTTTTGTCCAGCGACTAGTCGCGCAAAAGTCAAGAGCGCGAAGGCGGTCCCTACCGCACGAGATAACCTGGAAGTCAAGGTCTTCCTGCCTCCCATATCTACCGCCCGCGAAATGTATGCCACGCCGACGAAACCAACCAGCGGTTACGCCTCACTATACCCCACCTGTCGCATTGCACGGAGGGGGCGGCGCAATCGTCATTGAGGGCGGAGGAGGCTGATTGTGTGTTTTGTACCAAGCCGCAAGGATCTTCCCCCACTGGGTCATGTAGGCCGCATAGGCCGCGAAACAAGCTTGCGACGGCGGCGACAGGGATGGAATCGCCGGTAATGCCAGCGAACCCTGCAAGAGTGCCCGAGCGTCGATTAACCATCCGTTGTCAATACCTCCGCTGAATGTACCGCTACCATCAGGCAGCATACTACCTCCGGCTAATTCTTGCAGTTGCTGATTATCCAGGTCATTCTCAATCATGTACACCACGTACTTGTAACCAAGAGCAAATTCTCCCCCTCCCTGGTAGCCCGGTTCGCCGGCCCCCGGGATGGCGACGGCATTCATGACAAAATCGGTGACATTGGTCACAAATTGGTTGGCTGCGGCCATCATTAGCGCCATCGGCGCGTTTGCAGCGCTGGTGCCAACGGGTGCGCCGCCAGCGTAAGCCGCAGTGTACTGGGTCATAATGCCATTCATTCCGTAAGCTTGAACGCAGCTTGGCTGGCCATCCGAGTCGCAAGGGGGCGTGGGAGGGCAGTAATACTCATAACACGGGTCCAGCCCCGTCGGGTCCGTCAAATTTGTCGGGTTATTGAGGACGTAGGCGTAGCGGTTCCAGCTTTGGGGATTCGTGGGATCGACTGCGCCCAAGCCCGCCGGATCGGGACTCAGCCAGCGGCCCCAGGTTGGATGATACTTGCGCATGAGGAAATCATACATCGGATAGGAGCCGGAGGAAACGGTGTCCTGATTTTGGCCGGTGAAGGAGCGGTCCTGCGTGCCCGTCTCCGCGTAATTCTCGCCGTAGGGCGCGTAAGCGCCGTCATAATAAACTCCCCGGCTCGCCGTCGAAGCCAGGCGCGAGCTGCCCTGCCAGTCCGAGTGGCGATAATAGGCGAGCCCGCTTGAGTTATACACCGCCGTCGCGCCTCCAGCCAGGGGCACAAAGGCTTTGCTCAGCGTTTGCCCGCTCATCAGCGCCAGCTTGTTTCCTGATGGGCCGTACACCATCTGAGTATATCCACCATTATAAACCTCCACGGCCCGTCCCAGCGCATCGTAAGTCACCGTTGTCGATCCAACCGCGTGCATGTGTCCGTCCGCGTCCCAACCGTAGGTGTTCACCCCGTCCGAGGTCAGGTTCCCGTTCGCGTCATAGCCGGGATAAACCCCGCCCACGTAGGTGACGCGGTTGGTCGAGGTTGAGTAGTTCGGATTGAAGCTCTCCGCGGCGCCACCGTTGCCGGACTTTGAAAGGTTGCCGAACGCGCCCGTGTTCTGACCACCTCCGCTGTAACTGAAGGACTGATTCCAAATCGAGCCGCCGCAATTCGCGCTCGACACCCGCGCCAGTTCGTCATAGCCATATGTGCAACTCTGGCTATTGGCCGAATTGAACGGGTCGGAGATCCCGAGCGACGCCATCGTGCCGTTTGCATTCCACCCGAGATTGCCGGTTACAGTCGACCCGTTCACGCTGTAATTATACTGCGTCAGCCGGCCTGTGTTCGCATCGTACCCGAACGAATCGCTGTCCCCCGAGCCCAGGCTGACAGATGTGGGCTCGCCAAAGACGTTATAGTTTGCCCCCGTCACCGGATTCTGCCCACCGGATACTGAGGTCGAGCCCACGCGTCCTTCCCCATTCGGATTGTAGCTGATTTGCGGAATCAACGCCCCCCCGCCGTTGTTCAAGAGCTGCAAGGTTTCAGGCAGGCTGTTCGGCCAATAAGTGGCCGCATTCACCTTATAATACCCACCCGAGTTCGGCGTGGACTCCCAAACCTGAGTCACGTTGCCGTCCCCGTCATAACTGAAGCCGAGATCGGTTTGCCGCGTTCCGTTCAGCACCGTGTAAGCCTCCGCCAGCCGCCCCTCGGCGTCTGACATCCCCACCCCATTCACCGTGGCGCTATCATAAACGAAATATTTCGCCGGAGTCACGCTGGCGTAGCTCCCGCTCGGATAAGTGACCGAAGTCAGCCGGTGCGCCGCGTCGTAATGGTAGCAAGTGACGTTGCCGATGTTGTCCATGCGCTTCACCAGGTCGCCCCCCGAGGAGCCGCAGGTTCCATCGTTGTCGTAGGTGTAATAAGTGTTTCCAGTTTCGGGGTTAGTTTCCTGCGTCAAGCGCTTGAGGCTGTCGTAAACATAAGTACGCGGCTGCCCGCTTTGCGAGACGCCCGTCAAGTCATTGAGAGCGTCGTAGCTGTAGCTGGTGAAAAATCCTGTGGCCGCCGTGTTCTGGCTGCACGCTCCGCTTCCTGCCGCGCCGGAAATTTCGCAAACCGATGTGAGCCGGCCCAAACCGTCGTACTCGTACTGGACACTCTTCGGTTTCTCGCCTGAAGGCGCCGGGTTTAGCGTGCGCAGAACATCGTTGTAAGAGTAAGTGAAAGCGAGTTGGCCGCCATCACCATCTGTGATGCTGGTCGGTCGGCTCATGGCGTCGTAGAGCGTGGCCGTCCAGCCGATGCCGCCGAAGACGCCCTGCGCGAGCGCACTGTACAAGGGCGAGGATTGGTAAGGCCGCCCGAGGCTGTCGTACGTGGTCTGAACCGAATCGAAGTTGGTCGCGCCTTGCATTTGCTTCCGCTGAGAGAAGATCGGTCTGCCTAGGCCGTCCACCGTGGTCAGTACGTCCATGGTCGAATTCGTGGCGAAATTCAAGTAGCTTTCCGAGGTCGTCGCAGTGTAAGTCGTGGTCGTCGTAGATCCATTCGCGTCCCTCACTGAGGTCACTCGGTTCATGTTGTCGTAACCATAGGTCGTTGCCCCATTGCCCGTGTTCGCGGAAAGCACCACCGCCCCATTGCAGTCCCACGAGAGCGAGGTTGAAGGGCCAGCAGGCGGCGTGATCGAGTACGGGAAAGCGTTGCACGAAGCGCTGTCATAGGAATAATTTGTTGTCCCGGCGCCGTCATAGCTCGTGGCCACGGTCCCATTTGAGTTGTGGGTGAATTGAAGTTGAGGCCCAACCGAGGGAGTCTCGGTCAACAAGTTTCCGTTGGCGTTGTAGGTAAAGGATGTGGTCGACACCACGTTGTTTGACCCGTCCTTAACCGTGATGCTGCACGGCAGGTTGAGCACGCTGGAGTTGGTTATGCCGCAATTCTGTCCAAGAGCGTAAGAGGTCTGCGTCTGGCGGACCAGGACAAGGCCCCAGTTATATTGGTTAACCCAAGTAGGCAAGCCGTATCCGTACGAATCGAAATCAGTGTCTACCTCCGAGGTCTGGTTGCCCAGCGTCGTCCACACCGTCCGCTCGGTGATGGGCAATGAGATGCTTGTGCCGTTGCAAGGATAGCTGAGGTTTCCATTATAGCAGGCGTAAATGGTCTCGGTCCCGCCGGGTAATAGCCGTTCGGTCTCGTAGGCCTGCGCCGTTGTCGATCCGCTGGGCGTGACCGACTGGAAATAGAAGGTAGTCGCATTGCTATTGGGATCCGTAAGAGTGGTGGTCCATGCGGTGCCGTTCTCCGTGTGCGCGTAGGTCCATGTGCCATCGGGCGTGGCGCGCGTCAGCGTGGCCGTGCTACCGTCCGAGCTCCCGCTGTTGCAGGTAATGCCATTCGCCCCGCCGGAATACGTGTAGTAGATTGTTCCGCCGCTCGGCAGAGTGACCGAATAAAGACGGCCCGTGACGTTGGCCGAGTTGCCGGGCGTCCGCTCATAGGTGAACAAATACCGATCGCGCGTGCCGCTCGGGTTGTCGTCTGGGAGATCGATTTCGCTGACCAAATTCTCGCTGGTGGGACCAAATTCCGCGATGCTGCCGCAGCCGAATGCTGTCTGGACAGTCTCCGCCGTGAAATTCATCTTGACCGTGCCCGTTCCGCCTGCGCTCGGGTACTGAAACGTCATGGGGCTGGATGGCCCGCCGCCATCCGAAACCGTCAAAGCCGTTACCCCCAACGTGTCCGTGTAAACCGTGTCGATCCCGTTATCGGTGTTCGAGATCATGTTGCCGTTGGCGTCGGAAGTCGATCCCGGCCCCGTGATAGCCTGGTACGGTGGGCTGAACGTCCCGCCGCTAGGAGGGGTGATGCTCCAGTTCTGACCGTTCAAAATGTAGCCCGAATTGTCCGTCGCTTTTGAGTTGTTGTCGTAGGAGTTGGTCCCGGACGGACATCCGTATCCCGGATTGCTCCAGTAGTCGTTCTCGCCCAGAAACGGATGCGCGGTGCCCCCCGAATCGTAATAAATGAAGCCGTTGAAGACCTGTTCATAGGGCGCCGTCTGCCAGTTATACCCCGTCCAGAAAGTACAGTAATACGATTGTTGATTGTAGTACAGATACCCGCTTTGGGCTGCTGTCGGAGGTCTCCAGCCCCAGTTAGTCACCGGCTGCCAGGTCGTGGTGCTGCCCGACGTTACCGGATACCACACCGACGTGTCGTAGGTCAGATTGTAGTTGAACGGCAGCCCGCGCCCCGCCTTGTTCTCCACCGGAATTGATAGGTGGACGTTCAGGTTGCCGTTGTTCACGATGTCCGGCCCGCCGCTGAAACTCCCAAAAGGCGGCGTCCCCGTGGCCACTTGGGCGCGCGCCGCCGGCAGACGCAGGAACAATCCGCAGATTACACAGATGGCGCAGATGATAAGAACTTGAACATTGCGTTTCGACATCGGTCGCCTCCCCCTTCTACCTTCTATCTCCTTGCTTCTGTCCCTTTGCTTGCCACTTGCTCCCGCGCCTGCGGGACCACATGCCACTTCCCCAATAATCTGCATCCTCTGCGGAACCTCTCAGTTTGTCCCGAACTCGGCGGGCGAAAGATTAGTGTTGACTGCCGCGCCGGTTATGTTCAGGTCGAGCAGGAGTGAATTGTTGATGAACTTCTGGACGCGCCCCGGCAGGAGAATGCCGTTGAGCTTTTGGTAGTCGCTATAACGGACCTTGACAGGTATATCGAGCAATTCGTTTCCGTCCGGATGAAGGTTGAAATCGAGTGCCACAGGCAAAGAATTGGCTGCGTCAAGGTAAACGTCAGCCGAGGTCAGATGCTCGAAAAGTTTGATCTGCCCGTCGCTGCTGATGCCGGCCGGAATCATCCGCCAGAATCGGATGTGCTGAACGGCAACGCTCTCCTTCATCTCCTGGCCTACATAAGCAAGCTGAATCGACGGGTCGTTGAGGGCCTGGGCAAGCGCCAGCGCTGGGAAAAACCAGGCGGCAGGCACAAACGAATTGTGCTGCGCCATGGCATGCTGGGCGCCGTCAGGCCCGGACCACTCGCCCGTCGTGCCATGGGATTGGTTGATGACCTCGGATCGAGGACCGTTCGTCAGCGTCAGGTCCATTCGCCCGTCAAGGCCGCCGAGCGCCCGGAGCGTGACGGTCCCGGATTCAATATCCGAGCCGGCCGTGCGCGTGGCCGTGCCCGTGAGCGTCACGTCAGTTAAGACAGTGGTCCCGTCCGCGGCTTGCAAAGATTGCGAGACCAGCGTTGTCGCTTGCGGGTCGCGTTGCGCTTGGGCTTGTGCTTCATGGGCCGACATCGTAAGGAAACAGCAGAGAAAAAGGCACGTTGTTAAGCGGAACATTGAGATACCTCCGTGACCCGAGTGAGGTCCATGACGAGCAGATTCTTGATGTGGATGGTTGAGACGAAGCTTTTGTCCACGCGACAAAAGTCGGCGAATAAGGTAAAGGTCGTCGCGGGGGATTGGCTTGACGCTGTCCGCGAATGGGAAGCAGGCGCCGAGGTTGACTTCCCTGTCTCAGCGCGGAAGAGTTCGCTTGGATTGGGGAGGAAGAATGCTGAAATCACCGCAGCGAGGGCAAAAACCAAAAGAGCAATTATCCTGCGATGCATAACACCCCCCGATTTTTAATCTATCGTTTAGCGAATATATTTTAAACGCCGTATTAGCTTGCATATCACTTGCCGCTTCTATTTCACGTTCCTCGATTCCCAAGTCTGAATGCAATCTTCCCGTATAGTATTTCTTGTGGAGAGCAAATCTACTGGCCTGATGGGCAGCTGTCCCTGGGTATGATGGCCAGCTGTCCATCTATTGAGTCTAAGAGCCGAACCCAAGTGGTTGGCTCGATGCTGAACACATAAATCCTTTCAGGTATTTGACTTAAACATATTTAAACAATTAATTAATTTTGTCGATAAAAGCTATACGTTAGAGTATAGATACTACATCTAGCAGTAAGGTTCATGCAGATTCCATGGGCACGCGAAGCGTCAACACAAAGCGAAGTATTGAAGTGTTTCTGCTAGAACAAAACCCTCTGGCCGCGCGTTACTTGAAGTCCCTTCTTCGTGCGAGCCACAAAATCAAAATCTATATCGGCGATGGCCCATTACCCAGCAAATCTGATGCGCACGTTGAAACCTCAGTTCTCTTAATTGACGTCGCTTCACTACCCGACTCCCTTGGCGGATACCTCTGCTCCTTGAGAGCTAGATTCCAAAAATACGATCTGCTGCTGCTCGGAAGGCCACTAAAAGGTCAAGACCTGTGTCGGCTCCTCATGATGGGCGTAAAGGGATACATTCCCTATGACGAGGTGGAAAAGGATTTGTCCAATGCGATCGATTCGCTTAGACAAGGTCATATGTGGGTCCCAACTGAGATACTTGAACAATTTGCCCTCTTCGTGGGAGAACAAACAAAACCAAAGCAGCGTAATCGGTCCCTTTTCACGGAGCGTGAAAAAGTGGTCGTCGGACTTCTTCATCGAAGACTTTCCAACAAGGAAATTGGCTCCGCACTCGGGATAAGTGACAGAACCGTCAAATTTCATTTAGAGAAGATATTTGATAAACTCGGCGTGCGCGACCGACATTCCGTTGCAGAAATGATCAAGCCTTCCGAACTCATCGAGACGAAAGAAACGCCATCTCTGCGCCCCACCCTTGCGGGACTGTCTGCCAAATTTGCTTAAAGATAATTGGTCGGCGAAGGCTAACTGAGACTTGGTTTTTACGCCTCGGTGAGCGCCCATCGGTTCTCTGTTCCTGCTCTTACCGACCCGCCCTTGCCGGACGAAAAAGATTTGACGCCCACTCCGATCATTTTCATCCTCCCATGGAATTCTTGGTATGGACTTGAGTACCCTTAGCACCAGTGGTCGCGAGGTTGGGTTGCGACCTTCCGGTGCAAACGCAATGTAAACTTTGTGTGCTTAATGAAGACCCTTACCGTTCACTGGTATTGGAGCTATCCCGGCTACCACGGGCTTTTTCGATATAGCGCGGCAGGCCCCTTTGATGCGTCGCTTCTGGAGGACGCCCTCATGCGGCGTGTACTAGAGCCGGTAGCTTGGAATTCCCAAAATACTTACTCCACAAGAGAGGAGAGTCTGCCTCCATGCTTTGTCAACAAGTGATCATTCGCGTATTCGTCGACACTTCTACTCCAAAGAGCCGCACTTGTCCTGGGCGCAACCCACAAAGGAGGCTACTTTGAATCTAACACTTGCACCACACGGATACGGCTGGAACTCCGACGACGAGGCCGGATTATACTGGTATAAAACCGACCGCCAGCCAGAGGCGCCGGCCGAGGTCAATTGCACTGTTTTAGACCACTTCGACGCCTTCAACGGACACGGACTTAGAACCGTTAAACTTGCAGACTTGCAATTTATCGCCGCAGGCATCTTTGGTCCAGGACGACCGTGCGACCTATCGAGGCCAGATGGTACGAAATGGACTGGAGACGCCTACGCTTTCGGCATCTATCGCCACCGCTGCGCGATCCACGACCGCGCCGCAATCATCGAAAGTAACGGCTCTGGGATTAAGGCGTACTACTTGCAAGGCTACGCCGAGCGCTGGGAGCAAATCTGTATGCTCCTCACGCCTTCACTTGTCTGGGACTTGTGCCAGAGCATAACCGACGCCCATGAAGCCACGCAGATAAACGAACACCGACGAATGTCACAGCTTTTCGTTGACGGACGCTTGAAGAAACGCAAGCGAAACGGACGGATTCACGTTGAAATAGGTCCAATCAAACAGGAAGTTTTACCCCACACAGAACCAACGAGTAATTGAAAAGCTCATCGCACCCAACTCGCTCCTGAGTGTCCCTCGAGAAATCCAAGCAGAAAACAAGAAAACATATGACCGAGAAAATCACAATACAGCAGACTGCAGCGGAGGCGACGAGTGCGGCCCCGTCTTGCCAAGTGGGCCACACAGCCTGCACGCGCAATGGTGCTGAGAGAACAACGCCCAGATTCAATCGCTATCTGCACGAGAACTTAGTCAGTAACGTTGAAGTGCAAATTGAATCCTGGAATCGGCAAGCGGGCCGCGAATCGAATCCCCAAGCTGCCCAGGCATTCCGGCTGAAAGCCGAAGGCTTGGGCTACGCACTTCGCTTACTCGACGCATTCCAGCCCGAGTTTCGAGAACTCATCGACAGCGCCAATCACTCCGGCGCGGCTTGATATCCCTCGTGTTTCTAAGAGCGGCATTCTCCACCAAAAAATGGTAAAGCCGATGTCCAAAGCGATTTGGTTAAATCATGGATCGAGGTTCAATATGGAATTCTTTGCACAAAAGTCTGACATGCTTAAGCATCTCGACCTGGTACAGGGTGTGGTTGAGAAAAAGGCTACGATCCCGATCCTGTCAAACGTGCTACTGGAGTTTGAAAGCTTCCAACTGCGAATGACCGCGACGGACTTGGAGTTAGGCGCGCAATGCACGTGCCCGGCCAAGGTGAAAACAGCGGGTGCCGTCACGGTGCCGGCGCGTCGACTGCTCGAAATCGTTCGGTCTCTGCCGGACGCAGAAATCAGATTCCGCGTCTTGGAGAACAACTGGGTCCAGATCACCTGCGGACGGTCGTCGTTCAAGCTGGTGGGTATAGCCAAAGACAATTTCCCCGCCTTGCCCACCGTCCCGAAACCTCAAGCGAAGATTCCAGCAAGTGTTCTGAAGAACCTTATCGACCGGACCATCTTTGCCATCTCC
>Ga0070730_10004520_pt1 | contig 12162 bp, 9 predicted proteins | sample Coa_R1_3_FD_66447 | JGI IMG/M metagenome (GOLD analysis project Ga0070730, IMG submission 66447) | Surface soil microbial communities from Centralia Pennsylvania, which are recovering from an underground coalmine fire - Coalmine... | ecosystem: Environmental > Terrestrial > Soil > Unclassified ... | reverse complement strand
CAATACGGCGTCCGTCGCAAACGGCGTCTACGTGCTTTCGGTCCGTGCCTCGGACGTCCGCGGAAACAGCATCCTGGCCGCCCGGCGCCTCTCGGTGCTCAACGGCAAGGGAGCGTGCCCGGGCTCGCTGCCCGCCCCGCCGAACGCTCCGCCCCCGAGCGAGCCGCCCGCGTCCTCCTCCTCGACGTCGCCCTAAGGCATCGCTTGCGATGGCGACCGATCAACCGAGGCCAAGCTGCGTCTTGTAGGCGCGGCGGTAGATCCCCTTCAATCGCTCGACCCGGGACACGTATGCCCGTGTCTCCGGAAAGCGAATGCCGCCCCCGGTGCTACGCCAGAGGTCGACGTTCCGCTCGCCCGCGTTGTATGCGGCAAGCGCGGTCCGCTCGTCCTTGTAGCGGTCGAGCAGATGACGGAGATACCACGCGCCGTAGCGCACGTTGATCTCCGGGTTGTAGAGGTCGGAGATCACGAACCTCTTGCCTCCGGTGCGGATCGCGATGCCCTTCGCCGTCGTGGGCTGCAACTGCATGAGCCCGAGCGCACCCGTGCTCGAGCGGGCATCCGCGTTGAACTTGCTCTCCTGCTCGATCACGGCTGCCAGGAGCGCCGGGTTCAAGTGGTAGTTGGCCGCATGGCCGCGAACGACGGACGCGTAGCGGAGCGGATACCAGAGGCGTGCCCACCACGGCGGCTCAGTCCGCTGCAGGTAGATGAACGCGCCGAGCAGGCCGGCCGCAAGCGCGGCGACGGTGAGCAATCGTCTCAGGAGGCGGATGAGAGCCTCGCCATCACGCCCGCCACGAACTCGTCGAGATCGTCGAGCGTTCCGTCGTTGACGAATGCGAAGTCCGCGCGCTCGACCTTCGCCTCGTCGGGAATCAGGCGGCTCTCGCGTTCTGCGAGGCCCGCGCGCCGCCGACCGCGCACGTCCGGGTGGGCGGTGATGACCACGACGGCGTCGAAGCGCGACTCCCCGCCCGTCTCGTAGAGGAGCGGAACCTCGACGACCGCCACCGGGCGGTCGACTTCCGCGAGCCAGGCGTCGGCCGCCGCGCGCGTCTTCGGATGGAGCAACCGCTCGAGCCATTCGAGCTCCGCCGGATCGGCGAACACGATCTCGCCGATGCGGGCCCGGTCGCCGACCGCGTCCTCACCCCAATGCGCGCGAATCGCCTCGCGCACCTCCGGATCGCGCGCGAGCAGGTCGTGCACGAGGTCGTCCGCCGAGAGCGTCGCGGCACCGTGGCGCGCGAACGCGGCGAGCGCCTCGCTCTTGCCGGCCGCGATGCCCCCCGTGATCGCGACCGCGAGCGGCCGCCCGCCCACTATTCCTCGGGGGTCTCGGCTTCGGCTTCGGCCGAAGGCTCTTCAGCCTCGGCGCTGGGCGCCTCGGCCTCGGGCGCCGACGCTTCCGCGAAGACGTCCTCGGAGAGGTCGATCGCCGGCGGCGGCGCCTCGTCGCCCGGCTTCGGCTGGATGGGCATGCCATCCTCGACGCGCTTGAGCGACAGGGACAGGCGGCGGCGTTCTGCGTCGACTTCGAGGATGCGCACGTTGACGGTGTCGCCCTGCGACACGACCTCGCGCGGATTCTCGACGTGATGCTGCGCGAGCTCGGAGATGTGCACGAGCCCCTCGACCCCCGGAAGGATCTCGACGAACGCGCCGAACGTGACGACCTTCGTCACCTTCCCCTCGACGACGTCGCCTTCCTGGTAGCTCTCGAGCACCTGCTGCCATGGATCGGACTGCGTCTGCTTGAGGCCGAGCGAGATCCGCTGGCGCTCGCGGTCGATGTCGAGGACCTTCACGTCGACCTTCTGTCCGATCTCGAGGACCTCGGACGGATGGTTGACGTGGCTCCACGACAGCTCGGAGATGTGAATGAGGCCGTCCATGCCGTCGAGGTCGACGAATGCGCCGAAGTCGACGATGTTCGAGATCGTGCCCTCGACCACATCGCCCGGGTTGAGCTTGTCGAGGATCGCTTGGCGCATCTCCTTGCGCTCGTCCTCGAGCACCGCGCGGCGCGAGAGCACGACATTGTTGCGCGACCGGTTGAGCTCGATGACCTTGCAGCGAAGCTCCTGGCCGAGATACTCGTCGAGGTCCTGCACGCGGCGGATGTCGACGAGCGACGCCGGCAGGAACCCGCGGACGCCGAGGTCGAGAATGAGTCCGCCCTTCACGACCTCGATCACGCGGCCGGTGACGGCCTCGCCCTTCTCGTGCGCCTGCTCGATCGCCTTCCAGGCAATCTCGAAGCGCGCGCGCTTCTTCGAGAGGATCAGCCTGCCTTCGGCGTCCTCCTTCGTCATGACCAGCGCCGCGATCTCGTCGCCCACCGAGACCTCGTCGGCCGGGTTCACAGAGCGGCGAATCGAGAGCTCGCTGACCGGAATGACGCCCTCGGACTTGTAGCCGATGTCGACGAGGACTTCATCCTTGTCGACGCGGACGACCGTCCCGTTGACGACCTCGCCTTCGTTGATCGTGGGGAAGGTCGACTCGTAGTCGGGAATCAGCTCGCCGTCCGGACCGGTGGTCCAGACGCCTTCTTCGAGCCTCGGGTCGTTGATCGTGTCGTTCGCCATTCGAGCGGGCCAGTATAGCCCTGTACTCAGAGACGGCCGTGACCGGGTTTGGTTAGACCGGCGTTCGAATCACGCTTGCGCAAAGCGCCGCAGCGTAAGCCGAAGGCTTACGCGTAGGCGGAGATCACGTCGGCGCGGATGGGCGAAGCCCACCACCGCCGACGCAGCAGAGACCGTCCGCCAAACCTCGAAGAGGCCGGCGGCTTTGCCGACGGCCGCTCCCGCGAAGCGGGACCCCGAACAGGCGAAGAGCGTCAGCTCTTCGCCTGATGCCAATCGTCGGCGGCGCCGACGTCGACGGCGAGCGGCGGGTCGAGGGGATACGCGCGGCACATCTCCTCGCGCACGAGCTCCTTCACGGTCGACACCTCGGCGTCGGGAGTCTCGACGAGCAGCTCGTCGTGCACCTGCAGGACGAGCCGCGCACTGCGCCCTTCGTCGCGGAGGCGGCGATGGATGCTCACCATCGCGACCTTGATGATGTCCGCTGCCGTTCCCTGCATCACGGAGTTGACCGCGAGGCGCTCCCCGAGCGATCGGGTCTGCCTGTTCGCCGCGCGAATCTCGGGGACGGGGCGCCGCCGGCCGAGGAGCGTCGTCACATAGCCGTCGCGTGACGCTTGCTCGATCGTGCGCTGGATGAAGTCCTGCACAAGTGGGAAGCGCGCGAGATACGTGTCGATGTACGTCTGCGCTTCGTCGCGCGGGATCTCGAGATTCTCGGAGAGGCCGAACGCGGAGATGCCGTAGATGATCCCGAAGTTCACCATCTTCGCGACGTTGCGCTCGTCCTTGGTAAGCGTCGCCTGCTCCTTGCCGAGCACCTCCGCCGCGGTCGCGGAGTGGATGTCCTCACCGCGAGCGAACGCCTCGCGCAGCTTCGCCTCGCCGGACACGTGCGCGAGGATGCGTAGCTCGACCTGCGAGTAGTCGGCGGAGATGAGCCGGTAGCCGGCCTCCGCCACGAACGCGCTGCGAATCTCGCGCCCGAGCTCGGTGCGAATCGGAATCGCCTGCAGGTTCGGGTTGGACGTCGAGAGGCGCCCGGTCGCCGCGACCGCCTGGTTGAACGTCGTGTGCAGCCTGCCGTCCTCGCCGATCAACGCGGGCAGCGGGCCGAGATACGTGTTGAGCAGCTTCGTCAGCTCGCGCCACTCCTCGATCACCTCGACGATCGGGTGCTCGTCGCGGATGGTGCGCAGCACGCGCGTGTCGGTCGAGTAGCCGGTCTTGCCCTTTCGCCCCGGTGTGAGCTCGAGCTTCTCGAAGAGGATGCGCGCAAGCTGCTGCGTCGAGCCGATCATGAACTCCTCGCCGGCAAGCTCGAATGCCTTGGACTCGAGCTCTTCGACCCGATCGGCGAGCCGCGCGGTGATCTCGCCCATGCGATACGTGTCGATCTTGACGCCGGCGTCCTCCATCGCCGCGAGCACTGCGGTCAGTGGAAGCTCGATCCGGTCGTACAGATCCTCGCTCCCACGCTCGCGCACACGCGCGCGCAGCAACGGTGCGAGACGGCGTGGCACCTCTGCTGCCCGTACGAGCGCAGCCGTCTCCTCTTCCGCCGCCGGCTCGGGTAGCGCTTCGACGCCGTACTCGTTCGCGAGATCGTCGAGCTCGTACGCGGGCCGCCCCGGCTCGATGAGGTACGCGGCGATCATCGTGTCCTCGGCCGGGAGCATGGTCAGCCGCGGCAACGACTTGTAGTCGTGCGCGATGACATCGCAGTCGCGCAGCGCCAAACCCAGATCGTCGGGGAGTGGTGCGACGAGAACGGGCTCTCCCTCACGGGCGACCGCGCAGCGGTCGCCTCCCACTGCAACTGACACCGGCCCGTCGAGCTTCGGCAGCGAATCGACGACCTCCCACATGACGCTCGTCCCTGCAATCACGCGCTCCGCAGCCGGCACGGCGGCATCGAGCTCGTCGATGCGGTTGAAGAGGTTGCGGAATTCGAACCGCCGGAACATCTCGCGCAGCTGCGACCGATCGGGTGGAGCGAGCACGAGCTCTGCCGGGTCGCAGTCGAGCTCGAGGTCGCGACGCATCGTGGCGAGCTCCTTCGCAGCCCGAGCCTGGTCGGCGAACTCAGTGACGTTCTTCCGCCGCGCCGGCGAGAGCTCGGCCGCGTGCTCGATGACGGCTTCGACCGAGCCGTATTGCGCGATCAGCTGCCCGGCGGTCTTGTCGCCGATGCCGGGGATCCCGGGGATGTTGTCCGAGCTGTCGCCCTTGAGGCCGATGAAGTCCGGGATCTGTTCGGGGCGGATTCCGTAGCGCGCCTCGACGCGGTCGGGCGTGTACACGTTCACGTCGCTGACGCCGCGCGGCGTCATCATCAGGCAGATGTTCTCGGAGACGAGCTGGAACGCATCTCGGTCGGTCGAGACGACGCACGTGCGCACGCCGGCCGCGTCGGCCTGAGTGGCAAGCGTCGCAATGACGTCGTCCGCCTCCCAGCCCTCGAACTCGAGGTTGCGGTACCCGAATGCCTCGACGATAGGCCGGAAGTACGGGAACTGCTCGCGCAGAAGGTCGGCCATCGGACGGCGGCCTTCCTTGTAGACGACGTCGACGGACTCCGCGACGGCGGCACGGTGCACGGGCCGTGTGTCCCACGCGACGGCGACGCCCTTCGGCTTGTAGTCGGACAGGAGCTTGAAGAGCATGTTCGTGAACCCGAGGAGGGCGTTCGTCGGGAACCCCTCGGTGGTCGCGAGCTCCTCCGGGAGCGCGAAATACGCGCGGTACGCGAGGTTGTTGCCGTCGACGAGGAAGAGCTCGGACTCGCGCGCGGGCGCGTCGTCGAGGTCGAGCTCGAGTCCGGTGAGCGTCTTCGGGCTGATAGCTCCGAGTGTATTCGGGGTGCTTGAATCCGGCGGTGCCCCGCGTCCCGCTTCTCTCCGGCACGCGGCTCGTGATCGCGAACGCGCCGGACGACGCGTACGTGCTGCGGCCCCCGCCACCGGGCGAGGCAGTCGCGGACGTCGGCGCAGCCGTGCGCGATGCGGTCCGCTTCCCCCTCGCCGGCCCGCCGCTCGAGTCGCTCGTGCGCAGGCGGACGCGCGCGACGATCGTCGTCGAGCCTCCCGCGCTGCCGATCCCGGGAGCGCCTGCCGACCCCCGGCAGCATGCAATCGGCGCGGTCGTCGACGAGCTCGAGCGCCTCGGCATCCCGAGCGGATACCAGACGATCCTGCTCGCCTCCGGCCTCGCCCGGCGCGCGGCGCAGCGGGAGCTCGCCGGCCTCGTCACCCCGGAGGTCGCGCGGCGCTTCCACGGCCGCGTCGTCGTCCACGACGTCGAGAACCCGGAGCTCGTGACGCTCGACGGCTCGGCGCGCCCGCCGCTGCGCGTCAACCAGGCACTCGTCGATACCGATCTCGTCGTGGTCGTGAGCGCGGCGGAGTCGGTGCTGCACGGCGGGCCGGCCGCGCTCCTCGCGGCCGCCGGTCCCGAGGCGCAGCGGGCCGCGGGCGCGCACTCGCTGCTCGAAACTGCGGCGTCGCAGGGATGGCAGCTCGCACTCGCGCTCGAACGCGCGCTCGCCGGACGCGTGCCACTGGTAGGTGTCTCGCTCGTGCTCAACCACCCTGACATCTCGGGCGCGCTGCGTGGCTATCCGTACTACGACGACGCGCTCGAACGGATCGCACGCTCGCCGCTGCGGCACGTCTTCGCGCTCCTACCCGACCTCTTGCGCCAGAGCGTCCTCCGTTCGATTGCGGTGGAGCTGACGGTCGCAGCCGCGTTTGCAGGGCCTCCGTCGGTCGCGCACGCCGAAGCGCTGCTCCGTGCCGTGGAGCTGCGCCGCTCGGAGCTCGCCGAGCCGCTCGACGGGATCGTCATCGGCGTCCCCGGTGTGACTCCTTATGTTCCCCGCGAGCGGCCGAACCCGCTGCTCGCGGCGTACCTCGGCCTCGGGCTCGCGCTCCGACTCTGGCGTGACGCATTCCCGATCGTCGACGGCGGGACGGCCGTGCTCGTCCACCCGTTCGCGCGCCGCTTCGCCCATCCGACGCAGCAGCCGTATCGGGTGTTCTTCCACGCCACCCGCAGCGGGCGCGACCCGCAGCTGCTCGCCGAAGCCGAGGTCGCAGCCGCCGGCGACGCTCGCGCTCTCGAGGCGTATCGCGCCGGACGCACGGTCCATCCGTTGCTGCCCTTTCGCGACTGGAACGGGTGCCAGCCCGCGCTCGGCCGGCTCGGCTCGGTGCTCGTCGCCGGTGCGTCGGACGCAACGGCGGTGCGGCAGCTCGGCTTCGTCCCGGTGCAGAGCGTCGCGACCGCGCTCGAGATCGCACGCGGCCAGGGCGCGATGCGCATCGGCTTCCTGCTGAGCCCACCGTACTTCCCGTTACGAGTGGGCTAGAGCCTAAATCTCGCCGAGATACGTCTTGCGCACCTCGGGGTTCTGCGCGAGTGCCTTCGCATCGTCGGCGAGCGCGATCGTTCCGGTCTCGAGCACGTAGCCGCGATTCGCCACGTGCAGCGCCATGAGTGCGTTCTGCTCCACGAGCAAGATCGACGTTCCCTGCTTGTTCACCTCGAGGATCGTCTCGAAGATCCGCTCGACGAAGATCGGCGCAAGCCCCATCGACGGCTCGTCGAGCATCAGGAGCTTGGGACGCGCCATGAGCGCGCGCCCGATCGCGCACATCTGCTGCTCGCCGCCGGACAACGTTCCGGCCTTCTGCGTCCGGCGCTCGGCGAGCCGCGGGAAGAGCGTGAAGACCCGGTCCATGTCCTCGCGGATACCCGGCCGGTCCGACCGCTGGAACGCGCCCATCTCGAGATTTTCCGTGACCGTCATGCGCGGAAAGAGCTTGCGGCCCTCCGGCGACTGCGCAATGCCGCGCTTGACGATGTCGTGCGGCGCGTCGTGTGTGATGTCGCGGCCGGCGAACGCAATCGTGCCGGTCCGCGGATGGTTCAGCCCGTTGATCGAACGAAGCGTCGTCGACTTGCCGGCGCCGTTTGCTCCGATCAGGGTGACGATCTCCCCGTCGTGAACGGTGATCGAGATGCCTTTGAGCGCTTGGATCGAGCCGTAGAAGGTCTCGATGCCGTCGACCTCGAGCAGCAGCTCGGGGTTGGCACTCACGATGCGCTCACCGCCGCCGTGCCGAGGTACGCCTCGATGACGCGCTCGTTCTTTTGGATCTCCTGCGGCGTGCCCTCGGCGATCTTCTCGCCGTAGTCGAGCACCGTGACGCGGTCGGAGACGCCCATGACAACGCGCATGTCGTGCTCGATGAGCAGAACCGTGAGATTGCGCTCGCTCCGCAGACGGCCCACGAAATCGGTGAACTCCACGGTCTCCTGCGGGTTCATGCCCGCCGTGGGCTCGTCCAACAGCACGAGCTTCGGCTGCGTCGCGAGAGCACGCGCGACCTCGAGCCGGCGCTGGTCGCCATACGAGAGGTTGCGGCCGAACTCGCCCTCCTTGCGCCGAAGACCGCTGTATTCGAGCAACTCGCGGGCGCGTGCCCGTGCCTCTTTTTCCTCCTGACGGACGCGCGGCGTTCGCATGATCGCCTCGATCAGGTTGCCTCTGAGACGCGTGTGCATCCCCACGAGGACGTTCTCGAGCGCCGTCATGTTCTGGAAGAGCCTGATGTTTTGGAACGTACGTCCGATGCCGCGATGCGTGTAGACATGCGGCGGCCTGCCCGTCAGCTCATCCCCCGCGAAGAAGATTCGCCCGGCAGTCGGCTTGTACACGCCCGTGAGCATGTTGAAGAACGTCGTCTTGCCCGCGCCGTTCGGTCCGATCAGGCTGACGATCGAGCCCTGCGGAACCGTGAAATCGACGTCGTCGACGGCGACGAGACCGCCGAACTCCTTGCGCAAGGCGAAGGTCTGGAGGAGGACGTCTGCCATCAGGCCGTCACGTCGTACAGCGGCTCGTCGTGGACACCCTCATGGAACTCGGCAGCGCGGCGCTGGCTGGGAATCAAGCCTTCTGGTCGCACGAGCATCACGACGACGAGGATCACCCCGAAGATTCCGTACTCGTACAGCGGCACGTCGAGCACCTTGTGCCAGATCTGGATGTCGGAGCCGCCGGGCCCGAAGTGGCCGTTCAGCCAGCTGCCCACGTTCGGGAGCCCCTCGAGGTTGAGGTACTCGATGAAGCACGCGCCGAAGATGACGCCCCAGATGTTCCCCATGCCGCCGAGGATCACCATGACGAGGATGATCACCGAGATGTTGAAGTTGAACGAGTCGGGGAACGCCGCACCGATGTACGACGCGTAGTACGCACCGGCAACTCCGCCGAAGAATGCGCCGGTCGCATACGCCCACGTCTTCGTGCGCATGAGCGGAATGCCCATCGCCGCTGCCGCGGTCTCGTCCTCGCGAATGGCAATCCACGCGCGACCCAGCCGCGACTCGCGCAGGCGGGCGCTGCAGAAGATCGTGAGCAGGACGAGAGCGAGGACCGTCCAGTAGAACGCGCGGTCGGCGTTCGTGCCGAGGGTCAGGTAGTTCGCAGGTAGATGCAGGTGGTGGCCGATCCAGTTCCCGAAGCCCGGCGGGTCGATCGGCGAGATGCCGCCTGTGCCGTTCGTCAAGTTGAAACCGGTGCCGAACAGGTTGTCGCCGTTGGTGGCGATCTGGGGCATGATCTCGCCGAAGCCGAGCGTCACGATCGCGAGGTAGTCCCCGCGCAGACGTAGCGTCGGCAGGCCGATGAGGACGCCGATCACCGCCGTCGCGACGCCGGCCATGATCAGGACGAGCCAGATGGAGAAATGGAAGCCCGTCAGCCCGGGCGTGACGCCGATCGCCCCGAGGCGGAGGTTCTGCGCGGAGAACTGCGACGACGCGAACCAGCCCGCCGCATACGAGCCCATCGCGTAGAACGCGACGTAGCCGAGGTCGAGAAGTCCCGCATAGCCGACGACGAAGTTCAGGCCGAGCGCCATCATCGTGAAGACGCCCATCCCGACCATCGTGCTCATCATCGGGAACGTCGTGAAGATCGGGAGCTGCGGCATCGAGCCGTTGTAGTACGGGTACGCGACTGCAATCGCGAGAACGGCTGCAGGGATGATCCACTTGCCGACGCGGAAACCTCTGATCACGACGCGCTGGTACGGTGGCACGACGAGGAGCAACACGACGGCCGCGAGTGCGAACGCTGTGTTGTTCCAGACGCCGAAGAACTTGATCAGCAGGAGACCGATCACGACCCATAGCACCGCCTTGACGCTGCGGCGGAGCAGCGGCGAGAAGCCCTGCCAGCGCTGCCGGTCCAGGCCGGCCACGCCCAGCGCGGTCCACCAAGCGCTCGACACCCTGGCCGCGAGACGGCGGCGCACGCTAGCCACCTTCCGGTGTTCGTTCGCCGAGGAGCCCCTCGGGCCGGAAGACGAGGATGAGAATGAGGATCGAGAAGACGATCGACTCGGTCCAGTCGCTGCCCGGCATGTGCAGCGGCAGCCCTTCGTTGAACGCCTGGATGAATCCGATCGCGAGGGCGCCCAGCACTGCGCCCGGCAGGTTTCCGATTCCGCCGAACACGGCGGCGGTGAATGCGATCAGACCGAGGCGGAAGCCGGTGTCGTAGTGGATCTGCCGGTAGTAGAGGGCATAGACGAGCCCGCCCGCGCCGGCGAGCGCCCCGGCGATGAGGAACGTGAAGGAGATCGTCCTGTTGACGTCGATGCCCATCATCGCGGCCGCGTCCCGATCCTGCGCCGTGGCGCGCATGGCCTTGCCCTGACGCGTCTTCTGCACGAGGTAGACGAGCGCAAGCAGCACCGGCACCGTGACGATGAGGACGATCAGCTTCTCCCACGTGTAGGTGATCCCATGGGTCGAGAAGACCTGGCTGCTCGGCAAGACGAAGGGCACGGCGGTGTAGCCGGGGCCTTTCCACGCGATCGCGACGTTCTGAAGGATGAATGACATCCCGATCGCGGTGATCAGCGGCGCCAGTCGCGGCGCGCTACGCAGCGGCCGGTAGGCCACGCGCTCGATCGCCGCGTTGATGAGCCCGCACGCAACCATTGCGAAGAGGAGCGAGACGAAGATGGCGACGATGAGGGATCCGGTCGAGTTGTGCGCGCCAAGGCCGAACCACGAGACAACTGCGGTGGCCGAGAAGAGGCCGCCGAGCATGAAGACATCCCCATGCGCGAAGTTGATGAGCTCGAGGATGCCGTAGACGAGCGTGTAGCCGAGTGCGACGAGCGCGTACAGAGCACCGTTCGTCAAGCCGATGAACGCGATGTCGGTGAAGTACGCCGGCCCGTGGACGAAGTTGTCGACGAGCAGCGCGATGGCACCCGCGACCAGCAGAGTCGCCATCATCGGCATCGCGTAGGCGCCGTATGAGCGTCTCACCCTGGTCGGCGCTTCGATGTGGGAATGGGCTGCCACAGTGCCGGGTCGGAGGTAAAGGTCGCCGGGGGAGGACGTTACCTCCCCCGGCGATCATTCGGTATGGCGGAGTTACCCGCCGATCAGGTTCGCTGCAGGAACGAGCGTCTTCTGCGGATTGAGGTTCTTGCCGGCCTGCTTGTAGATCGTGATCGTCCCGAGGCTCGTGTCCCCGGCGTTGTTGATCGTGAAGCTGCCGATGATGCCGTTCGTGATCGAAAGGCCGAAGATGCCCTTCGCCGTCGTGGCCCGCTGACCGCCGCCCTTGGCGATGGCACCGAGCATGACGTCCATTGCCTGTGCGCCATAAGCCGAGTACGGATTCGGCGTGGCACCGATCTGCTTGCCGAAGCTCTTCACGAAGGCCGCGCCTGCGCCTACGAGAGCATTCGGCGGTGCGCCGGCGACGCTGATGTACGCGCCGTTGGCGACCGCACCGTTCGAGCCCGGATCGCTGAAGCCGTCCGGCATCTGCAGCTGGATCTTCGGATCAACGGCCTTGATGTCCTGCATGAGCTTCGCGCCGTTGTTGCAGATGATTCCGCCGAGGAACACGGCCTGTGCGCCCGTTGCCTTGATCGCAGTCGCGAGCGCCTCGTAGCTGGTCGCCTTCGCGTCCCAGCCCTTGTAGCCCGTGACCTTGATGCCGAGCTTCGTCGCGGCGGACTTGTACGCCTTGGCGACGCCGACACCGTACGTCTGCTTGTCGTTCAGAACGAACACCTTCTTGAAGCCGAGGTGCTGCGACCAGAGGGCGTCCGCGGGGCCCTGGATGTCGTCGGTTGCGACGACGCGGGCGTAGTTGCGGACACCAGTCGGGTAGTACTTCTGCGGCTCACCGACGTCCCACTTCTTGGTGAGCCCGGGGTTCGTGTTGGCTGGGCTGACCATCGCCATCGGGCCCGCACGGTTGAGGATCGGCACGATGATCTTCGCGCACCCGGAGTTGAACGTCCCGAGCACTCCGATCACCGTCTTGTTGTTGGCGTACAGATGGGCGTTGGTCGCACACTTCGCCGGATCCCAACCGCCGGTCTGCGCAGTCGAGTCGTCACACGACTGGTAGCCGATCTTGTACGAGCCGGCCTTCCAGCCGGCTTCCGCCAGTGCCCAGATCTCAGCGCGCGACACCTGAATGGTCTGATGGCGAACCGCGCCCTGCAGTGGCAGATCC
>Ga0070730_10004519_pt1 | contig 12164 bp, 10 predicted proteins | sample Coa_R1_3_FD_66447 | JGI IMG/M metagenome (GOLD analysis project Ga0070730, IMG submission 66447) | Surface soil microbial communities from Centralia Pennsylvania, which are recovering from an underground coalmine fire - Coalmine... | ecosystem: Environmental > Terrestrial > Soil > Unclassified ... | reverse complement strand
GCGAACGCTTGCAGTTCGTCCCGGTACAAGGCCCGATGCATGCGAGCGAGTTCGTCTGCGCCGGCGACTATGTTGAGAAACACATACTCGTCTTCCACCATCGACACCCCTACGCAGGAAGCCACGAAGGCCCGGGATCTTTGTGCGACCCGTCTTACGTGATCGTGTAGAGCTGACATCGCCGCTGCGCTGTCAAATGGGTACACCAGCGTGATGTGTGGGGCGATCAGCATCGCAAGGGGATCGAACTGCTCCCTGATCGTTTGGACCGCGGGTGGGAGGCCAGACGGAAACGTAACGATGGCTCGGCGCCTACGAAGCTCGCTGGGCACGAGTTGATTCTGCGTCGGCTAAGGCTGCGCGCCTAATGCACGCAGGGGCTGGCTACCGATAGCTGCCAATTATCAGGATCATATGGTCGCTCAGCCCCCACGTCGTGATGCAGGGCTCTAAAGGGCTGGAGGGTCGAGCGTATGGGCGAGGGCACGCCGCAAGATGCTCCGGAACCCGATATCAAATTGAGGCGTCACCTCAGGCGGCAGAGCCTCGCGTTGTCGTGTCCAAGCAAACGCGCGGGCGAACGTGCCAATGCTCATCGCCAGACCGAAGGTACTCTGGAGCCTGTCGCCCCAGGGTTCCAGATATGCGTCCCGCAGCCGGGCGAACCATGGGTCAGTCGGTGGCAGCTTGTTGAATTCCTCGAGAAATCGGAACGTGACTACGAGGGAGGCGAATGGGTGTGAAATCGAGGCATCGCCCCAATCGAGCAGCCGGAACTGGTTACCTCGCTGGAACAGATTCACCATGTGGAGATCATCGTGCTGAATGGTCTCGCCAACACCATGCGAGGCGAGTTCTCCACATAGCTCGTCGAAACGCGGAGCGAAAGCGCGAAGTCGGTCGATTTCAACCCTGGCCAGTGGCAGATCATGCTGCAGAAGGTCCTGATATCGAGCCGGTAGCGAAACAATGCGCAGATCGGGAACGCCGTGCCTCAGATGATCGTGCACCTGGCTGGTTTCTCCGATCTGTAATTCCGCATACAAGGGCAGTACGGCGAGCCACGCCTCTGGCGGATTACCGGACTCGCGGATCGGGATGCCAGCGTCAGCTAGGAGCAGCCACGCCCGCTTCTCGTCGTATCCGAGGACCTCGGTTACCAGATGCGGCCATCGGGCGAAAAGCCCGGCGGTGAGCCGTGGCTCGAACCATTGGATCGGTGCACAAGCTTTGAAGAACACGTTGCGGTCGGCCAGTGGGACGCGGAACACCGTTGCCCACGGGCGCTCGTGAACCTTTTCTAAAGGGCCAATGGGTTGGACCTGCATACGGATCCAGTCATCGATTGCGGCAGAGTCCACCGGAAATTACTATGCCCCTGCGCAGCGACCTGCGGGCCATGCCGATGCTGTCGAGTGGCCTCTTATCGTGAGCATGCAAGATGGCACCCGTACAAGCGACCTTTCGAGAGTCATTGTCGCCCTATCTGGAGGGCAAGAGCCAGACCGCGACGAGCTGGGGCCTAGCCTCTCTTCTCTGGTGCCGGCACGCCCTTGCCAGTCCAGCCAATCAGTGCGGGATCTGTCCGCGGCAGTGGCGCAGGCTTTGGCTCCGGAGCCTGAGGCTTGGGTGCCTGAGGTGCAGGCCCCTTGCCGCCTTGGTTAGCAGTCACTGGTAGTTAGGGGCGCGGTATCCGCACAGCGGACCCGGTGCCCCCTTCCCCTTTCGAACCGTGCAAGCAGTTTTCCAGCACACGGCTCACCGATGGTCTTCTTCGCATGGTTACGCTGCCCCCGGATATCGGACGGTGCCCCGCAATCGGTGCAGTCCGTGCTGCCAGAAAAACTCGCGAGTCCACATTTCGAAATGCCTAGGCCGTAGGTTGCGCCCATTGCGCTTCGCCAGGAAGCCGCTGAGTCGTTTCCACACGTACCCGTCCAGCTGGTTGAACTTGCGCGCGGCGTTGCCGGTGCGAAAGTAGTTGCCCCAGCCGCGCAGGATGGGATTCAGGTCCGAGATCAAGACTCGGACATCCTTCACTCCGTTGCGGTTGGACCCGGTCAGTTCCTTAATCCTCTGGCGCACACGCTTCATGCTTCGAATCGACGGCCACCGATGCAGGTAGTAGCGGCGCACGCCGCGCTCAAGCATCCTGCCTGAGACCCTCGCGTGAAAGTGGCAGCCGAGGAAGTCGAAACCTTCCCGGCCCTCTCTGAGGTCTACGATCCGCGTCTTCTCCGGGTGCAGCTCCAGCCCCAGCTCGCCAAGGACATTCCTCACTCTCTCCAGGGCCGCCTCGGCCTCCTCCCGGCTTCTGCACAAAACCACAGCATCGTCGGCGTAACGCACCAACCTGCCGTGGCCCTGCTTCGACCAAGCCTTGTCCAAGACGTGCAGGTAGATATTGGCGAGCAGCGGCGAGATCACCCCGCCCTGCGGTGTTCCCGTGACCGTCTCGCGGCGAACACCTTCCTCCATCACGCCCGCTTCAAGCCACTTGCGGACCAACTTGACCACCCTCCGGTCGGACACCCTCGACTGGACGTAGCCCAACAACCTTTGGTGGTCGATGGAGTCGAAGTAGCTACGGATGTCCAATTCCAGAACCCAAGTGCACCCATCGATGAACGACTTGCGAATGCACTCCAGCGCCTCAGTCGCGCTCCGCTTCGGCCGGTACCCGTACGACGAGTCGAGAAAATCCGCCTCGAAGATCGGCTCCAGCACCAGCTTCGCCGCCTGCTGCGCCACCCGGTCCCGGACCGTCGGTATGCCCAGCGGCCGCACGCCGCCATCTGGCTTCGGGATGCCCCGCCGCCGCACTGGCGACGGCCGGTAGCGACCTGCTCGGAGCGCGTCCTGGAGGTCTTGGAGCATCCGCTCCACGCCGTATTCCTCGACGTCCGCCAGGGTTTCCCGATCCACCCCGGCCGCTCCCCGATTCGAGCGCACCCGCCTCCACGCCTCCCAGAGAACGTCACTTCTCCAGGCCCGGTCGAACAGGGCGTGAAAACGCCGCTCCGGCGACCGCTTGGCCGCCACGTATAGCCGGCGTTGGAGTTTTCGCACCTTGTCCATCGGCTCATGCCCATGGGGGTTGTTTGACCGGGTGGTCCCAGCCATGCCCTGACGCTTACCTCCGCTGCCGACACGACCAAAGTCGGGGTGCTTCACGCTCTACGCGCCACTACCACCCCGCCGGACTCCCGCTGCGCTCCGTTCCCTTTCGCCCTCGGCTTATAGGACCGGTCTTTGCTGACGAGGCTGCGCAGACGGGTCTCTCCTGTTCCGATCCAGACCTTGAGTACATGCCGATCCCCATACCCCGGAGGGACCCGACAGGACGCTGGCCCGATGAGGACCTGCCGGACGTGGCCTTCGCCGTGACGTGAGCGGCTCGGCTCCCCCATTGTTTCTGTGTCGAGGCTGTCAGGACTCGCACGTTGCTACGGCCCGCACTCTTGCTTCCTCCACAGAGGCTTGCGACGCCCCGCTCGGCCTGATGGTTCTCACCATCCGACTGGGGCCTGCTACCGGGCTCTCGGGCGATTACCCGGACGAGACTCACACTCGCTGGTCTGGTCCAGCTTTCAGGACGCACCACGGGCGGGAGTCTAATTTGCACGTCCGCTTCCCGATGTCTTCGGTTCGCGTTATGGAAAGCTCGCCGAATTGGAGTGGGCCGCGCTGGACTCGAACCACCTACCTCCGCGGTAAGCCAGCAAGCGCGCTGTGTAGCCGCGCGCCGCTCGAGCGATGGATTGAGCGCCTCGTCGGGTGTCGTCCGGCGTGATCACGTGGCCGAGGCTCCAATAATCCGACTCGAGGAAATCCAGGGCGCACCGTTGCTCAGTTCGTGGTCATGACTTCGGCCGGCCCACCAGGCCGAAAGCCAGAGCCATCCCGACAAGCTCGGCGGCCTTGCTGAGCGCGCCGGGCAGGTCGATCGGCTCACCCGAGCCCACGACCCGGCCGCCCGAGTGCTGGTGGTCGATTCCAAATGGCAGCCCTTTTACGACTGCGATCGTGTAGAGCACGATCAGCGCTGCGTTGAGCGCGACTACCGCGTAGTAGGCGACGGCCGAAGGTCGGAGGCTGATGGCCGCGGCGAGCGCAAGCTGAGCCACGCCCGCGATCAGGAATCCAAGGCCGAGAATCATCGACTCCGCGAGATGCTCGGGCACGAGCGCGATGTGGATCCAACCTGTGACGAACAGGGCGCCTGCCAGAAGCATTCGCAGCCATAGACCTGCTGGCACCGCTGTCACGGATGCGGGAATCCCCACCACGGCGAGCAGCGCGAGGCCTCCGGCCAGCATTACGAAGGGCCCTGGCCCCAGGCTCGGGTCGAGCAGCCGCGCCGTCACCGACTGCGAGGACGCGACGGCTTTGACACTCAGGATGTCCATGGCAGTGCCCCCCACGACTACGAGAGCGGCGATGGTCGCGAGCCTGCGAACGGCGATCGGGCGGCCCGCGTGAAAAAAGAGGACCGTCAGGGCGGCTCCCGCCAGGGCAATGCCGGCGAGGTATCGGGGATTGCCGTCCCATCCGGTGAGTGTCTCGGTGCCCGCAAAGATCGTGACCCAGGGCAGAACCGAGCCGGCTATGGCGACCGCGGCACCAAGCATGGCGATGGCCCCGAAGCTCCGGAAGATGGGCCGGAGGGCCGGCGCGGTGCCGGCCCCCATCTGACGAACGATCATCCGACGGTGTTGAAGAACAGGTACAGGTTGCTGGGGAGGTTGGCATCGAAGAGGATGTGGCTCTTCGCGTCAGGCCGCGCCTCGATGCTTTGCAGTGTCGACAGGCTCTTGCCCGCGGCGATCTCCGACCAGGTGGCCTGGTCGAGCACCACGGTGACCTTCACGTCCCACCAACCGCCGGCGGGTCCGTCGAGGATGTGGCTGTGAGCCGGCAGCGGAATGTCTCCAAAACCCGCCAGAGGGACATAGATGTCCTGCGGGTGGTTCGGGCAGTTGAGTGGCGGAGTGGGCCCGGTTGCAGTCGGGCACATCGTGGCCGGCACCGGATTGGCGAAGAGGGGCACCAGCACATACAGGGTCGAGCGATCCGCGTTCGCGACGGGGCCGACGTTTGCGGGAGCGCCCACCTCACAACCACTGGCGGCAAGGGGAACGGCCGTCACCGACCGGTCGCAGAAATAGTTTTGCGCGTACTGGACCGTGACGGTCTTTCCGTTGGTCCAAGCCGCGGTTCGAGCCGACGAGACGGGCAAGGTGTTGGACCCGTCGGCCAGGGCGTAGCCTCCGACGAGCAGCACTGAAAACAGAGCGCTCAACGCCGCGATGACGAGGCCCGTGATACGTGGTCGGGCATGAAGACGGCGAACTGGGTGCATAGACTCGGCTCCCTTGTGTGAATGGCTTCCGGTACACCCTCTGTTACGGGGGGTGTGTGGGGTTGGATCATTCGGGGCGGCCGCGAGTCGCACGGGCCAAGGCCCGATGGCGGGGTAGAGGCGACACCGCGTCAGATGCCTGGCGGTTGAGAAACGGATCGCACGCGCCGAGGCGGCGGTGCAGGGTTACACCCCAACGCCATCGACCCAGCTGCGCGCCGAGCTCGCGGAGCTGCAGGACTCCTCGAGGCTTGGGTCGAGGGCCGCACCAGCACCATCGCGGCCTCCGCATACCCGCGACCGCGGTTCGCGTTACGGAAACCATGGTGGGCCGTAGCTCATATAACGCGAACCAACGCATTGCGGTTGCAGGACGCCAGATCTCGGTGTAGACGCGCAACTCCGAGGTGGCGGGACCTGACCGAACGGGATTAAGCTGCCGGCCTTCGAAACAGGCGGGGCATCGTTGATGCCTTTCGAACTCTCGCTCTCGGCGGACGGGGCCCTGAGATCGTAGAGCCTGCTGCGGTCGTTTCACTGACCGTCACAGAAGGAGGACCCAGACAATGACCAACCGGAAGCGCAAGCGCCAGCCATACCCCTTTCAACACACCGCAGGCATCGCAGACGTCGCCGGAGTCGTGGTCGGCGCCCTTGGCGCGGGACCGCTCGGCGCGGTTGTGCGCCCCTCGCGGAGTGGGCAGACGCTCAGACTCGCCGTGAGTGGAAAGGACTTCAGGCGACCCTCTCCGATCCCAAAGCGTCAGCGGCGGAGAAGCGTTGGGCCAGGGAACGCATTGACCGGCTCACAGGCCGTAGCTAGCCGCTGGCAGAGATCGATACCAGAGGGTGAGAGTGACTGCGCCTTGGATGTCATCGGCGACATCGACCCGACCTGCCGTTCGGCCGGGTCGATGCTAGCGAGGTGGTGGGGGTACGCCGTCCTGGCGCGCTCGTTCCGCGGGCCGGAATGAACGGGAACGATGCCAGCGTTCCGTCGTTAACTGGACAGCGACCCTCGCGCGTCCCGAGCCGGCTAGTCGGCGCAATGGCTCAATTTCGAATGCGCTTGTGATCGAGTCATGCGGTGGAATCTCTACAGCGACGTCATTACCCGACAAGAAGTGGTACATCGGCTCCCGCCATCTCGGCGACCGCCGGAGCCACCATGCATCTTGTATGAAGATCGAACGAACCCGGACAGAATGGTTGCCATTGTTGATGATTGTTACGCCGATTACGTCGAATAGATCTTGGCTTCCAGCGACGCCCGCAACGGTGACCTCCCCATAGACGCGAACGTGACTGAGAATTGAGTAGATCCACTCCGCGATCTGCCAGACGAGAGCGGCAGTGGCGACCGCAGCTGCATAAATGGCGACCCAGTCGAGAGATGCATTCACCTCGAGCCGTGGTCCACGAAGGAGTATCGGATCAGGCCGCCTCGGACTTGACCTAGCCCCGATTCTGCGCCGGCCCGCCCAGCATGACCAGAGACGATCCAGAGCTCGCCGTTCACGCTCGGATTCTGACCCTTATCGAGGTTCAAGGCGCTCAATGAGCTGGTCGACCTTAACCTGAGTAGCTCTGTGGCATGAAACCTTCAAAGAGGAGCCGTGCCGCATTGTCACCACCAGTGACTGGGTTCAGTCGAACTTCAAGGCGGCAGCTGAGCTTCAACCGCCGCGGAGGCTTCGGGGTTAGCCTGATCTGCCGTGGACGACTACCGGTCGCGCCCGAGTTGAGCATTGAGTAGGGCGGCGGTAGAGACCTCCACCAGCGCCCGGCAACCATACCCTAATTCACAGGACATGTCGGAAACTGGTATCGCGAGGACCACGCGCAATACATGAGTGACGGCTCAGAAGCGAGGATGCGAGGCCGTTGGTGGCTTCCAGGCAAGAAGGCCAGGCGCCTTGGCGGAGAGCTGACGCACACGGCCTCCGAAGGAATCACTCTCACCGTTGACGGATCATTCCCGCCGCCGCCTCGCCAACCGCCGCGCATTACGGCGCCCCACGATTACGACGTCATCCTTGGCGTGACGGATTCCGGTCGCGAGGTCACGCTGCTTCGCGTTATCGAGTCATCTTCTCGCAGTACGCAGCAAGGCCGCACTAGCCAGACACTGGTTAGCGACCGCGGTCTGCTTGGTCGGCACGTTGAAAGACTCAATGATGTGCGTTTCAGATCAGTGGAACTTCGCTTTGCTCACCTGAGTCGGTGGGCTCGCGAGGTGACGGCCATAGAAAGGGCCAACGGTTTCCGTTGGCGATCGGCGCTCGCCGCACAGACGCCGAGAGTAGTCACTCCAGGCGCAACGATCCATCTATCACTGCGTAGCGAAGGGACGAGCTCTACGCGCGAGGAGACGCTTCGTGAAATTATCGCCTTGGCATATCAACCGGAGAGTCCAATTGACCTGAAAGAGTTAGAGGACCGGGTCTGGCGCCCGTTTCAGGATCTGATGACTTTTGTTGCACTGGAGTCGAGTCCGCTTGTTGGCCTCCGTGTCTGCCTGGCGGAGGAAAAGCCGACCGCACTGATCGATCCATGGTGTGAGATGTTGGTGTCGGGACACACTGTTGGCATTGGTGACGAAAAACCGCGGCGACATGGCGGGTTCTTGTTTGGGCTCAGTCAGTATCCGGGTGGCTTTCAAAAACTCGTTCCAGCATGGCTGTCATTGTTTGCTGAATTCACGATGCCGGTGAGCCTGTTTCTCGCTTCTGATTATGCGCCGTTCACGTATGTCGAACGACGCTTTGCCGAGGCGGTACAGGCAGTCGAGGGCTACCACAGGACCACGCAAAGGTCAGTGGTGCCCCAGGAGCACAAAGACCTGATAGATCGGATACTCGCCGCGGTCGCACCCGGAGATAGGAAGTGGCTGGGACAGAAACTTCAAAATTCTCACGAACCGTCGCTTCTCGAACGATTGAACGATCTGATCGTGGAAGCCGGTCGTCCGTTCAAGCCGATCCTGGCTGCCTGGCCGGACCTTGCGCAGGCGGTTCGCGACACACGAAATGCCCAGACGCACGTTGTAGAGCGTAAGGACAAGCGGATTACCGATCCGGCCCGGCTTGCGGACGCCATCGATATCGTCCGTTGGATGCTTCGTGCCTGTTTCTTGCGCCGGCTCGGACTCGACGCGGAGACAGCCGACGGTCTTATCGACGGAAATCTTGAGTTTCAGTGGGTCCGAAGACGGGCATAGCGACGACTACGGTTCGGCGGTCGCCTGTCACCAGGGCGACGGCTCACAAAACCGCCGACACACCAACTGCTACCGAGTCGAATCTCCTGCTTGAGGATACGTTGGAAGGGCTCGGTCATCGATTAGGGAGACTTCTTGCGTCGAGTCCTGGTCGCCTTGCGGATTACTCGTGAAAGGTGGTTCGCGAGGCAGAGCAGCTCCAGCGCAACTCGAGGGTCTTCGAGATAGCGGTGCTGATGGGCTCTCGGGTTTCGTACTCCAGTCATGACTCCTGCAAGGATCTGCATATAACCCTGCTGCTGATCCTGCTGCGATGCAGTCTTCAAAGAGCTCAGCTTGAGGACCGGATTCTTCGGGCTAAGCGCTCGATTCATAAGGTCGGCTCCGTCGGCCATTAGCCCCGTCCGCTGCTTGACCAGGTTATTCGTGTACTTGAATGCTTCCTCTACGCACTGCGCAAGGTGCCCGTTGCAGAAGAGCTCGCGGGTCGTTGCGACCAGCTCGGGGTCGTCAATGACAGCGTCGTAAGCCTTCACCGCATCCGTGGTTTTGGCGGACCTACTGACCAACGACAGCGTCGGGCGCGGCGCCGGGTCACGGGTGATTTCAGCGATCTCATTCGCGAGAGAGGCGGCCACGCGGAGAGCGCGCCGGCCGGGCGTCGAGTCCATCACTCACGGCCGTACAGGTGCTTCGCCATGCTAGCGAAGATCTGGTCAATCTGCTCAGCCGTAGCCGTCGCGGGAATGTGAAGCTGAATATCAATATGAAGAGAGGGCGCAGAGGACCGACCTGATCCCGTAGGTGTTTGGTTCGGGCGTTCGTCGACTCCATGCTCCACCGGGGCCGTTCGGGCTGCCGTTTTCGACGGGACAGCGCCGCGCATATGGTCGTTCTTGTCGCGCTCCGGGCCTTGCGCGCCACTGCCTTCCGGAGGGCTGCCGGCGAGTGCGTTCTCAATAGCCTCAGCATCAAACCGACCATTAGCGATTAGCTGAACTTGCGAACTCGCTTCAATTAGAGCCTTCGCAATCTGGCCTGAGCCCGAGGCCGGAATCGCAAAGTCGTCTTGCAGGCGCGCGGCAATAACTGCTTCATTCGCTTCGCGGCCGCGAAAAGTGCTGAGGATGCTGCGGAAGCCCGTCTGGGCCACAGCCTGTTGCCGAGCTATTAACCCGTCTTGCCCTTCAACCACGGCACGTCGACCCAAGTCGGTTAACGCGCGACGATCGCCTTCTTGGCGGATCAAACCGTAGTATCCGGCCGCACCAAGCAGCGTACGGAAGCTACCCGCGGTTGGCGAGACCTGCAAGCGCTGAGCGATGCGGTGCGGTGTCGAAGGCGCTGCCAACTCCTGCAGCGCGCGGGCGATAGGCAAAACCCTCTCAATGGGCACCTGCGGCAGGCGGGAACTCCGCGATGCCCGGCCCTTCTTGCTCGCTGGTTCCTCAGCCATCCTTGTTAGGCCTCCTGTCGTTCACAATCTGGGGGTACACGATAGGCTGAGTAGAGTACCAGAGCCCAGAACATAGTTGGGCAACTACCAAACGGTATTCCCTTGTGGGATATCCCAAGAGCAGGAGCTCAGCCCCGGTCTAGCCGCGGAGGCCGTTTGCCTTCAAACGAAGCGAACGCTTACTCCTTCGGAAAGAATCGCGCCTCGTGGGCGGCGATCAACTCGCCAAAGAATTGTGAGTAGCGGAGCCCGAATCCCCAGCACGCCTCAGTAAGGCGGCTAGAACCCGAACCGCCTTTCTGGCGGAGTTGCAGGCTGTGGGACGTCCATGGCGATGAGCGCTGCGAAGGTCTGAAGGTCCGGCGGTGATTCGGCGAGAGGCGCGAGTTGTTCGGCTGCCAGAACCAGCACGCCATGACGATGGCATGCCCCCAGTTCGGTCCCGACGAGGGACTCGGCGGGTTGACTGGTGATGATAACCGGCCTCAGCGTCCATTCCGGCTCCAACAACGAGACGATGTTCGGCCTCATCGCAAGCCAGGTGCGCAGCTTGCTTGCGAGGTCGTTGCCCGTGGTCGCGCTGATCATGTAGGCACGACGTGAAGCTTTGTCGAAGGCGACCAAGTCGACGCCGGCTGACTGCAATTGGTGTCCGGCGAAAAGAACGGAGTAGCCCAGAGCCCCCAAGGCGTTAGCAATTGCCAGTTCGAATGCCTCAGCAGGTCGATCCCCTTTTCCCATGCCAGGCATCCGCGTAGCTACGTCTTGACCGAGATCTTGATGTCCAAAGCGATACCAGTCAGTGATGAACCGCTCACGCATGAGCTCTGGAGAGCGCGCCCGGCCGAGGTCAACCGAAAGCTCCCAACCAAAGTCAGCGATCATCCCGCGTCGGCTGAGCCAGATCTTCACAAGGCCGCCAGGCTTGGTGGTGAGCTCGAGGGCCGAAACGTCCCAGCCGTTCTCATCCCGGCCAGACTCTGTCGGAACGTGCACATCCAATGACGAGTCATAAAGACCTGTTCCGATTCTCAGTTCCAGATCGTCAGAAACAAGTGGCGGTCGGTGGTGAATCTGGACCAGCAGCTTCTCGGTTTCGGGATCGTAGTTTGCCTCGATTGCGACCGCCAGCGGCATGTGGATGAGTAGGTACGTTGAATCCATGCCCCAGGGGACGCCGAGATAATCGCGAGAGAAAACCGTCGCCTGGCCGCCCGACGGGTCCAAATCAAACATACGGTCCTGCAGCCAGGTTCTCGTCTCCTGCTCAACCGACGTACCGGAACCGCTCAGACGAGCCTCCCGATACTTGCTCGGAAATGGCGGGAGCGCATCGATCAGCGGAAAGTGATCCTCCGACACCGGCACGTCCATCTGCCACCAGAAATTGTTGATCCCCTCAGGTGGTGGGATTGACCAATGATCGACCTGGCCTGGCCCACCCGTTTTCCAATTCTCGATGAGAGCGAGGAACTCGTGATGGGTGATCACGCCTTCGATTACGAACGGAGCCTGGAGGCGGGTTCTTGAACTTGTCGCCTGCGGGGTCGGGGAAGCTTGGAGATGCACGGCCAACGTTCGAAGCGTCGGTGGTACATCGGAACCAATTGCGACCGCGAGAATTCGAAAGGCGAACGACGGCCACATTCCGGCATGGGCTTCGATCCAGGCCTTCACCTTGCCAAGACCATTTATCCAGTCAATATTTGTTTCGATCCGGACTTCTCCTCTAAGGACATCATGAGGCGGGCGGGAGTTTCAACACCGAGACGGAACACCTGTTCGCTCGGCGCTCGGTAGGACGTAGAATGGGCACAGTGCGTAACGACGCGCCCCCGAACCAGGAAGCATCCGCGAAGGTGAGCGAACTGCCTACGGGAACCAGCTGGAAAGAGCCAGCTCGGCCCTCGGCACAGGTGGTGGCTCGCGAAAGCCTGGCATCCATGGACCGACTGCTCGACCAGTTGAATTCACTCGACGCAAAGGCCTCATACCTCGGCGCGGGCGTCTTCGCGCTCACTGCAGGATTCATCGCCGGCGTCGCCACTAAGCCGCCAACTGACCCACATCTCCAGGACGTCATGGTTATTGCCTTCGTCCTCGACCTCGTCGCCCTCTTCTTCGTT
>Ga0070730_10004516_pt1 | contig 12169 bp, 15 predicted proteins | sample Coa_R1_3_FD_66447 | JGI IMG/M metagenome (GOLD analysis project Ga0070730, IMG submission 66447) | Surface soil microbial communities from Centralia Pennsylvania, which are recovering from an underground coalmine fire - Coalmine... | ecosystem: Environmental > Terrestrial > Soil > Unclassified ... | reverse complement strand
CGACCGAGACCGAGATGAAGGAGAAGAAGCACCGCGTCGAGGACGCGCTGCAGGCTGCCCGTGCCGCCCTCGAGGAGGGCCAGGTTCCGGGCGGCGGCGTCGCGCTCATCAACGCCGCGGATGCGGTCTCCGGCGACATCCTCGGCAAGCTCGACGGCGACGAGAAGACGGGTGCACAGATCATCTTCAAGTCGCTCGAGGAGCCGCTTCGCCAGCTCGCGTACAACGCGGGGCTCGAGGGCTCCGTCGTCGTCCAGCAGGTGCGCGGCGCCGAGAAGGGCTACGGCCTGAACGTCGAGACCGGCGAGGTCGAGGACCTGCTCAAGGGCGGGATCGGCGACCCGACGATGGTCACGCGCTCGGCGCTGCAGAACGCCGCGTCGATCGCGAAGAACATCCTCACCACCGAGGCGGTCGTCGCCGAGGCCCCGGAGAAGAACCCCGTGGGCGCAGGCGCCGGCATGCCCGACATGGGCGGGATGATGTAACGAGCCTCCGGGCTCTGCACGAAAGAGAAACGGCGCCCTGCGGGCGCCGTTTCTCGTACGGGGAGGTGGTGGTTCGCCGTCTCTATCGGCAACGAGCGCGACGGCCTTTAGCTCAGAAGGCGTACCTCTCCTCTTTCCAGGGATCCGCGTCGTTGTTGTAGCCGTAGCGCTCCCAGAACCCGGGCCGATCGGCCGCGGCGAGCTCGAGCCCGTTCAGCCACTTCGCGCTCTTCCAGAAGTAGAGGTGCGGGACGACGGCGCGCACGGGGCCGCCGTGCTCGACCGGCAGCGGCTCGCCGTCGGCCTCGTAGACGATCAGCGAGTTCTCCGGCTCGAAAGCGGCAAGCGGCACGTTCGTCGTGTAGCCGGCCTCGGCGTGCTCGATCACGAAGCGCGCCGATGCCTTCGGCCGACAGAGCTCGGCGAGCTCGCGCCAGTGGACGCCCTTGAAGCCGGCGTCGAAGCGGCTCCAGCGCGTGACGCAGTGGATGTCGGTCGTGATCTCGGTCGCCGGTAGCGCCTTCAGCTGCTCGTAGTCGAGCGACACTTCCTCCTCGACCTCGCCGAAGATGCGCAGCCGCCAGGCGGCGGGGTCGACGCGTGCCTCGTCGCCGGCGTGGAGCACGGGCCACTTCTCGGTGAGGTACTGGCCCGGGGGGAGGCGAGCGGGGTCGTAGCCGGCCTCGCGCACTTTTGCCTCGGCCTTGGAACGGAAGAGGGGCATGGATTCCTAGACTAAATCCCATGGAGGTGGCTGCGAGAGAGCGGGACTTCGTCCGCGTCGCAGGGCCCGACGCGGCCGACTACCTGCAACGGATGGTCTCGAACGACGTCGAGGCGCTGGCCGTCGGCGAGGCGTGCCCGGCTCTGCTGCTCACCGCGAAGGCGCGCCTGATCGCGCCCGTTGTCGTCCTGCGCCGAGGCGACGGCGACTTCCTCCTCCTGACCGAGCCGGGCCTGGGCGAGGTCGTCGGCGCGCACCTCACGCGCATGCGGCTGCGTGCCCGGTGCGAGATCGAGGCCGAGTCGCACGACTCGGTGCTGGTGTTCGGCGGTTCGATCGGCTTCGCAACCGACTGGCCGGGAGCACGGGAGGCGCTCGATGCCGGCCTCGACGCGACGCTGCGGCAGGACGAGCTCGAGCTGCGCCGGATCGAGAGCGCCGTACCGCGCTGGCGGCGCGAGCTCGACGACCGGATTCTTCCGGCGGAGGCGGGGCTCGACCACAGCCACGTCTCCTTCTCGAAGGGCTGCTATCCGGGCCAGGAGCCGATCGCGCGTCTTCGCTTCCGCGGCCACCCGAACCGGCGGCTGCGAGTCCTCGATCTCGACGAGGCGCCCGAGTACGACGCGCCACTGCTGCACGAAGGACGCGAGGTCGGCCGGGTCACGAGCGCCGCGCGCCGCGCGGACGGCAGCGTCGTCGCGCTCGCGTACGTGCGGACGGAGGTGCCGGATGACGCGCCGCTCGCGCTCGCGGCTCGAGCCGGCTGAGTGGTATTCGATCCGTCCCGTGCGGAGCATGAAGCCTGCGACGTACCGCTGCCCGCTCTGCGGCTACCAGCTCCACGCGATGAGCGACCACGTCCTCATCGCGCCGGAAGGGGACACGAGCCGTCGCCGCCACGCGCACCTCGAGTGCGTCGCAGCGGCCGATCTTCCCGGGCCGCCGACACGTCGGGGGCTGCTCTCCCGCCTGCTGGGCCGGAGCTAGGGCCCCGCTACACTGGCGATCCCGGGCGCCCGTAGCTCAGGGGATAGAGCGCTGCCCTGCGGAGGCAGAGGTCGCATGTTCGAATCATGCCGGGCGCACTTTTTCTTGTCCGCCGCGAGAATCCCACCGTGCCGCTCTACCTGACCGAGTCCGACGTCGCCGCGCTCCTCACTCCGGTCGATGCCGTCGAGGCGATCGAGGCGTGCTTCCGGCGCATGGCCGCCGGGGGCGTCGAGAACCGGCCGCGCTATCGGCTCGGTCTCGAGGAAGGTGCGCTCGCGGTCATGGCCGCGGCCGATCTCGAGCTCGGGTACGCCGGCGCCAAGGTCTACGCCGGCTTTCGGGACGGCGCGCGCTTCGTCGTTCTCCTGTTCCGGGCCGACTCGCCGGAGCTCGTCGCCGTGCTCGAGGCGGACACGCTCGGCCAGCTGCGGACCGGCGCAGCGAGCGGCGTTGCCGCCAAGCACCTCGCGAAGGACGGCGCGTGCAGCCTCGGCCTCATCGGCTGCGGCTGGCAGGCGGAGTCGCAGCTCGCCGCGATCCGTGCCGCGCGCCCCGGCCTCGAGCACGTCGTCGCGTACTGCCGAACCGGGGAGCGGCTTCGTGCGTTCTGCGACGAGCACGGCGCCGAGCCCGGGGAGAGCCACCAGGATCCCGCCTCGTGCGACGTCGTCGTCACCGCGACCACCTCCCGTGACCCCGTCCTGCGGGGCGAGTGGCTTCAGCCCGGGGCGCTCGTCTGCGCGGTGGGCGCGAACGACGGCCGACGTCGCGAGCTCGACAACGTCGTCCTCGAGCGCGCGGCGTTCGTCTGCTGCGACTCGCTCGAGGACGCGAAGCTCGAATCCGCCGACCTGATCGAGCCCGTCGAGTCCGGGGTTCTCGACTGGCTCGAGGTGCACGAGCTGCAGGAGGTGGTCGCAGGCGAGGTCGCGGGACGCCAGTCGGGCGAGGATGTCGTCGTCTTCAAGTCCAACGGACTCGCCGCGTGGGACGTCGCCGTCGCCGCCGCGGTGGTCGAGCGTGCGCGCGCCGCCGGCGTCGGGCGCGAGTTGTCATAGTCCTGGCGTGAAGGCGTCGACGGACAGCGGGCGGTTCGCGGAGCGGGTCCTCCACGGCGTCGACTCGAGCGGCGACCCCGAGACCGTGGTGATCTGGATCGAACGTAAGGAAGGCGGAGTCTGGGCCGTCGGGCGCGCAGTCAATCCCGACTGGCGCGAGTCGAAAGAGCCGCGTCCCGAGGACTACGTCTTCGAGGGATACGAGCTCGGCGACGCGCTCCAGGAGGCGAACGAGACGCTCGAGGACGACTTCACCGTCTCGGAGCGCGACGGCCACGCCGAGACCGTCCGGCCGTTCACTCGCGAGGAGCTGCTCAAGCCTCTCGAGAAGTGGTTCTTCGGCCGCTCGTGACGCTGACCTTCGGCTTCACTCCCTGCCCGAACGACGCCTTCGCGTTTCACGCGCTCGTACACGGGCTCGTGGCTGGGCCGTGCGAGGTCGAGCCGGCCCTGCTGGACATCGAGGAGCTCAATCGGCGGGCGCGCTCCGCGGAGTTTCAGCTGTCGAAGCTCAGCTTCGGCGCCGCGGCGGCCGCAGGCGACCGGTATCGGCTGCTGCGGAGCGGGGCTGCGCTTGGCCGCGGCGTCGGCCCGCTCGTGGTGGCGCGGGAGGCCGCCTCTCTCGAGAACGCGGCGGGCGCTCGGATCGCAGTTCCGGGACGGGAGACGACCGCCTTCCTCCTCCTCAGGCTGGCGGCGCCGCAACTCGGCGAGGCGGTCGAGCTCCGCTACGACCGGATCCTTTCCGCCGTCGTCTCGGGCGAGGTGGACGCCGGCCTCATCATCCACGAGAGCCGCTTTACGTACGCCGAGCACGGCCTCGTCGCGGTCGCCGACCTCGGCGAGTGGTGGGAGGGCGAGAGCGGCCTGCCCGTCCCGCTCGCTGGGATCTTCGCGCGGAACGACCTCGCGGCCGACGCCGCCGATGCGGCCGAGGCGGCGATCCGTGCATCCGTCGAGTACGCGTTCGCGAATCCGGAGGCGAGCCGCGACTACGTCCGCTCGCTCTCGCAGGAGATGTCGGACGAGGTGTGCGCGGCGCACATCGCGCTGTACGTGAACGAGCACAGCATCGACATCGGCCACGAGGGGCTCGCCGCGATCGACCGGCTCCTCGGTCGGGCCGCGGCCGCTGCCTAGACTCAGCCGGATGAGCCGGGCCGTCGTCCTCTCCGCCGTTCGTACTCCGATCGGCCGCTACGGCGGTGCGCTCTCGGGGGTACGGCCGGACGACCTCGGCGCTCTGGTGATCCGCGAGGCTGTCGGGCGCGCTCGCGTTCCGGTCGAGCAGATCGAGGACGTCTGGTTGGGCGCCGCCAACCAGGCCGGCGAGGACAACCGCAACGTCGCGCGGATGGCCGCGCTGCTGGCGGGCCTGCCCGAGTCGGTTGCCGGTGTCACGGTGAACCGGCTCTGCGCCTCGGGGCTCGCGGCCGTCGTCGGCGCCTCGCACGCCGTCATTGCAGGAGACGGCGATCTCTTCGTTGCCGGCGGCGTGGAGTCGATGACCAGGGCGCCGTTCGTGACGCCAAAGTCCGAGAAGCCTTTCGCGCGCGGCGACCGGCCTCTCTACGACACGACGCTGGGCTGGCGCTTCACGAATCCGCAACTCGAAGAGCTGTTCCCGCCGGAGTCGATGGGCGAGACGGGCGAGAACGTCGCCGAGCGCTGGGGTGTGACGCGGGAACAGCAGGACGCATTCGCGCTCGAGTCGCAGCGCCGCTGGGCCGCGGCCGACGAGGCCGGCCGCTTCGCCGACGAACTCGTGCCGGTCGGCGACTTCGCGCGGGACGAGCATCCGCGACCGGACACGTCCGCCGAAAAGCTCGCCACGCTCGAGCCGGCGTTTCGCTCGGGCGGGACCGTGACCGCCGGCAACTCCTCCGGCATCAACGACGGCGCCGCCGCGCTCGTGATTGCGTCGGAGGACAAGGCGCGCGAGCTCGGCGTCGAGCCGCTCGGCGCGTTCGCGGGCGGTGCGGTCGCGGGCGTCGATCCGCGGGTCATGGGCGTCGGCCCGATCCCGGCGGTGCGCAAGCTGCTCGAGCGCACCGGTGTCTCGCTCGACGAGATCGACCTCGTCGAGCTGAACGAGGCGTTCGCCTCGCAGAGCCTGGTCGTGATCCGCGAGCTCGGGCTGGATCCAGAGAAGGTGAACGTCAACGGCGGTGCGATCGCCCTCGGCCATCCCCTCGGGATGAGCGGCGCTCGCCTCGTCGTGTCGCTTCTGCACGAGCTCCGCCGCCGCAGCGGCCGGTACGGCCTCGCGACGCTGTGCGTCGGCGTCGGTCAGGGTCAGGCCGCGCTGTTCGAGCGGGTCTAGCCGACGGGCGGCCGGATGTAGATCACGCCTTCGTGCTCGATGGGCACGAACGGCGCTCCGACGCTGAAGACGACGCCTTCGACCTGGTGGAAGAGCTCGTTGCCGCCCTCGCCGACGGGGACGACGATGCCGACCTCGTCCTCCGGCTCGGCGGCGAGGCCTTCATCCTTGAGCGCGGCGAGCAAACGGTCGCGGTCCGGAATGCGGGCGGCCTCAACGCGGACAGTGCTTGGCATCTCGTCTCCCTCCGGTCGGTTTCGGATCCGAAACGTACCGCATCCGCCGGCGTGGCAAAAGCCGAGAGGTCTGTCTTCACTTCCGGAGCGAGAGCGCGGCGCCGGCTGCGAGGAGCGCGATGCCGAGCAGCCGGGGCCAGTGAAGTGGGATCCGGTCCGAGCGGAACAGTCCCCAGCGGTCGATCGCGGCGCCCATCACGAGCTGCCCGGCGATCAGGATTCCGACGGTGGCCGCGACGCCGATGCGCGGGCCGGAGTAGGTGATCGTGAAGACGATGACCAGTCCCATGACCCCACCGAGCAGCATCCACCAGGGCTGGTGCACGGCGTGCTCGAACCCGGCCACGCTGCGACGCGCGAGGGTGAGGACCGCGAACGCGCCCACCGCTGTCAGGACCGTCGAGAACGCCAGCGCCTCGAGGACACCGACGCGCTCGCCGAGCCGCGACATGACGGCGACCTGAACGGAGCCTGCGAGGCCGGCTCCCACTGCCAGCACGGCCGCAAGCGCGCTCCCGGACACGGCCCAACCCTAGTGAGGGCTTCGGCGGCCGCCGGGTGCGTAACCGTGCCGGCCGACGTGACGTTCATCCGTCATGAGCGAGCGGAGCGACGAGAACGCGAACGACGCCGGCGGCTGGCCGCTGCCGTCGCGCGACGTGCTGCGCGAGCTCGAGCCGCCCACGCGCGTCTGGACTGATCCCGAGTCGGCCGCTAGCTGGCCGACTCAGCGCTCTGCCACAGACTGAAGGCGTTCCCCTCGGTGTCCGTCTAGACGCGGAGGTTGCCGCGCTCGTCCGACGGGAAGATCGCGCCGCCCTGATCCTCGGCGGTCTGGAACATTCGGTAGTCCAGCTCGGGCGACATGGGCGGGTCGACCTGCCAACCGAAGACGCTGCTGTAGAAACCCTGCGCGCGGTCGGTGTCTTCCGCGCCGATCTCGACGTGCACCAGCTTGCCTGCCATCACCGCTCCTCTCGACCCGGTTATCGTCCCCCCGCCACTGCGAAAGGAGTCTATGTACCGGGTTGTCGTCCTCTATCAGCAGGAGCCGGACGCGGATTCGTACGCCGAGCACGCGGCGATTTGCGCGCAGGTTCCGAACGGCGTCTTCCGTCACGGCAGGGTCACGGGCGCTCCGATGGGTGAGCCGGCGCACGCGTACTACGCCGAGTGGGAGTTCGCCGACGAGCAGGCGTTCCAGAGCGCGGTTCGCGGCGAGGAGTTCATGGCGACGGGGAAGGACGCGTACAGGCGTGGCTTTCCTCAGCCGACCGTCGAGTTCGTCGAGCTGGGGTAGCGGTGGCCGAGGTCGAAGTGGGCCGGGAGGGCGCGGTTCAGACGATCACGCTGAACCGTCCAGACAAGCTGAACGCCTTCACCCCGTCGGTGCACGCGGCGTTGCATGCGGCGCTCGAGGAGGCGCGCGACCCAACGGTGCGTGCGGTCGTGATCACCGGCGCGGGCCGCGGCTTCTCGGCCGGCCAGGATCTGAACGCGTTCGGCGACTCGGGGGACGTCGCCGCGATGCTGCGCGCGACCTATCACGTCAACGTCGTCGCAATCCGTTCGCTGGAGAAGCCCGTACTCGCGGCCGTGAACGGCGTCTGCGCAGGCGCCGGTCTCTCGCTCGCGTGCGCGTGCGACATCCGGCTCGCGTCTGACGCGGCCTTCTTCGTCCCCGGCTTCGTCGGGATCGGCCTGATCCCCGACTCGGGCGGCACGTACTTCCTGCAGCGACTGCTCGGCACGGCGCGCGCGTTCGAGTGGATGACCTCGAACCGGCGGCTGACGTCGGCCGAGGCGCACGAGTGGGGGCTCGTCTCGGAGGTGATCGAGGCGGAGTCGTTTGCACAGCGGGTGGCCGAGCGCGCCGCAGAGCTCGCCGGCGCACCGACCCGGGCCATCGCATTGACGAAGCGGCTCTACGACCAGGCGGCATCCTCGACGCTCGAGGAACAGCTCGAGCGAGAGGCGGAGGCGCAGGCCGAGGCAGCGCAGTCGGCGGACTTCCGTGAGGGAGTCGCTGCGTTCGCCGAGAAGCGGGAGGCGCGTTTCAGCGGGAGTTGAGGAGCGCGAGGACTTCGCCGTCGTCGGGCCAGCGACCCTCGGCTTGCTTCGAGTAGACGAGCTCGCCGTCGGCGACGACGTCGAACTGCGACTTCGCACCCTCGCGGATCGACGCGTCCAGCCCGCTCTCGTTCAGCTCGGCCGCGAGACTCGCGGCCCGTTCGTCGTAGCCGCTTCAGATAGGGCAGTACAGGATCTCGACCGCCACGCCGAGATCGTACGCATCCGACCTACCGCTACGACCTGGGTGCCCCTAGACTTGGCTGCGGGGTGTTGACGCGCATCGTGGGGTTGGGAGCAGTCGTCGCTGCCGCGTTGGTCGCGGCAAGCGTCGTCCTGGCCGGGAATCCGGCGAAGGAGAAGATCGCGTTCACCGCGGCCGGGCAGGCGCATGCGAAGGCCCAGGTCCTGCGCCGCGCCGATCTCGGCGCCGGCTGGAAGGGTGGGTTCGTCAAGCCGGATCTCACATCGTCGATGCCTTGCACGAGCTATCGCCCGAAGCAGTCCGACCTCGTCCTGATCGGCGCGTCCGAGACGACCTTCGCCAAGCCGGGCCTCGAGGTCGACACCGAGGCCCAGGTGCTCGAGTCGCCTGCCATGGTGCGGCGCGACTGGCAGCGGACGGTCCTTGCGGCTCAGGTGATTCCGTGCCTGCGCGTCGGCCTCGTCAAGGCGCTGGGGTCGAAGGCCAAGCTCGTCTCGTTCCGCAAGGTCGCCTTCCCTCACATGCTGACGCTGACGCAAGGGTTCCGCCTCGTCGCGAACGTGACGACGCAGAGCGGCCTCGTGCCGGTCGAGATCGACTTCGTCGCGATGGGAAGCGGCCGCAACGAGATCACGCTGACGCTGAGTGGTCTCGCCGCTGCGCGGGCCTCCATCCACGCGGCCGAGGTGCACTTGGCGCGCGTGCTCGCGGCACGCGTCCGGCCCTAGCTCACTACTGCGGGCGGCCCGAGGGAGTAGAGCTGCTCAGCCCTAGTGGTCACTCCGGCAAGTAGCAGCACCCTTTGTCCGGCTGCAAGGCGTCGCATGCCGGTGTCCTCGGTCGGCCACGTACCTTCGGGTACGCGGCCTTCCTGCGTCCTCGGCTTGCTCGCTTTTCGCACGGCCAAACGGCACTGGACGTACCGGGGCAACCATTAGGCTCCGACCAGGAGGCGCACCGCGAGTGCGAGAAGCGCCACGGCGAGGAGCCACTGGATTGCCCGGCCGCGAAGTCGAAGCGAGACACGCGCGCCGAGTTGTGCGCCCGCAACGACGCCGATCGACAACGCCGCCGTGCGACGGAGGCCTTGGCGATGAAAGCTGCCGAGGACGAGGTGGGTGACGGTGCCGGTGCCGGCCATGATCGCGAGTACGAAATGCGAGGTCGCGGTTGCGAGATGGACCGGGAATCCGAGCGCGCGCACGAGGAGCGGGACGTGGATCACCCCGCCGCCGATGCCGAGGAAGCTCGAGAGAAACCCCACTCCGAGGCTGTAGACGGCGCCGCGCCGAACCGGGACGGCGTACTCGTAGACTTCGCCCTGCCGGTCTCTCAGCACACGTGGTTCGAGGCGCCCGCGCGCCGCGCGGAGCGGCCATCGTTCACCGGCGATCAGCCAGACGGCGAGTGCCGCGAGAACCGCGCCCATGATGGCGTTGAAGGCTTGGCGGGACACATCCCCGACCACGAGCGCACCGCCGATCGCGCCCGGCACGGTGGCGAGGGCGAAGACGATGCCGCTGCGGTAGTCGATTCGCCGCTGCCGGGCGTAGGCGGCGCTGCCGCTGGCGGCGTTGAAGAAGACGGCCGCCAGGCTGATGGCCGTCAGCGTCTGCGCGGAATCATGCGGGTAGAGGAGAAGCAGGATCGGCGTGAGGATGAAGCCGCCGCCCGCGCCGATCACCGTCCCGTAGGCGCCGACGCCGAAGCCGATCAGAACGAGCAGAATCGCCGTCTGGGTCGTAAACGCCACCGACGTCTACGCTACCCGGCTGCCGCCGCCGGCCGGCCGGCAAGGGGCTCGCGGCGTCTGCTCCAGCGTGGCTGTCGCCTTACCTGGTCCTCATGACCGTCACGTAGCCTCGTGGGTCGTACACCGATCGAACGTTAGGGGCGTGTGTGCTCACCACGATCGCGAGAAAGACGAGCCGGGCCACCCGGGATCTCGCGAACAGGGGCTGTAGCTCGTCGTGAGGCCGACTCCAGGTTCCGATCGCGAGCAGCCGGACCTCCTGCTCCTTGCCGCACAGCTCCACCGGAGCCGGTTGCGGCGGCGCAGGCGGAGGAGTCGGACGAGTCGACTGCTCGCCGGAGTCGTCGCTGCGGCCCTTGCCGCCATCGGCTTCGGCGTCGTGTTCGTCGAGGCGGGCGGGGCGAACGCGCTGATCGCGAGCGACTGCTCGCTCCGCGCGATGCGCCCGATCCGCCTGGGCGAGAACTCATTCGTCTACGCGGTCAACGGCGCCAGGCTCGGTGCGGTGGCATCGAACACTCACCGTCAGGCTCTCGCTCTGCGTGAGATGTCGCCTTGGCTGCCGAAAGCGACGATCGCGATCGAGGATCGCCGCTTCTACCAACACGGCGGGATCGATTACCTCGGCATCGCCCGGGCTGCCTATGCCGATCTCTCGGCCGGGCGGATCGTCGAAGGCGGCTCGACGCTGGAGCAGGAGTTGGCTCGGAACCTCTATCTCGGGAACGACACGCGCACCTTGTCGTGGAAGCTGGAGCAGGCATGCCTGGCGATCAAGATTGCGCAACGGTGGAGCAGGGCGAAGATTCTCGACGCCTACCTGAACCAGGTGAGTTACGGCGCCCACGCCTTCGGAGTCGCGGCTGCGGCCCGCACGTATTACTCGAAGCCGGCGAGTCGGTTGACGCTTCCCGAGGCGGCGATGATCGCCGGTCTGCCGCAGGCGCCGTCCGCCTATGACCCGTTCAGTCATCCGGCGGTGGCCCGCGCCCGCCGTAACGAAGTGCTTGCTGCCATGTATCGCGACGGCCAGATCTCGCGCCGCGTCTGGAGAAGAGCGCTTCGGCAGCCCCTCGGACTGAGGATGGGCACGCTCTACGTGGCGGTCGATCATCCCGGCTTCGTCGGCTACGTCGAACTGCAGCTGCTCAGACGCTTCGGGACCCGGACCGTCCGTGCGGGAGGACTCGCGGTGACGACGACGCTTCAGATACGCCTGCAACGCGACGCCAAGATCGCCGCACGCTCGGTGCTCCTGCATCACGGTGACCCGGCCGCGGCGATCGTGGCGATCGACCCGAGCACCGGTGCCGTCGATGCCATGACCTCGTACCAGCCCGGTGTTGGCGATCGGGCGTTCAACCTCGCCGCCGAGGCGCACCGCCAGGCCGGGTCAGCCTTCAAGCCGTTCGTCCTGGCGACTGCCCTCGAACAGGGCTACTCGCTGGGTTCGAGCTTCGCCGGACCGCCGCAGTTCGTCGTAAGCGACCCGGTCTGCAACACCGGAAGCCAACCGTGGATCGTCAACAACTACGCAAACGAGTCCTTCGGATCGATCCCACTCTCGACCGCAATCGCCAACTCGGTCAACACCGTCTTCGCTCAGCTCGTTTCTCAGGTCGGGCCCGCGAATGTCGTCGCGCTCGCCCATCGGGTCGGGATCAGCTCGCCGCTGCAGGCGGTCTGCTCGATCACGCTCGGCTCACAAGCAGTCACGCCGCTCGAGATGACCGACGCCTACGCTACCTTCGCCGACAACGGCATTCACCACCCGGTCGAGGCGGTCGAGATGGTGCGCGCTCCGAACGGCCACCTCCTTGCTCGTCCGCACACGGCCGGCACCCGAGCAGTCTCGGCGAACGTCGCGGACACCGTCACCCAGGCACTCCGAGGGGTCGTCCAAGGCGGCACCGGCACCGCGGCTGCCATCCCCGGCCTCGACGTCGTGGGAAAGACAGGCACCTCAGAGCACGAGGAAGACGCCTGGTTCTGCGGCTACATCCCCGGCCGCCTGGCCACCTGCGTCTGGGTCGGCTATCCCGCCGGCGAGATACCGATGCACAACATCGACGGCGTCCCCTCCGTTGTCGGAGGCACCCTCGCCGCCGAGATCTGGCACAACTTCGTCGCCGCAGCCACTTCCGCGCGACCGTGAGGAGTCGCTCGCCTCACGCCTGGCAGACAGCTGACTATCACTAGCTAGATCGTCTTGAACTGCTCGAACGGCTGGCGGCAGCTCTCGCAATAGCGGAGCGAGCGGCACGGGGTCGGGCCGAAGATGTTCTCGAGCTTCGTCTCCGTCGAACCGCAGTAGGGACA
>Ga0070730_10004515_pt1 | contig 12169 bp, 11 predicted proteins | sample Coa_R1_3_FD_66447 | JGI IMG/M metagenome (GOLD analysis project Ga0070730, IMG submission 66447) | Surface soil microbial communities from Centralia Pennsylvania, which are recovering from an underground coalmine fire - Coalmine... | ecosystem: Environmental > Terrestrial > Soil > Unclassified ... | reverse complement strand
ACGCGCATTCGCGCGCTCGGCGGCTCGATCGAGATTCGCACGGAGCCGGGCAAGGGCACCGCGTTCGTACTGCGTCTGCCCGTGACGCTCGCGATCGTGCGCGCGTTGATCGCCGCGGTCGGGCAGGAGCGGTACGCGCTCCCGCTCACGTACGTCGCCGAGACCGTCGAGTTCGGCACGACCCCGCTGACCACGATGGAAGGGCGGGACGCGATCGTATTGCGCGATCGCGTCGTGCCGCTGGTCGACTTGCGCAAACTGCTCGGCACCAACGGCGGTGCCCCTGCGCCGCCGCGCCGCCCCGTGATCGTGCTCGAAATGGGAGAGCGGCGCGCCGGTATTGTCGTGGATGGCATGCTGAGCCAGCAGGAGATTGTAGTGAAGGGCTTCGACGCGCCGCAGGGAACGCTGCCGGTGTTCAGCGGCGCCACGATCATGGGCGATGGCGTGCCCGCGCTGATCCTGGACGCGGCGGGGCTCGTCTAACGGGAGCCGAGGGAGCGATCACATGGAAGATGTGAGAGAGCTAAAGGCGCTACAGCTCGACGCCCTCAGAGAAGTCGCCAACATCGGCGCGGGCCACGCGGCGACGGCGCTGTCGCAGCTCACGCACCGGCGCATCATGATCTCCGTCCCCGAGATCAACATCGCGCGTCTGGAAGAAGTCCCCGGGCTGATCGGCGACCCGCAGGAAGTCGTCGCGGCCGTGCTCATGCACATGCTCGGCGACCTCACGGGACGCACGTTGCTGCTGTTTCCCGAGCCGGTCGCGCGGCAGCTCTGCGACATGCTGCTCAAGCGCCCGCTCGGCACGACCAAGTCCTTCGACACGCTCGAGCAATCGTGCCTGAAAGAAGCCGGCAACATCCTGTCCGGTGCCTACATGAACGCGCTGTCGGAATTCATGGGCATGCTGCTCTTGCCGTCCGTTCCGAGTCTGGTGGTGGACCTCTCGGCTGCCGTGCTCACGACCACGTACCTCAATTTCGGGCACGATCGGGACTTCGTGTTTTGCGTCGAAACGGAGTTCAACATCGATGCCCGGGACGGGCTGCGCGGCCATTTCCTGCTCCTGCCCGATCTGGCGTCTCTCAAAGCCATTTTCGACGCCATTCGGCTGACTTGACGGTCTCGGAGCGCGATGTCGCGGTCCTGAGGTCCTTCGCCCGCCGGATCGATCCCTCCGATGCGGGCGCGCACAACAATCTCGGGGTTCTCTACTACCAAAAAGGCCTCGTCCCCGAGGCCATCGAGCAGTTCACGCGCGCGCTCGAGCTCGATCCGCGCATGCAGGTCGCGCAGCGCAATCTCGAGATCTCGTATCACAACACCGGTTACTACGACCGCCGCGTCGCCGAGCTGCAGGAGAAGCTGCGGCAGGCGCCCGATGAGCGCGACGCGCGCTGGGAGCTGGGCCGCACGTACGCGATCCTCGGCGCGTTCGAGGACGCGGTGGCCGAGTTCGAAGAGCTGCTTGCGCACAAGCCGAACGATGTGGGCGCGATCATTCAGCTCGGCCTCGCCGAAAAGGCGCGCGGGCGGCTCGAGGTCGCGACCGAGTGGTTCATGCGGGCCGCGGAAGCCGAGCCCGACTCGTCCGTCGTGCACTTCTATCTCGGCGAGGTCTACTACAACCGCGGGCTGAACGAGCCGGCGCTCGCGGCGCTCGAACGCTCGGTGACGCTCAATCCCGACAACGCGAACGCGCATTACCTGATGGCGTTCGTGCTCGGCGACATGGGGCGGCACCAGGATGCGCGCGCGGCGTCCAAGCGCGCGATCCAGCTGAATCCGCCGCTCGCGCGCGCGCAGACGAATCTCTCGCTGGAGCGCTACCGCGCCGAGCGCAAGTCGGCCGAGCAGCGGCTGCGCGAGCAACCCGCGCCCGAAGTCGCGGAAGGCAGCGAGCTCGCGCACTACAATCTCGGACTCGCGTTCCGGCAAAAGGGCTATTACACGGAAGCGCTGCGCGAATACCGCATGGCAATCGAGCGCGGCGAGGACCGCCGGCTCGTACGACAGGCGATGGCGGAAGTGTACCTCCTGAAGCGTGACTTTCCGGCGGCGCTCGAGCTGTACGAGTCGCTGATCCACAACGTCCCTGATTCGCCCAAGCTGTGGAACGAGCGCGGCGTGGTGCTGCATCAGGCCGGCCGCACGGCGGACGCCGTGGCGTCGTATCGCCAGGCGACGGAGGTGGACCCGCGCTACGCGCTCGCATGGAACAACGTCGGCGTAGTGCTCGCGCATCAGGGCGATACCGAAGGCGCGATCGAAGCGTTGCGGAAGGCGCTGCAGCTCGCGCCGCAGTTCACCGGGGCGCGTCTGAACCTGGCGCTGCTCTTGACGCATCTGCGTCGCTTTCAGCTGTCGCTCGAAGCCTATCGCCAGGTGCTCGCGGATCACCCCGCATCGGCCGCCGCATGGAACGGCGTCGGTCTCGTGTTGGTCGAGCTCAAGCGCTTTCCCGACGCGCGTAACGCGTTCGTGCGAGCGGTGGAGGCCGATCCGCAAAACGCCGGCGCGCACTACAATCTGAGCTTCACGCTGTCGAACCTCGGCGATTATGACGGCGCGTTGCGCGCGACCAAGCGCGCGCTCGAGCTCGATCCCTACTACGTGTCGCAGAAGTTCGCGCTCGCGATCGATCTGCAGTACGAAACCGTCGCGATCGGCATCGTGCCCGAGATCTCCGCGGACGTCGCGGCTGAAAACCTCGGCGGTGAGTTCGCGTTCGACCAGCGGCTGCTCGACAACATTTTCCAGGAGCTCGAGCCGGCACAGGCCGCGCCGCAGGCGCCGGCACCCGGGATCGCGAAGAAGCCGGAGGATCCGCTGGCGCTCGCGCGCGACTACGTCAGCAAGGGCATGATGGACCTCGCCGTGGCCGAGGCGATGCGCGCGGTGCAGCGCGGCGCCGATCGCGGCCAGGCTGCAACGTTGATCGGGGATACCTATGGCCGGCGGGGCCTGTACGGCGAAGCGCTGGAGCGCTACCGCGAGGCGCGCACGCTCGACGCCACGAACGCGGCGGCCGCACTCGGGGAAGTCAAGACGCTCCTCGCGCTGCACCGTGCCGCCGAAGCGCTCCCGCTCGCCGAGCAGCTCGCGGCGACGGCTTCGGAGGATGTCGAGGTGCTCGTCGCAACCGCCAAGGCGCGTGCCGCGACCGGCGACGCCGCCGGCGCGTTGACGGCGCTCCGGCAGGCGCAGACACGCGCGCCGGCCCGCGCGGATCTGCACAAGCTGCAGGGCGACATCGCTCTCAAGGTCGGCGATCGGCAGGGTGCGCGGGCCGCGTATCGGGCGTCGCTCGACCTGGACGAAGGATTCGTTCAAGTGTGGCTCGACCTGGGTCGGCTCCACGAGCAGGACGAAGAGTGGCCCGACGCGCAACGCGCGTACGAAGCGGCACTCGAAGCGCTGCCGACGTTTCACGAGGCGGCGCTCGCGCTCGCCGACTTGCTGCGCCGCTCGGGCAAGATCCAGTCGGCCATCGTACGCCTGGCCGACATGCTCGAGCAGGACCTCTACGACATGGATGCGCTGCTCTTGCTCGGCCGCGCGCTGATCGACGACAAACGGAACGAGGAGGCGCTCGAAGCGTTCCGGCGCGCGCTCAAGTTCGACCCCGAGCACACCGGCGCGCTGTTCTATCTCGGCGTCACGCTCGCCAAGCTGCAGCGCTACGCCGAGGCGGTGGCGGCGTGGGACCGCGTCACGCGGATCGATCCGGGCGGCCCGTTCGCGCAGCGCGCGAAGCAGCATGCCCGCACCGCCGTCGATTTGCAGCACATCTTCTCCGCGTCGGACGCGGCATAGCCCATGGCCATCGAAGGACCGCTTCGCGAGCTCGGCATCCACGACGTCTTCCAGCTCCTCGACCTGAGCCGGAAGACGGGCGCGCTCCGCGTCACGTCCGAGCTGCGGCACAACGAGGGCACGATCTACTTCGACTCCGGAGTCGTGGTGTCGGCGGAGATCCGCAGCAATCCGCATCCGCTGGGCGCCATGCTGCTCCGCACCGGCAAGATTGCGGAGGCCGACCTCGAGCGCGCCCGCGACATGCAGCAACGCCAGGGGGACAAACGCCGCCTCGGCGAGATCCTCGTGTCGCTCGGCGTGATCACGCAGCGCGAGGTCGAGCGGCAGGTGCGGTTTCAAATCGAAGAAGTCGTGTTCGAGGTGATGAGCTGGAACGAGGGCTACTTCTCGTTCGCGGAACAAACGGAGAGCAAGGTCCCCACCGAGCTCACCGTCCGGATCCCCGTCGAGGCGCTGCTGATGGAAGGCGCGCGCCGCATCGACGAATGGTCGCGAATCGAGAATCGCATTTCGCACGTTGGCGTCGTGCCGTCGCTCGCGCCGCCGCCCGAGGGCGGGGGTGGTGAGCTCGACCTGCTGCCTCCGGAGTGGGAAGTGCTGGCACTCATCGACGGCGAGCGGTCGGTGCGCGCGCTCGCGACGGAGCTCGGCCGATCGGATTTCGAAGTCGCCAAGACGTTGTTCGGCCTCGAGAGTGCGGGCGTCATCATGCTGGTGGACCCCGGCAGCGCGCGCCGCGGCCGCCCCAGTGCAGCGGGCGATCTGACCGAGCTCGTCGCGAAGGCCGAGCGCGCCCTGCAGGCGAAGGACCTCGACGCCGCCCGCGCAGCTGCCGAGCAGGCCGGGAGCATGCAACCGCACGACGCGACGATCCACTTGCTGCTGGGCCGCATTCACCTTGCCCAGGGGCACGGCTCGGCCGCAGCCGAAGAGCTGCGGCGCGCGCTGCGGCTCGACCCGCTGCTCGCGGCCGCGCATCGGCAGCTGGGGTTCGCGTTGGTCTCCATGGGCCGGTTCGGGGAAGCGGTCGCCAGTTGGGACGATTGGGAACGGCTGGCCCGGACGCCGGAAGAGGAAGCGCAGCGGTCCGAGGTGCAGCGCGCGCGTGAGGCCGCCCGGTTGTTCAGTCATGGCTGACGACATTCGTGAACTCTCGGCGCAGCTCGCGCAGGATCCGCAGAGCCTCGTGTTTCTGCGGCTCGGCGAAGCGCTGCGGCGCAAAGGGCAGCTCGACGCCGCCATGCGGGTCGCGGTGAACGGCCTGGAGCGTCACCCGCATCTCGCCGACGCGCACGATTTGTACGCCCGCATTCTCACCGACAAGCACGATTACGAGCGCGCGTTCGACGAATGGGACATGGCGGTGCGCATCGCGCCGCATCACACAGGCGCGCTGAAGGGGCTCGCTTTCCTCTATTTCAAAGTGGGCGACGTCGAGCAAGCGGAAGCGCATCTCGCGGCGGCGAAGAAGGTCGAACCTGATGACCCCAGCATCGACCAGGCATTTGAAATGATTCGGGGTGGTGGCAGCGCCGCGTCGTCCTCCGCCGCCGTCTCGCCGCCGCCGCAGTCGGCAGGCCTCGATGAAGCACGAGTCTTCGCAGGCTTGGAGGGCGCTAATGAAGGCCTGCTGCTCATCGATGGCTCCGGGCGCGTGCTCGGCGGCGCATTGCGCGATCGCGGTGGTGCCGACGTCACCGACAGCGTCGCCGCCTACCTCGCCGGCGTTTCCCAGGAAGCCGCCCGTACCGCCAAACTGCTCGGCCTCGGCGCGTGGAACGGCCTCTCAGCTGAAGGGCAGCACGGCAACGTCCACCTCGCGCATCCGACGCCCGAAGCCCTGCTGCTCGTCGTCCGCGAGCGCGGCATGCCGCTCGGCCGGCTCGCGATTCTGGCCGAACGCGTCAACGGCATGGCCCGTCGCTGGCTGGAGAAGCAGTGAGCAAGGCGCTCGATATGATCACCCGCGTGCGCGGCGTGCGTGGCGCGATGCTCGTGACGGCCGACGATGGCCTCGTCGTGGCCGAGCAGCTCATGGAGGGGATCAAGGGCGGCGCCGTCGCCGCGCTGGCGGCAAGTCTCGCCGGTCGTCTGCGACGCGCGATGGAAGCGGCGGGCACCGGGGGCAGCGTGTTCTGGCACCTCCAGGCGGAGCAAGGCGCGCTGCTGGTCGTGCCGGCGGGGAACGTACCCGCGAATGGCGCAGCGGGCGGGATACTCGTGGTTGCCGTCGCCGAGCCTGACGTGAACATCGGACTCGTACGGCTCGAGCTGCTGCGCGCGGCGGAGGCGGCGGTATGAGCTCACAGACGCGCGCGGTCGAGAACTGGACGCTCCAGCCGCTGACCGACTTCGTTCGCGAGGCGTCGGTGCGCCTCGTGCTGGTGCTGACGCCGTCGGGCCAGGTCCTTGCGCAGTCGGGGTTCTCGCGAGCCGTCGACGTGATGTCGGCGGCTGCGCTCGCGGCGGCCATTGTGGCTTCGACGGGTGAGCTGGCCCGCCAGCTCCGTCAACAGCCGTTTGGGGCGCTCAGCCATCAGGGTCCCAAGACGGGATTCTTCCTCGCCACCTTCGCGACCGACCGTGGTACGCTCTGCGTCCTCGCCGTCTACGATCTGGATGTTTCATCGCTCGGCCTGGTTCAATTATTCTATGAGCAACTTGCGGCAGACTTGAAGGCGGCGAGTCCCAAGGGTGCAGTGCCGAAGCAGGTGCTCGCCGCGGACTTCGAGCGCGAGCTGACGGACAGCCTCAACACGCTGTTTGGGAGATAGCCCGTGTCCCTGGTCAACTTCACGACCCGCGAGATCACGTGCAAAATCGTCTACTATGGACCGGGCCGGTCCGGCAAGACGACGAATCTCCATTACGTGTACGGCAGGGTGCCCGAAACGCGGCGCGGCCGGATGGTATCGCTTGCCACGCAAACCGACCGCACGCTGTTCTTCGACTTCCTGCCGATCGACCTCGGCCAAATCTCCGGATTCTCGACGCGCTTCCAGCTGTACACGGTCCCGGGACAGGTCTATTACGACGCGACGCGGCGACTCGTGTTGCAGGGTGCCGACGGCGTCGTCTTCGTCGGCGACAGCCAGGCGCGGCAGCTCGATGAGAACATCGAAAGCCTGCAGAACCTGCAGAGCAACCTGCTGGAGCACGGAGTGGACGTGCGGACGATGCCGCTGGTGATGCAATACAACAAGCAGGACCTTCCGGCCGAGCTGATCCTGACACCGGCCGAGCTGGATGATGCGCTCAACTTCCGCAGCGTGCCGAGCTTTCCGGCGGACGCGCTGCACGGCAGAGGGGTGTTCGAGACGTTGAAAGGGATATCGGAGTTAGTCCTGAAAAGGCTCGCGACGGGGAGTCCGGCGTCGTGACGACCGCGCTCAACCCTCGCTTCACCTTCGAGACGTTCGTCGTGGGCGCCGCCAATCGGCTGGCCGTGACCGCGGGCCGGACCGTGGCCGAGAATCCCGGATCCGCCTACAACCCGCTCTTCATCTATAGTGGCTCGGGGTTGGGCAAGACGCACGTGCTCATGGCGATTGGGCACGCGGCCAAGGTGCTCGCGGCGCAGCTGAACATCGAATACCTGACGCTCGACGAGTATGTCGAGGCATTCCACGCGGCCATCGCTGCCGGGCAAGGCGATGCCTTCCGCCGCCGGTTTCAGAACGTCGATGTCCTGCTGGTGGATGACGTTCAGTTCCTGACGAATCGCAAGGAGATGCAGGCGGAGCTGCTGCGGCTGACCGAGGCGCTGCAACAGTCGGGGCATCAGATCGTGCTCGCGAGCGACCGGCCCCCGGCCGAGATCGCCGATCTGGACGAGCGTCTGATCTCGCGTTTTTCCGGCGGCCTGGTCGTCGACATCGGCGTGCCCGATTACGAGACCCGCGTCGCGATTCTGCGCCGCAAAGCGGAGGAGCGTGGCTCCTCCTTCCAGCCCGGTGTGCTGGAGACGGTCGCCAAGACCGAATACCCGAACGTCCGCGAGCTGATGGGCGGTCTCAATCGCCTGATCGCCTTCCAGGCGGTGAGCGACATGCCCATCAATGAGGAGGCAGTGCGGAAAGTCCTCGGAATGCCGTCCGCCGCTTCACCGGCTGCCGTTTCATCTACCGCCGCCTCACCGACCGCCGCTTCTGCTGACGAGTTCTCCCAGTTTCTCAGCGATGTAACGGTGACCGTGGGGAAGGCAGTGGAGGCGTGGCGCGCGCGCGTCGCTGAAGCCGTGATGCGCTGGGAAGGGGAGGGTTACCGGACGGGCCGCCTCTCGAAGCTGCTCGATCAAGAGACGCCGGCGGCGGTCGACGAAGCTATCACCGCCTACGTGCAGGATGTCGAGAAGCTCAAGAGCCTCGAAGCCGAGGTCGCCGTGCTCGACCCGCAGGCGGCGGGCGACAAGGTATTTCGTGATCCGGACCGCGTCGCCGAGGCCGAAGCAACGGCCGCGAAGATCCGTGACGGCGCGGCGCCGCCACCGGCTCCGTCCGGCGCGTTCCCGCTCGATTCGTTCGTCGCCGGCCCATCGAACGACGTCGCGCTCAACGCGGCGCGCGATGTGATCGGCAAACCGGGCAAGAAATACAATCCGCTCGTCATCGTGGGCCGGAGCGGTCTGGGCAAGACGCACCTGCTCAACGCTATCGGCCTCGAGCTCGCAAAGAAGAAAAACGCGATCGTCGCTTGTCTCTCGACGCAGCAGTTTGTCGATGAGCTGATCGCCGCGATCGACGGCAACCGCGTCGATTGGTGGCGCGCGCGCTACCGTCGCGCCAGCGCGCTGCTGCTCGACGATATCCAGCTGCTCGCCGGCAAAGAGCGGACGCAGGAAGAGCTGTTCAACCTCTTCAATCAATTTCTCGACGGCGATCGCCAGCTCATCTTCACGGCGCCCGCGCATCCCAACACCCTCGAAGGGCTCGAGGAACGGATCGTCTCGCGTCTCGAGGGCGGCCTCGTCGCCGAGATTAGCGATCCCGACAAAGAGCTGCGCCGCAACGTGCTCGAGCGCGTGCTCGATCACCAGCGCGTCCCCAAGGAGCCGGCGCTGCTCGATTACCTGGCCGACCGGCCGATCGATTCGGTCCGCAGCCTCACGGGGATCGTGCAGCGCGTGGTCGAAGCGGCGGCGGCGCAGGACGAGCCCGTAACCGCGGGGCTCGCGCGCGACGTGCTCGAGGGCGCCCCCGCGCCGCGTCGCACGACGGGGCTGCGGACCAGCGGCATCGTGGTGTCGAGCGCGGGCGGCGTGCGCAGTCGCGAGAAGATGGTCTGGGACTGGCCAGCGTCGTCCGATCGCGTCATCGAGGACCTGCGGTAATGGCCATCAAAGGCTCACTCAAAGAAGCGTCGCTCCCGGACGTGCTGCAGCTGCTCGCGCTGGGACAGAAGACCGGCTGCCTGTCGATCGCCGACCGCTCCAACTTCGGCTACATCTATTTCGACAAGGGGCGGATCTGCTACGCCTCGATCGTCAATCGCCGCGATCGCCTCGGCGACATCCTGGTGAAGCACGAGAAGATCACGCAGGAACAGCTCGACGCGGCCATTCACCGCCAGTCGAAAGCGCGCGACAAGAAGCTCGGCGAGATCCTGGTGAGCCAGAACGTGATTTCGCAGCAGGAGCTCGAGCGCTACATGCGGATGCAGATCGAGGAATCGGTCTACTACCTGTTCACGTGGACGCAGGGCACGTTCAACTTCGAGGCCGACGTCCGTCCGGAACAGCAGGACTTTCTCGTTTCGATCAATCCCGAGTCGCTGCTGCTCGAAGGCGCGCGGCGCGTCGACGAATGGGGCCTGATCGAGAAAAAGATTCCGTCGTTCGATCTGATCTTCCTGGTCGACCGCGACCGGCTGGCCATCAGCGACGCGAAACTGACGGAAGTGCAGGAGCGGCTGTTGCCGCTGCTCGACGGATCGCGCGACGTCAACCAGGTCATCGAAGACTCGGGGCTCGGCGAATTCGAGGTGGGCAAGGCGCTCTACGGGCTCGTCACCGCGGGCTTTCTGCATCGCGCCGGCCGCACGGTCAGCGCCGAAGACCAGAAAATGACCGACGCGCGCGTCGAAGAGCACCGCAACCTGGGCATCGCGTTCTACAAGACAGGCATGTTGGACGAGGCGGCCCGCGAGTTCCGCCGGGTGGCCGAGCTGCGCGTCACCGACGCGAACGCACATTTCTTCATCGGGCTCGTGGCGTTGAAGCAGGCGCGCTGGCGCGAAGCGATGGAAGCGCTGCGGCTCGCCGCCGAAAAGGGCGGCTCGCGCCCCGCCGTGCTCCACAACCTCGGCCTCGCGTACGAACAGCTCGGCCGCCTGGAGGACGCGGAAGCTGCGTACTCCGAAGCGGCGGGCCGCGCGCGTACCGATCCGCGCGTGTACGTGGGGTGGGGAATCGTGGCGCTCAAGCAGGGAGACCACGCGAGCGCCGCCGGCCGGCTCGATCGTGCCAAGGAGTTGTTCGGCGACCATGTACCGCCGATGTGGTACTGGGCGCGCGTGCTGGCGGCCGCCGGGTCGGGCGACTTCGAGACGGCCGAGCAGATCGCGGTGCAGGCAGTGGAGGCACACCCGCAGAACGGTGTGTTGCGCAACAATCTCGCCGTGCTCCACGAGCTGGCGGGCGACCTTTCGAAGGCCGAAGAGGTGGCACGCGCGGCGCTGCACGACGAGCCTTCGCTGCCGCAGCTCTCGAAGAACCTGGGCGACTTGGCCTACCGCGGCTCGCGCTACGACGAGGCCTGGGACCTGTATCAGCGCGCGGTCGAGCTGTCGCCCGAGCTCGGCGACGACGTCTATTTCAAGCTCGGCAACATCGCGTACAAGCGAAACGACCGCGACCAGGCCAGCGAGCTTTGGCGGCGCGCGCTCGAGCTCAACCCCAAGCACGAGCTGGTCAAGGCGAATCTGGACACCCTGAGCACGTTGTCGTGACGTCGGGTGGTGCGAACGCCGACGAGCGTGGCTTTGAGGCGCTCACGCAGAAAATCTCCAAAGCGCGCGGCCTGAGCTGCGAATCCTACAAGGACAAATGTCTGCGGCGGCGGATCGCCGTGCGCATGCGCGCCCGCGGCGTCCATACGTATGAGGATTACGGCAAGCTGCTCGATGCGGACACGCGCGAGTATCAGGAGCTGCTCGACGCGCTCACGATCAACGTCACGAAATTCTTCCGCAATCCCGAGACGTGGAACGCGCTGCGACCCCACATCGCGCGACTCGGCGCCGCGCATCGAGAGTTACGCGTTTGGTCCGCCGGCTGCGCATCGGGTGAGGAGTCGTACACGATCGCCGTGCTGCTGCTCGAGGCCGGCGTGCGGGGATCGATCGATGCAACGGATATCGATCGTCTGAGCCTCGAGCGGACGCGATCGGCGAAGTATCCCGACACGGCGTTCACCGAAATGCCGCCGCTCTTGCGGCGGCGCTATTTCTCGGGCGGCGAGCCCGTGCCCGCCGTGCGCGAGCTCGTCACCGTGCGTGCGCACGATCTGACGAGCGATCGACCGCCACGGCAGCCCTATCACCTGATCGTGTGTCGCAACGTGGTCATCTACTTCGAGCGCCAGGCCCAGGAACGGCTGTTCCAGACGTTCGTCGACGCGCTGATCCCGGGCGGTGTGCTGTTGCTGGGCAAGGTCGAGACACTGTTCGGCCCGGCGCGCGAGCGGCTGACGCTGGTGGATCCGCGGGAGCGGATCTACGTCAATCCTGATCCATCCGCCCGTCCCCCCTCTCCGCCAGGAGAGGGGGTCAGGGGTGAGGACGGGTGAAAGAAACAATCGTCAAGGTGGCCGAGTGGGCCGCGGAGCGTGGCGACGGCCTTCTCGTTACCCTCGGCCTCGGCTCGTGCGTCGCGATCATGCTGTACGACGCCGAGATGAAGGCGGGTGCGATGGCGCACGTGCTCCTTCCTTCTATGAGCCTGGCCCGCGACATCACGAACCGCGCAAAGTTTCCGGAAACGGCCGTCCCGCTGCTGGTCGAGCGCCTCAAGACGCTCGGCGCGGACCCGCGGCGTTTGGTCGCGAAGCTCGCGGGCGGGGCCAGCATGTTCGGCCAGCTCGTCACGCCCGGGACGATCCAAATGGGCGAGCGCAACGTCCTCGCCGCGCGCACTTCGTTGCGGGCGGCGCGGATTCCGATCGTGCGCGAAGCAGTCGGCGGCGAACGCGGTCGCAGCATCCGCTTCTACGTCAAGGACGGCCGAGTGGAAATTCGGTCGGTCGGTGCCAGTGACTCCACCATCTAAGCGCGCGGGGAAACCGACCGTCGTCGTGGCAGACGACAGCGCGCTCATGCGGCGCGTGCTCGTGGACGTCCTGGGCGGAGA